>Ga0307505_10001016_pt1 | contig 25562 bp, 32 predicted proteins | sample 23_S_MG_FD_202183 | JGI IMG/M metagenome (GOLD analysis project Ga0307505, IMG submission 202183) | Soil microbial communities from Populus trichocarpa stands in riparian zone in the Pacific Northwest, United States - 23_S | ecosystem: Environmental > Terrestrial > Soil > Riparian zone > Trees... | reverse complement strand
TTCCGCCAGTACTTCTTCGCCGGCGACCGCGACGAGATGCCGTTCAACCGCGCCACGCGCTCCTGGGTCTACCGGGTGGCGAAGAAGGAGGACGGCAGCGGCCTCATCGGCTTCGGCTCCACCTACGACATCAAGGCGCCGGGCGCGATCCTCTTCGTGAACTCGGCCTTCCCGGTGCAGGAGTGGGAGCACAAGGCCACACCCCCGCTCACCATCGGGGAGGGTTATTGCGAGCATCCCTTCACCGCGCGCTCGATGGTCAACATCAGCGGCATGAGCTTCGGCGCCATCTCCAGGCCCGCGGTGCAGGCGCTCGCGCGCGGCGCGGCCGAGGCCGGCTGCTGGATCGACACCGGCGAGGGGGGGCTCGCGCCCCACCACCTCGAGGGCGGGCCGGACGTGATCATGCAGATCGGCACGGCGAAATACGGCATCCGCGATCCCGACGGCGCCTTCTCCCCGGCGCGCGCGAAGGAGCTCGGCAAGGTGGTGAAGGCCTTCGAGATCAAGCTCTCGCAAGGCGCCAAGCCGGGCAAGGGCGGCGTCCTTCCGGGCGGCAAGGTGACGGCGGAGATCGCGGCGATCCGCGGCATCCCGCAGGGCCACGACTCCATCAGCCCGAACCGCCACCGCGACGCGGCGAACGTGGGCGAGCTCCTCGACCAGGTGCACTACATCCGCACCCTCACCGGCCGCCCGGTCGGCATCAAGACGGCGATCGGCGGCTGGAAATTCCTGAACGACATGGCCGAGAACATCCTCACCCGCGGCCTCGAGTACGCGCCTGATTTCCTCGTGATCGACGGCGGCGAGGGCGGCAGCGGCGCCGCACCCCAGGCGCTCTTCGACCACATGAGCCTGTCGATCGAGGAAGGGCTGCCACGCGCCGCCGACGTGCTCTACGAGTCGGGGCTCAAGGACCGCATCCGCCTGGTCGCTTCCGGCAAGCTCGTGACCAGCGCTCGCGCGGCGTGGGCGCTTTGCGTGGGCGCGGACTTCGTGAACACCGCGCGCGGCTTCATGTTCTCGCTGGGCTGCATCCAGGCGCTGCGCTGCCATACGAACACCTGCCCGACCGGCATCACCACGCACAACCCGAGGCTGCAGCGCGGCCTGGTGGTCGCCGAGAAGTACAAGCGCGTCGCCAACTACGCGCTCGGCATGAACCACGACATGGAGATGATCGCGCACTCGTGCGGCGTCGAGCACCCGCGGCTCCTGCGCCGCGAGCATTGCCGCATCGTCCAGAACAACGGCCACTCGACCTCGCTCAAGACCCTGTACCCCTATCCCTCGGGGAAGGAACCTCCGGTGGCCGAGACCTTCGCCGAGCGCGCGACCATGACGATGACCTTCCAGTCGCCCCTCATCCCGGCGCGCAAGCCCGCCGGCGCCTCGCGCGATTGAGCGGCGCGCTCGCCGACGCGATCCTCGTCCTCCACGCCGCCTTCGTCCTCTTCGTGGTCGGCGGCCTGCCGGCGATCTGGATCGGCGTGGCGCTCGAGCGGCCGTTCGCATTCAACCCCTGGTTCCGCGGGCTGCACCTCGCCGCGATCGGCTTCGTCGTCGCCGAGACCTTGCTGGGCTACATGTGCCCGCTCACGCTCTGGGAATACGCCTTGCGCGGCGAGGTGTCCGACCAGGGCTTCATCCAGCGCTGGGTGCACGCGTGGCTCTTCTGGCGCGCGCCGGCGTGGGTGTTCGCCACCGCGTACGTGGCCTTCGGAGCGCTCGTGGCCGCGACCTGGTGGCGCTGGCCGCCTAGTCGAGGCCGAGGACCGTCCCCACCGCCGAGAGCAGCGCGGTGATCTTGAACGGCTTGCTCACGTAGCCGTCGGCGGCGAGTGCCAGCCCGCGCGCCACGTCGGCGACCTCGGATTTCGCGGTCATGAGGACCACGGGCATCTTCGCGAGCTTCGGGTGGGCGCGCATGCGCTCGAGGATCTGGAAGCCGTCGGCATCGGGCAGGGTCACATCGAGCAGGATCAGGTCGGGAAGCGGCGCCCTGTTGATCTCGCCGTTCACCTCGGCGCGGTTGCGCGCGGTGCGCACCTGGAAGCCGGCCGAGCCGAGCACCTCGGCGACCAGCTTGAGAAGCGCCGGGTCGTCCTCGATCACGAGCACCGCATGGCGCTTGCCGTTGTTCGGGGGCACCGGCCCGCCGGCCCTGTGGCGGGCCATCGCGACGTAGAAGCCGCTCTTCGCGAGCTGCGGCCCGCCCGAGCTCGCCTCCTTGCGCGCCTCGGCGACCTTCTCCGCGGGAGGCGGGGCGGAGGGCGCGGGCGGCTTGGTGAAGTCGAGCTCCTCGTCGCGGGTCATGGCGCCGCCTCCGGCTCGGCCTTCTTGGCGCCGATGCGGCTTTCCTCGCCGCGCGCGAGCTTGCGGATGTTCTCGTGGTGGCGAGCCACGACCAGCACGCTCATCGCGATCACCGCCACGAAGAGCGCGCCCGGCCCGAGCAGGTACCACGCCGCGGCGGGCGCGAAGAGCGCGGCCGTGAGCCCCGCGAGCGACGAGTAGCGACTGACTACCGCCAGGGTGAGCCATACGACGATGACGGCGAGCCCCAGGCGCCAGTCGAACGCGATGAGGACACCCGCGGCGGTGGCGACACCCTTGCCGCCGCGGAACCGCAGCCACACCGGGAAGACGTGCCCCAGGTACGCGGCGAAGCCCACGATCGCCACCATCTCCGCCGGGAGCTCGAGGTGGCGCGCGACCAGGACCGCCAGCCAGCCCTTGGCGGCATCGCCCACGAGCGTGGCAAGCGCGGCCACACGGCTTCCGGAACGCAGGACGTTGGTCGCGCCGATGTTGCCCGAGCCGTAGGTCCGCGGGTCCGGCAGCGACATGGCCCGGCTCACGATGAGCGCGAAAGGGATCGATCCCGCGATGTATCCGCCGAGAGCGCAGAGCAAAGCGGTCATCGCCATACTCTACAATACGGACCCATGGATACGATCTTCATCCGGGAGTTCCGCGTCGACGCCTGGGTGGGAATCTACGAGTGGGAGAAGCAGCGCCCGCAGACGCTCGAGTTGGACATCGAGATCGGCATTCCGGGCAACGAGGTCGGGCGCACCGACAACATCCACGACACGGTGCACTACGGCGAGGTCGTGCAGCGCATCACGGCCGAGCTCGCCGAGCGCCGCTTCAAGCTGCTCGAGGCGCTCGCCGAGCACATCTGCGCGCTCGTGACCGGCGACTTCAAGGCGCCCTGGGTGCGGCTCTCGGTCGCCAAGCTCGGCCACATCCCGCGCGTGCGCAAGGTCGGGGTCACGCTCGAACGCCGCCGCGACCCCGCCGCGTGAGGCCGCCCTGCTGAAGTGGCTGCTCGTGCTCGCGGTGGGCGTGGTGGTCATCGCGCTGCTCACGCCCTGGCTCTCGCGTTACGGGCTGGGACGGCTGCCAGGCGACATCACCGTGCGCTGGCGCGGGCGCTCGCTGTACCTGCCGATCACGACGACGCTCCTCCTCTCCGCGCTGCTGACACTGATCGTACGGGTGGTCTAGGCATCCTGGGTGAAGATCTGCCGGTACGCGACGTAGGTCGATCCGACCGCCACCGGCACCCATACCAGCATCCCGAGCCCGAACGGGATCACCGCGATGACCGCGGCGATGAGCATGACCAGCCCGTAGAGCAGGAACGGCACGATGTTGCGCAGGCAGGCGAAGAAACTCGCCTTCATCGCCGCGATGGGCGCCATGTCGTGGATCATGACGAGCGCCGGGGCGAACCAGTACGCGGCCACCAGGGGGACCATGAGGGCGAGCACCACCAGCGAGCCCAGCAGCATCGCCATGACCGAGCCCGCGACCGCGGCCGACATCGCCTCCGAGTCGCCCGACATGAACGCCGGCAGCAGGGACAGTCCCGCGAAGACGAAGAAGATGAGCACGACCACGAGCGAGGCCACCATGAACACCAGGCCCACGATCAGCAGCGGCACGAAGCGCTTGCTGAAGCCGGCGAAGACGTGCTCGAGCTCGAACTCGCCGCCGCGCTCGAGCGTACGGCATGCCAGCATCAGCCCGCCGAAGAACACCGCCTGGAGCATCTGGAACACGATCGACCCGAGGATCGGGATGAAGGCCATCACGATGGCGATCACGAACAGGATCACCAGCGCGACGATCCACATGAGCGGCGCCCGCATGAAAAGGCCCCACCCCTTGACGATCCAGTCCCACCCGGCCCCCGCCGCAAGCCCCTTGCCCGGCAGAACGAGCTTCAGCCCCTGGTCCAGCGCTTCCCCGCCTGCCGCCTTCGCTTCTGTTGTGGCCATGGCACCCCCCTTAGAGTTGGCGGAAGGCTACTCCTGCAGCGCCACGTCAACAAGCGCCGGCTGGAGCACGCGCACCAGCTCGGCCGGGTCCATGCCGAGGAGGTAGCCGCGGCGCCCGCCGTTGATGTAGATGCGCGGGAGCGCGACGACCGAGCGCTCGAGGTACACCGGCATGCGCTTGCGCGTGCCGAAGGGCGAGGTGCCCCCGATAAGGTACCCCGAATGCCGCGTGGCGGCCTCCGGCTTGCAGGGCGCCACGCGTTTGCACCCGGCCTGGCGCGCCAGCTCCCTGGTCGAGACCTTGCGATCGCCGTGCATCAGCACGACCAGCGGCTCGCCCCGCTCGTTCTCCATCACCAGGGTCTTGATCACCTGGTGCTCCGGCACGCCCATCGCCGACGACGAGTGGCCGGTGCCGCCGTGCTCGACGTATTCGAACTCGTGCTCGGTGTAGGCCACTTCGTGGGTGGCGAGGAATGCGGTGGCGGGCGTCTGCGCCATGGCTACGACAAGGCGCGCACGAGCAGGCTCGCGCCGATCGCCACCAGCAGCGCGCCTACGCATCGGCGCATCTGCTCCTGGCTCAGGCCCACGTGGATGCGATGGCCGATCTTGACGCCGGCCCATGCGAACGGCGCGAGGACGACGGCGCCGGCGAAGATCGCGACGTGCAGCAAGAGGCCCGTGGCGGCGTAGAGCAAGGCGCGCACCAGCGCGGAGATCGAGATGAGGGTGGCCACCGTCGAGCGGATATGGCTCTTGTCCGCGAGACGTCCCGACAGGTACGCGGCGTACAACGGCCCGCCCGCGCCGAAAATGGTCGCGAGCGAGCCGCCGACGATCCCGGCGGGCGCCGCCCAGAGCCTCGAGATCGTGTGGACGAGCTTGGGATTGAAGATCCCGTAGAGGCCGATCAGCACGGCGAAGATGCCGAGGGCGAGGCGCAGGTTGCGTTCCGAGACTCCCACCAGCACGGTCACCCCGAGGAAGAATCCGAGGAACATCCACGGCAGCAGGCGCTTCAACTCCTCCTTCGAGAGGTGCGCGCGCCCGGCCGATCCCACCGCGATCGACGAGCCGAGGTCGATCAACGCCACCATGGGCACGAGGAAGGTCAACGGCAGGAAGTGCGCGAGGACCGGGACGGTGACCGCGGTGGCGCCGAACCCCGTGAGGCCGAACACGACATAGCCCAGGAGCATGGCCAGCGGCGCCACCAGCAGCAGCCAGGGCGAGAGTCCGCCGAGCTCGATCATCCGCGCGGGTGGTGCTTGCGATGCAGCGACTTCAGCCGCTCGCGCGCCACGTGGGTGTAGATCTGCGTGGTGGAGATGTCGGCGTGGCCGAGCAGGAGCTGCACCACGCGCAGGTCCGCGCCGTGGTTGATGAGGTGAGTTGCGAAGGCGTGGCGCAGCGTGTGCGGCGAGATCGCGCTGCGGATCCCGGCGGTCGCCGCGTGGCGCTTGATGAGCCCCCAGAACGCCTGGCGCGTCATCGGCCCGCCGCGCGTGGTCACGAAGAGCGCGTCGGACTTGCGCGCGCCCAGCAGCACCGGGCGTGCCTCGCGCTGGTAGCGGGCGATCCAGTCGGCCGCCTCCTCGCCGAGCGGGGTGAGGCGCTCCTTCGAGCCCTTGCCGAGGATGCGCACGACACCCATGTCGAGGCTCACCTGCACGCCCTTCAGGCCCACCAGCTCCGACACTCGCAGCCCGCTCGCATAGAGCGTCTCCAGCATGGCGCGGTCGCGCAGCCCCTGCGCGCTGGCGACGTCGGGCGCGGCGAGCAGTGCCTCGACCTCCGCTTCCGACATCGCCTTGGGCAGCGATCGCCCGACCTTGGGCGCGTCGAGGTCTGCGGCGGGGTCATCGGGGCGCAAGCCCTCGCGCAGCGCGAACTGGAAGAAGCGCTTGAGCGAGGAAACCAGTCGTCCGGTGGTGCGCGGCTTCGCGCGCTTCGCCTCGATCTGCCATGCCAGGTGGCGCTGCAGGTCGGCGGGCGCGGCCTCCACCAGCGGCTTGCCGCTCGCCTCGCCCAGCCACGCGGCGAACCCGGCGAGGTCGCGCCGGTAGCTCTCGAGCGTGTTGCGCGCGAGCCCGTCGGAGAGCCAGAGGCCGTCGGAGAAACGGTCGAGCACCGCTCGGTTCGCCTCAGAGAGCACCTTCATGCTCCAGCAGCCAGCGCTTGATGCCGAGCTCGAAGCCCTCGGCGCGCGCGCCCATGAAACCGCCGATCGCGCGGTTGGCGGCGATTACGCGATGGCACGGCACGATCACCGGAATCGGGTTCGCCCCGCACGCCCCGCCCACCGCGCGCGGTGACGACCCCAGCTCGCGCGCCAGCTCGCCGTACGTGCGCGTGTGGCCCGCCTCGATGCGCTGCATCGCTTCCCATACCTGCAGGCGATGGTGCGTGCCGGCGAGCGCGATCGGCAGGTCGAAGGCATAGCGCGGATTGTCGAGATAGGCCTGCAGCTGCACGCAGGCGAGGAACGCGAGCGTGTCGCGGCGTGGCGCCTTCGCGGGCGCCGAGGGAGAAAGGAAGCGGATTCCGGTGAGGTGCGTCGCGGAGGTCGTGATGCCGAGCGTGGCGAAGGGGGTCTTCAGGCACGCCTGGAAGGCTTCGGCCATCGCGCGTCAGGCCGCCAACGCGCGGATGCTGTCGAGGAGATCCGCCGGCACCTCGACACCCTCGGCGCGTGAGCGCTCGGCGTTGCGCCGGCGCCGCTCGCCCGGCAGGCGTACCTCCGGGTCCTCGGTCATGGCGGCGATCAACGTCTCCACGCGCTCAAGGTACACCTCCTCGCCGGCGAGCGCGCGCGGGTCGATCGCGACGAGCGCCTGGCCGATGCGCGTGGGCCGACCCTCCTCGGTGAAGAAGCTGTCGGACTCGAAGCCGAAAGCGGCGCCCGAGAGCGCGCACACCAGCAGCTCGACGGTGAGCGCGAGCATCGCGCCCTTCACGCCGCCGGCGGGCAGCATGCTGCCCTCGAGCGCGGCGCGCGCGTCGGTGGTGGAACGCCCCTCGGCGTCGAGCGCCCAGCCCTCCGGGATCGGCTCGCCCTTCCTCGCGGCGAGCATGATGCGTCCGCGCGCGACCGCCGAGAGCGAGAGATCGATGGTGAGCGGCGGGGCGCCCCGCCGCGGGAACGCGGCCGCAACCGGATTGGTGCCGAAGAGCGCGCGCTTGCCGCCCCACGCCGGCATCGCGGCGGGCGAATTGCCCATCGCGAGGCCGACGAGGCCGGCCGCCGCGATCGGCGCCACGTGATGCGCCGCGACGCCGAAGTGATTGCTGTTGGCCACCGCGACGAAGGCGACGCCGAACTCGCGCGCGCGCCGGATGGCCTCCACGCCCGCCATCTCGCACGCGTCGAACGCAAGGCCGCCGCCGGCATCGATCACGCAGGCCGCCCGGGAGTCCCGCGCGACCACCGGCACCGCGGAGCCGGTGGCGCGGCCGTTGCGAAGGTGTCCGCAGTATTGCGGCACGCGCGACGCACCGTGCGAGGCCAGACCCTCCAGCTCGGCTGCCGAAAGGGCGCGCGCCGTCGCCGCGGCCATGCGATCGGTGGCGCCGCAGCCGCGCAGTGCGGCGTGCATCAGGCGCTCGAGATCGGCAACGGCGATGCGCGTGGCGCTCATGCGGCGAGCAGCGATTGGCCGGGACGCACGCGCGTGAACTGCACGGGCTTCCAGGAGACTTCGTATCTACCCTGTGCCCGGCCCTCCCCCGAGGATGATGGAGAAAACCGCACGCGCGAGTAGGACGACTGCGCGAGCTCGCCGGTCCCGGGGAAGTCCTCGCGGAAGTGCGCCCCGCGCGACTCGTTGCGCGCGGCGGCGGCGGCGCAGATCGCGCGGCTCACGTCGATCAGGCTGTCGAGGTTCAGCCAGTCGTGCCACGTGAGGTTGTAGCGCAGGTCGGTGCCGCTCACGCCGATGCTCCCCAGCTCCTCGCCCAGGCCCGCGAGGCGGGCCTCGGCGCGCGCGAGGCCCGCGGCGTCCCGCAGGATGCCGACGTCGTCCCACATCACCTGGTAGAGCCCCTCGCGCACGCTCTCGAGGCTGCCGGCGGGCCGGCCGACAGGCGCGCGTGCACGCGCGAGCTGGGCCTCGAGCGCCGCCGCGTCGGGCTCGCGCAACTCGCCTTCGGCGCGCGTCCACGCCGCCATCGCGTCGCCCGCGATCGCGCCGAATACCGTCGAGTTGGCCACCCCGTTGCCTCCCAGGCGATTGGCGCCGTGCACGCCACCCGTGTCCTCGCCCGCGGCGAAGAGACCTTCGAGCGCGGTGCGGCAATCGGCCGTGAACTCCACCCCGCCCATCATGTAGTGCGCCGTCGGCACCACCTCGACCAGGCCCCCCGCAAGGTCGAAGCCGCAGTCGGCGCAGCGCTCGACCATGCCCTTGAACTTGCGCGCGACCTCGCCGGCGCCGAGATGGCCCATCGCGAGGTACACGCCGCCATGCGGCGTCGCGCGGCCCGCGCGCATCTCGGCGAAGATGGCGCGCGAGACGATGTCGCGCGTTGCGCGCTCGCCGCGCGGATCGTGGCGCTGCATGAAGCGCTCCTTGCCGCCGTCCAGCAGGTAGCCGCCCGCCCCGCGCAGGCCCTCCTCCAGCACGGTGCCGGTCATGCGCGTCCCCGGCCCGGCGAGAAGCCCCGTGGGATGGAACTGCACCATCTCCATGTCGCGCAGCGTGAGGCCGGCGCGCAACGCCATCGCGAGCCCGTCGCAGCTCTTGTCGCCGGAAGGCGTGTGGTAGCGGTACATGGTGGGACCGCCGCCCGTGCCCAGCAGCACGCTCTTCGCGCGAACGAGCACGAGCTCGCCCGAGCGCATGTCGATCATGAGCACGCCGGCGATCGCCGCGCCGCCCGCGGCCGGCACGAGCGCCACCGCGCGATGCTCCTCGAGGCGCTTCGCGCCGCTCACCCACGCCTGCTCCGCGAGCCGGTTGATGATCTCGATGCCGGTGAGATCGCCCTTGTGCACCGTGCGATCGAAGGTCTGGCCGGCGAACGCCTTCTGGTGCACCGTGCCGTCGGGGTTGCGGTCGAAGAAGCAGCCGAGCTCGTTCTCCAGCTCGTGGATGCGCTCGATCGCCTTGGTGACGAGCGTCCATGCGAGATCCTGGTCGGGCAGCCACTTCCCGCCTTCGATCGTGTCCATGAAGTGGCGCTCGACCGAGTCTCCGGGCGCGAGTGCCACGTTGTAGCCGCCCTGCACCATGCGCGTGCAGCCGCACTTGCCGAGCAGCCCCTTCACGGCGATCGTCACCTCGAGCTCGGGCGCCGCCCGGCGCGCGTGCAGCGCCGCGAAGAGGCCGGCCCCGCCCGATCCGAGGATGAGGATGTCGGTGCGCAGCGTCTTCACGCGCTCGTTTTTGCCGCGGGCAGCTCCGCCGTCGCCATGAAATCTCCTCGAGCCCCCTTGGCGGGGCTCGAAGCATTATTTCACACGGGTGCGGCCCGACTCAGGCTCTGGCGTGCAAGACCCAGAGGCGCGCGAGGTCGGCGGTGCCGTCGGTGCCGCGGACGCCGCGCAGCACCTGCACCGCGCGGTCCTTGCGCCCGGCGTGCAGCAGCGCCTCGCCGTAGCGCAGCTTGGCGTCCTCGGGGCGCTTGAGGCCGCCCTTCTTGATGCCGGCGTCGATGAGCGGCAGGCCCTTGGCGGCGTTGCCCTCGTAGACGTAGTTGAGCCCGATCGAGACCAGGGCGTTGCCGTCTTTCGCCGCCTGTGCCCCCTGCTCGTCCTGCGCGCGAGTCTTCTGAGACTCCTCGAGGGTCTTCTCCACCAGCTTGCGCAGCCGCTCGTGGCGCTCGGCCTGGTCTCCCTTGCCCAGCGCGCCCCCCTGGTATCCCTTGTCCATGATGAGCTTCGCCTCGGCCGGCACGCCCGCCTGCATCGCGAGCTGCGCCATCTCCATGTAGTCGCTGGCGGATCCGGCATTGTTGGTGGCGAAGCGCAGGCGGTAGACGTTCACGCCCAAGCGGTCGGAGAAGCCCGACTTCTTCTGCACGCGCGCGAGCAGGTCGGTCCAGTACTCCTTCTTCGGGTAATGGACGACCAGCTTCTCGATCGCGTTCACGTAGCCGGTGTTGTCCCTCTGGCGCAGGAAGCAGTTGGCGAGGATCTGCAGCTCCTCCTCGCTCGCCCGCCGACTGGTGTCGGCGTCGGCGACCGAGGCGAGCATCTTCTGCACGCTCCCGCAATCGTTGCCCAGGTAGTAGCTCTGCAGCAGGACCGTGCGCATCGCCGGGTCGCCGCCGCCTTCCCTGAAATAGCGCTGCGTCCACTTCGCGGCGCTGGCGTAGTCCTTCTTCTGGTAGTACGCGACCGCGACAGCCTGGACCATGGCGGTCGCCTCGCGGCCCGACACCCGTCCCGAGCCCAGGACCTGCTCGAACGAGCGGATCGCGGTGTCGCTGTCGCCCGCGGCGGTAGCCGCGCTGCCGCGCATCTGGGCGATCAGGAAGTTCTCGTACGGCGTGCGACTGCCCACGGCCTCGGCCTTGGCGACCTCGGCCAGGGCCTCGCGCCCTTTGCGCTGCTTGACGAGCGCCTGCGCGGCCTGCAGGGGCTTGCCGACCTCGGGCCGGACCGTTTCGCCTTTCTGCGCGTGGGCCATGCCCGCCAGGCCGCTGAACGCGGCAAAGAGGATGGCGGCGGCGAGGGGGCGAAGGCGGCTCATGCGGTCCATGTCGTGCGGCTCCTGGCTAGTCGAGGAATTGCTCGGCCCCGATGAGGCCCATCTTGGTGACCCCCAGGCGCTGTGCCGAGGCCATCACTCCTGCGACATGCTTGTACGTCACAAGTTTATTCGGGCGCAGGTGGAATTCCGGCTGCACCGGCTGGGCCGCGGCGCTGGCGAGGCGCTGCTCCAGGGTCGGGCGGTCGGGGATGGTGTCGCCGTTCCAGATGATGGTGCCGTCGAAGTCGACCTCGACGGTGATCACTTCGGGCGGGGTGAGCGGGGGCGGCGGGTTGCCCACCGGCATGTTGAGCTTCACCGCGTGCGTCTGCACCGGGATGGTGATGATGAGCATGATGATCAGCACCAGCATCACGTCGATCAGCGGCGTGGTGTTGATGTCGATCATGACTTCGGGATCGCCCTCGCCCGAGCCGGAGCCGACTGACATGGCCATGTGTGTGTCCTTAGTTGCGCGGAGGCGGCTCGGTGATGAAGCCGATCTTGAGGATCGAGGCGCGCTGGCAGGTCGCGACCACGCGCCCCACCGATTCGTAACGCGTCTCCTGGTCGGCGCGGATATGCACCTCGGGTTGCGGCACCATCACCGCGATGACCTTCAGCTTGTCGAAGAGCGCCCGCGAATCGCGCATGTACTCCATGTTCCAGAACACGTCGCCGTCCTTGCTCACGGCGATCACGATGTTCTCGGGCTTGGTCACCGTGACCACGTTGCGTTCCGCCGGCAGCTTCACCGGGATCTGCTGGACCACGACCGGGATCGTGATCAGGAAGATGATGAGCAGCACCAGCATCACGTCCACCAGGGGCGTGGTGTTGATGGCCGCCATCACCTCCTGTTCCTGATTCTCGACGTCCTGGCCGACGGTCATCGCCATGGGAGTCTCCTAGCGGGCGGCGGCGACCGGGCGGGCTGCGGCGGCTCTCTGCGCGTTGCCGCTTATGAGGACCATGTGCAGGTCGGCCGAGAAGGCGCGCAGGTGCTCCATCGCAACCTTGTTGCGGCGGACCAGCCAGTTGTAGCCCAGCACCGCGGGAACCGCGACCGCGAGGCCGAGGGCCGTCATGATCAGCGCCTCGCCCACGGGGCCGGCGACCTTGTCGATCGAGGCCTGCCCGGCGATGCCGATGGCGGTGAGCGCGTGGTAGATGCCCCACACCGTGCCGAAGAGGCCGACGAACGGGGAGGTCGAGCCCACCGTCGCGAGGAACGCGAGGCCGTCCTGCAGGCGCGAGGAGACGTTGTCGACGGCGCGCTGGATGGACATCGTGACCCAGCTGTTGAGGTCGATCTGCTCGAGGAGCTTGCCCTCGTGGTGCGAGGTGGCCTTGATGCCGCTCTCGGCGATGTAGCGGAAGGGGCTGCCTTCCTTGAGGTTCTCCGTGCCTTCCTGCACCGAGCCCGCCTGCCAGAACTTCGCCTGCACGTCCCTCGCCTGGCGGAAGAGCTTCATCTGCTCGTACACCTTCACGAACATGATGTACCAGCTGCCCATCGACATGATGACGAGGACGATCAGCGTGCCCCTGGTCACGAAGTCCCCCTGCTTCCACATCGCCTCGAAGCCGTAGGGGTTCATGACCTCTTCCGTCTCGACCGTCGGGCCCTGGCCGGCTCCAACGGGCGGGGCGGGCGCGGGGGTGGGAGCCGGGGCGGCGGCGGCGGGCTGCTCGGCGGCCGGAGGAGTCGCCTGCGCATAGGCGTCGGTAGGCGCCATGAAGGCGGCGCCCGGGGCCAGCGCGACGAGCGCGGCCACGAGCAACGCGGGCAGGCGGTTGGCGAGTTTCATTGTGATCTCCTGAGGATTAACGCTTGAGGCGGCAGAAAGGCGGACCGTTCAGTCCGTGAGCTTGAAGACGATGTCGTACTCGCCGATGAAGCCGACGGGTTCGGGATTGAATTTCCACTGGGACAACGCGCGGATCACCTCGCGGTCGAAGAGGCGCGGCGGGTTGGACTGGATGATGCGGACCTCGGTCACGGTGCCGGCGGGCGAGACCACGACGTGCGCGATGACGCGCCCGCTGGTGCCCTTGCGCAGGGCCTCGCGCGGGAACTGCGGCTCGACGCGGTACGAGGCCTTGTACTCCCTGCGCACCACCGGCTGCGGCGCGGGCGCTGGTGCCGCTACCGGCGGCGGCGCAGGCGGGGGCGGCGTGGTCGTTACGGTTGTAATCGTCGGCGCCAGGGTGACGGTAGGCACCTGGATGTTGATTTCCGGCGGCGGGATGTATGGCGGCGGAGGCGGGGCCATCTTCGGCGGCGGGGGGGGCGGCTGGTCGGGCGGCGGCTTCTTGATCTCCTCGATGATCTTGGTCTCCAGGGGAGCCTTGATCACCTCGACAACCTTGCGAGCGAGGCCCGACACCAGGGCATAGCCGACCGCCAAGTGGAGCAGGCCCACCATGATGATGCTGGGCGCATGCTTGCCGAAGCTGCGCTGAGAGTCAGCGTAATCCACTCGAGAATTCTCCTATTGCCGGCGCCGCGGCCTATGGGCCGGGCGCTGTCCGGAAGCCCCTCGTGGGGACCCGCCGGATCTCGTGGTCCACGCCTCCGGGGCCGGGGCCCGGGGACGGATTTCGCAAAACGCGCGAGTTTACCCTAATTTTCAAAGGCGAGTCACGTCCCGGTAACAAGTCCGTAATTACGCTGCCACCCCCTTTCGGGGCCGCTATTTGACACCCAGCCGGGCGAGCGCGTTCGCCCTGCGGGCACGGGCCTTGCTGTCGACCGCGGCGTAGAGGCTTCCCCCGTGACTGTCCATCGCCACGAGCAGCGGGCCGAAGCCGCGGACGCGGAATTTCCACAGCGACTCGGGGTTGAGGTCGTCGAGGTCGACGTCCTCGATGGCCTCGATCCAGGTGGTCTCGAGGGCCGCGGTCCCGCCGATCACCGCGAGGTAGGCTCCGCCGTGGCGCGCGAAAGCCGCGAGCGAGGCGACCCCCAGGCCGCCCTTACCCACGATGAGGCGCACCCCGAGCCGCTCGAGCAGGGGCTCGGTGAACCGCTCCATGCGCGCCGAGGTGGTGGTGCCGACACAGACGGGCGCATAGCCCGTGGGATGCTCGGCCGAGGGCGCGACCTTGCGCACGTTGGGCGCGGTGTGCAGCGCGGCGTGCCCGCGCAGGTCGAAGCGCGTGGCGTGGCCGCGATCGAAGAGGGCGATCTGGTTGGCGTCGCGGATACCGAAGAGCGTGCCCTCGAGAGTCACGGTGTCATCGATGCGCAGCGCGCGCACCTGGGCCTCGCTGAGCGGGGGCGCGAGGACGTGGTGGGCCATATATATGCTGTCTAGAAGCCGTACTTCACGCCGGCGGGCGTGAAAGCCGCAGAGGCCCGGCGCGCGGAGTGGCACTGCATGTTGACCGCCACCGGATTCATGGTGATGTGGGTGGCGGCGAGCTCTACGTGCACGGCGAAGGCGGTGGAGTCGCCGCCGAGCCCCTGCGGACCCACGCCGAGCGTGTTCACCGCCTCGGTCAGGCTCGCCTCGAGCGCGGCGCCCTCCGGGTCCCCGCAGGCCGTGCCGAGCGGGCGGGTCGCCGCCCGCTTGGCGAGCGCCACGCAAAGGTCGGAGGTGCCGCCGATGCCCACGCCCACGATCGTCGGCGGGCAGGTCTTGCCGCCGGCCTCGAGCACACAATCGACCACGAAGGTCTTGATCGCGTTCACGCCCTCGGCCGGGATCGCCATCTTCAGCCACGAGTTGTTCTCGGAGCCGCTCCCCTTGGGCACCATCTCGATCACCAGGCGGCCGGGCGAGTCGCTGAACGCGATGTGGATCGCGGGAACGCCGGGCCCGCACGAGGTGTGCTCGTTCGCGCGCGTGAGCGGGTGCACGACGGAGGAACGCAGCGGATACTCGCGCGTCGCGCGCTCGCACCCACGCCGGATGGCGCGCTCGAGCTCCGCGCCGTCGACCTGCACGTCCGGGCCGATGGTGACGTTGTAGATCGGGATGCCGGTGTCCTGGCAGAGCAGGTTGTCGGTGTCCTCGGCCACGCGGATGTTGCGGATCATCGTGCCGAGCACGCCGCGCGCCGTGGCATCCGTCTCGCCGCTCTCGAGGCGGGCGAAGCCCGCCTTCACGTCCGGCGGCAGGATCTTGAGCGCGCGGATGTAGAGCTCGCGCGCGACGTCCTCGACTTGATGGGTGTCGATCTTCACGCGAAATTCAGGGACAGACCCCAAGCGCGTGGGTCGGAGTCTGTCCCAAGGTCACTTCTGGGCGAGGCCACGGTCCTTGATCACCTTCGCCCAACGCACGCTCTCGTCGCGGATCGCGGCGGCGAAGTCGGCGGGCGTGTTGCCCACAGGCGCCATCCCCTGCTGCGCGAGCTTGCCCTTGAACTCGTCGGACATCAGGATCCTCGCGCTGTCCTTCTGGATGCGGTCGATCACGTCCCCCGGGGTCCCGGTGGGCGCCATGAGGCCGAACCAACCGGCGTTCTCGAATCCCGACAGCACCTCCGCGGCAGCGGGCACGTCCGGCAGCTGCGCGCTGCGCGCAGGGCTGGTCACCGCGAGCGCACGGATGCGCCCCTGCTGGATGTGCTGCACCGTCGCCCCCAGGTTGGGAGTCACCATGTGGATCTGGCCGCCCATCAGGTCGGTGATCGCCGCCGATTCGCCCTTGTAGGGCACGTGCACCAGGTCGATGCCCGCGGAGTGCGCGAAGTTCTCTGCGGCGAGGTGGGTCTGCGTGCCCACGCCCGCGCTGCCGAAGTTCACCTTCTTAGGATTCGCCTTGGCGTACGCGATGAATTCCTTCAGGTCCTTGTAAGGCGCGCTTGCCACCACCGCGATCACCTGCGGCCCCGTCGCGACATTGGTGATCCCCACGAGGTCCTTCGCCGGGTCGTAGGTCATCTCCTTGTACATGTGCTGGTTGGCGGTGACGATCGAGCCCGACGTCATCAGCAGCGTGTAGCCGTCGGCGGGCGACTTGGCCACGAGGTCGGCGCCGATGTTGCCGCCGGCGCCCGCCTTGTTCTCGACGATCACCGACTGGCCCCACGTCTCCGTGAGCTTTTGCGCGAGCAGCCGCGCCACGATGTCGGTCGCCCCGCCGGCGGCGAACGGCACCACGATCCTTACCGACTTGTCCGGCCAGGCGGCCAGGACCACCGGGGAGCCCGCGACGAGCGCGGCCGCGACGGCAAGGCACTGCAGGAATCTCTTCAGCATGGTCTCTTCCTCCTCGTGGAAAGCATAGTCCTAACGTGCCAGCGCGAACGCGAGGCCGGCGATCAGGGCGAAGGCGGCGCCCAGCGTGGCCAGGGTCTTCTGCCAGTTGCGCCATGGCAACAGCTCCAGGGCGAGCAGCCTCAGGCCGCCCGCCAGGTGGGCCGACAACAGCATAACGAGTATCCACTCACCTGCGATGACGAGCGGCTGCTCGGTCCAGCGCAGTTGCGCGTCCAGCGCGGCCTCGCCCTGCAGGGCCGAGCCCAGGAGCCAGAAATGGGCCGGAAGGAAGAGCGCGAGGGCGACGCCGGACACGCGATGGACGACGAACGCCCAGTACGCGGTGTGGCCCCGGGTCTTCATGCGACCACCGCGGCGACCGCCCTGAGGCCCACGATCGTTAGGAGGAGCCCGGCGAGGCTCATGCCCACCTCCGCCACGTCGCCACGGATGCCCAGCCACTCGGCTGCGACGGTGCGCAGTCCGATCGCCCCGTGCACCGCGGCGGCAATCACGAACACCGAGTAGAACGTCCCCCATGCGATGCTGCCGCGCGTGCGCGCGAGGATCTCGGCCGCGGTGAGGCCGCCGCGCACCGCGTAGATGATCGTCACCAGGTGGACGACCACGCACACTGCGAGCACCACGGCGGTGGCCCGCTGCGCGGTCCACAGCATCACCTCGCGCCGCCGGCTCACGCCTCCTCCACCGCGGCGATCGCGAGCGACCAGGTGGCGCGCTTGAGCCCCGAGATGGCTCGGGTCGGCGAGAGCTTCTTCGGGCAGTGCTCGGTGCAGCTCATGAGCGTGTGGCACGAGTGGCACCCCGCGTCGCCCGCCACGGCCTCGAGGCGCTCCTCGCGCGCCGTGTCGCGCACGTCGTTCACGAGCGTCCAGGCGCGATTCAACGCGGCGGGGCCGAGGTAGTCGCGGTTCCAGGCGACGATGTCGCAGGCCGCGTAGCAGACGCCGCAGCCGATGCACTCGATGCCCGCGTCGGCCTCGCGCCGCGCGGCGGTCGCGGGATCGACCACGGCGAAGGGCTCGGCGCGAGTGGCCGCGCCCTTGAAATGCCCCTGCGCGCGCGCCCACTTTTCGAAGAACTCGCCCATGTCGGCGACCAGGTCCTTCACCACCGGCAGGTTCGCCAGCGGCGCCAGCTCGAGCGCGGCGTCGGCGGCGACGTTGTCCACGTGGGTGCGGCAGGTCCAGCGCGGCGCGCCGTTCACCATCATCGCGCACGAGCCGCACATGCCCACGCGGCACGCGAAGCGGTACGAGAGCGTGGGATCGAGGTGGCGCTGGATGTGGGTCACGACGTCGAGCACCGTCTGGCTGGGCAGGCGCGGGACGTCGAAGGCCTGGTAGCGGCCGCCCTCGGCACCGCCGCGCCACACGGCGACGCGCAGCGTGGGAACCGGGGCCGGACCCGGTTTTTCGCTCGCTGTCGTCATGCGAAAACTCCGGGTACGGCCCCTTATGCGCTCTCGTACAGCCGTGTCAGCACGAACTCGCGGTGGCCGAGCGCCTCGGCCGCGGTGAGCCGGCCGTTCGCGGTGCGGAACATCGACTCCAGCAGCGCGTCGCCCGCCTGGTCCGGAGACATCTCCTTGCGCAGCAGCCCCGACACGTCGACGTCGATGTGCTCGCTCATCGTGCGCACGGTGCGCGGGTTCGCGCACAGCTTGATCACCGGCAGGATCGGGTTGCCGATCACGTTGCCCTGGCCGGTGGGAAAGAGGTGCACCACGTAGCCCGCCGCGGCGCACAGCGTCACCATCTCGGCCGCGGCCGACGACGAGTCCATGAACCACAAGCCCGGGTGCGTCGGCATCTCGGCCTTGTCGAGGATGCCGTCGACCACGCACTTGCGGCCGATCTTCTGGATGTTGCCGAGCGCCTTCTCCTCGATCGTGGTGAGCCCGCCCTCGATGTTGCCCTTGGTGGGCTGCGAGTCCGACAGGTCGCTCGTCTTGTGGCGGTTGATGATCTCCTGGTACTGGTCGAAGACCTTCTGGAATTTCGCACGCACCGCGTCGTCGCGGCAACGCGCCGCGACCAGGTGCTCGCCGCCGGTGAGCTCGGTGGTCTCGCCGAAGACGAGCGTGACCCCGTGCGGATAGAGCTTGTCGAAGGCGTTGCCGACCGTGGGGTTGGCGCCGCAGCCCGAGGTGGTGTCCGACTCGCCGCACTTGGTCGAGACCCAGAGGTCCTTCAGCGGGCGCTCCTCGCGCGTGAGCTCGCTCGCCCACTGCACGTATTCCTTCGCGACCTTCGAGGCCCGCATGATGGTGTCGTGGTCGCCGTGCTGCTCGATGCCGAAGAACGACACGGGCTTGCCGGTGGCGCCGATGCCGTCGGCCACCTTCTTCGCCCACTGGTCCTCGATGCCGATCACGACCACCGCGGCCACGTTGGGGTTGGAGCCCGTCCCGATGAGCGTGCGGAAGTGCAGCTCGAGGTCGGCGCCGAACTGCAGCCGCCCGTAGGGATGGGGCAGCGCCAGCGTGCCCTTGATGTTGTTCTCCACGGCCATGCAGGCCGCGTTCGACAGGTCGTCGACGGGCAGGATGATCACGTGGTTGCGCACGCCGATGCGCCCGTTCTCGCGCTTGTAACCCCGGAAGGTGCTCTTGGCCAGGTTCATGGTTTCACCACCGCTTCGTCTTGATGTTGTGGACGTGCGCATGCTCGCCCACCTGGATCGGCGCGACCACGCGCCCGATGTCGACGCCGTACTTCACCACCGTGGCGTCCTCGGGCAGCGCCCTGATGGCGAGCTTGTGCCCGATGGGAATGTCGGACCGGGCGTCCACGTGGATGTCCTTGTCCTGGTCCATGATCCAGCCGGTGAGCCGCTGGCCGCTCTTCACGCCCTCGACCACCACCACCCCGACCGAGTCGTTCTCGTCGTGCACGACGAAGTGAATCATCGCATTTCGTCTCCGCTGCGGTTGAACCGTCGATGCTAGGCGCGCGCCTCGCGGCGGGTCAACTAGATGAGTTGTATGATGCTGCGGGTGTCGCCCCTCTACGAGCAGGTTCGCGCGCGCCTCATCGAGGGGATCTCGGCGGGCCGCTGGCGCCCGGGCGAGGCGCTGCCCTCCGAGGCCGCCCTCGCCGCGAGCCACGGCGTGGCCATCGGCACGATCCGCAAGGCGGTCGACAGCCTGGTGGCGGAGCGCGCGCTGGTACGCCACCAGGGCAGGGGCACGTTCGTAACCGCGCACGACGGCGGCCGGCTCCTCTTCCATTTCTTCCACATCGTGGGGCGCAACGGCGCGCGCCCGTACCCCGAGGTGCGCACGCTCTGGTTGCGCCGCGACCGCGCCGACGCTGCCGCCGCGCGGGCGCTCGGTATCGCGCCCCACGACAAGGTGATCCGCATCCGCAACGTGCTCTCGCTCGAGGGGCAGGCGCGCATCGTGGACGACATCACGCTCCCGGCGGCGCTCTTCCCTGGCCTGTCGGAGAAGATCTTCCTCGCGCGCGACAACACGATCTACCACCTCTTCCAGAGCCGCTACGGCATCAACGTGCTGCGCACCGACGAGCGCCTGCGCGCGGTGCTCGCGAGCGCCGAAGAGGCCCGCCTGCTCGACGTGGCGGCCGGCTCGCCGCTGCTCGAGATCCGGCGCGTGGCGCTCACCTTCCGCGACCGTCCGGTGGAGCTGCGCATCTCGCGCGTCGAAACCTCCGACCACGACTACCACAACACCTTCGGCAAGGGCCTGCCGCCCTGAGCGCCACGATTCGCGCAAACCGTGCCCGCCGCGGCGAATGCCCCCGGCCTGGATGGCGCTGGTGTAGGAATCCGCGAATGCAACTACCGCCCCCTTGGCGCGGTCCCTTGTGATATCCAGCCGCACCCCGGAGGACCAGCCATGCAGCTAGGCCGACAACGCAGCAGCACCAACGTCCAGGACCGGCGCGGCATCGGGGTGGGCGGGGGCGTGGGCCTCGGCACCATCGTGATCGCACTCGTGGCGTATTTCCTCGGCATCGACCCGACCGCGGTCATCAACATGGCCGAGCAGGCGCAGCCCCAGCAACAGGGCGCCCCGCGCGATCCCAACGCGCCCAAGGACGAGGGGCAGGTATTCGTCGAGAAGGTGCTGGGTAGCACCGAAGACGTGTGGAAACAGCTCATGCAGGGCCAGAACTATCGCGAGCCGGGCCTGGTGCTGTTCAGCGGCGCGGTGCGCTCGGCCTGCGGCATGGGCCAGGCGGCGATGGGGCCGTTCTATTGCCCGCCCGACCAGAAGGTATACATAGACCTCTCGTTCTATCGCGACCTGCGCGACCGCTTCAAGGCGCCCGGTGACTTCGCCCAGGCCTACGTGATCGCGCACGAGGTCGGGCACCACGTGCAGCACCAGCTCGGCGTCATGGAGAAGCTGCAAGCCATGCAGGGCCGCGTCTCGAAGCAGGAATTCAACCAGATGCAGGTCCGCGTGGAGCTGCAGGCCGACTGCTACGCCGGCGTCTGGGCACACCACGCGGGCAACGCGCGCCTGCTGGAGCCGGGCGACCTCGAGGAAGGTCTCAACGCCGCGGCGGCGATCGGGGACGACCGGATCCAGAAGCAGACCCAGGGCACGGTCGTACCGGAGTCGTTCACCCACGGCAGCTCCGCGCAGCGCGTGCGCTGGTTCAAGCGCGGCATGGAGTCGGGTCGCCCGCAGGACTGCGACACGTTCGCGACCAAGGTCCTGTAGGACTTCGGCGAGTATGGCCGGAAGGCCCACCCTCAAGAACAAGCCCCGCTGTGCGGGGCTTTTTACTGCTACTTCGTCTCTGGCGGCGCGGCGGGAGCAGCTCGTTCCTCCTCCTCCTCGAGCGGCGGCAGGACCTCGCGCTGGTCGGCCGAGGTGAGCTTCTCGCGGATGCGCGCCTTCTTGCCGGTGAGGCCGCGCAGGTAGTAGAGCTTGGCGCGGCGCACCTCGCCCTTGCGCTTCACCTCGATCGAGGCGACCGCGGGCGAATAGGTCTGGAACGTGCGCTCCACGCCCTCGCCGCTGGAGATCTTGCGCACGATGAACGAGGAGTTGAGCCCGCGGTTGCGAATGGCGATGACCACGCCTTCGTAGGCCTGCTCGCGCTTCTTGTCGCCCTCGACCACCTGCACCTTGACGATCACGGTATCGCCAGGGGAGAACTTGGGGATCTTGCGGTTCAGCCGCTTGATCTCTTCCTGCTCGAGCTTCTGGATCAGGTCCATCTTCGGTTTCCTTTCGTCTGCCGGCTTTCCCGGCCTTTCGCGCAGAGCCGTCGTGACGGATGCGCGCGGTTTGTCATTGCTGCTGTTGTGCTGCCTGCTGTTCCCTGCGGTACTCGTCCAGCAACTGCCGGTCCTCCTTCGAAAGCGCCTTCTCGTCCACGAGATCGCGCCTCCGGTCCCAGGTTCGCCCCAGCGCCTGCTTCCTGCGCCAGCGCGCGATCGCCGCATGGTTGCCCGACAACAACACCTCGGGCACCCGAAGTCCCTTCCACTCTTCCGGCCGCGTGTAGTGCGGCGTGTCGAGGAGTCCTCGCGGCAGCGACGCAGATCGAACGGCAAACGAATCCTGCTCCGCACTCCCGGCATCGTTGAGGCTGCCCGGAAGCCGCCTCACGATGCAATCGATCATCACCATCGCGGGAAGCTCGCCTCCCGAGGTGACGTAATCGCCGATCGAGACCTCGCGATCGACCACCCTTTGAACCACGCGCTCGTCGATGCCTTCATACCGCCCGGCGATCACCACCAGGCCGTCCAGCGACACGAGCTCCTGCACCAGATTCTCGCCGAGCCGCTCGCCCTGGGGCGACATCAGCACCACGTGCGGGCGCTCGACACCCGCTTGCTTCTGCCGCGCCTTCGCGGCCTCGATGCAAGCCTCCAGCGGCTCGGGCAGCATCACCATCCCCGGCCCGCCGCCGTAGGGCCGGTCGTCGACCCTGCGGTAGTTGTCCTGCGCGAAATCGCGCGGATCCCACGCCTTCAGCTCGAAGCGCCCCTCGTCCATCGCCCTGCGCGTGATGCCGTGATCGATCAGCGCATCGAGCATCTCGGGGAAGATCGTGACCACGTCGAAGCGCTTCACGCGTCGTAATCCGCCTTCCAGTCCACCGTGATGCTGCGCGTCGCGCGGTCCACCGCCTTCACGTACTCGGGCACGAACGGGATCATGCGCTCGCGCTCGCCCGTCACCACCATGACACCGGTGTCGCCCGTGTCGAAGAATCCCTCCACACGGCCGAGCACCGCTCCTGCCTGGTCCTTCACCTGCAGGCCGATCAGGTCGACCCGGTACATCGTGCCCTGCTCGGCCTCGCCCAGCGCCTCGCGCGTGACCGCGATGTCGCAGCCGCGCAACCTCGCGGCGGCATCGCGATCGTCGCACCCGGCGAGCTTCGCCACCGGCCCCTTCGAGTGCAGCTCGAACTCTTCCAGCGGCATGCCGATCCAGCCCTCGGGCGCGCGCACGATCCACTGCGCGTACTCGTCGAGCCCGGCGGGGTCCTCGGTGAAGGGCTTGAAGCGCAGCCACCCCTGGACGCCGAAAGGGCCGACGATGCGGCCCATCACCACCAGCTCGGTCTCGTCGCCCTCGAAGCGCGCCTGCGCCGCGTGGGAGGCGTTCCTACTTGGCGGCTTCGGCCGGCTTGCCGGCGATTTCGGTCTTGCCACGCTTGATCAGCTTCTTCACCGCGGCCGAGGGCTGCGCGCCCTGCTTCACCCAATGATCGACGCGATCGAGGGCCAGCCGGTACTTCGGCTCGTGCTCCGCGGCCTTGGGATTGTAGAAGCCGATGCGCTCGATGAAGCGCCCATCGCGCGGCATGCGCGAGTCGGCGACGACGACGTTGTAGAAGGGGCGGTTCCTGGCTCCGCCTCGCGCCATTCTGATGACGACCACGTTGGCTCTTTCTCCGGTTGAAAACCGGTAACGGTGCCGGTCGGGGACCGGCCATCCAACAAGCAAGGCCGAAGATTATAGCGTAAAAACAGAGGCCTAGCCAAGCGCTCGCAAGAGCTTGTGGAAGTACTCCAGGGCCTCCGCGAACGCCCGCGCGGGGATGCGCTCGTCGCGCCCGTGCATGCGCGCCCAGTCGGCCTGCTCCATGAAGATCGGCAGCACGCCGTAGACCGGGATGCCGGCGTTGCGCAGGCGCGAGCCGTCGGTGGCGCCCGCGCTCATGACCGGGACCACGTCGACGCCGGCCCACGCCGCCTGGGCCTCGCGACGAATCACACCCATCACCGCCGATCCGGGATCGGTCTCGGGGCTCGCCGAAAGCACGTTCTTCGGGGTCACCTTGACGCGGCTGCCCGCGGCTCGCTGCACCTCGGCCCGGACGAAGGCGTCGTCCTCGCCGGGAAGCAGGCGGCAGTTCACCGTCGCGCGCGCGCGGTGGGGGAGCGCGTTGTCGGCATGCCCCCCTTCGACCCGGGTCGCTACACAGGTCGTCCGAAGCTGCGCATTGCGACCGGGATTGGCCGACACCAACCGCAGCTGCTCGGCGGTCGGATTGCCGGCGGCAACCGCTCCCAGGGCCTCGGCCAGTGCGCCGGAGTTTTGCTGCGCTGCGCGCGCGGCCAGCGCGCGCACCACGGGCCCGAGGCGCGCGGGCAGCTCCAGGCGCGCGATCCGCTCGAGCGCGCCGGCGATGTCGTAGATCGCGTTGTCGGGGACCGGCAGGGAGCTGTGGCCCCCGGCGTTCGTCGCCTCGAGTTCGAAGGAGAGGTACATCTTCTCGCTCACCTGGACGCCGAGGGTCCCGGGACGACCGTCGCGCAGCGTCGCCGTGCCGCCCTCGTTGATCGCGAACTCCGCATCGATCAGGGCGCGATGCTCCTTGAGCAGCCACGCGAGGCCGTTGTGCGTTCCGCCCTCTTCGTCGGCGGTGAGCGCGAGGATGATGTCGCGCCGCGGCCGGAACCCCTGGCGCTTGAGGCTCGCGAGGATCGCCACGAACATCGCTGCCGAGGCCTTGTCGTCGAGCACGCCGCGCCCGTAGAGGTAGCCGTCGCGCTCGGTGAGCGTCCACGGATCGAGGCCCTCGGACCAGCCCTCTCGCAGCGCGTCCACCACGTCGATGTGGGCGAGCAGCAGCATCGGCTTCGCCTCGCCCGTGCCGCGCAGCCGCGCCACCAGGTTGCCCTTGCGGGGCGCGGGCTCCAGCACCTGCACGTCGGCTGGATCGAAGCCCGCCTCGAGCAGGCGCCGCGCCGCGGCGTGCGCCGCCGCGGTGTTGTCGCCGTCGGGATGGACGGTGCGGATCGAGACCAGCTCGCGCAATATCTCGCGCGCCGTCGCGGGATCGGCCTGCGCGCAGGCCTGGGAAGAGGCAAACGCGAGCGCGAGGCCGAGCGCCGCGGCTTCAATCGATCTCATGGGCTTGCACCTCGTAGCGTTCGAGTTCCTGGAGATAATCCTCGAGCGTGAGCAATCCCACGCAAGGCATCGCACCGCGCGCGCCGAGCGCGCCGCGCTGCAGCTTGCGCGCCAGCGCCACCGCGGCCATGCAGGGGATCATCGCGCCGTCCTCCCCGGAAGCGCGCAGCTCCCATCTTCGCACCCTTGGCGCGCCGCCGTCGTCCACGCCGCGCAGCGTCACGAACATGGCGCTCCGGCCGCTGCCGAGCGGCTGCACCAGGCGCGCACCGGCCGCGAGCTGCGGAAGAAGCGCCGGCGCGTCGCGCACCAGGCCTGCGCGCACCAGCCAGGAGAGCAGCCAGAACGACCATTGCACGAGGCCCAGCTCCACCCCGGCGCCGAACCGCACGGAGCGGACCGACGGATACCGCTCGGGAAAGAGCGCGAGATCGGGCACGTCGCAGTCCCCGATCCAGCGCGACATCGGCGGATGCGCGAAGCGGTGGCGCCGCAGCGCCTGCCCGCCGTGCGTCGTGATCCAGGCCCCGTCGGCGAGACGCGTGAAGGGCCGGCCGCAATAGGCGAGCACGGCGCCCAGCGTCGCCGCCCCCGGCACGCGCGAAGAGCTGCTGATGCCGTGCTCGATCTCGTGCAGGGCCGCGAAGTCGCTCAGGTAGCAGTCCACCACCGCCGCGGCGAGCGCGGGGACGGAGCTCGCGCCACTCACGACCAGCACCCCGCGCGAGCGCGCGTCGGGATCAAGCGCGACCACGGCGCGAACGAAATCGCGCGAGTCGGCGAGGTCCACGTAGTGCGATCCCGCCACGATCGCGGCGCGCGCGACATGGTGGTCGCGCTTCTGGAACGGTCCCACGGTGTTGATGACCACTTGCGCACCCGATGCGCAGAGGCGGTCGGCCAGGTCGAGACCGGTGGCGTCGATCGGCGCATGCTTGACGCCGAGCGATTTCGCCATGGTCGCGGCACGCGCCGCGTCGCGT
>Ga0307505_10001015_pt1 | contig 25576 bp, 25 predicted proteins | sample 23_S_MG_FD_202183 | JGI IMG/M metagenome (GOLD analysis project Ga0307505, IMG submission 202183) | Soil microbial communities from Populus trichocarpa stands in riparian zone in the Pacific Northwest, United States - 23_S | ecosystem: Environmental > Terrestrial > Soil > Riparian zone > Trees... | reverse complement strand
TGAGGCACGGAGTGCACAGAGATCTCGGAGGCTTTCCAATCTCGGCGTGATGCTCGCTGTGTCAGCTGGTCATGCCGGCGCAAGCCGGCATCCACCCGGCCCCTCGTCATGCCGGCTTTCGTGGCGAGAAACACCCCTTCCCCCCCGCCTGGCTTTGCTAGCCAATTCAATCGCCATCCCACTTAGTCACCCCGGCGAAAGCCGGGGCCCAGGCCGCATGCCACCGCCGCCCCACCTGGATCCCGGCTTTCGCCGGGATGACGTGCTTTTTCGGCTTCGCGATCCCCACCGACTCGAATTGGCGGGCAAAGCCCCCCGCCTGGATGCCGGCTTCCGCCGGCATGACGTCCCTATTGACCATTGTGCTGATGCATTGCCGGTGCGGCGCGAGACAGCAGGATGATCGAGCCTTGCTACTCCATCTCTGTGCGCTCGGTGCCTCCGTGGTGAACTTCGACCTATCTAAGCTATCGTCACGTCGTCGTCCGTGAGCAGGACGTCGGCGTGTTGTCACCCGGCGGCCGCCACCTTTCGCACCGCCTTGATGCCGCCGCGGTAGATCCCTTCGAACAACGCGACCAGATCCGCTTCCGGCGCGCCGGCGGGCACGAAGTCACTGGTCCACAGGATTCGCGTCTGACCCGCTCCGGCGTCGCCGATCTCGACCGTCGCCAGGTAGTCGGTGGCCGGCAGCGGCCCTTCGATGATCGAGTAGCTGAACGTCTTGGCGCCCTCGTCCATCGCCTCGAGGCGCTCTTTGATCGTCAGCCCCGTCATCGAAAACGTGCGCACCGCGCCGACGCCCTCGCCTTCGACCTCGCAACTGTCGATCTGCGGATTCCAGGCCCGCAGACCACCAAAGTCGCTCATGATCCGCCACACATCCCGCGGGTCGGCCTCGATCACCTCTTCCACTCGAACCTTCGGCATTTGAACCTCCTTCGTCGTCCGGCGGTCATAGCGAACCCGCCACCGCCACGCCAATCAGTCCCTGTTCCCCCAAAGGAGGGCCGCGGCTCGGCAGGAGCCTCGCCCTCCTGGCACGTGACGTGTCCGCCGAACAATCCAGCGGCGCACCGGAGCCGGACTGAACACTGAAAACTGAACACTGAAAACTGCAGTTAACCTACTCGACAACATACGCTGCGGAACGGCGGGTCGGGAATCGCGGCGCCGGGATCGGCGAATCCGATCTTGCGGCGACTCCAGACGGTTGGATGGTCGGGATTGCGCGCCTTCATTTCGGCGATCAGTAGAAACGGCGTGCCCTCCGGCAGCGCCAGCTCCACTTTCAGCGAGATGCGATCGAGCGCTGGCGCCGTCTCGCGGTGCATGCGCGACGAATCGACGAGTTCGCCATTCGGAAGCACCGCGTGCACTCGCACGTCGACGGTCTCGGCGCGGTGTGTGTCGTTGATCACCGTCACATCGACCGGTACCGACACGCCGCGTGGCATGTCCTCGCGCCACGAGTCGATCGACACCGCCAACGGCGCCAGCGCGCTCGGCCCGTATAGCGCCCAACGATCGTTGTCCGCCAACGCCCCTACCGTCCCCTCTTCGCTGGACTGATCCTGCCGTGCGTCGGCCGTGTCGCGGCACACCGGATCCCACTCCGCGATTCCTGCTCCGCGCGAACGGTAGAGCAGGACTCGCGCCGCGCTCGCATAGGCGTGACCCTCCACGCCGACGGCGGTCGCCGCCGGAGATCCCGCGCCCGGTTGGGACGACACCGCCGCCGCGATCACCGCCGCGATCAGCACCACCGAGAGAACCGGTGCTTCCAGCAGGCGGCGTCGCAACGTCGTCGGCCCGCGCGAAATCAATCCTTGAACTCCGGCTTACGCCCCTCGGACCGCGCTCGCATCGCCTCTTCGAAATTCTGCGTCGTCAGCCGGACGAAGAGCTGGGTGTGGCTCTCGAGTTCGATCGCGGCTTCCAGACTGGCGGTCTCGAGCCCTGCCCACATCATGCGCTTCGTGAGCTGGGTCCCCTGCGTGCTCCAGCCGTTGATCCGATCCGCCAGATCGAGGGCGGCCGGCATCAACTCCTCATCCGGTACGACGTGCGAGACGAGTCCGATCGCCGCCGCTTCCGCGGACGACACGTCGCGGCCGGACAGCGCGATCTCGAAGGCGCGCGCCGAGCCGATCGCGCGCGGCAACAGGAACGACAGGCCCAGCTCCGTAGCCGTCAGGCCGTTGTTGATGCCGGCGGCGCGGAAGTACGCCGACTCCGCCGCGATGCGAATGTCGGCGCCCAGGCTCAGGCACATGCCGCCACCGATCGCCGCCCCGTTGATCGCGGCGATGACCGGCTGCGGCATGCGGCGCATGGCCGGTACCAGGTTGGTGAGGAGCGTCATCGAGCGCGTGGCGATCCGCGTCAGCGTCAAGCCGTCGATGTTCGGCGGCGGTTCGACATCCTTCACGTCGGCCCCGGAACAGAACCCGCGGCCGGCACCGGTGAGGATCACCGTCCAGGTGTCGTGATCCTCGGCGACGCGGTCGAACGCCTCCTTCAGGGGGACCATCAGGTCGAAGGCCATCGAGTTCATCCGCTGCGGGCGATTCATCGTGATCACCGTCGTGTGCGGGCGTGGCTTGTCGATCAAGATGTCCGTCATCATGCCTCGGTGAACTCGCTAGGGTGCCAGTTCAAAGTCATTGAGGTCGCAGCGTCGCGTGCGCTTGCGGTACTCGGTGGTCCGCCCCGGCCAGTTGTTGGTGACCACGCCGTTGTGCACGTACCAGCTGTCCGCGACCGTCGCCCACGAAGAATCGGCCAACCGACGCTGGATCTCGCGGTTGTATTCCTCCTGCACCTCGCGCCGCAGATCGACGGCGGCGACGCCGCGCTCGCGCATCTGGGCCAGGCACGACAGGATATAGCGCACCTGCGCCTCGATCATCACGATGATGGAATTGTGGCCCAGGTTGGTGTTGGGCCCGTACAGGAAGAACAGGTTGGGAAATCCCGCGACGGTCAGACCCAGGCACGCCTTCGGTCCTTCCCTCCATACGTCGTTGAGCACGGCACCGTCGCGACCGACGACTCGCATCGGGCTGAGGTAGTCGTTCGTGTCGAAACCGGTGGCATAGATGATCGTGTCGACCTCGTGCGCTACTCCGCCCGCCGTTACGACCGCGTTCTCCGTGATCCTTTCGATCCGATCGGTGACGATGCGCACGCCGTATCGCTCGATCGCGGGGTAGTAGTTGTCGGAGAAGAGAACGCGCTTTGCGCCGAGCGGATAGTCCGGCACCAACTTCTCACGCAGGGCCGGGTCCGAGATCGTCTCGGCGATGTACTCCCTGCACTTCCTTTCCAGAAATCCGCGCAGCCGGCTTTCGCGCCGCATGGCCGAGAAGATGATCAGTTCGCCCTTCAGCCAGATCATGAAGCGGCGCAGCTTGCTCAGCGGCGGGACGGCGCGAAACAACGACTTCTCCCACTCCGGGTAGTCGCGATCGTTCTTCGGCAGCATCCAGTTCGCGCTGCGCTGGAAGACCACCAGGTCGCCGGCGATCGGCGCGATCTCGGGAAGAAACTGGATCGCGCTGGCGGCGTTGCCGATGACCGCGACGTGCCGGCCGCGCAGATCGTGGTCGTGATTCCACTCCGCCGAGTGAAACGATACGCCGGCAAACGTCTCCCGGCCGGCGATCGACGGCCAGCGCGGGCGACTCAGTTGGCCGGTGGCGCTGACGACGACATCGAACTCCTCCGTCCGCCCGTCCGCCGTCGTCAGGTGCCAACGGCGCTCCGCTTCATCCCAGCGGATCTCCGACACACAGGTCGACAAGCGGAGATGGGGTCGCAGTCCGAAGCGGTCGGCACATTTCTCGAGGTAGTCGAGGATCACCGGTTGGTGCGACCATTTACTCGGCCAGTCGGCGTAGGGCGCGAACGAAAACGAATAGAGCGCCGACGGGATGTCGCACTCGCAGCCGGGATAGGTGTTGGCGCGCCAGGTGCCGCCGACGCGATCCCCCTTTTCGAAGATCACAAACGAATCGACGCCGGCCTCGCGAAGCTGGATGCCCATGCACATGCCGCCGAATCCGGATCCGACGATGGCGATCTTTTGCGTCGTGCGATTCACCCGTTGCGTCCGCCCCTTCCCGGTAACGATTGTCCGGGCAAGGCGGCACGCTATAGACGGCCGAAACGGCAATCAACCCGCGGGGCCCAGTGCCGCCGCGTCGCGGCGCCGGGCCCCGCACTCTACATGCGACCGGACTCGCCGTGTCGGACCGAGGTCGATACCGGCGAACGGTGCGCATCCATTCGATCCTCGGCAGAATCGCCCGCACTCGGCATTACCGCGCCCGCGGCGACGTCGGCCAGGAACTCATCCAACGCCGCCGTAAGCAGCGCCAATGCCCTTTCCAGTTCGAAGTACGCGGCCGCCGCGCCTGTCAGGTCGCCGGAGGCGGCCATCGCTTCGAGCCGAAGCACGATCTCGAGCACGGCGGGAGCGGCGAAAAACGCAGCCGAGCCCTTGAGAGTATGGGAGGAGGTTCGCAACCCCTCGCGATCGCCCTTCACGACCGCCTGCCGAATCTCCTCGGTCCGAGTGGGGAGGTTTCCCTTCAGGAGATTGATCGAGCGCCGCGCCAGGTCGGGGTCGCCGTCGACGAACCCGAGGAATGTCGATCGCTCGAAAACCGCCGCTGACGCCTTCGATGTCGACGTCGCCGGAACCTCGACCTTAACCGGAACCGGAGAACTAGGCTGAGATGCCGTCGCGACTCGGTCCCGGGAGCTCGACGCGGCGTCGTGAACTCGCGCAGCGAGACACTCGCGCACCTTCTCCTTCACCTCCGTGGGTGAAAAAGGCTTTGCGATCTGGCCGTCGCAACCGTACTGAGCGGCCGCCTTGGCGATCGGCTCCCAAGTGTATCCACTGACGGCGAGGATCGGCATATCGTGGAACGCGGGGTCCTCGCGAATCAGTGAGATCAACTCGACGCCATTGGTACCCGGCATCTCCAGGTCGGTGAGAACGATGTCCGGCTTGTGCAGCCTCATCTTCCGCAGAGCGTCGTCGGCGCGATACGAGCGCACGACGTCGAATCCGCCGGTCCGCAGTGCATCTTCAAGGACACCTGCGGCGATTGGGTCATCGTCGACGATGAGAACGCGGGTGGCTGTGATCGTGTCATGCCTTCCACCGGACGTTGAGCTTCGATCCGTTTCCATGAGTATGTCTCCTCCTGCCCCTGACCTTCAGAGAGCAACGCCCGTACCAAGACGGAAAAGGCATCGTTTCGCCAAAGGTCGTCCGTCGCGCAGATCGAGTTCACGCCGGAGATCAGCTGTGCTAAATCCGCCAACGTACCGATTTTGCTCCAAGTCGTTGTCGGTTACCCCGGTGGAACTACGCATGGTCGGCATTCGCTAGGCCCTTCGCCCCTTGGAAATCTCTGCCACATGGTAAGTGTCGGTGAAGTGTCGCAACCGGGGAAAATGTCCCCACACTGGCACAGGCAACCCCGCCACCCACCCCTCTGAGCCCAACCAGCACGGGTCGCGACGTTGACGGATGTATCACAAGCGAGTACATGGTGACACATGGCTTCATCCCCGCGTCAGGGCGCCCGCCGAAGACCTGCTCCGTCGAAGGAGATCGATCTCACCGAGCGCAAGGAGAAGGTTCTCCACACGCGCGTGCCCGAGTCGCTGGATCGCCACATCAAGTCGCGCGCGCGCGGACTGGGCATGTCGGTGTCGACCGTCGTCCGCCACGTCCTCCTCAACACGTTCGGCTTGGTCGAAGACATCGTCACCGACAGCACCAACGTCGCGCTGGCGATCGCCGGCGAGCGCGCCGTGACCCCGGGCGAGATCGTCGCCTGGCAGGAAGTCGTGCTGAACCTCAATGCGGTCTGCGATCATTGCAACGACGTTCTCCGCAAAGGAGTGCGCGCCGCCATCGCCGTGCGGTCGGAGCCGGGCCCGCAGGCGGTCATCTGCCCGAGCTGCCTCGAGCGAATCGGGGAATCGGTCCCAAAGCCGGATGCCTGATCAGAAGGAGGTCGCCATGGTCCGAGACAAGCTGAACATCCACGGTCACGATCTGTCGTTCTTCACCCACGGCGCGGGCCCGGTCCTCGTCCTCCTCCACGGCATGGCGGGAAGCTGCGAGGCGTGGAAACGCGTCGTTCCAAAACTCGCTCGCGACTTCACGCTGGTCGTACCCGACCTGCTCGGGCACGGCGAATCGGCAAAGCCGCTCGGAGAGTATTCGATCAGCGGTCACGCCAACATCATTCGCGACATGCTCGCGGCGCTGGGGCATGAGCGCGCGACGTTGGTTGGGCAGTCCTTCGGCGGCGGCGTCGCGATGCAGTTCGCCTACCAGTACCCAGAGCACTGCGAGCGCCTGGTGCTCGTCTCGAGTGGCGGCCTCGGCCGCGAGGTCAGTCCGCTGCTGCGCGCGCTCAGTATTCCTGGCGCCGAGCAGCTCTTCCCGCTCGTCTGTTCGCCGCCCCTGCGCGACGCCGGACGCCGCGTCATCGACTGGCTCGGCGCACTCGGCCTGCACCCGGCGCCCGCGGTCGAAGAGACGTGGCGCAGTTACGCGTCGCTCGCCGACGGCGACACGCGTCGGGCGTTCTTCCGCACGCTGCAATCGGTCATCGACGCCGGCGGCCAGAGCGTCAGCGCCACCGACCGCCTGTACCTCGCGGCACACGTGCCGACGATGATCCTGTGGGGTAGCGCTGATCCGATCATTCCGGTGAGTCACGCGCACGCCACCCACGCCGCGATTCCCGATAGCCGGTTGGAGATCTTCGAGGGGGTCGGTCACTTTCCCCACTGCGAAGCGCCGGATCAGTTCGTCGAGGCGTTGCTCGATTTCATCGGTTCGTCGCAACCGGCGACCCTGCCGACCGAGTTGCGCGGACATGCGCCGCGGCGCCGCGGCGCCCCGGGTCGAACAGCCGGCCGGGGGGCGACTCACGGCGTAGCCGTACCGCCGCGCGCACGACGGTCGCAGCCGGTGCGCGCCGGATCACACGCCCGGACGGCCGCATCCGCGGCCGGAGCGGACGGTCTCAACGTTGGTCGGGTCGATCGCCCGACTCCCGCCGCTCAGCCCTTCTTGAACACGACCTGCTTGGCGGCGATGGCCTGCTTCTTCTTCTTGTCGGTCGCACTCTGCTTCGCTTCCTTCTGCGAATTGCTCCGACGCGTCGACTTCGGCGACTTATCTCCCATGTTCAAACCACCCTTCCCTTTTCGTATCGCTCAGTTGAATGTTCGCCTGCCACCGCGGCGCGGTAGCAGGCGCGGTGAACCTTTCAGTACACGAGTGGCATCACCTGCGCACTCCGCCGCTCAGTTGTTGGAGCTCAACTGCAAGCCGCAGTCGGCGCAAAAGGCGCTGCCGTGCCGCCGCTCGACCGCATGCTCGCTGTCGCTGCATCGGCGGGCGACGACTGCCGCGTTGACGGCAACGCCACACGACGGACAGTGACGAATCGACGGCTGCGCGCGCCGGTGGTTCAGGTTGTCGCACCCCGTCGCGCCGCTGCCTCTCATGCCAGCCGTGTCGCCCCTGCGGACTCGGTCCGCTCGGTCGTGGAGAGCATGCCGCTCTCGATGGGCCCACACCAGATCTTGCGGGAGCCGCCAAACTCCCTCGTGCGAGCGTTGGACGTATCGAAAGTACGTGCGAGTCTCCGCCCTTCGATCTTTTCTGTCAATCGCGCGCACCACTTCTCCGCGGTCCCGTCGCTCGCGCGCTGTATCACCGGTGGGCGTTGCACCCGCGAGTTGACGGCCCCGCAAGCCTGAATAAATCGCTTGACGGCATTGCAGCAAGGCACGACTCTAGTGCCTCGAATCTGGCGAATCTGCGATCGAGGAGGATGCATGCACCGAATCCCGTTGCTGGCGCCGACAGTGGTCACTTTCGTATTCCTCGGGTTTCTTGGTCCCGATCACGCCTACGGCACGCCGCAGCAGATTTGCGCCGGTGCCAAGCAGAAGGCAGCGGGGAAGGCGGCGGTCGCGAGCCTTACCTGTCACGCGAAAGCTGCCACCAAGGGAATCGGTACCGACCCGACGTGCCTCGCCAAGGTCGACGCCAAACTCGCCACCGCGTTCGCCAAGGCCGAGTCTCGCGGCGGATGTGACCCAACGGGCGACGCGGGCGCGATCGACGCGCTGCTCGGATCGAGTGTGGACGCCATCGTCCTCGCGCTTCGTCCGCTCACGGACGCGAACCGCTGTGCCGGCCTCAAACTCAAGGCAACGGGAAAGAACGCGCAGAAGACGCTCGCGTGCCATGCCCGAGCGACGGGGCGCGGGCTCGACGTCGACCCGGCGTGTCTCGCGAAGACCGAGACGCACTTCGTCAATGCGTTCGCCAAAGCGGAAGGACGACCACCATGCCTGACAACGGGCGACGAGATCGACGTCCAGGCTCTGGTGGATGATCTCGTGAACTCCATCGTATCGGCGGGCCCTCTACAACGTACGCCATGTGAAGGGGGCTCTGGCTTCCCGACCTGTGACGGCGCATGCCCTGACGGCGAGCAGTGCGGGCTCGACGTGGATGTGTCGCCGTCCTTACTCTCGTGTTCCTGCTTTCCAATCGACGTGACGCCCTGCGGAGGATCCGACTTTCCCCAATGTGGCGGCGTATGCTTCGGGGATCACGTCTGCCAGGCATTCGGCGGCAGCACCAGCAGCGGCTTCTGCGGATGCGCCGCGCCGACAACCCCCTGCGGAGGCGGCCCCTTCGGCATGTGCACCGGCGACTATCAGCCAGGTGTCTGCCCGTCCGGAATGGTGTGCGTGATCCCGGAAACCACGCCGCCCCTCTGTGGTTGCGCGACTCCGTAACCGACAGCGCGCCGTCCGGAGGTACGTTTCGGGGCCAACTCAAGGCCAAGGTGGCGGTGTGCGGGAACCGTAACCGACAGCGCGCCTTCCGGAGGTACGTTTCGAGGTAACAGCCCGCTGCGAAGGAACTTCCGGGAACCGCATTGTAAACGCCGTCGTTCCTTCCGGATAGCGCGCGCAGTGGCGATGCGGGCCTGGAATGTCGGACGATCGACGGCGGGTCTGATGCTGGGGACGACAGGGTCGGGGAAGGTTCGCGGCCCCATTGATTGACTTACCGGCATGCTTAGTCCAGTGCTTGGTCAACCATGATCGTGGTCAATGTCCACGAGGCGAAAACGCAGCTTTCGAAGCTGCTGGCGCGCGTCGCCCGGGGCGAGGAAGTCATCATCGCCCGGGCTGGCAAGCCGGTTGCGCGGCTCGTCCCCATCCGGCGTCCCTCCGGCCGGCGCATCCTGGGTGCCGACAAGGGCAAGGTGTTCATCGCAGACGACTTTGACGCGCCGTTGCCCGACGACATCCTTGCGTCTTTCGAATCGTGAGAGCGCTCCTCGACACGCAATGCTGGCTGTGGATGCGGAGTGCCCCGGAGCGGCTATCGCTGCGGGTTCGGCGTTTGGTGACCGATCCTGAGACCGAGTTGCTGTTGTCGGCGGTGAGCCTCTGGGAACTGGCGATCAAGATCTCAATCGGCAAGCTGCGCCTGCCGGAACCACTGACGGACTATGTGAGTTCGCGAACGACGGAGGACGCCATCGGCTTGCTGGCGCTGCAGCCGATGCACGCCATGCGAGTCGCCGATTTACCTCTCCATCACCGCGACCCGTTCGACCGCATGCTGATCGCCCAGGCGCAGGCCGAAGGCGTGCCCCTGATTAGCGCTGACAAGACGCTTGTGAAGTACGACGTTACTATCATTCGCGCCTGAGCATCGCGCGCACAAGTTCCGAGATCGCGACTGCGGGCGAGAGATGCTCTTCGCGTGGCGCGGCGCAATCACCTCGTGAGGGTAGTGGTTGCCCGCACCACCTTGGGTCTGCTCGACCTTCTCATTGGCACTCTCGCAAGTCGTTACCCAGGAAGCGATTCTCCGTCCTCGACGGCATCGAGCGACCCATTGCAGGAGTGCGGGAGGTTGCACTAATACTCAGCGAGATCATGTCGTTGCACAGAGGATCGGGAGCGGGCGATACACCTGTGGACAGTCGCCGACTGACAGTCCCGACGTCCCAAGAGTTCTCGCACCGCGCCGCGTTCTTGAATTCACCGGGATAGCGAGCCGCGGGCGATTCGGGACTGGCATGTCGAACGGTATCAGCATTCTTCAGAATTATCGGAGCTCCCTTTTGCGGATGGAGCCGTACCCCCATTTTTCGATCGACGGGGCTCTTCCCGTGAGTATCTACGAGGAACTCTCGCGCTCCTACCCTGCGGCCGAAGCGATCTTTGCGCATTCGTTCCGAAAGAAGGATCGGACAATGGCGCAAAACGCCCGCTACGATCTTTCCTCGGCCGAGATCTACGCGCTGCCCGATCTGCCGATCGGAGCATGGCGGGATTTCGTGTACTACCACACGTCGCAAGAGTTCTTGGACGAAGTACTCGCGAAGCTCGGCGACGTCATCTACGCGAGCTATCCGAGACTCTTCGACGTCTTGCGGAGAAAGGCTCCGGAGGGCAGGCCGCGCGCCGGTGTGCGGCGTCATTCCGACACGGCGAGCGAATGTGAGATCGCACTCGACTGTCAGGTCGGCATGAATTCCCCGGTGACGGAAGAGAACACCTCGGTCATTGGTCCCCATATCGACAATCCAAAAGAGCTCTACGCCGGGCTATTCTATCTCCGCCACCCCGAAGACCATTCGGACGGGGGCGAACTGGTCATCGGCGAGTGGAAGGATCCGTCGCGCGCGCGCTTTCGCGAGAAGCGCTACATCGACGACGACCTCGTCACCAAGCGAGAGAACATCGCCTACGCGGCCAATCGGTTCGTGTGGCTGTTGAACGGACCTTCGTCCGTGCACGGCGTGACCCCGAGGCAACGCACGGAGCGACCGCGCCGTCTTTGCAATCTGATCGCCGAGGTCTATCCAACCACACCCAGGCTGTTCGACCTGCCCGCCCGGCGACGCGGAGTGATGTTTCGACGGCGGCCCTGAGCCAGCTGAATCAATCGTGGACGTGGGTGGGTAAAGACGTGGCATTCCACAATCTGATCATGAGACTCGTTTGCGAGACCCGCCCCTTACTGGGGGTCAGCCCGACGGTAATCGAGTTTGGCAACCAGACCTTTCGGGCGAAGGGCCGTGTCTTCGCCGACGTGAGACGCTTTCTGGTCGACAACGGCATCGCCTTTGATTCCGCATCTCTCGACGACGTCGAGGCGCGCCATGTCCGCAGAGACCTCCACCGATTGACGGAGGGGTACTACCGCGCCCTCGGTTTCAGCGCCTACGATTCCGTCGACGTGAACTCCCAGCACGGTAGTCTGATCATGGATCTGAACAAGAGCATCGAGCGGGACTACGGCCACGAAACGAAGTACGATCTCGTAACCAACAACGGGACCGGCGAGCACGTCTTCGACCAGTGTTCGGTGTTCCGAAACGCGCACGAACTGACGATTCCCGGCGGCATCATGATCCACTGCCTGCCGTGCAACAACTACGTCAATCACGGATTCTTCGCCTTCAACCCCGTCTTCTTCATGGATCTCGCGGCGGTCAACGAGTACGAGATCTTGAAGATCACGATCGCTCACAGCGGCGGCTACGAGGCGGGTTACGTATCGCCGGCCCTGACGGCGCGGTTCCCGTTAGCGGGCAGAGCCCTTTCTCTCGCCGAACTGCAGGCGCGCGTGTCGGATCGTCGCCTCCGCAATCTCTTGAAGGGGTACATGCGGAAGCTGCTCGGCCTGCGCGCAAACAAAGGGCCGTTCGCCTTGGAGCATGCGGTGCGCAGCTTGTCGCGCCGACACGAGAAGATGCAGGTGGCCGCGGTCCTCCGCAAGCGCACCGGCGAAGCGTTTCGTACGCCCATTCAGGGGCGGTACGGCGGTTCGAACATCGAAAGCGAAGACTTGCGGCGATTCTACAGCCAGGAAGAAGAATCGGGTCACTGATTCGGGTGGTACGCGGCGTCGCGGCGGAACGCGACGCACAAAGCGCGTGGCTATTCTAATCTCTCCAGCCGCCCTTTGCGGCGGGCGATATTCTTATAGTCCCACTGAATTTCCTTCGCTTTCGTAAGCCATCGCCGCAAATCCGACTTCTTCACCTCTGAGACATCGTTGAAGAACACGGATGCATCCTTGAACTTCTTGCCCACGATGTTCAGCCCGGCTTCTTCAAAACTTGCCCCGCTCCAAAACATCAGGCGTATGCCAGGCATCTGCTTGCTGTATCCGACGGTTGGATTGCCGTCCAAGAACCAAACAGGATGCGCGTGCCATATCTTGCTTTCAGCTCCAGGCATATTTCTATCGATCTCCTCGGCAAGCACATCGCACACTTCCTTGTGATTCGGCGCCTGTGTCGCGTTGTACTTCAGAATCTCCGGATTCACTTCACACGTCCTGCTGGATAGCGCGAGTCATTACGTGGAACGCTCGAGGCTCACGGGCGCGCCGCGTCCATGCGAGCGTCCTGTGGAACCCGATGATCTGTTCGCCCTTTCTTCGGTTCATCAGTCGCCGACTGCTGGTCGACGGCGAGATCCGTCACACCCTCAACGAGGCCAACGACGAGACGAGCCATTTTGTCGTAGTCAAGTCGCTCCGGCGTGTCTGTCGAACGATGCACGTGCTCCCAAGGCGGAACCAGTCCGGCCAGCGTTTGCGCCGTCGTGTTTCAACGTTGGGTTCATCTTGGAGATGCATTTCGATGGAGTCGAGGATTATCTTCCGGCGATGCGCCGTCAACCTCTTGATGTCCTCGCCCACGCCCTCTGCATACTCGATCGTGAACATACTGGAATGCCTCCAAAGCCGTGCCCACGCTAAATCTGCAAGGAGACGTCAGATCTGCGCTCGTGCGAAGACGAAATGGCGCCCAAGTCCTCAGTTGTCGCGAAGCGGCGCCGAGAGGCGATTCGAAGACGCCGCGCGGCCGGCGAGGTGGGCGGTGGACCAGGCCCACTGGAAGTTGAAGCCGCCGATGCGGCCGTCGCAGTCGAGCATTTCGCCGATCAAATACAGACCGGGGGAGCGGCGCGATTCCATGGTGCGGTAGTCGATTTCGCTTAGGGGCACGCCGCCGGCCGTCACTTCGGCGTAGTCCCAGCCGCGGTCGCGCTCAACGGGGAGCGGCAGCGCGGTCAGGGCGTGCGCGATCCGGCGACGGGTGTCGCGCGGCAGCTGCCCCATGGCGACGGCGGGATCGGCTTCCGCCGCTTCGGCGAGACAGCGGGCGAGTTTCTCGGGGAGCTTTGCGGCTAGACATCGCAACAGCGATTGCTTCGGTCGCTCCGCCGCGGTCGCTACCAGCCAGCGGTGAACGCCGTCGAAATCCTCGCCGGGGAAGAAGCCGCAACGCAATTCGACCGCCGCGCCGCTGGCGCTGGCGATCACCCAGTGGCGGCTGGCGTCGAGGACGAGGGGGCCGCTGATGCCGAAGTGCGTCCACAGCAGACTGCCGGTGCGCCGGTCGATGCGCTTGCCGCCGGCGATGACCGATAGCTCCGCTGGATGCGAGAGTCCGGAGAGCTGCGCGTGGAACATCTCGGGGCGCAACACCAGCGGGACGAGTGCCGGATGGGTGTCGGTGACGCTGTGCCCGAGCGATCGCGCGAGGTCCCAACCGGAACCGTCGCTGCCGGTGCGCGGTAGCGATCGGCCCCCGGTCGCCAGGATCACACTCCGCGCCGCGAGCTCGCCGTGCTCGTGGCGCACCGTGTAGCGCGCCGTCACCGGGTTTGCTTCCTCGATCGACCGCACCGCGCGCACGCGATGCCCGCCGAGGACCTCGACGTCGAGCGCCTCACACCGCCGGACCAGGGCGTCGAGTACGGTGCGGGCTTTGTCCGTCACCGGGAACAGCTTGCCGGTCTCTTCGCGTTTCAGGGCGACGCCCATCCGGGCGAACCATTCGACCGTCGCGGCGACGTCGAACGCGGCGAGGACGTTGCGGATGACGTTGCGCGAGCCGTTGAAATCGCCCGGGCCCACTTCGAAGTGGGTGACGTTGCACCGCCCGCCCCCGGAAATGAGAATCTTGGCGCCGATCTTCGGGGCGCCGTCGAGGACGACGATGCGACCCGCCCCACCGTCGCCGCCGTCCGCGCTCTTTTCCGCCGCGAATATCGCGGCGGCGAGACCAGCCGCGCCGGCACCGACCACGGCGACGTCGACGTCGGCCGCGTCGCCGCTCATCGCCGACGCGCCGGTGCGCGATCCGGTGTCAGCAGGACGAGCACCTCGAGGTTGGCGGCGCCGGCGAACATGTCGAGCGGCACGACGCGCTGAACGGCGTAGCCGGCGGCCCGCCATTGCTCGAGTGCCGTCGGGATCTGGTCGACGTCGCAGAAGATGTGCAGCACGCGCGACGGCTGGCGCCGGCCGAGGGCGGCGACGACGCCGGGCATCGGTCCGTTGCGCGGCGGATCGAGCAGGACGATCTCCGGCGACCCGGCGCGCCGCAGATCGCGAGCCATGAAGTCGCGGTCGATGCGCGCGGCGACGAAGCGGCGCGGCGTCGCGCACGGGTTCAGCTGCGTGTTGGCGCGCGCCGCCGTGATCGCGGGACCCTCGGCGTCGACACCGACGACGGCGCGGACCGACGGCGCGAGGTGGTGACTGAAGAGGCCGTAGCCGCAGTAGAGATCGAGCAACTCTTCGGACCGAGCGGGCGCCAGGAGCTCGCCGGCGCGGGCGAGCATCTCCGGCACCATCGATTCGTTGACCTGCGAGAAGGAGGTCGGGTGGAAGCGGTAGCGGTTACCGGCAAAGGCGACCTCGATCTGCTCCGGTCCCGAGATTCGCTTGAACGTCACCGCCTGGTCAGGGCGCCGGCTCTCGAAGTAGTAGTCGGATCGGGTCGGGTCGACGTAGAGAAAGAACGACGCCACGGGCAGCTCGCCGACCTGCTCGATCAACGCCCGCACCCGCCGCACCAACGGCGTGCTCAGCTCGTCGACGTTGAACACTACCGCGCGCTGGTCATAGGTGCCGCGGATGATCACATAGTTGAGGTGCGACGCCAGCGGCCGAAACGCCGGCTCGTTCAGCTTCTTGAGCAACCCCTTGTAGACGACGCCGTGTTCCTCAGGCTCGAGCGGCGAGGCGACGACGGCGGCGCCTTCGGCCACTTCGCCGAAGTACGTGTGCACGCGCCCCTTGAGCAGGACGATGCGCCGCTTCGACGACGTCCGGTAGCCGCGCGGCCGCGGCGACGCGACGACGGCCTCCGGCGCGCCGGAGAGGCCGTGCGCTTGCCAGAAGCGCTCCAGCCCTTCCGCTTTGACGGCGAGTTCGTCCGCGTAGGCCAGGTGGCCCAACGGCTCGTGCCGCGAGCGCTGCGCCGTGCGCGACCCCGGGAGGTCATCGACCAGCGAGCGCAGTACCGCGGCGAACGAGCGACCGGGCGACACAGGCGCGCGCGAACTCCGTGCTGGAGTGCGGTTGCGCGGATTCTGGCGACGTTGAGTCGGAGTCACGACGCGTCCCGACCTGACTCCCGCTCGCCCAGCAACTACAACCCGAGGTGGTCGGCGAGCTTCTCGCGGTGCTCGACGGGACTGCCGAATAGAGTCGAGGTACTGCGCGCGCGTTTGAAGTACAGGTGCGCCGGATGCTCCCAGGTGAAGCCCATGCCGCCGTGCACCTGGATGGTCTCGGCGGTCACGTCGAAGTACGCCTCGGAGCAGTACGACTTGGCCATACTGGCCGCCGCCTGCAATTCCTCCTCGTCGGCCTTCTCCGCGGCGCGGAAGGCGGCGTGGTAGGCGGCCGACTTGGCGAACTCGACCTCGACCAACATGTCGGCGCAGCGGTGCTTGATCGCTTGAAAAGAGCCGATCGGACGGCCGAACTGCAGGCGCGTCTTGGCGTAGTCGGTGGACATCTCCAGGCACTTCTGCGCGCCGCCGACCTGCTCCGCCGCCAGGGCGATCGTCGTCAGCGCCACCGCCTTGCGCAGCGCGGCCGTCTGGTCGCCGCCGCGATCGACGCGCGTCGCTTGCGTTCCCGACATCTTCACGACCGCCAGCTTGCGGGTGATGTCGAGCGTCGGCGTCAGCGTGCGCTCCAGATTGTCCGCGCCGGGCTCGACGCGAAACAGCGCGACCTCGTCGCCGGCCAGCGCCGCGACGAGGAGAACGTCAGCCACGTGTCCGTCGAGCACGTGCACCTTCGTGCCCGTCAGGCGCCACGCTTTGCCGTCTTCCTCGGCGCGGGTCTCGACGTCGTCGATGCTCCAACCACAACCGGCGTCGACCAGCGCGACCGTGGCGACCGCCTGACCCGACGCGATCGCCGGAAGAATCGCCTTCTGCGCCGCGGGCGAGCCCGCCTCGAGCAACGCATTCACCGCCAACACCGCCGTCGACAGATACGGAGCGCAGACCAGAGCGCGGCCCATCTCTTCGAGAACGATCGACAGCTCGACCGGACCGAACCCGGCGCCGCCGTGCTTCTCGGGCACGATCATGGATTGCAGCGCCATCTGTTCGGCCATCTGCTTCCAAACGTCTTCCGAGTAGCCGCGCTCGGTCACCATCGTCGCGCGGACCGCTTGCTCGTCCGACTTGTCCTCGAGGAACCGCCGCACCGTCTGGCGCAACTCCTCGTGCTCTGCCGTAAACGCGAAATCCATCTTCGAACCCTTCTCTGTCGGTTGCGGGGCGCGCGACGCGCCGGAGTACACGGCGCGGGCGTCAGCCGCCGCGCGGGACGTCCTTGAAGGCGATGTCCTTGTCGACACGCGGCTCGCCCGGCAGTCCGAGGATGCGCTCGCCGAGGATGTTGCGCATGATCTCCGACGTGCCGCCTTCGATCGAGTTCGCCCGCGAGCGCAGGAACTGGTACTTCGCATACGACAAGCTGTCCTGCCGCTCTTCCGCCTCGGGGCGCCGCAACTGGTAGCCCGGCTCGTAGACCAGCGCGTCGGTCCCGATCACGTCGAGCCCGCACTCCCACACCTTCTTGTAGAGCTCGGCCTGCGCCAGCTTGCCGACCGAGCCCTCCGGCCCCGGGTTCCCCGCCTTGCCGGCGGCGCGCGCGCGCGCGCTGGTCAGGCGCAGCAGTTCCGACTTGACGTAGAGCTGGGTGATGCGGTCGCGCAGCACGGCGCGACTCGTCGGCGCGTGGGCGTCGGCGTTCTTCTTCCAGAGGTTCATCAGAACCCCGACCGGGCCGCCGCCCTTGCGCCCCGAGCCGCCGCCGAGGGCGGTGCGCTCGTTCATCAGCGTCGTGATGGCAACCTTCCAGCCGTCGCCTTCTTTGCCGAGCATATGGCCGTGCGGGATGCGGACGTCGTTGAGGAACACCTCGTTGAACTCCGCCTCGGCGGTGATCTGATACAGCGGCACGACTTCCACGCCGGGAGCCTTCATGTCGAGCAGGAAATACGAAAGGCCCATGTGCTTCGGCACATCCGGATTGGTGCGCGTCACCAGCATTCCCCACCGCGAAACATGCGCGAGGGTGGTCCACACCTTCTGGCCATTGACCACCCAGTCGTCGCCATCGCGCACGGCTCGGCTGGTGAGGCCGGCGACATCGGAACCGGCGCTTGGCTCGGAGAACAGCTGGCACCAGATGTCCTCGCCGGTGAAGATGCGCTTGAGCAGCGTCTGCTTCATCTCCTCGGTCCCGTACGTCAGGACAACCGGGGCGCCCATGCCGATGCCGATCGGATTGACGTTCAAGTCCTCGTAGAACGTCGTCGCCCCTTTGCGCATCTCGTCATTGACGATGGCCTGCATCTTGGGGTTGAGACCGAGGCCGCCATATCCTTCGGGGAAGTGCACCCAGGCGAGCCCGTGGTCGTACTGCGCTCCGCGGAACGTGTACTGATCGACGGTGTCCGGGCTGATCTTCTGCAGCAACGTGCGGGTGCGCGCTCGCAGGTCCTGCTCGCTCATTTCGACATGTCCCATTGGATACTCCTCGACGGATCGGGCGGGGGGAGGCGAATCCCGACTCCGCCAGTGCGCGATGCGACGAACCTACCTGACGGACCCCGGTGCGCAACAGGCTAGCAAGGCCCTTTAAGGCAGGGCTTCGACAAGCCTGTCCTGAGAGGGACAAGCGGGTTCCCCCGAACAAGGGACGCAGGCTAAAGACCTGCGCCTACCGGTGCCCGGGCCTCCCTCGATCTGTAGGCGCAGGTCTTTAGCCTGCGTGATCGGCTTGGATTGCGGGCAATAGCCCAACCGCCAGCTACTCGATGAGAAAGCGCGCCGAGCGGTCGGCCAGATTGATCACCGGGATCCAATACAGCCCGAAAACCACCGTCGCCAGGGTCAGCGCCGCCACCAGGCCGCCCATCGACCAGTCCATCTCGACAGGCGGTTCGTTGCCGGTCGGTTGGTCGAGGAACATCGCTCGTACGATCCTGGCGTAATAGTAGAGCGACACGACGCTGTTCAGACCGCCGACCAGCGCCAGCACGTAATACTCGGCGCGGATCACCGCGGCGAACAGGTAGAACTTGCCGATGAAGCCGGCCATCGGCGGAATTCCGGCGAGCGAGAACAAGAAGATCGCCATCGCCACCGCCGGGATCGCGCCGCCACGCCACGCCAGGCCGCGAAAGCCCTCGAAGTCTTCGCGCCCGGTCGCATTCGCCACCAGCATGACGATCGCAAACGCGCCGATGTTCATGAGGTAATAAACGACCACATAGAACAGGATCGAGCGCAGCCCCTCGTCGCTCAACACGGCGAGGCCCATCAGCATGTAACCGGCGTGGGCGATGCTCGAGTACGCCAGCAGACGCTTGATGTTGTCCTGCTGCAGCGCCGCGAGGTTGCCGACTGTCATCGAGACCATGCTGAGCAGCAGGACAATCTGCGGCCACTGCACGCCGCCGAGCGGCGCCCACTGACCGTCGGCGCCGAGGGTCGAAAGACCGGGGTAGAAGAAGCGCAACAACAACGCGAAGCCCGCGGCCTTCGAGCCCACGGACAAGAACGCCGTGACGGGAATCGGCGCGCCGGTGTAGACGTCCGGCGCCCACATGTGGAACGGCACCGCGGCGACCTTGTAGCCGAAGCCCGCCAGCGTCAGGAGCACGGCGATGAAGAGGGCCAGAGAGCCGCCCTCGGCGGCGGCCAAGCCGGCGTTGATGCCGGCGTAGTCCATCGTCCCGGTCAGGCCGAAGATCCAGCTCATCCCGTAGATCATCGTCCCCGACGCGACGCCGCCGTAGATCAAGTACTTCAGCGACGCCTCGCTGGCGCGGCGGTTGTGGCGCAGCGTGCCGGTCAGGACGTACGAGGTGATGCTGACGAACTCGAGCGCCAGGTACGCCATGAGGAGGTTCGTGGCGGTCGCCATGAAGTACATGCCGAGCGCCGACGCCAGGATCAACGCATAGTACTCGCCCTGCGATACCGTGCGCACCTCGCGCGAGTCGAGGGACATCCAGATCGACGCGAAGGTCGCCAGCGAGAACACGACCTTGAAGAACACCGCGAACGGATCGTGCACGATCATGCGGTTGAACAGGTAGGCGTTCGCCGCATCGGGCAACGTCATAACGACCGCGACGAGCGACAGAGCCACCGCCGCCAGCGCACCCAGACCGAGCAGGTCTTTTCGCGTGACGAAGAGATCCGCCAGGATCAGCGCGATGACCGAACCGCCGAGGATGAGCTCCGGTACGAAGTAGCCCAGACTTTCGATTGGTCCGAGATTCATGGCTGCTGGCGCTCCCTGCTGTTCCTACAGAAACTTGGAAACGATGCCGTTCAAGTTGTTCAGGGAGGCGCCCATGAGGTCGAGCACCGCGGTCGGATACACGCCGAGGAAGATCACGATCGCCGCGAGCGGCACCAGCGTGAACAGCTCCCGCCCGTTGATCTCTTCGATGTCCGCGTACTTCTCGTTGAGCTTGCCGAGCCAGATGCGCTGCAACGCCCACAGCATGTAGGCCGCCGACAGGATCACCGCCAGCGCCGCGATCATCGTCAGCCGCGGGTTCTGCTGCCACGAGCCGAGCAGGACCAGCGCCTCCGAGATGAACGCCGACAATCCAGGCAGGCCGAGTGCCGCGAAGAAGGCGACGGCTACGAAACCGGTGTACACGGGCATCACGGTTGCCAGGCCGCCGAATCCGTCGATGTTGCGGTGGTGCGCGCGGTCGTAGACGACGCCGACCAAGAGGAAGAGCATCGCCGTCACCGTGCCGTGGTTGAACATCTGCAGCACGGCGCCGTTGATCCCCTGCTCGGTAAACGAGGCCATCCCCAGCATCACGTACCCCATGTGACTCACCGAGGAGTACGCGACCAATTTCTTCAAATCGGTCTGCGCCATCGCGCACATCGCGCCGTATACGATGTTCACGACGCCGACCGCGGCCAGCAGCCAGAACGCCAGCGCCGCGGTGGCCTCCGGCAAGATGGCGAAGTTGATGCGCAGGATGCCGTAGGTGCCCATCTTCAGCAGGACCCCGGCCAGAATCACCGAGATGGCGGTCGGCGCCTCGACGTGCGCATCGGGCAACCAGGTGTGGAACGGGAACGCCGGGATCTTGATGGCGAAGCCGATGAACAACGCCACCCAAATCACCAACGGCACCGATTGTCCGAAGATCATTCCCGTGCGCAGCCACTCGGAGTGGTTGGCCTGGTCCATCATGACCAGCATGTCGAAGGTGTGCTGCCCGGTCGCCGGGTCGGTGGTGTTGAAGAACAGCGCGAGGATGGAGATCAGCATCAGCGCGCTGCCGAGCAGGGTGTAGAGGAAGAACTTGATGGCCGCGTACTCGCGGCGGGGCCCGCCCCAGATGCCGATGAGGAAGTACATCGGCAGCAACATCACTTCCCAGAAGACGAAGAACAGGAAGAAGTCGAGAGCGACGAAAACCCCCATCATGCCGGCGTCCAGCAGCAGGAAGAGCGCGAAATAGCCCTTCACCGCCTTATCGATCCCCCACGACGCGAAGATACAGAGGAAGCTGAGGAACGCGGTCAGCAGAACCATGGTGATGCTGATGCCGTCGACGCCGACGATGTACTGGATGTTGAAGCTCGGGATCCACTGCGCCTTCTGCATGAACTGGAAGCCCGGCGTCACGCGGTCGAACTGCGTGAAGAGCCAGATTGCCAGGAGCAGCGGCGGCACCGTCGCCGCGACCGCCGTCCACCGCACCAGGTTGTCGTTGCCCCGTGGCAAGCACAGGATCACGGCCGCCCCGAGTACGGGGATGAAGATCATCAGCGTCAGGATGTTGTCCATGTGGTCCTCTTCCCAGTGAGCGACGGCACGCCGTCACCAAATCCGCGCCATCATCACGCCGACGACGGCGAGGACGATGACGTAGAGATACGCGTTGATGTTGCCCGTCTGCAGGCGGCGCACGCCGCCGCCGACCAGGCTGGTGAGCGCGCCGACTCCGTTGACCGCGCCGTCGACGACGTAGTGATCAAACAGGCCGTACGCCTGGGACAGCAATTTCACGATCACCGCGGAGCCGTTGACGATCCCGTCGATGATGGTCGCGTCGAACCACGCCATCGCGCGCGACAGGCTCATGGTCCCGGCGATTACGGTAGCGTCGTACGCCTCGTCGACGTAGTACTTGTTGTACACCGTCCGGTAGAGCTTGCCGCCGAAGGCGTCGACCAACCAATCGGGCTTGAGCGTGCGGGTCTGGTACATCGCCCGCGCGACGAGAATTCCGGCGACGGCGACGGCTACCGAGAAGATCATCAGAACGTACTCGATGATCTCGACATCGTGGTGCGCCGCATGCGCCCCGTGCTGGACGACCGGCGCGAGCCAGCCGTCGAAGCGCGCGTGGCCAAACAGCGCGTGCGGGATGTTCAGGAATCCCGAGAACGTCGCCAGCGCCGCCAGAATCATCAGCGGCACCGTCATCGCCAACGGCGATTCGTGCAGGTGATGCTTCGTGTGTTCGTCGGCGCGGCTCTCGCCCTCGAAGGTCATGTAGACCGAGCGGAACATGTAGAAGGCCGTCATCGCCGCCGCGCACACGGCGACGAACCAGACGATGTGGTGCCCGCCGGAGAAGGCCTTCCACAGGATCTCGTCCTTGGAGAAGAAACCCGAGAACGGTGGAATGCCCGCGATCGCCAGCGTCGACAGCAGATACGTGGCGTAGGTGTACGGCATCCACTTCTTCAGGCCGCCCATCTTTCGCATGTCCTGCTCGTGGTGCATGGCGTGGATCACGCTGCCCGAGCCGAGGAACAGGCACGCCTTGAAGAAGGCGTGCGTCATCAGATGGAAGACGCCGGTCGCGTACGCGCCGACGCCCATCGCGATGAACATGAAGCCCAACTGCGAGACGGTCGAGTAGGCCAGCACCTTCTTGATGTCGAACTGCGTCGTGCCGATCGTCGCGGCGAAAAACGCGGTGGCCGCGCCGACCGTCGCGATCACGGCGCCGGTGGTCGGCGCCATGTCGAACAGGATGCTCAGTCGGGCGATCATATAGACACCGGCGGTGACCATCGTCGCGGCGTGGATGAGCGCGCTGACCGGGGTCGGGCCCGCCATGGCGTCGGGCAGCCACACATAGAGGGGAATCTGCGCCGACTTGCCGGTGGCGCCGAGGAACATCAGCATCGTGATGACCGTCACGGTGCCCATGCCCCAGAACAGTTGCCCCTCGAGCAGGGGCGCGTACTGCGTGATCTCACGGAACAGCAGGGTCGGGTGGTCGGCCTCGGCCAGCGTCCAGAACAACAGGAACGTGGCGCACATGAAGCCGAAGTCGCCGACGCGATTGACGATGAACGCCTTGCTGCCGGCCGAAGCGTTCGCCCACTCGCTGTACCAGAATCCGATCAGCGCGTACGAGCAGAGCCCGACTCCCTCCCAGCCGACGAACATCAGAAGCAGGTTGTCGCCGAGGACCAGCGTCAGCATCGCGAAGGTGAACAGGTTCAAGTACGCGAAGTACCGCCAGTAGGCCGGCTCCTCGTGCATGTACGCGGTCGAGTAGATGTGAATCAGACCGCCGACGCCGGTGATGATGAGGATCATCACCGAGGACAGCGGGTCGACCTGGAAAGCGACGTCGACGTTGAGGATGCCGACGTGGATCCACGGAAACACGTTGTCGAGCAGGACTCGCTGCGCCGGGTCGAGCCCGAGCAATTGGAAGAACGCGCGCAGCGCCAGAACGAAGCCCAGCAGCGGCATGGCGCAGGCGATCGCGCCGACGACCTTCTTGCCGAGGTTCGTCTGGATCCAGGCGCCGCCGATGCCGTTGATGATGGCGCCGAGCAGCGGCAGGAGAGGGATCCAGCGCAGGTAGCTCACGGTGTGGACGACCGCCTCTTGGGCGATGTGTGCGGATTCTTGCATGGCTCTAGAGGCGCAGGGTGTCGGTGGCGTCGACGTCGATGGTGTGGAACATCTGATAGATGCCGAGCACGATGGCGAGGCCGACGGCCGCTTCGGCGGCGGCCAGCATGATGACGAACACCGCGAAGATCTGGCCGTCGTAGCTGACCGAGCTGTAGCGGGCGAACGCCAGGTAGTTGATGTTCGCCGAATTGAGGATCAGCTCGACGCCCATGAGAATCCCGATCGCGTTGCGCCGCGTCAGCACGCAGAACAAGCCGGCGAGAAACACCAGCGCGCCCACCACCAGGAAGTGATTGAGGCCGATTTCCATCATCCGCGCCCCTCCCTCAGCTCCTTGCGCGACAGCACCACGGCGCCGACCAGGGCGGCGAGCAACACCAGCGACGCCAACTCGAACGGCAGGATGTGGGTCGTCAGAAACGCCTCGCCGATCCGATTGATCGTAGGCACCGGCTCGACCACCTCGACCCGATGCCAGTTGGCGGTACCGATCGCGCGCATCATACCGACGCCGACCAGCGCCAGGAGCACGAAAGCCGGAAACCGCCCCAACGACCGGTTGGACACGGTCACATCGCCGATGCGGCTGGTCAGGTTGATGGCGAACAGCGTCAGCACGAGAATGCCGCCGACGTAAACGAAAATCTGCACGACCGCGAGGAAGTCGGCGGCCAGCATGACGTAGAGACCGGCGGCGCCGAGCAACGTGCCCATCAGCGCGATCGCGGAATAGAAGATGTTGTTCGACAGCGCCACGCCGACGGCCGAGACCACCGTCATCGCGGCCAGGAAGTAGAAGACCGCGGGAAAGAGCGAGAACTCATTCATGTGTCCGCTCCCGCGTCGTCGTGCTCGCCCGGATCGGCGAACTCATGCAGGTAGCGCATGCCGCGCTCGAGGATCGGCGAGATCACCGGATCGTCCTCGACCTTCTTCGGCTTGTACGCGGCGACCGGCTCCTTCACGAAGCGGCGCATCATGCTCTCGAGCGAGTAGTCGGCGCCCTCGAACTCCGGCGTGTGGTGGATCGAGCCGGTCGGACAGGGCTCGCTGCAAAGCCCGCAGTACATGCACTTGGCGATGTCGATGTCGAAGCGCGACAGCATCATCTGCTTGGTCGTCTTGTCCTTCTTCGCGTCGATGACGATGCAGTCGATCGGGCACGCGCGCTCGCAGGCGAGGCAACCGGTGCAGATTTCCAGGTCGACCTCGAGGATGCCGCGGTACCGGTACGGCAGCGTATCCTGCACCCGCACGTCGGTGCGATCCGGATACTGGATCGTCGTCGGCGTGCGCACGAAGTGCGAACAGGTGATCGCCATGCCCTCGAACACCGCCGCCGCGGTATCGAACACGTTGCGGAGGTACTGGTTCAACCCGCCTGCCATGAATTCGACTCCCCTCCCCCTCCGCTCGTCACGACAGCGGCGAGAGAGTGATTTGTGCCCCGGAGCGCCGCAGGTGATGGGCGACGCGGTAGAAGAAGTACCCAAAGAGGCCGAAGCCGGCGCCGGTCAGAACGATCTCGGCGAAGCGGAAGCCGTTCGGCCAGATCAATACCCACAGCGCCGTTCCCAGGAAATTGAAAAACGCGATCGGTAGCAGGTATTTCCAACAGGTGGTCATGAGCTGGTCGACGCGGATGCGCGGCAACGTCGCGCGGATCCACATGATGACGATGACGCCGAGATACGACTTGCCGATGAACGTCAGCGCCTGAAGAACGTTGAGCCCGACGGCGCTCTCGGTCACCCACGGGATCGGCGGAACGTGCCAGCCGCCGAGAAATAGGGTCACGAGGATCGCGCTGATCACGTACAGGTTGCCCCACTCGACGAGGAAGAAAAACAGGTAGCGGGCGCCGCTGTACTCGGTCACGAAACCGGCCACCAGTTCCGACTCCGCCTCGGGCAGGTCGAACGGCGTGCGGTTGCCCTCGGCCAGGAGCGCGACGAACGTGATGAAGAAGCCGATGAACGTGAAAGGGCTGTGGAAGATGAACCAATCCCACGGGCCCCAGCCCTGCTGCTCGATGATGCCCTGCATGCTGAGCGTGCCGGTGATCAGGATGACGGCGAAGATGCTCAATGCCGCCGGGATCTCGTAGCTGACGATCTGGGCCGCGGCGCGGATACCGCCGATGAGCGACCATTTGTTGTTCGAGGCCCAGCCGGCGACCATGATGCCGACGACGACCAACGAGGTCATCGAGGTGAT
>Ga0307505_10001014_pt1 | contig 25599 bp, 23 predicted proteins | sample 23_S_MG_FD_202183 | JGI IMG/M metagenome (GOLD analysis project Ga0307505, IMG submission 202183) | Soil microbial communities from Populus trichocarpa stands in riparian zone in the Pacific Northwest, United States - 23_S | ecosystem: Environmental > Terrestrial > Soil > Riparian zone > Trees... | reverse complement strand
CGTGCTCGCCCATGAACTCGTAGAAGTCGTTCACCCAGGGGCTGCCGCGCAAGCTCTCGCCGGAGGAATGGCCCGGCGTGTGCCACTGGTCCTTGGCCATCCAGACGTAGTTCTTCAGCTGGTCGGTGAACGGCGTGCGGGCGCGCTCCTGGATCTGCGCGTTGAGGATGCGGTAGATGCCGCGGTAGTCGCGCTCCTCGCGGTAGAAGTAGCCGTCCACCGACTCGGTGAACAGGGCGTCCACCACGGCGTCCTCCTTCTCCTGCGCGATCAGGATGTAGACCGACAGCTCGGGCCGGAAGCGCGTGATGCGCTGGACCAGGTCCAGCGCCGAGACCTGCAGTGTCCTGGAACCGTTGTTCTTGCCGAGGGTGTACAGCGTGTCGTCCACCAGCACCGCCTGGATGTCGCCGTCGGTCTCGATGGCGGCGAGCGCCTCCTTGGCGGTCGTGACGCCGGTGCAGGTGATGCCGAGCGGGTTGTCGAGCGAGCGCGCGGCCGCGTTCAGGCCCTTGACGAATTCGCGCAGGACGAGGTGCTCGTCGTTGATGACGAGGATGCGGCTGACCGGCTTGGCCATGAGGGGCGCAAGTATAATTCCGCATGCCCGAGCCGGCCATCGTCGAGTTCGTCATCCAGGGCGTCACGCTCGATGGCAAACCCTTCCGGCCGAGCGACTGGGCCGAGCGCCTGTGCGGGGTGATGGCGGCCTTCGGCCGCGACCAGCGCATGCAGTACTCGCCGTTCGTCCACCCGGTGAATGCCGGGGGGGTGCGCTGCGTGGTGGTGGATACCCGGCTCGAGAGCGTCGAGCCGATGGCCTACCGGTTCCTGCTGAGCTTCGCCAAGGACAACGAACTGCGCACCCGCGACGGGCGCGTCCCCGAGCGTACCGCGCTCGCCCAGCTGCAGCGGGCGGGCGACACCGAATGAAGCCCTACTGCATCGCCTTGATGGACTGGGCGAGGCGGCTCTTGTGGCGCGCGGCGGCGTTGCGGTGCAGGACGCCCTTGGCGGCGACGCGGTCGATGACGCTGCGCGACTTCTCCAGCGCGGCGGCGGCGGCGGCCTTGTCGCCCGCGGCGATCGCCTTCTTGACGCGTTTGATGGCGGAGCGCACCTCGGTGCGCATGGTGAAATTGTGCGCGCGGCGCACCACCGCCTGGCGGGCGGATTTGCGCGAGGACTTGATGTTGGCCATGGCCTTGATCCGGTTGCAAAAAGGGGGCGAATCTTAGCATGAACCTGCTGCGTGCCCTCGCCACCGTGAGCAGCATGACCTTCCTGTCGCGCGCGCTGGGCTACGTGCGCGACTTCTTCATCGCGCGCCTGTTCGGGGCCGGCATGGCGACGGACGCTTTCTTCGTCGCCTTCCGCATCCCGAACCTGCTGCGGCGCATGTTCGCGGAGGGCGCGTTCTCGCAGGCTTTCGTGCCGATCCTGTCGGAGGTCCGCAACCGGCAGACGCCCGAGGAAACCCGCTCCCTGGTGGACGCCATCGGCACGATCCTGTTCCTCGCCCTGGTCGCGGCGACGGCGCTCGGCATGGTCGCGGCGCCGCTCATCGCCACCCTGTTCGCCCCGGGCTGGTTCCACGCCGAGCCGGAGAAGTTCGCCCTGACGGTGCAGATGCTGCGCATCACGTTCCCGTACCTCTTCTTCATCTCGCTGGTGGCCCTGGCCGCGGGCGTGCTCAACACCTGGAGCCGCTTCGCGGTGCCCGCGTTCACCCCGGTGCTGCTCAACGTCTCGTTCATCGTGGCGGCGGCGTTCTTCGCCGAACGGTTCGATCCGCCGGTGCTGGCGCTTGCCTGGGCGGTGTTCGTGGGCGGCGCGCTGCAGCTCGCGCTGCAGCTGCCGTTTCTTGCGCGCATCGGCATGCTGCCGCGCTGGCGGCTGGACTGGCGCCATCCGGGCGTGCAGCGCGTGTTCAAGCTCATGCTGCCGGCGCTGTTCGGGGTCTCGGTGGCGCAGATCTCGCTCCTCATCAACACCATCTTCGCCTCGTTCCTCGTCTCCGGCAGCGTGTCCTGGCTCTACTACGCCGACCGGCTGATGGAGTTCCCGGCCGGGGTGCTGGGGGTCGCCGTCGGCACCATCCTGCTGCCCAGCCTGTCGCGCCACCATTCCGGCGGCGACGGCGCGCAGTACGGCCAGCTGCTCGACTGGGGCCTGCGCGTCACGCTGCTCCTCGCCCTGCCGGCGGCGGCGGCGCTGGCGGTGCTGGCGTTCCCGCTGATCGCCACGCTGTTCCACTACGGCCGCTTTTCCATCGAGGACGTCTGGATGACGCGCCAGGCGCTGGTGGCCTACAGCGTCGGGCTGGTGGGCATGATCCTGGTGAAGATCCTCGCCCCGGGCTTCTACGCGCGCCAGAACGTGGCAACCCCGGTGAAGATCGGCATCGCCACGCTGGCGGCGACGCAGCTGATGAACCTCGCGTTCATCGTGCCGTTCAAGCACGCGGGCCTGGCGCTCGCCATCGGCCTCGGCGCCTGCCTCAACGCGGCGCTGCTCTACGTCACCTTGCGGCGCCAGGGCATCTATGCGCCGCAGGCAGGCTGGCCGGCGTTCCTCACCCGGGTCCTCGCCGCCGCGGCGCTGATGGCGGCGGCGCTGCACTTCGCGAAGGGCCCCGTCCTCTGGTGGCTGGACGCTCCCTGGGAGCACAAGGTCCCCGCGACGGCGGGGCTGGTGCTGCTCGGGGCCGCGGTGTACCTCGGCCTGCTGTTCCTGTTCGGCCTGCGCTGGCGCGATTTTTCGCGGCGCGAGGCGGGATGATGGGCGCGGCCGACCCGTTCGCGGAGCTGATGATGCGCGACGAGGCCGGCATCGACCTGGGGCGGGCCTGCCTGCTGATCGCGCGCGACGCCTACCCGGGTCTGGACGTCGAGGGCTACCTGGGCGAGATCGAGCGCCTCGCGGCGCGCCTGAAAGGACGCCTGCCGCGGGAGGGGGGCGTCGAGGCGCGCGTGATCGCGCTGAACGAGTTTCTCTACGACGACCTGGGCTACAGCGGCAACGCGGAGGACTACTACGACCCGCGCAACAGCTACCTGAACGAGGTGCTCGATCGCCGCACCGGCATCCCGATCACCCTGTCCATCCTCTACATGGAGATCGGGCGGCGCGCCGGCCTGACGCTGGAGGGCGTGTCCTTTCCCGGGCATTTCCTGGTGCGCCTGCGGCTGCGCGGGGCCACCCTGGTGCTCGACCCGTTCGCGGGCGGCGCGCCGCTCTCCGAGGCCGACCTGCGCGAGCGGCTGGGGCGCGTGATCCCCGAGGGCGTGACCGGCAACGTGCCGGTGGCGCAGCTGCCGCTCGAGCAGTTCCTCGAGCCGGCGGGCAAGCGCCAGATCCTGGCGCGGCTGCTGCGTAACCTCAAGGGCATCTACCGCGACACCGACCAGCCGCAGCATCTGCTGGGGGTGCTCAACCGCATGCTGGAGGTGGCGCCCGCGGCGCACGGCGAGCTGCGCGAGCGCGGCCTGCTGTACCAGCGCCTGGAGTGCTACCGCGCGGCGCTCAAGGACCTGCAGGACTACTCCGCGCTCGAGCCCGAGGCGCCCGACTTCGACGAGGTGCGCGCCAGGCTGGTGGAACTGGGCGCGCTGTGCGCGCGCCTGAACTGAGACTGAGGCGCTACGCGGTGGCCGTGCGCTCGGTGACGCCCGCCGCGGCGCGCAATTCGAGCGCGCGCTTCTGCACGGCGGCGTGCAGCTGCGGCTTGTAGCCGAGCGCGAAGAACGCCTCCGCGGCGAGGAAGATCGGCGCCACGAAAATCTGGAAGAAGTTGTCCACCAGGGCGGGCTTCCGGCCCTCCCAGGCATGGCCGACGAGCTGGATCGCCCAGCCGCCGCCGAAAAACACCAGGAACCAGACGAAACCCGCGCCGAGCGGCTGCACCGAGACCCGGTCGGCGAGGACCAGCAGCGCCGCGTTGACCGCCAGCATGGCGAGCGCGAGCGGCACGTCGAGCAGGAAGTACCAGACCAGCACCACGGCGGCGAGCAGCATCGCCGCCGTGAGGGCGACCCCGCCGACCTCCACGCGCGCCCAGCCCAGCGCGATGAACAGGCCGAAGATGATCATCGGCACGCCGACGAAGTGCGTCGCCTTGTTGCGCGCGTCCTGATGGTAGGCCGCGTAGAAACTCATCTGCTGTTCGAGGGTTTGCATCGGCGTCTCCCTGAAAGCCACTATAATTCAGCATTTTACACACGCGCTGATGCAGGTCACGCACGGGTCCATGGCGCCGGGGAGCAGCCGCTCGGCGCTTACCATCGGCAATTTCGACGGCGTGCACCTCGGCCATCAGGCGATGCTCGAGCGCACGGTCGCGCGCGCCCGCGAACTGGACCTGGATTCCTGCGTGCTGACCTTCGAGCCGCACCCGCGCGAGTTCTTCGCGCCGGAGGCGGCGCCGGCGCGGCTGACGCGCCTGCGCGACAAGCTGGACCTGATGGCGCGGGCCGGGGTGGGCCGGGTGCACGTGGCGCGCTTCGACGCGCCGCTGGCGGCGCTCGCCGCCGAGCGCTTCGTCGAGGGGATCGTGGCGCGGGGCCTGCGTGCCGCCTGGCTGCTGGTGGGGCGCGACTTTCGCTTCGGCGCGAAGCGCGGCGGCGACTTCGCCCTGCTCGAGCGGCTGGCGGCGCGCCACGGCTTCGAGGTGGAGGCAATGCCGGATGTCGCGCTGCGGGGCGAGCGCGTGTCCAGTTCGGCGGTGCGCGCGGCGCTCGCGGCGGGCGATCTGGGCGCCGCCGAGCGCCTGCTCGGCCGGCTCTATGCCGTGAGCGGGCGCGTGGCGCACGGCGAGAAGCTGGGGCGCGAACTGGGTTTCCCGACGGCGAACCTCGTGCTGCGCAGGCGGCCGGCCCTGGCCGGGGTGTTCGTCGTCGAATGCCGCATCGAGGCCGAACCCGCCTGGCGCCCGGCAGTGGCGAGCGTCGGGCGGCGGCCGACGGTGAATCCGAGCGCGGCGCCGCTGCTGGAAGTGCATTTGCTGGATTTCGCGGGGGACCTGTACCGGCGCCACCTGCAGGTGCGATTCCTGTCGAAATTGCGGGACGAGGAGAAGTACGATGGCCTGCCCGCGCTGCGCGCGGCGATCGCGCGCGACGCGGCCGCGGCCAGGATCCACTTTGAGAAGAAGACGAATGCCTGACTACAAGCACACGCTGAACCTCCCGGACACGCCGTTCCCGATGCGCGGCGACCTCGCCAGGCGCGAGCCCCTGCAGGTGAAGGCGTGGCAGGACCAGGGCGTGTACCGGCGCCTGCGCGCGGCGGCGAAGGGGCGCCCGCGGTTCGTGCTGCACGACGGGCCGCCCTACGCCAACGGCGACATCCACATCGGCACCGCGGTGAACAAGATCCTGAAGGACATGGTGGTGAAGTCGAAGTCGCTCGCCGGCTTCGACGCCCCCTACGTGCCGGGCTGGGACTGCCACGGCATGCCGATCGAGGTGCAGATCGAGAAGCAGCACGGCCGCAACCTGCCCACCGAGGAAACGCTGCGCCTGTGCCGCGCCTTTGCGGCGGAGCAGATCGAGCGGCAGAAGGCCGATTTCCGCCGCCTCGGGGTGCTCGGCGACTGGGAGGACCCTTACCAGACGATGGCGCCGCGCAACGAGGCGGACGAAATCCGGGTCCTCGGCAAGCTGCTCGAGCGCGGCTACGTCTACCGCGGCCTGAAGCCCGTCAACTGGTGCTTCGACTGCGGCTCCGCGCTCGCCGAGGCGGAGGTCGAGTACGAGGACCGCAAGGACCCGGCCGTGGACGTCGGCTTCGCGTTCGCCGAGCCGGACAAGTTGGCCAAGGCTTTCGGCCTGGCGAAATTGCCCGCCAAGCCCGGCTACGCGGTGATCTGGACCACCACGCCCTGGACGCTGCCCGCCAACCAGGCGCTGAACGTGCACCCGGAGTTCACCTATCATCTGGTGGACACCGAAAAGGGCCTGCTGATCCTCGCTGCCGAGCTGCAGGAGGCCTGCCTGGCGCGCTACCAGCTGACTGGAAAGTCCCTCGGCGCCTGCAAGGGCGCGGCGCTGGAGCAACTCCGCTTCCGGCACCCGATCTACGACCGGTCCGCGCCCGTTTACCTGGGCGAGTACGTCACGCTGGACGCCGGTACGGGCATCGTGCATTCGTCGCCGGCCTACGGCGTCGAGGACTTCGAGTCCTGCCGCCGCTATGGCATGAAAGACAGCGAGATCCTCACGCCGGTGATGGGCGACGGCAAGTATGCCGCCTCGCTGCCGCAGTTCGGCGGGCTGTCGATCTGGGACGCGAACCCGAAGGTGGTCAAGGCGATCGAAGCGCAGGGCGCCCTGTTCGCCGTGGACTGGAAGTTCACCCACAGCTACATGCACTGCTGGCGCCACAAGACGCCGATCATCCTGCGCGCCACCACGCAGTGGTTCGCCTCGATGGACAATCCCGTGGACGGCGAAAGCCTGCGCAGCGTCGCGCTGCGCGGCATCGGGAAGACGGCGTTCTTCCCGTCCTGGGGCCAGGCGCGCCTGCAGGGGATGATCGCCAACCGCCCGGACTGGACGCTCTCGCGCCAGCGCCAGTGGGGCGTGCCGATGCCGTTCTTCCTGCACAAGGAAACCGGGGCGCTGCATCCGCGCACCCCCGGACTGCTCGAAGCGGTGGCGCAGCGGGTCGAGAAATCGGGCATCGAGGCCTGGCACACGCTGAAGGCGGAAGAGCTTCTCGGTGCCGAGGCTGCGATGTACGACAAGAGCCGCGACACGCTGGACGTGTGGTTCGATTCCGGCTCCACGCACCAGACCGTGCTGCGCGGCTCGCACGCGGCGCTCGGCTTTCCCGCCGACATGTACCTGGAAGGCTCGGACCAGCACCGCGGCTGGTTCCATTCGTCGCTGCTCGTGTCCAGCATGCTCAACGGCAGGCCGCCCTACGAGTCGCTGCTCACGCACGGCTTCGTGGTGGCGGGCGACGGGCGCAAGATGTCGAAGTCGCTCGGCAACGTCATGGCGCCGCAGAAGATCTCGGGCACGCTCGGCGCCGAGATCCTGCGCCTGTGGGTCGCCAGCACCGACTATTCGGGCGAGCTTTCCATCTCCGACGAGATCCTGAAGCGCGTGGTCGAGAGCTACCGGCGCATCCGCAACACGCTGCGCTTCCTGCTCGCCAACACCTCGGATTTCGACGCGGCGCAGGATGCGGTGCCGGTGGCGCAAATGGTCGAGATCGACCGCTACGCGCTCGCGCTCGCGGCGCGCCTGCAGGAAAGCGTCAGGAAGGACTACGAGGGCTACCAGTTCCACCTGGTGGCGCAGAAGATCCAGGCGTTCTGCGCGGAAGACCTGGGCGCGTTCTACCTCGACATCCTGAAGGACCGCCTGTACACCTGCGGCGCGAAATCGGCGGCGCGGCGCTCGGCGCAGACCGCGCTGTGGCACATCGCGCAGACGCTGGTGCGCCTCATGGCGCCGATCCTCAGCTTCACGGCCGAGGAGGCCTGGCGCGTGATGGCGGGCGGCGTGGAGCAGAGCGTGTTCGAGCTGGTGTTCCACGGGATTCCGGATCCGGGACTGGACGCCGCCGCGCTCAAGCGCTGGGAGGACGTGCGCCAGGTGCGCGACCTCGTCGCCAAGAAGATCGAGGAGAAGCGCGAGCGCAAGGAGATCGGTTCTTCGCTGGCCGCAGAGGTGCAGATCGGGGCCGCAGATCCCGTCTACGCTTCGCTGGCGCAGCTCGGCGACGACCTGAAGTTCGTGCTGCTGACCTCGCAGGCGCGCTTGGAGAGGTCCAGCGCGGAGGAAGTGTCGGTCGAGGTGATCGCAAGCGCGCACGCCAAGTGCGACCGCTGCTGGCACTACCGCGCCGACGTGGACGCCGCGGGCCTCTGCGGCCGCTGCGGAAGCAACCTGAACGGCCCCGGCGAGGCGCGTACGCATGCCTAAGGCCGCGCCCTGGTTCCTGGCGGCGGCGCTGGTAGCGGCCGCCGACCGGCTCACCAAGTGGCTGATCCTCGGCTGGCTGCGCCCGGGAGAATCCTACGAGGTCACGGGCTTCTTCGACCTGGTGCTGGTGTTCAACCGCGGCGCGGCCTTCAGCTTCCTCGCCGACGCGCCGGGCTGGCAGCGCCCCTTCTTCATCGCGGTGGCGACGGTGGTATCCGCCATCGTCGGCTGGATGCTGTGGCGCCAGCCGGCCAAGCGGCTGCAAAGCGCGGCGCTGGCGCTGATCCTGGGCGGGGCGCTGGGCAACCTGTGGGACCGCGTCGCCCTCGGCGCGGTGGTGGATTTCCTCGATTTCCACGCTTTCGGCCGGCACTGGCCGGCGTTCAACGTCGCCGACTCCGCCCTCACGGTCGGCGCGGCGCTGCTGATCGCCGACGGCTTCCGGCGCAAGGACTAGAATGGCCGGCATGGACGTCCTGCTCGCCAACCCGCGCGGCTTCTGCGCCGGCGTCGAGCGCGCCATCGACATCGTCGAGCGCGCGCTCGAGGAGCGCGGCGCGCCGATCTACGTGCGTCACGAGATCGTGCACAACAAGTCCGTGGTCGACGACCTGCGCAAGAAGGGCGCGGTGTTCGTCGAGGAGCTCGACGAGGTGCCGGCCGGCGCCACCGTGATCTTCAGCGCCCACGGCGTGGCCAAGGAAGTGCGCCGCGACGCCGAGGCGCGCGGGCTGAAGGTGTTCGACGCCACCTGCCCCTTGGTCACCAAGGTGCACGTCGAAGTGTCCAAGATGCTGCGCGAGGGCTACCAGATCGTGATGATCGGCCACCGCGGGCACCCGGAGGCCGAGGGCACCATGGGGCAGTCGGCGAGCGGCATGCACCTGGTCGAGACGGTCGGGGACGTGGCGAGGATCGCGGTGCAGGAAGGCGCGAGGCTCGCCTACGTGACGCAGACCACGCTGTCGGTGGACGACACGCAGGTGATCGTGGCGGCGCTGAAAGCGCGCTTCCCGCAGATCCGCGGGCCGAAGAAGGACGACATCTGCTACGCCACGCAGAACCGGCAGGACGCGGTGAAGTTCATGACGCCGCGCTGCGACGTGGTGATCGTGGTCGGTTCGCCCAACAGCTCCAATTCCAACCGCCTGCGCGAGGTGGCCGAGAACATGGGGGCCGAGGCCTACATGGTGGACACCGCCGCGGACCTGAAACCCGAGTGGATCGCGGGCAAGCGGCGCATCGGGGTCACCGCCGGCGCTTCGGCGCCCGAGGTGCTGGTGGACGAACTGGTGGCGCGGCTGAAGGCGCTTGGCGCCGCCAGCGTGCGGCCGCTCGACGGGATCACCGAGCGCGTGGTGTTCACCCTGCCGCGCGAGCTGGCGCGGCGCGGCCGCTGAGGCGGGACGCCGGCCGGCGGCGCCTCACCAGCACTTGCTCACCGGGTCGGTCGCGTTCTCGACGCCGCGCTGGCCGGCCTGGTTGTAGGTGAAGATGCCGCAGGCCGGGTCCTGGAAATTATTCGGCACGGCGCGGATGATGAAGCTGGTGCTGTCGGGGACGGTGACCTGCAGGGTGTAGTAGCTCGTGGCCGGCGTGTCGCCCGAGATGTTCTTGTACCCGGCGGCGGCGAGGTTGGTCGTGTAGGCGTTGTTGTTCGTGAAGTAGCGCTCGAGCGCCTGCGCCGCGCCCAGCACGGCGGTTTTCGCCTCCGCGCGCTTCCCCCGCAGCGCGTAGTTCTGGTAGGAGGGAAAGGCGATCGTCGAGATGATCGTCAGCACCGCAACGACGATCATGAGCTCGATCAGGGTAAAGCCGCGTTCTTTGCTGTCCATGGTGGGTCTTCCCGTCGTGGTCGAAGGGCCCCGGCGCCGGCCGGGGCGGGATCGTCGCGTCTGCGCTAGTTCTTCCTGAGGATCTCGCGCCAGGAGCGTCGCGTTCCGCTCACCACCGCGCCGCCCGGGTTCTCCAGGACGCTTTCGCGCCCGCCGGTCGAGCCGCTGGTCACCTTGAACTCGCGGCCCGGCCCGCCCGCGATCACCGTCGGCGTGGGCGTGATGCCGACCTGCGACTTGCGGCTCGACATCGCCACCTGCACGTCGACGCCGTTGATGTTGACGGTGACGAAGTCGTTGGTGTTGAAGACGTTGTCGGCGTTGACGTCGAACGGCGACTCCGTCAGGCGGCTGCCCGACAGGGCGTCGAGGTCGGTGAGCCAGCCCGTGCCGCCCGCGTCGCAGCTCGCCGTCGAGGGCACCAGGCTGGTGATGATGATCTTGCCGTTGCGCAGCAGCGGCGTGACCACCATGCGCTCGCCCGTGGCGTTCGATTTCGGGAAATCGATGTACCAGCCGTGCTTGCTGAAGTCCTCCGGGTTGTCCGTCGACACGCGGAACTCGATGTCGCCGCCGCCGGTGACGACGGCGATGAATTCCTGCTGCTGCAGCAGCAGCGAATCGCGCGCCACCACCGAGCCGCCGATCGGGCCGACCGAGGGGTTGACGTCCGCCGACAGGAAGGTCTTCGCCTGCTTGTCCCAGATGCCGTAGAAGGTGTTCACCTGGTACGGCGTGTTCGGGTCGGTCGGCTGCAGGTACATGCCCGTGCCGAACAGGATCAGGGCGCCGCCCTTGGGATGCGCCATGTACTCCGCGGGCGCGGTGATCGGCTGCGGGTTGCCGACGGGATCGTACGCGCTGTAGAGCGGCTTGCCGCCGGGGAAGGCGATGTCCCAGTCGCCCGCGTCGGGACGGCTCACGTCGAACTTCCACAGGTTGCCCTGCAGGTCGCCGGCGTAGACGTAGTCGACCATGCCGTCGCCGTCCACGTCCACGGCGGTCGGCGCCGCGAGCCCGTTGGGGCTCGCCACGCTGCCGGCCTTCGTGCTGAGGCGCACGTAGTCGACGCCCTCGATCCATTTGCCGCCGTTCGTGATGCCGTTCTCGATGAACAGGATGAACAGGTCGCCGTAGCCCTCGGGGCTGCTGTCCGTGTCGACGTAGTCGCCGCCGACGCAGGGCAGCGCCGCGCAGTTGTAGCTGTTGTTGTAGCCGCCGGAGACGATCACGGCCCACTTGCCGTTGTTCATCTTCGCGATGCGCGGGAAGCCGTAGACGTTGCCCAGGCGCCCCCCGATGTCGGCGTCCTTGAACTCCCAGAGCACCCACTCGTTCGCGCTCGCCTCGGTGTTGGAAAGGGGCTCGGTGACGTCGAGCGCGAACAGGGCCTGCCCGCCGCCGGCGAGCACGCCGACCAGCACCGTGCGCCATGCCCCGTTCACGAACACGTCCCGGATCGCGGGGGTGCCGTCGACGAAGAAGCGGTGCGCGTATTCCTTGCCGGTGAGCCAGGAGAGCTTGTGGTACACGCTGCTCGGGACGTAGGCGAACATCTCCTTGCCGCGCTGCGCCGGATCGTCGCCGGCGTTGAAGGCGTGCAGCATGCCGTCGTTCGCGCCGACGTAGATCATCGGCGGCCGGTCGGCATGCGTGTTCCTGAACGCCTGGTAGTCCAGTCCCGGATGCGCCTCGCTCGGCGGTCCGACGTACTGCGGGTTGGAGTTGACGATGTCGCCGAGCTTCGAATTGACGCGGCGCCGGAAGTCGTTGATGCCGAAGCCCTCCTTCGACGGGTCGCCGCGCAGGTACTCGACCCGCTGGCTGCCGAGGGCGTCGGTCACGCCCGCGTAGGTGACGTTGAGGCGGGCGCGCTGCTCGGCGTTCAGGTCCGCCCAGCGGAAGGGCCTGCCGACCCGCGGATCGGCGAGGTCGTCGAGCGTCGCGATGTTGCGCGAGTTCGGCGCCTGCGTGCCGAGCACCTGGCCGGCGTCCCATTCCGGCGTGGGCGCGATCACGCCGTTGATGTCGATGGTGAACGACAGCAGCTGGCCGCTCCAGTCGTTGGAGTTGAAGCGCGCCTGGTAGATCCGGCTGCCCGTGTTGAGCGAGGTCGAGTTGGTCGCGACCGAGGAGGCCGACGAGGTCGTCAGGATGGCGACGAAGGCCTTGTCCAGCGAGGACTCCATCCCGAGCGGGTTGCTCACCAGGAAATAGTTGTCGGGCACGCCGTCCGGGGTCGCCGCGCCGGAGGTGTTCTTGCGATCCCACTCGGCCTGCAGGTCCGGGCGCTGGTTGCCGCTCGTGCCTTCCTCGACGAAGCCGCCCCACTTGGCGGCGTACCACAGCGGGTCCTCGAGCTTCTTGCCCGTGCCCACGCCGATCGCGTAGGTCGCGGTGCTCGCGCTGTTGCCGACCTGGCAGTTGCTGCAGCCGCCGCTCGTGTTGGTCGAGCCGCCCGCCACCGTGATGCCGGTCGAGTCGGTGAAGTCGAAGCCCTCGATGCCCGAGTGGAAGTGCGGGCCGTCCTTGGTCGTGCCGCTGATCGTGTAGCCGAAGCCCTGCGGTTGGTTCGTCGCCTCGGCGATCGTCTGCGTCGTCACGCTGACCGTGTTCGCGCCCTGGCCCGGGCAGGGGTTGCCGGTGATGGTGGTCTGCATGCAGAAGCGCATGATGCCCCACATGTCCATGTCGTAGTCCCCGCCCTGCTCGCTGTCCTCCCAGTTGATGTAGACCGCGCCGCGCACGAAGTTCGCGCCGACCTCGTACGACACCACCTTCATGTCGACGAGCGCGCCGCCGCCCTGCGTCCCCGTCTCGAACAGGCGGTAGGTCGGCTGGATCACGACCTTCGGGGTCGCCTCGCCCGGCAGCCGCAGGTTGAGCTGCGGCACGTTGGTGGCGAGCTGCACCGCGTAGGTGTCCACCTTCAGCGCGGTCTGGTTGGAGGCGGGGACCGTGAGGTCGTCGCGCAGGCGGTTCGTGTGCGCCGCGTAGGCGAGGCCGGAGATCAGGTACGAGCCGCCGACCGTCGGCCCCTCCGGGCAGATGCCCGAGATGCTGCCGAGCGAGCCGACGGTCTTCGCCGTGCAGAACTCGTTGGTGCTGCCGGGCACCCGGCCGACGAACCACTGCTGGCCGTGGATGTTCTCGCCGGTGGAGGCGCCGATGAGGTCGGTCCACTGCGTCGCGTTCCTTGCGGCGACGGCGGTGGAGAAGCTCGACGCGAGGCTGAGGCCGCCGAGGTAGCTCTTCGTGCTGCCCGACGGGATCTCGTCGTTGTCGCTGTGCGAGGCGCTGGCGTTGAACACGATCGCATTGAGCGGCGCGCAGTACGTGTTCTGGTCGAGCATGTCCTGCCAGGCCGGCAGCGGCAGCCCGAGGGTCGCGTCCTTGCTGCCCCCGGAGGTGTAGGTGTAGGCCGGCGTGGGCGACTGGCCGGCGTAGTAGCGCAGCGCCTCGTAGTAGATCTCCGACATCGGATTGCCCCAGGAGGTGCAGTCGCCCTGGTTGATCGAGGTGAGCTGGAACCCGCAGTTGTCGCCGTTCGCGCCGAGGTAGGTGCCGTCGCCGTAGTTGTAGCCGTAGATGCGCATCCGGTTGAGCGTGTTGACGATGCCCGGGTAGCCCGCGGCGAGCGCCGCCGCCTTGAAGGTGCCGTCCCCGTTGACGTTGACCTCGTCGGCGATCGGGCCGACGTTCTTGCGCAGCACGCCGCCCGAGACGTTCTTGGCGTAGCTGCCGGTCATCAGCCCGAAGTTGAGCAGGCCGCCGTCGCCGTAGATCTGCAGCAGCCCGATCGGCTTGATGCTGCCGCCGGGGCTCGGCAGGGGGTACTGCTTGCAGCGCTCGGTGCCGACCAGCCCGGACTTGCACACCTCGACGCGCGCGACGTAGTCGGCGCTCTCGCCGCCGAGCCCGCGCGCGGCGCTCGAGGGCTCGAAACTGGCCGCGCTGAGCCCGCTCGCCGTCATGTAGTTCCCGTTCACGCGCTCGCCCAGGCCGTCGTTGACGGCGAGGAAGTTGGTGCCGCGGTTCTGGTTCGGGCTGGTCGTTTCCTCGCGGAAGCGGCATTGCCAGCGCTCGTTGGAGGACCACAGCTCGTAGTTGCCCTGCACGACGCGGATGAGCGGCAGGTTGGTGTTGGTCTGCGAGCGGTTTTGCGTCGCGGCGGCGTTGCCGGAGCCGAGCGCGCCCGCGCCGCCGAGCGTCGTGTTGCACATCGTGAGGCCGACCCGGGTGTAATTGCGGATGGTCCACGCCACGTTGCCCGTGCCGCTGCCGAAGGCACCGCTGGTGGGCACGTTGACCACGATCGTGTTGCTGGTGCCGCAGGTCTGGCCCATCGACCCCGTCTGTGTGCCACCGGCGTTGACGCAGGCCACCACGCCGCGCATGTAGTTCGTGTTGCTGTTGTCGCGGCGCAGGTCCACCTGGTCGCCGATCTGGAAGGTTGCCACGTTGGTGCCGACGGACAGGGTCCGCAGGCCGGTGCCGATCGCAAAGTTGTGGTTGCCCGCGCTGATGTCCGGCGCGACGCTCGGCGGGCTGTGCGGCGTCAGCTTGTTGACGTCCGTGCCCGCGTAGTACTTGGCGAACGAGTGCGCGTCGGGCGGCAGGTAGGCGCGCTCCAGCACGGTGAGCGCGGCGGTATCCGTCGAGCGCATGCCGCCGTAAAGGAGCTTGCGCACCGCGTCCATGCGCGACATCGTCGCCCAGTTGAGGAAGTTGCCGCTCCACCGGGTCGTGTTCGGGGTGGCGCAATACTTGTCCGCCGTGCTGCTGGCCGGCGTGAAGCGCCGGTCGGTCGTGCTGTAGGTGTAGCACTTGTACGGGTCGAAGTAGCCGTAGTAGTCGATCGAGTGCTTGTAGGTGGTGTCCAGCACCCCGTCGCCGTCGAGGTCGGTGTAGTCGTTGTACGCCTTCTTGTAGAGCTGCTGGTCCTTCGACAGCGTCAGCATCACCAGCGGCTGCACGTTCGCGCCGACGTAGAGCGGAATGTTCGACAGCGTGAGCATCTGCGCGGGCGCCGGCGAGGCGAACAGCGTGCCGCCGGCGACGAGCGCGGCGCAGGCCGCGCGGCGCAGGCCGCGCGGGATGACGGGGAGGGGGGCGTGGATTCGCGGCATGGTTTACCTCAGAACTTCTTCCTGCAGGGTGACGGTCATGTTCGGCGTCGGGCCGAGGCCTCGCGCGGTGACGCGGTAGAGGTGCTGGCTGCCTTGGGCCGCCACGTACTCGATCAGGTAGCGCGGGGGCGCCGACACGGCGCCCGGGCCGGTGGCGGGCAGCGGCAGCACGCCCGTGTACTGGGCGTAGGCCACGGCGTTGTTCCAGTTCGCGTCGATCTCCCACACGGGCGTCGTGCCCGGCGCCGCCATGAGGCACAGCCCGTTGACGCAGTTGGCGACGAAGTCCACGTTGGCGATGATCACCGGGTCGCGCGTGCCGTAGCCCGTGAGGTCGGCCTTCGCGTCGCGCAGCGCCGCCTCCGCGGCCTGGAAGGCGACGTTGTAGTCGCGCGTCGCGCGCGCCATGCGCTCCTCCGACATCCCGGTCCGCACGGCGATGGTGGCGATCAGCGTGAGGACGGTCAGGAACATCAGCGCGACCACCAGCACCGCGCCGCGTTGCCGGGAGCCGGGGGGGAGGGTAGGTGCGCTTCGCATGGGCATGTTCCGGTCGTCCGGTCAGAGGCGGTTGCGCAGCGCGACCGTGGTCTGGTAGATGCGGCGCAGCCGCCGGTCGAGCTGGGCGCCCGCGGCGTTGAACACCGCGCCCGGGTCGACGGCGGGCGGCACGTCGCCGGGGGCGTAGCTCGGGCCGAAGTGGTTGTACTTCCTCGCGTCCGCCTCGGTGGCGACCGGGCGCTCGCTGCGCATCAGAAGGGAGATGCGCAGGGCGATGACGTTGTCCATGTTGAGCGCCGCGTCGCCGCGCGGCAGATAGCGGTCCACGGTCCTGTCGCCGTTCGTGTCCTCGCCGAACAGGATCTGCAGGCTCTCGACGCCGGTCACCAGTTCCGTCTCCTTGGGCGGCGCGACCGGCGCGGCCGGCTGCCGGCTGCGGCAGAACAGGGCAGGCTCGCCGTTCGGGGCCGTCGCGACGTAGAAGACGTCGACCACGCCTTCGTTGAGGCTCGCCTTCTCGCCGATGCAGTTGCTCACGGTGCCGTCCGGCGCCGTGTTCGCCGGGTTCTCGCTGCCGAAATAGCGCACCGTGAGCTCGTCGCTCGCGTTCAGCCCGCCGCCGTCCGCGGCGCCGAGCGCCGGGTTGGCGGCGTCGAACGCGCCGGTGGAGCCGTTCTTCTTGAACCCCGCCATGCGCAGCTCGCGCTCGAGGAGCTGCAGCGCGAAGCGCGCGTTCTCCTGCATGCGCGCGCTCTCCTCCTGGGTGGCGTAGCTCGAGCGCGTGCCGATGAAGATCTGCGCGATCACGACCGTGAGCAGCAGGCCGAGCCCCATCGCCACCATCAGCTCGACCAGCGTCAGGCCGCTCTGGCGCGCGCGCATGGCCCGGCGCCTCATGGCCGGAACGCGAACACGAAGCGCTGCAGCTCCCCGCTCGCCTCGCGCTCGTCCCACCAGGTCTTGAGCACGTACGGCGCGCCGGGGGTGTTGTCGCAGGCGGGCGCCGTGGGGGTGCCGTCGTTCGGCGTGCTGTCGGTGCACACGTAGCCCTTGCCCCCGGGCAGCAGCCGCGCGTTGTTCTCGTTCCAGAGGAAGACGTCCATGCGCGCCATCTGCGCCGGCTGGCAGCCGGCGGCCTGGTAGCAACTCGCGACTTCCGCGCCGCTCTCGTTGTTGTAGCCGCCCGCGTCCAGGATGGTCTGGTTGGCGCGCATGCGGTCGGCGAGGTCGTAGGCCTGCCGCACCGCGATCGAGCGCAGGTTCGAGGAGTTGGTGTTCTTGAGGGTGTAGGCCTGCAGCCCCGCGATGCCGAGCAGGCCGATCGACATGATCAGCAGGGTGATCAGGATTTCCAGCATCGTGAACCCGGATTCGCGGCGGCGCACGGCGGCTCTCACGGGCATTGCACGGCCGCGGCGCTGGCGCGGCCGGGAAGGGAGACGGTGACGGTGCGCCCGTGCAGGCCTTGGCGCTGGTCGCACAGCTTGAACGTCGCGCCGCCGCCGGACACGCCTTCGGCCAGCCCGGTCGAGCTGAACCGGATCCGCGTCGCGTCGGCGAGGTTCGCGACCGCGAGCGTCAGGTTCGGGTGCGCCGCCTCGCCGACCGCGAGGATCCGGTCTCCGTCTGCCGCGTCGACCTGGCCGTTCGCGTTCGCGTCGCTGAACACGATCCGGCCCTGCGTCCAGGCGCCGCCGCAGTTCGCGGCGTTGGCGCTCGCGCACACGGTCACCGGCACGCCGAGCGTGGCCGCCTGCCCGCGCGCCGTCGACAGGTCCGCCAGCAGGTCGTTCGCGCTCGCGGTGAGGCGCCAGTTGAAGATCATGGACTGCAGGTTCGGCGCGGAGACGGTGACCAGGACCGCGAGCACGGCGAGCGTCACCATCAGCTCGATGATGGTCAAGCCGGAAACCTTGCCGACGCTGCCGGGGCGGAGCACTCGCATCAGGGGCCGATTATGCGCGGGCGCGCCGGCCCCGCGCCAATCCGGACCGATGAACGGCGCCCGCCGCGCCATGGGCGGTCGCCGGCGCCCCGGGCGGAGTGTAAAATTCCACAGACACGCTGGTGTAGCTCAGTTGGTAGAGCAACTGATTCGTAATCAGTAGGTCGCCCGTTCGAGTCGGGCCACCAGCACCAAGAAGGTGCCCGCAGATGGCCGCACGCATCCTGATAGTGGACGACGACGAGAGCCTGCGCGAGTTGCTGCGCCTGCACCTGTCCGCCGCCGGCTACGAGGTGCAGGTGGCGCCCGACGCCATCGCCGCCGGCTACCTGGTGCTGCAAGGCGCCCCCGATCTGATCATCACCGACATCAACATGCCGCACATGAACGGGTTCGAGTTCGTGGCGGCGCTGCGCGCCGAGCCGGCCCTGGCGGCGATCCCGGTCATCTTCCTCACCTCGGTCGAGGACGGCGATGCGCGCGGCCGCGAACTGGGCGCGGCCGGCTACGTCACCAAGCCGGTGCGCGCCGACCGGCTGCTGGCGCTGGTGGCGCAGCACGTGCCGGGCGGGGCGTTTCCCATCGGCTAGCCGTCAGCCGGGCGCCGCGCACTCGTGCAGCGTGGCGCCCTCGAAGTCGCGCGCCATCTCCTGCAGGCGCGCGTGCAGCGCCGGCTCGATGCCGCGCAGCTGGAACCAGACCTTCGGCACGCGGGTTTCGCGCTGGCCGAGCACCGCGCTCCTCACCCCCTTGGCGCGCAGGGCTTGGAGGTGGGCCTTGGCCGCCTCCTCGGCGCGGAATACGCCGAGCGACAGCGCCCAGCGCCAGAGGCCTTCCTCCTGGACCACGAAGTAATCGGGCACGCCCAGCTTCTTCAGTTCCGCCGCCTTGCGCAGCGCCCCGGCCCGGTTGCCCTGCGGCGGGATATGGACCCACCAGCCGGCGGTTTCCTCGCCGCGGACCTGCGCCAGCCGCGCGCCGAGGGCGAGCGGCTCCAGGTGCTGGGCGGCGCGCGAGGCGTCCGCCGGGCTGAAGCTGCCCCATTCGAGGCAGGCGATCGGCGGCGGGGGGGGCGGGGGGGCCGGTTTGGGCTTGGCGGGCGGCGGCGGCGGGGGCGGCGCCTTGGCCAGTTCGCCCGCCGGCACGATGCGCAGCTTGCCCGGGTCGAGCTGCTGCGACAGCGGCTGGCGGTCGACCGCCGGGTCGGGCGCGGCGAGGAACCCCCGCCAGGCGAAGAAGCCGAGGTTGGCGGCGAGCAGCAGCAGGAACAGCAGCCTCATGACCAGGCGATCCTCGCCAGGCCTTCGAGCACCAGGTTCTCCACGTAGCGGCAGGGAATGTCGAGCTGTTCGATGAGCGCGTTGCCGGCGCCGCCCGACACCAGGCACTGCGCGCCCGCGCCCGCGACGCGGTGCATGCGCTCCACGGCGCCGGCCTGCGCGTGGCGGCAGCCGGTCTCGATGGCGTCGACCGTGTTGCGCGGGGCCTCGACGAAGCTGCCTTCCTGCAGCGGCAGGCGCCCGGTATGCTCGTGCAGGACGAAGCGCATCAGGTCCACGCCCGGCAGGATCAGGCCGCCGAGGAACTCGCCCTCGGCCGACAGCAGGTCGGCGGTGGTCGCGGTGCCCGCGTTCACCACCAGGCAGGCCCCCGGGTGCAGCGCGCGCGCCGCCACCAGCGCCGCCCAGCGATCCGGCCCCAGCTGCTCGGGGCGCTCGTAGCGGCTCTTGACGCCGCAGCGCTCGGCCTCCCCCTTCAGCCACAGCGGCTCGGCGTCGAAGATGCTGGTCCAGTTGATCAGCAGTTGGTGTGCGCCCTCGCCCGCGACGTTCGAGATCACGATGCGGGCCGGGTTCTCATGCGTCGCGGCGAAGGGGTTGAGGTCGTGGTTCGCCGCGGCAAACTCGATGAGCGACACGGTGGCGAGGTTGTGCCAGTCGCGGCCGTCGTGCCAGCCCCATTTGACGCGGGAATTGCCGGCGTCGATGGCGAGGATCATGCCGCCGACACCACGCGGCCGTTGCGTACCGTGCGCAGCCCGCGGGGCGTGCGCAGCTGCAGCGCGCCGTCGGCGGCCAGGCCCGCGGCCGTGCCGGCCACCACGCGCCCGTCGGCCAGGCGCACGCGCAGGCGCCGCCCGGCGTGGGCGTCCAGGGCCGGCCAATCGGCGCGGAACGGCTCGAACCCGGTGGCGTCGAAGGCGCGCAGCGCGGCGAGCAGGTCGCGCCCCAGGGCCCCGATGACGGCATTGCGCCCGGGCAGAGGCCGGAGCAGTTCCTCCAGCGCGGCGACGCTGCGCCGCAGCCGGGCCGCGAGCCCGCCGCTCGCCCGGTGGTTGATGCCGATGCCGACCACCGCCAGGCTGCCCGCGCCGCGCGCGCGCGTCTCCACCAGGATGCCGCCGAGCTTGGCGCCGCGCACCAGCAGGTCGTTCGGCCATTTCAGCGCCGCCTCCCCGGCGCCGAGCGCGCGCAGCGTGCGCACCGCGGCGAGGCCGGCCGCGATCGACAGCCCGCTCAGTTCGCGCGCCGGGCGCCGCATCGGCAGGGCGAGGGAGAACAGCACGCCGGCGCCGGCCGGGCTGTGCCAGCGCCGCCCGCGGCGGCCGCGGCCCGCGCTTTGCTCGTCGGCGGCGAGCAGCGCCGGCTGCGCGGCGCCCTCCGCCAGCAGCACGGCATTGGTCGACGTGCAGCGCGGCACGACGCGCACGGTGGCGCCGGGAACGCGGATCGCGCGGGGATCGAGCTGGTCCATCGGCCGTAGTTTAAGGTTTACCCCGACCCGAAAGCGAAATCGCGCCCCGGCGCCGCCTCGAACAGCGCGCGCGTGTACGCATGCCGCGGCGCGCCGAACACCTCGGCCGCCGGGCCGTACTCCACCACCCGGCCCTGCGACATCACCGCCACGTGGTCGCAGACCTGCGCCGCCACGCGCAGGTCGTGCGTGATGAACAGCATGGCGAGCTTCAGGCGCTCGCGGATCTCCTCCAGCAGCGAGAGCACCTGCGCCTGCACCGAGACGTCGAGCGCCGACACCGCCTCGTCGGCGATCAGCAGCTCGGGTTCCATGGCGAGCGCGCGCGCGATGCAGATCCTCTGGCGCTGGCCGCCGGAGAACTGGTGCGGGTAGCGGCCGAGCGACTCCGGGTCCATGCGCACCAGTTCCATCAGCTTCCTCGCGCGCTCCACCGCGGCGGCGCGCGGCAGGCCGTAGTTGCGCGGGCCCTCGACGATCGCCTCGAGCACGGTGCGGCGCGGGTTGAGGGAGCGGTAGGGGTCCTGGAACACGATCTGCACGCGACGGCGCAAAGGCCGCAGCCGCCCCGCGGGCATGGTGGCGATGTCCTCGCCGCCGAGCAGGATCTCGCCGCCGCTCGGGTCGATCAGGCGCACGATGCAGCGCGCGACCGTCGACTTTCCCGAGCCCGACTCGCCGACGATGCCCAGCGTCTGGCCCTTGCGCACCTCGAAGCTCACGTCGGCGGCGGCGGGCACCTCGCGGCGCCTGGCGAACCAGCTGCGGTCGCGGTAGGTCTTGGACAGGCCGCGCGCGGCGAGCACCACCGGCGCCCCGCCGTCGGCGGCGGCGCGCGGCTGCGGCTTGAGCGCCGGCACCGAGCCGATCAGCATCCGCGTGTAGTCGTGGCGCGGGCGCTTGAGCACCTCGTCCTTGGCGCCGAACTCGACCAGCTCGCCCAGGCGCAGCACCGCCACGCGGTGCGCCACCTCGGCCACCACGCCGAAATCGTGCGTGATGAACAGCACGCCCATGCCGTGGCGCGCCTGCAGGTCGAGGATCAGCTTCAGGATCTGCGCCTGCGTGGTGACGTCGAGCGCCGTGGTGGGCTCGTCGGCGATCAGCAGCGCGGGCTCGAGCACCAGCGCCATGGCGATCATGATGCGCTGGCGCTGGCCGCCGGAGAGCTGGTGCGGGTAGGAATCGACCATGCGCTCCGGGTCCGGCAGGCGCACTTCGCGCACGATGTCCAGGATCTTGCGCCGGCGCTCGGCCGGGGAGAGCTGCGTGTGCTCGCGCAGCACCTCGTCGAGCTGGGCGCCGCAGGTCATCACCGGGTTGAGCGCGGTCATCGGCTCCTGGAACACCATCGACATGCGCGTGCAGCGCAGCTCGCGCAGGCGGCGCTGCGGCGCGCGCGTGATGTCCTCGCCTTCGAGCAGGATCGCGCCGCCGGTGACCGGCAGGCCCCGCGGCAGCAATCCCATCACGCCTTGCGCGATCACCGATTTGCCGGAACCCGATTCGCCCACCAGGCAGACGATTTCGCCGCGCTCCACGCTGAAGGAGACGCGCGCGGCGGCCTCGCGGCGGTCGCCGCCGGGCGGCAGCGCGATCGTCAGGTCGTGGACTTCGAGGACGCTCATACGCGTTTCGCCATCTTCGGGTCGAGCGTGTCGCGCAGGCCGTCGCCCAGGATGTTCACCGCCAGCACCGTCACCGCGAGGAACACGCCCGGAAAGAACAGGTTGTGCGGATAGGCCATGAACTGCACGCGGCCCTCGGCCATGATGTTGCCCCAGGTGGGGATGTCGGGCGGCAGGCCGACGCCGAGGAAGGACAGGATCGCCTCCACCAGGATCGCCGAGGCGCAGATGTAGGTGCCCTGCACCAGCAGCGGCGCCACGCAGTTGGGCAGGATGTGGCCGAACATGATCTTCCAGGTCGGCGTGCCGAGCGAGATCGCCGCCTCGACGTAGGGCTCCTCCCGGATCGACAGCACCAGCGACCGCACCAGGCGTGTGACGCGCGGGATCTCGGTGATGGCGATGGCCAGCACCACGGTGAGGACGCTCGCGCGCCACATCGCCACCAGCACGATGGCGAGCAGGATCGCGGGGATCGCCATCAGGCCGTCCATCACGCGCATCAGCGGGCCGTCGAGCCAGCGCAGATAGCCCGAGGAGAGGCCGAGCACGATGCCGAAGGCGAGCGCGATCAGCGCCGTGGCGATGCCCACCAGCAGCGAGACGCGCGTGCCGTAGATCACCCGGCTGTAGATGTCGCGGCCGAAGGAGTCCGAGCCCATCACGAACTCGTGCTTCAGCAGTTCGCCGTCGAGGGTCATGATCTCGCCAGCCTGCCCCGGGCGCAGGTCGCGGCTCGCCGCGTCGAACAGCGTCGGGTCCACCGTGCCGAGAAGGGGCGCCGCCAGCGCCACCAGCAGCAGCAGGGCGATCGCCGCGCCGCCGAGGCGCACCGACCAGTTGCGCCGCAGGCGCTGCCAGGCGCTTTCGCGGCGCGCGATGTTGGCGGACTCCACCGACAGGGTCTGGTCCATCAGTAGCGGATGCGCGGGTCGAACACCACGTAGGACAGGTCGACCAGCAGGTTGACCAGCACGTAGGCGAAGGAAAACAGCAGGATCACCGCCTGCACGGTGGGGAAGTCGCGCGCCAGCACCGCGTCCACGGTCAGGCGGCCGAGGCCCGGGATCGCGTACACCGATTCGGTCACCACCACGCCGCCGATCAGCAGCGCGACGCCGATGCCGATCACGGTGGCGATCGGCACCGCGGCGTTGGCGAGCGCGTGGCGCACCAGCACGCGCGCCTCGGGCAGTCCCTTGGCGCGCGCGGTGCGGATGTAGTCTTCGCCCAGCGCATCGAGCACGGAGGCGCGCGTGACCCTCGCGATCAGCGCGATGTAGATCACCGACAGCGTGATCGCCGGCAGGATCAGGTGGTGCAGGAACGGCCAGAAGCCCTCCGCCAGGCGCTTGTAGCCCTGCACGGGAAACCAGCCGAGCTTCAACGACACGATCCAGATCAGCAGGTAGGCCAGCACGAACACCGGCACCGAGAAGCCCAGCACCGAAAAGCCCATCAGCGCGCGGTCGAACCAGCCGCCGAAGCGCCAGGCGGCGACCACCCCGAGCGGGATCGAGACCAGCACCGCGATCAGGAGGGTGAGCGCGGCGAGCGAGAGCGTCGGCTCGATGCGCTGCGCGATGAGTTGCGTCACCTGCGTCTTGTAGAAGTACGAGCTGCCGAAGTCGCCCTGCAGCAGGTTCGACGCCCAGATGCCGAACTGCACCAGGATCGAGCGGTCCAGGCCGAGGCTGGCGCGGATGGCGGCGATCTGCTCGGCGCTCGCCGCGTCGCCGGCGAGGATCGCCGCCGGGTCGCCGGGTGTGAGCCGCAGCATCAGGAACACCAGCACCGCCACGATCAGCAGCACCGGGATCGTCGACAACAGCCTGCGCGCGATGAAGGTATACATAGCAAAAGGGCCCCTCGCGGGGCCCTCGGGTTCAGGTCGGGGTCAGGCTAGTTCTTCTTCACGTTCCAGTACACGTCGCCCGAGCCGATCACCCAGCCGGTGACGTTCTTGCGCGTGGCGAGCGGGTTGACGTACTCGCCGAGCGGCGCGTGCGTGCCGACTTCGAAGGCGCGCACCTGGATCGCCTCGGCGAGCGCCTTCTTCTTCGCCTCGTCGGTCTCGCGCGCGAACTGGTCGCGCAGCTTCTCGATTTGCTCGTCGGTCGGCCAGCCGAACCAGGATTTCTCCCCCGCGGCGCCGATGGCGGCGTTGGTGAGCGGGTTCCACACGTCGGGCGCGAGCCAGGCGGTGAGGAAGATGTTCCAGCCGCCCTGCGCCGGGGCTTCCTTCTTGGCGCGGCGCGACACCACCGTGTTCCAGTCCATCGCCTGCAGGTCCACCTTGAAGCCGGCCTGGCGCAGCAGCTGCGCCGCCACGTCGGGCAGCTTCTGGATCGCGGCGAGGTCGGTGGGCTTGAGGATCACCACCGGCGTGCCGTCGTAGCCCGAGGCCTTGAGCAGCTCCTGCGCCTTCCGCATGGTCGACTTGGACTGGATCTCGCTGCCCTTCGCGCTGCCGTAGGGCGTGCCGCAGGTGAACATCGAGGCGCAGGGCTTGTAGAACTCCTTGATGCCGACCTGCGCGCGCAGGAACGGCTCCTGCTGCATGGCGGCGATCGCCGCCTGGCGGATCTTGGCGTTGTTGAACGGCGGGTGCAGGTGGTTGAAGCGGCCCATGTACTGGAAGCCGAGCGGGTCCTTGTTGACCAGCACCACGCCGTCGGCCTTCCTCAGTTGCTCGTAGCTCTCGAACGCCGGGCGCTCGAGCACGTCGATTTCGCCCTTGGCGAGCGCGTTCACCTGCGCCTGGCCGTCGCGCAGCGCGAGGTTCCACTCGACGCGGTCGACGTACACGCGCTTGCCGCCCGCGGTGCCGGAGGCGGCTTCCTTGCGCGGCTGGTACTTCGCGTTCTTGACGTAGACCGCTTTGTCGCCCGGCTTGAAATCCTCGCGCTTGAAGATGTAGGGGCCGGAGCCGATGTGCTCCTCGATCTGCTTGTCGGCGGGCGTGTCGGCGACGCGCTTGGGCATGATGAAAGGCACGTTGGAGGAGGGCTTGCCCAGCGCTTCCAGCATGATGCCGCAGGCTTCGCGCAGGAAGATGCGGAAGGTGTTCGGCGCCGGCGAATCCATGCGCTCGACGAAGGTCATCAGCTTCTGGCCCATCGCGTCGCGCTTGCCCCAGCGGGCGATGGAAGCGGCCACGTCCTCGCCGGTGACCGGCTTGCCGTCGTGGAATTCCAGCCCGTCGCGCAGCGTGAAGGTCCACAGGCGCTGGTCGGGGCTCACCGTCCACTTGTCCACCATCTGCGGCTGCACGCGGCTCTTCTCGTCGGTGCCGAACAGCGTGTCGTAGATCATGTAGCCGTGGTTGCGCGCCATGAACTGCGTGGTCCAGATCGGGTCGAGGATCGACAGGTTCGAGTGCGGCACCACGCGCAGCACTTTTTCCTGCGCCGCGGCCGTGAACGCTGCGGTGGCGGTGGCGGCGAGCAAAACAGCGGCGACGATCTTGCGGTTCATGCGGGTATCCTTGGAGTCGGACGGATGAAAAGAGGGTAGCAGGCCATGGCACGCATCGCAATCGGCGGATTCCAGCACGAAACCAACACCTTCGCGCCTTCGCCGGCGGACTACGCGGCGTTCGAAGCGGGCGGCGGCTGGCCGGGCGTGCAGTACGGCGAGCCCCTGTTCGGTGCGGTGGCGGGGGCCAACATTCCCGCTGCTGGTGCAATCGAAGCGCTGCGCGCTGCGGGCCACCAGCTCGTCGGCACCGCCTGGGCGGCGGCGAGTCCCTCGGCGGCGGTGACCTCCGACGCCTACGAGCGCATCGCGGGGGAGATGGTGAAGCGCTTGAAGGACGCGCTGCCCGTGGACGGCGTATACCTCGACCTGCACGGCGCGATGGTGACGGAGCAG
>Ga0307505_10001013_pt1 | contig 25602 bp, 24 predicted proteins | sample 23_S_MG_FD_202183 | JGI IMG/M metagenome (GOLD analysis project Ga0307505, IMG submission 202183) | Soil microbial communities from Populus trichocarpa stands in riparian zone in the Pacific Northwest, United States - 23_S | ecosystem: Environmental > Terrestrial > Soil > Riparian zone > Trees... | reverse complement strand
GCCCTTCGATCTGGCGGTGGTGGTCGACGACGATGCCGATATCGCCCTCGCCGCGCGCCTAGCTCTGCGCGACCTGTTCGCGACGGTGACGACATTGCCCTCGCCGGACGGGCTCGAAGCGCTGCTGAAGAAGGAGGCGCCCGACGTCATCCTGCTCGATCTCAACTTCCAGCGCGGCGCCACCGACGGCCGCGAAGGCCTCGACTATCTCGCCCGCATCATGACGCTCGACCCGGACGCCGCCGTGGTCATCATCACCGCCCATGGCGCGGTGTCCACGGCGGTCGAAGCGATCAAACGGGGCGCCAGCGATTTCGTCGCCAAGCCGTGGGCCAACGAACGGCTGGCAGCGACTGTGCGCAGCGCGGCGGCGCTTCGCAAGAGCAAGCTGGAGGCCCAAGTCGAGCGCGAACGCTCCAGCGAGCTTGGCAGTGTCGGCACCGCCGACATGCCCTTGCTCGGCCAGTCGGAAGCGATGAACCGGGTGCGCCAACTGATCGAGCGGGCGGCGCCGACTGATGCCAATGTCCTCATCCTCGGCGAGAACGGCACGGGCAAAGAGATCGTGGCGCGCGAGATTCATCGCCAGTCACGACGCGCCGCCAAGCCGATGGTCGCCATCGACTTGGGCGCGACCAGCGAGAGCCTGTTCGAATCCGAGCTGTTCGGTCACACCAAGGGTGCCTTCACCGGTGCCGCGTCGGATCGGCTCGGACGGCTGAAAGCCGCCGACCATAGCACCCTCTTCCTCGACGAGATCGGCAATCTGCCATTGCATTTGCAGCCCAAGCTGCTGACCGCGCTCGAGCAAAGGCAGGTCGTCCCGGTCGGCGCCAACCGGCCGGTGCCGATCGACGTGCGGGTGGTTGCCGCCACTAACCTTGCCGCCGAGAAACTGGCCGACGAGGAGCGCTTCCGGCAGGACCTGCTGTTCCGCCTCAACACCATCGAGATCCAGCTGCCGCCGCTGCGCGCCCGGCGCGAGGACATTCCCTTGCTCCTTGAGCATTATTTGGCGCTGTATTGCCGCAAGTACGACCGGCCGGCGCGGGCGCTGGGCGGCGAAACACTGTCGGTGCTCACCAACTACGACTGGCCGGGCAACGTCCGCGCGCTCCGCCACGCCGCCGAGCGCGCCGTCATCCTCGCCGACGGGGATTCGTACCGGCTCGAGGATTTCCCATTGCCGAGCCGTCCCGATGCGTCCGCAATGCCCGCGCTTGGCGGGACGCTCAACCTCGACCAGCTGGAAAAGCAGATGATCGAGCGGGCGCTCAGGATGCACCATTTCAACATCTCGCTGGCGGCAGGCGAACTCGGGCTGAGCCGCGGCGCGCTCTATCGGCGCATGGAAAAGCATGGTCTTTAGGCGGCAGTTCGGGTTCCGGCGCCGCTTCGAGTTCGGCCTGGCCTGGCGAACGGCGATCCTGATCGCCGCCATCGCATTGCTCGCGGAGGCCATGCAGACGCCGGACCTGCGCGCCGCGCGGCTGGTCACGGTCCTTATCGCTCTCGCCGCGCTGACCAGCCTGTGGGAGCTGATCCGGCGGACCAATTTCCAGGTCGCGCGCTTCATTGAATCGGTGCGCTTCGAGGATTATGCGCAGCGCTTCTCCGACCCCAGCGGGGGCGGTTTCGACGTCCTCGGCCAGACGCTCGATTCCGCGCTCAAGACGCTGCAGGACCGCCACGTCCAGGCATCGGGCGAGGCGCGCTATTTGTCGGCAATCGTCGATGACAGCCCAAGCGCGCTGCTGGCCGTCGACCAGGACGGCAAGGTCGAGTTGCTGAACAAGGCCGCGCGGCAATTGCTGGGGCGCCATCACATCGCCCGCGCCGAGGATTTGCGAAGCCTGGGGCCCGAGCTGGTCGCCGCCTCGCAGCTGCCGCCGGGCACGCGCAAGATCACCCGCCTGATGATCGACGGCGTTCCGCATCGCGCCATCTTCGCCTCGGCGCATGTCGCCCGGCTGGAAGGCGGAGTGACGGTGCTCTCGATCCTGCCCGTGCAGAGCGAATTGGGCGCCCTGGAGATCGCCGCGCAGGCCGACCTGGTGCGCGTCCTGACCCATGAAATCATGAACTCGCTGACCCCGGTCACCTCGCTGGCCCGCTCGGCCGCGGAAATGGTCGCTGCTGCCGAGGCCAAAGGCGTCGAACTGGCCGATGCCCGCATCGCCACCGAGACCGTGGCGCGCCGGGCCGAAGGCATTAGCCGCTTCGTCGAGAGCTACCGCGAATTCGCCCAGGCGCCGGAAGTCCATCGCCATGCATTCCCGGCGAAGCCCTGGGCGGAAGAAATCCTGCGGCTGGCGGTGGCCAGCGCCGGCGACCGGCAGGTCGACATGCGGATCGAGGTCAGCCCGCCGACGCACAAGATCAATGCCGACCCGGAACTGCTTGCCCAGGCCCTGCTCAACCTGCTGCGCAATGCAGTGCGGGCGACGAATGACTCGGACCAACCGATGATCCGCTTCGCCATCAGCCGCCAGGGCCGCGGCCAGAGTAGGATCGAGATTCGCGATAATGGTCCGGGGATTCCGCCGGACCGCCGCGACGATATTTTCCTGCCGTTCTATACGACGCACCGCGGCGGCAGCGGCGTCGGGCTGAGCTTCGCACGCCAGGTGGCTCTTGCCCACGGCGGATCGATCAGTGCAGGCGAGGCGCCGGAGGGCGGCGCCAGCCTATTGATGGTCATCTAGGCACTCAGCGCACCGGCGCGTCCTGGCCATCAGCCGCTACGCTCTTGATTGTCAGCGTCTTTCCCATAATAGCGACGTAGGGGGTGGGTGCTGCAAGCGCCGATAGGCGCGTGCCCGAAGGGTGAGGAAGCGTATTGCCGGACCTTTTGGACCTCTCGGAGGAGGAGCGTTTCCGCCTCCTCGTCAGCTCGGTTACCGATTACGCGATCTACATGATCGACAGCACCGGCCGAGTGGCGACCTGGAATCCGGGCGCTGAGCGCTTCAAGGGGTACAAGGCCGACGAGATCATCGGCCAGCATTTCTCGCGCTTCTTTACGCCGGAAGACGCCGCCGCCGATTTGCCGGCGCGGGCGCTGCGCATCGCCGCTCGCGAAGGCCGCTTCGAGTCAGAAGGCTGGCGGATGCGCAAGGACGGCACGCGCTTCTGGGCGCATGTCGTGTTGGACGCCATCCGCGGCGAAAACGGCGAGCTGATCGGCTACGCCAAAATCACTCGCGACGTCACCGACAAGAAAGAGCGGGAGCAGGCTTTATTCGAATCCGAGCAGCGCTTCCGGATGCTGGTCCAGGGCGTCCGCGACTACGCCATCTACATGCTCGACAAGGACGGCCGGATCACCAATTGGAACGCGGGCGCGCGGGCGATCAAGGGATACACCGCCGACGAGATCGTCGGCGAACATTTCTCCCGCTTCTACACCGAGGAAGATCGGGCCGGCGGCGAGCCTGAGCGGGCGCTGCGCACCGCGCTGGAAGAGGGCAAGTACGAGCGCGAGGCCTGGCGGGTGCGCAAGGACGGGTCCTTGTTCTGGGCGAGCGTCCTCATCGATCCGATCTTCGATGAAAAAGGCGAGCATGTCGGCTTTGCCAAGGTCACCCGCGACATCACCGACAGGAAGAAGGACCAGGAGGAACTGGAGCAGGCCCGCGAAGCGCTGGCGCAGGCGCAGAAGATGCAGGCGCTCGGCGAGCTGACGGGCGGCATTGCCCATGACTTCAACAATCTGATGACCGTGATCGCCGGCGCCAGCGATTTTCTGCTCAAGCACCGCGAGCTGCCGGAAGAGAAAAAGATCCGCTATCTGACGGCGATCGTCGAAACCACCGACCGGGCGACGGCGCTGACCAGCCATTTGCTTGCTTTCGGTCGCCGTCAGTCGATCACGCCGGTTGTCATCGATCTGTCGGTGCGGCTCGATGCGTTCGCCGAGATGATCGGGCGGATGCTCGGCTCCCAGATAAAGGTCGGCCTTGAGCTCAACGCCAGGGCGCCGCTGGTCGAGGTCGACACGACGCAGCTGGAAACGGCGCTTCTCAACGCCGCGGTCAATGCGCGCGACGCCATGGAGTCCGGCGGCGAGCTGACGCTTGCAACCAGTGATGCGACTATCGACGGCAAGGAGGCGGTCTGCATCACTGTGCGCGACACCGGCGGCGGCATTCCCCCAGAGGCGCTCAATCGGGTGTTCGAGCCCTTCTTCACCACAAAGGCAGTCGGCAAGGGAACGGGGCTTGGCCTGTCGCAGATCCACGGCTTCGCGGCGCAGGCCGGCGGAATGGCCGAGATCGAATCGATCGAGGGCAAGGGCACCACGCTCAACATCATCCTGCCGCGCACCGACAAGGCCCCGCAGGCGGCGGCGGCGAGCGAAAGGGCCGGCAGGCTGCCCAAGGGCCTGAGGGTGCTGCTAGTCGAAGACAATGCGCAGGTGCGCGACTTTGCCTGCGACCTGCTGCGCGACCTCGATTGCATGGTCGACGACGCGGAGGACGGCGAGCAAGCGCTGGCCAAGGCCCGGGCCGGCGAATTCGACCTGCTGTTCTCCGACGTCGTCATGCCGGGCATGGGCGGCATCGAGCTGGCCGAGACCGTCGAGAAGGAATTGCCCTCGTTACCGGTGTTGCTGGCGACCGGCTACAGTGCCGAGCTGCTTGACCGGGTCGGGCGGTTCGCGGTCGTTTCGAAGCCCTACGACGCCGCCACTTTGGCCAATGCGATCACGACGTTGATCGAGGCGCACCGCAGCCGCGCTGCCTGAGAGCAGCGCTACCCGGGAATTCGCACCAGGTGCCGCGTACCGCCGCCGTCGGAAGCGACCTCGTGCCGCGCCTTCAGCTGCTTGGTAAAGGTGTCGATCAGCCGCGTGCCAAGCCCGGTCCCGCGGCTGCGGCCGGAGGCTTTCATGCCGATGCCATCGTCTTCGACCTTCAGTTCGAGACCGCTCGGCTTCCTGCATAATGAGACCCGGATCGTCCCGGTCCGGTCATCCGGGAAGGCGTGCTTCAGGGCATTGGTGACGAGTTCGTTGACGAGGACCGAGACGCAGACGGTGGTGTCGGCATTGAGGACCATATCGTCATAGTCGCACTCGACGAGAACGCCCGGCCTCGCAAGCCCCCGCTGGATCTCGTCGCACAGGTCCTGGAGGTGCTCGGCGATTCGCACCTGCTCAAGGCTTTCGCTGGCGACGGCAAGCTTGCGCGAGGCGTTGGCGATGGCGCGAATGCGGTCGGCGACCTGCTGCAGAGCCTGCTTGACGCTGCTGTCCTTGGCGCTCCTGGCCTGGGCGAGGACCAGCGCGAGCACGGTCTGGTAATTGTTGCTCGTCCGGTGGTCGATCTCCTTCAACGCCCGGTCGAGGAAATGCAGCTGGGCGTCGCGCTCGACGGCAGCGCGGTCGATCTCCCGTTGGTAAAGGGTGATGATCAGGAGGATCAGAAGCTCGGCCGTCGTCGCCAGGAGGAGGCCGAAAATCTGGGCCGAGTCGACAGTCGTGAACGACCAGGACGGTTCCACCACCGTATACCAGGTGAGGATCTGGCCGATGAGGAGGGCCACCAGGCCGCTGCGCCAGCCGGCGAGAACGGCGGCCGCGACGACCGCCACAAACGCCAGTGCAAAGGGCGCCCGATCCCCGGTGAGGGGAACCAGCGTCAGGCGAAGCGCGACGAAGAGCAAGGCAACGGAAACCCCGACCGCGAGCTCGACGAGCATGGCGGCGACATTGCCGGAGAACCGCTCCGGGAGTCGCGATCGCAAAATTCTCCTGATACGCACCCCCCACGGCCGGCAGGACAGCACCGGACCTGTGGATAAGTTGTCACGAGTCGAACGGACCCGCAACAAGCTATGTTGCCTAGCCGGCCGGTCCGGCGCAGGGTCGGCGGAATTGGGGAGGGACCTGATGGAAGACAGTCGTTCGGTGGCACCGGCGCCGACCTGGTTCAGCATCGCCGCGGTCGGCGCCTTGCTGTGGGAGGTGCTCGGCTGCAGCCTGCTGGTGATGCAGGCCATTACCGATCCGATGACGCTGCCGCGCGATCAGCAGGCGATCTGGCAGGCGACGCCGGCCTGGATGAACTTTGCCTGGGGCTTCGCCGTCATCACCGGCCTCGCCGGCACGATCCTGCTGGTGACCCGCAAGCGCCGGGCGGAGCCGCTGCTGCTGCTTTCGCTGGTGGCCGTGACCGTGCAATTCAGCGGCATGCTGATCGTGCCATCGCTGCGCGAGCTGATCGCCTCCGACGACCTGCTCACTCCGTTCGTGGTCCTGGTCGTCTGCTACGGCATCTGGATGCTCGCCCGGCGCGGCCGCAAGGAGGGCTGGCTGCGCTAGGCCAGCCGCCTAGCAGTCCCGCGGCTTGCCGACATTGATGGCCAGGCAGGCGGCCTTGCGCTTGGCCTTCGCCTCGGCCCTTTTTTGCTTTGCCAGCTCCTCTGGCGATAGCGTCTCGTTTTCTGCCTGAGCGTCAGCCGCCACCGCAGCGCCGACCGAACCTGCAACCACGGCGCCGGCCGCGGCATCCGTTTCGCTCGCGACGTTCGCGTCGTCCGTGGTGGTTTCCGGCGCGGCCTGTGCCTCGGCGGCGACCTGGGCGCTGGTTTCGGCCTGCGGGCTCTGCGCCTGGCCGAGCGCGACGCCCGACCCAAGGGTCAGCAAGGCGCCGGCCATCATCATCCTGAACATCGCTTCCTCTCCAAAGCTGTCGAGGCGCCTCTCGGGCGCCTTCGGGGAAAGAAGGCATGGGCTCAGGTGCCGTTCCAATCGTTTCGGGCTATGAACGGCGGGTCGTTTCGTGACCGGGCTGGCTGACCCCGAAACGAACGACTAGAAGCGAGCCATGTCCACCTTCACCATCGACACCGCGACCAGCCGGGCAACGCCTTCGCCGGTGCCGGGTAAGCGCATGACCGTTCCCGCAATCCGTGCCCGCAAGAAGGAAGGCAGGACCGAGCAGCCGATCGTCATGCTGACTGCCTACACGATGCGCATGGCGCAATTGCTCGACCCCCATTGCGAGGTGCTGCTGGTCGGCGACAGCCTGGGCCAAGTGATTTACGGCCTGCCGTCGACGGTGCCGGTGACGCTGGAAATGATGTGCGCGCATGGTGCCGCGGTGGTGCGCGGCAGCTGGCACAGCCTGGTCGCGGTCGACATGCCGTTTGGAAGCTATGAAGGCTCGCCGGAGCAGGCGTTCGCCAGCGCGTCGCGGATCATGAAGGAAACCGGCTGCGCGGCGGTCAAGCTGGAAGGTGGGGAAGCCATGGCCCCGACCATCGATTTCCTGACCCACCGCGGCGTGCCCGTGATCGGCCACGTCGGCCTGACCCCGCAGGCAGTCAACGTGCTCGGCGGCTATGGCGCACGCGGAAAGAGCAAGGACGAGGCCAAGACAATCATCGACGATGCCAAGGCCGTGGCCGAAGCCGGCGCCTTCCTGATCGTCGTCGAAGGCGTGATGGAGCAGATCGCGACCGATCTGTCGCGCGCCGTGGCACCGCCGGTGATCGGCATTGGGGCGTCTGCCCAATGCGACGGGCAGGTACTGGTCACCGAGGACATGCTCGGCCTGTTCGAGCGCACCCCGCGCTTCGTGAAGCGCTACGCCGACCTTGCCAGCGAAATCGGCGAGGCAGCCGCCAAATATGCCGAGGACGTGCGCGGCCGCGCTTTCCCGACCGCCGATCAGACGTACCGGCCCAAGGGATAGGCCTCTTTGCCTTTGCCCGCCGCCGCGCTAGAGGGTGGCGCCGGCAAGCTTCCGTTCATTCGGGGAGGGGAAGGAAGCTGCTGGTCAATCCCTTTCCCTTCGCATGAGGACCCACTTGGCGCTTCCGACCGATCCAGCCCAATCCTTCGTCCGCGAAGTCGATGAGAACCTCCGCCGCGACCAGGCCCGTGACTTCCTCAAGAAGAACGGGCCGTGGATTGTCGGCGCAATCCTGCTGTTCCTCGCCGCAATCGCCGGCTGGCTGTATTGGCAGGATCGCCAGCTCAAGCAGGCCGAGGCGCAAACGGAGCGCCTGAACACGGTCATGAGCCAGGTCGGCTCGGGCCAGGTCGCCGGTGCCGAGGCGCAGCTGACGTCTCTCTCTGAAGCCGATTCCAAGGGCGTCAGCGCCGCCGCCCGACTGACCCGCGCCGCGCTTGCCTTGCAGAAGTCCGACCGCAAGACGGCGATCGAGCAATATCGCGCGGTGATGAGCGAAAAATCGCTGGCCCAGCCGTATCGCGACCTCGCGACCGTCCGGCTGACCGCGCTCGAGTTCGACCAGATGAAGCCGGCCGACGTCGTTGCGCGGCTACAGCCGTTGGCGGTCGCCGGCAATCCCTGGTTCGGAAGCGCCGGTGAACTGACCGCGATGGCGCTGCTGAAACTGGGCCGCAAGGACGAGGCCGGACGCATGTTCGCCGCCATTGCCGCCGACAAGACCGTCCCCGATTCCATCCGTAGCCGCGCGGTCCAGATCGCCGGAACGCTGGGTATCGACGCCACCGCGTCGCTGCCCACCACAGCCCGACAGGACTGACCATTATGAAGCGTAGCGTTTACAATATTGCACTGCTCATTGGCGCCGCCGCTTTGCTCGGCGGCTGCAACCCGTTCAAGAAGGGTGAAGTGAGGACCCCGGTGGTCGGCGAGCGCATTTCCGTGCTGACCGGCGAGACGGACATCGAGGTCGACGACGCGACAGCGGCAATGCCCTTCTCGCTGCCGGCAGCGGTCGCGAATGAGGACTGGACGCAGTCCGGCGGAAATGCCTCGAAATCGATGGGCCATTTGGCGCTGGGCCCGAGCCTCGGCACTGCGTGGACCGTATCGATCGGCCAGGGCAACAACCGCTCGGCGCGCCTGGCGAGCGCACCGGTTGTCGCCGGTGGCCGGGTCTATACGATCGACACCGTCGGCACGGTCCGCGCTTTTGATTCGCGCAACGGCGGGCAGGTGTGGAGCAGCAGCTTCGGCGCCGACGTCAGCCGCGGCAGCAATTACGGCGGCGGCGTCGCCTTTGCCGACGGGCGGATCTACGCGACCAACGGCAGCGGTTATGTCGCCGCGCTCGACGCCGCAACCGGCGGCGTCGCCTGGACCGTGAAGCCCGGCGGGCCACTGCGCGGCGCTCCCGCCGTCGCCGATGGCAATGTCTACGTGATGAGCCAGGATAACCAGATCTACTCGCTCAAGACAGCCGACGGCGCGCAGAACTGGTCGAGCGCGGCGGCGCTCGAGATCGCCGGAGTGTTCGGATCGGGCTCGCCGGCCGTCGCCGCCGGCACGGTAGTCGCCGGCTTCTCGTCGGGCGAACTCAACGCCTATCGCTACGAGAACGGCCGTCAGGTCTGGCAGGACGCGCTGTCGCGCACGAGCATGTCGACCAGCGTCGCGTCCTTGTCCGACATCGACGCCGACCCGGTGATCGACGGCGGCCAGGTGTTCGCAATCGGCAAGGGCGGGCGCATGGTCGCACTCGAACTCAACAGCGGCCAGCGCCAATGGGAACAGAACATCGCCGGAATCTCGACCCCCTGGATCGCCGGCGAATGGGTGTTCGTGGTCACCGACGAAGCCAAGCTGATCGCGCTCCACCGGAACAGCGGCAAGGTCCGCTGGATCAACCAGCTGCAGCGCTGGGAGAATGAAAAGGGCAAGAAGGGGCCGATCTTCTATAGCGGCCCGGTACTGGCCGGCGATCGATTGATCGTCGCCTCGTCGCAGGGCGCGCTGATCAACGTCAGCCCGGACAATGGCAGCTTCCAGAGCCAGACGAACATGGGCGCCGGCGTCAGCCTGCAGCCGGTGGTCGCCGGCTCGACGCTGTACATCCTCGACGACCGCGGCCGCCTGACGGCGTTCCGCTAAGGTTGACCCTTGAGGCGCGGGCGGGCAGGGCGCGAGCGCCATGCCCCTGCGTACCGTAGCCATCATCGGCCGACCCAATGTCGGCAAGTCGACCCTGTTCAACCGCCTGGTCGGCAAGCGCGTCGCCTTGGTCGATGACAGGCCCGGCGTCACCCGCGACCGGCGCGAGGGCGAGGCGCGGCTGTTCGACCTGACGTTCCGGGTGATGGATACCGCCGGCTTCGAGGATGAAGACCCGGTGAGCCTGCCCGGCCGGATGCGCGCCCAGACCGAAGCAGCGGTGCGCGAAGCCGATGTGGCGTTGTTCCTGATCGACGCCCGCGAGGGCCTGACCGCGCTCGACGAGGAAATCGGCCGCTGGCTGCGCGCGGAATCGACCCCGGTGATCGTTGCGGCCAACAAGGCCGAAGGGCGCGGCGGCGAAGCCGGTCGGCTGGAAGCCTACAAACTGGGCCTCGGGGACCCCATCGCGCTGTCGGCCGAGCATGGCGAGGGCCTCGCCGATCTCTTCGAGGCACTGCGCCCGCATGTCGACCGCGACGACGCCGAACAGGATGAAGCTGAGGACGCCGAGGGCGGGCCGCTGAAGCTAGCCATCGTCGGTCGCCCGAACGCCGGCAAGTCGACATTGGTGAACATGATGCTCGGCGAGGAACGGATGATCACCGGGCCGGAGGCCGGCATCACGCGGGATTCGATCAGCATCGACTGGGATTGGCAGGGCCGGCCGGTGCAGCTGGTCGACACCGCCGGGCTTCGCAAGCGCGCCAAGGTGCAGGACAAATTGGAGCGCCTGTCGACCGGCGACACTCGGCGCGCCATCGACATGGCCGAAGTCGTAGTGCTGCTGCTAGACGCCACCCGCGGCCTCGAAGTCCAGGATTTGAAGATCGCCGACGCGGTCATCGAGGAGGGCCGCGGGCTCGTTCTGGCGCTCAACAAATGGGACGTCGCCGAGAATGCGTCGAGCCTGTTCAACGGGGTCAAGGCGGCCCTCGACGAAGGCCTGTCGCAGCTGAAGGGCGTGCCTTTGCTCACCGTTTCGGCAAAGACCGGCAAGGGCATCGACCAATTGCTCGGCGCCGCCTTCGAAATCCGCGAGAACTGGTCGCGGCGGGTTTCGACGGGCGAGCTCAACCGCTGGTTCGAGCGCGCCGTTGACGCCAATCCACCGCCGGCGCCCGGCGGCAAGCGCATCAAGTTGCGGTACATCACCCAGGTGAAATCACGCCCGCCGAGCTTCGTCATTTTCGGCACCCGGGTCGACCAGCTGCCGGAAAGCTACCGCCGCTATCTGCTGAACTCGATGCGCCGCGACCTGGGATTGGGCGCGGTTCCGCTGCGCCTGACCATGCGCTCGCAGAAGAATCCATTCCACGACAAGGAAGCTGGGCGCTAGCTGTTGCCGGGCAGCCATAGGCTGTCCCTTGGCGTCAATAACTCGCTCTTTACCCTTTTGCGGCTAGACCGTGGAAACGTGGGACCACGCCCGAGGACCGGGCCGCGAGGAGCAACGACTTGAGCGACGCCAGCCCGGACACCGTCGACTGGGTGCATTTCGAGAAGAGCCGATCCGAACTCGGGCCGGGCTTCATCCGCATCCTCAGTTATTTCCGCGAAGACGGGACGAAATCGGTCGCCCAGATCGAAGAGGCGATGCGCGAGCAGAATACGGTCGCGCTGATCATCCCGGCGCACACGCTGAAGGGCGAGGCCCGGCAGTTCGGCGCCGAGCCGCTGGCAACCATCGCCGAGCTCATCGAGCAGACGGCGCGGCTGTGCGTGGAAACCCACCGTTTCCCCGACGAGCTGGTCCCCGAAGTCGTGCAGCTGCGCAAATTATTCAACGAGACGATCGAGCTGTTCGACAAGGCGACCAACCCGCTGCTGACGCGGGCCGCCCCTGTGCAGGGCGGCTTCGGTCGCAAAGCCAGCAACCAGGGCTTCGGCCGGATCTAGGCGGCTGCTGACTGGCGCTTCCGCAGAGGCTGCAGGCGACCGCGTGACAGTGTCCGCCACACCCACTCCAGCGGGCCGTAATGGAATCGCTCCAGCCACGGTTTCGACCACAAAAGCATCAGCCCGCTCATGCCGAGCACGAACAGCCAGAGCGCGGCGCGATTGACCTCGCCGAACAGGTTGAGGCCGTAGCCGTAGAAGATGGTGGTCATTACGACCGACGTCGCAAGGTAGTTGGTGAAGGCCATGCGCCCGGCGGCGGCGACGCGATCGCGGACCCCCGAGACGCCGCCGCGCTTCACCCAAAGGATCACCAGCGCGGCCCAGGCGATGGCCATCAACGTATCGAACGGCATGCTCATGGCGATAAATGCGCCGAAGATGAGCGGCGCGTCGAAATTCGAGGCGATGATCCATAATCCGAGCCCGGCCAGGACCGGGATGGAGATGAGCGCACATCGCAGCAGCCATTTGCGGTAGCGCGCCGCCTCCCATGCGCCCGTGAAGAAGCCGGTCTTGAACAAAGCCATGCCGATGAACATCAGGCCCAGAGTCTCGAACCCGAAGCTGAAGAATGATGCGAACGGCTCGATGGTCCGCTTGTTCAGACGGCTGTCGACGATGGTCGCATAATCGCTCTTGTAGAGCTTCAGGTCGGAGGCGATCTTGGAGCTCGTCGCGCCGACCTCATCCTCGACGGTGCGGCGGGCTTCCATCAGCTCCTGCGATGCCCTGGGCGGCAGGCTTGGCGAGCCGGCGATCGCCGCAGTCCAGGCGACGAGGCCGTAGAAGAGCATCGACAAGGCCATGAACCCGACCGCCCAGCCGACCAGTGACTTCGGGCTCTTGTTGCGGAAGAAATAGAGCACCATGCCGGACAAAGCGTAGAGCGCCAGGATGTCGCCGAACCACAGGAAGTAGAAGTGGAGGCAGCCGAACAGCAGCAGCACCGCCATGCGCGCATAATGCGCGGCTGCCCCACCGCGGCCGGCACGTGAGGCGCGGTCGATGACCAGCAGGGTCGAAGCTCCGAACAGCATCGAGAACAGGCCGCGCATCTTGCCGTCGATCAGGACGAAATTGAGGAACCAGGACACCAGGTCGATGCCGCTGTCCCCGCCATAGGCGGCCGGGTTGACGTAAGCGGGGAAGGGCATTGCGAAGGCGACGATGTTCATCGCCAATATGCCCATCACGGCAATGCCGCGGACGGTGTCGAGCGTGACGATGCGTGACTCTTCGGCGTTCGTGGCCATGCGTTCCCCCTGTGCTGAACTTGCTTCAGCATCCATTCCGGAGCCCCCGCGCCGGTGCACACATGGACCCTGAAACAAGTTCAGGGTGACGGCAAGGATTAGTCTTTCGCGGCTTCCGACTGGAGCTGGATGTAGTTTTGCAGGCCCATGCGGGCGATCATCTCGAACTGCTGTTCGATGGTGTCGACATGCTCTTCCTCGTTCTGGAGGATCTCCGCGAACAGGTCGCGGCTGACATAGTCGTGGACCTTTTCGCAATGGCCGATGGCACCGCGCAATTGGGTCAGCGCCTCGACCTCCAGCTCCATGTCGGCCTTGAGGATCTCCTCGACATTCTCGCCGATGTGCAGCCGGCCGAGCGCCTGGAAATTGGGCAGGCCATCGAGGAACAGGATGCGTTCCGCCAGGCGGTCGGCATGCTTCATCTCGTCGATCGATTCGTGCCGCTCGAACTGGGCGAGTCTATGCACGCCCCAATTGTCGAGCAGCCGGTAATGCAGCCAATATTGGTTGACGGCGGTCAGCTCGTTCTTGAGCGCTTCATTGAGCAGCTCCAGGACCTTCGGGTCACCCTTCATCGCAAGAACCTCCGTCGCGTCGCCAGATGAGGCTCTAGCTGGTAAAGCGGCTTAGGGAAAGCAGAAAAGTGGCGGAAAACCGCGAAAAATATGCGATTGAAAGTCAGTCGCAGTTGCGCTCAGGCAGCCCTCGGGACGAGGCGAAGGCGAGGGCTGAACCCCCGCTCAAGATCGATCACTTCTTGGGCGTAATCCAGGCAACAGCCGCATTGGACCTCGCAACCGAGGCAGGCGTAGGCCTTGTCCGCGCTCGTAGCTCCCGAACGCGCCGCGGCGCGGACTTCACTTTCGGTCAGGCGGTTGCAACTGCAGACGATCACGGATCTGATATACCGATAATGCGAACTATTCGCAAGAATATATCAGCGCAGCGCTTTACGAATGACTAATTTTAGGCCCGACCAGGTCTCGTCGACGGCGCAGACCTTTACGTCGACCAGGCCGAGCGGGAGCGCGACGGCGCGGATGACATCTTCGGTAATGTCGGTATCGATTTTCGCCGCCTTCTTCGGCCAGCTGACCCAGATCATGCCATCGCGGGCGAGCAAGGGCAGAAGCATCCTGAGCTTGCAGTCGAGCGTGGGGCAATGGGTGACGAACAAATGCGCGGCTTCGACCGGCGGTTCGGGGCTGGCGAGCAGGGTGACGGCGAGGCCCTCGCGGTCGATTTCGGCGCGGACGCTGTCGGGCATGCAATCGAACCAGGCGCGTTGGCCGTCTTTGAGGCTGAGCATCCTCGCGAGCGGGGTGCCGGAGTAGCCGGAGGTCATGCCATTCTCGCGCGCAAATGGCGCGCCGTGACCAACGCGATCGGGATGCCGACCAGGACGATGTGCGCGAACAATTGCGTGGCGATCGACAGGGGCTTGGGCGGCAGCGGCGTGCCGAAGCGCAGCGGCACGATGATGAGGTTCATGACGATATAAGTGATGAGGCCGTAGGAAATGCCCGACCAGATCGGCATGTCGCGGAGGTGCGGGCGGCGCGGGGAGCTGGCGAACAGGACGTAAGCCGCCGCCATGATCGCCATCAGCGAGAAATGGAGGACTAGGCCCAGGATCGCGCCAGCTGTCCCCATGTCGGTCGCGGCCGGGAACGGGCCGGAGGCGACGTATCGCAGCATGTCGCCAATTTCGCGTCCAAACCAGAGGGTTAGGAGCATCGCGAAAAGGATGTCGAGCGTACCGGCAATGGCGGTGGCGACGGCGGTGGGCTTGAGCATGCGGTTCCCCCTCACTCAACCATCGCCCCCGCAATTGCGCTTGTCTAGAACTCCGGGGTCAGCTCGTTGCCCATCAGCCTGGGGAAGAAGCCCTCATGCGCGGCGCGGAGGTCGGCGAGGGGGACTGATTGTGGTCCGCCGCGTCCTACTAAGTCGAATGTCAGGGCGTCGCCTCCTGTATGACCGATCTCCACCGCGAACAGCCCCGCCTCGTTGGCGAGCGCTTGTACCCAATCCGGATCGCAAGTGCTTACGATGTAGCGTCCTTGATCCTCCCCGAACAAAATCGCGCTGGGGTTTGGGATTTCTTCAACGACGGTCATCGTCATGCCTATATTGGCCGCAAGAGCCATCTCGGCGATCGCAATCACCGCTCCACCGTCAGAGCAATCGTGAATAGCATTGACTATCCCCTCTCCGCTCAGCTTGCGGATAAATTCACCCGCGCGCTTCTCGGCGGCAAGGTCGACTGGCGGCGGAGCTCCGGCTCGACGGCCGTGGCATACGTCGAGCCAAAGTGACTGGCCGACATGGCTGTTGCTATGGCCGATGAGCACAAGGTCTTCACCTTCGTCCCAAACAATCGTCGCGCTCTTCTCCCAGTCCTCCAGCAAACCAACGCCACCGATCGCGGGCGTGGGCAGGATGGCGCTGCCGCCCCCCGTCGCCTTGCTTTCGTTGTAGAGCGAGACGTTGCCAGAGACGATCGGGAAGTCGAGGGCGCGGCAGGCTTCGGCCATGCCTTCGAGGCAGCCGACGAATTGCGCCATGATTTCGGGCCGCTGCGGGTTGCCGAAGTTGAGGCAGTTGGTGACGGCCAGCGGCCGGGCGCCGACCGCGCACAAATTGCGATAGGCTTCGGCGATGGCCTGCTTGCCGCCTTCATAGGGGTCGGCATAGCAATAGCGCGGCGTGCAGTCGGTGGTGATCGCCAGCGCTTTCTTCGAGCCGTGGACGCGGACCACGGCCGCGTCGCCGCCCGGCGGCTGGATTGTGTCGGCGCCGACCCGGTTGTCATACTGCTCCCAAATCCAGCGCCGCGAGGCGAGCGCGGGCGAGGCCATCAGCCTGAGCAAGTCGGCAGCGATGTCGGTGCTTTCGGGGACATCGTCGAGCGGCTTGACCTGGGCCCAGGCCTTATATTCGTCGCGGCTCATGTAGGGCCGCTCGTATTGCGGCGCCTTGTCGGCGAGCGGGCCGAGCGGGATGTCGGCGACGGTCTCTCCCCGCCAGACCAGCTCCATCCGCCCGGTGTCGGTCACCTCGCCGATGACCGCGAAGTCCAGCTCCCACTTGCGGAAGATGGCCTCGGCCTCGGCTTCGCGGCCGGGCTTCAAGACCATCAGCATGCGCTCCTGGCTTTCCGAGAGCATCATCTCATAGGGCGTCATGCCCTCTTCTCGGCAGGGCACCTTGTCCATGTCGAGGCGGATGCCGACGCCGCCCTTGCTCGCCATCTCGACCGACGAGGAGGTAAGGCCGGCGGCGCCCATGTCCTGGATGGCGACGATGGCATCGCTGGCCATCAGCTCGAGGCAGGCCTCGATGAGGAGCTTTTCCGTGAACGGGTCGCCGACCTGCACGGTCGGGCGTTTCGCATCGCTGTCCTCGCCGAAATCGGCCGAAGCCATGGTCGCGCCGTGGATGCCGTCGCGGCCGGTCTTGGAGCCGACGTAGACGACCGGATTGCCGATGCCGGCGGCGGCCGAATAGAAGATCTTGTCGGTTTTCGCGACGCCGACGGTCATGGCGTTGACCAGGATGTTGCCGTCATAGGCCGCGTCAAAATTGACCTCGCCACCGACCGTTGGCACGCCGACGCAATTGCCGTAGCCGCCGATGCCGGCGACGACGCCGGCGATCAAATGCCGCATCTTTGGATGATCCGGCCGGCCGAAGCGCAGCGCATTCATGTTGGCGATCGGCCGCGCGCCCATGGTGAAGACGTCACGCAGGATGCCGCCGACACCGGTTGCCGCGCCCTGGTAGGGCTCGATGTAGCTCGGGTGGTTGTGGCTCTCCATCTTGAAGATGGCGGCGTCGCCGTCGCCGATGTCGATGACGCCGGCATTCTCGCCCGGCCCGCAGATCACCCACGGCGCTTCGGTTGGCAGTTTCTTCAGGTGGAAGCGCGAGCTCTTGTAGCTGCAATGCTCGGACCACATGACCGAGAAGATGCCGAGCTCGACCAGGTTCGGCTCGCGGCCAAGCGCTTTCAGGATGCGCTGATATTCTTCGTCGGAAAGCCCATGCTCGGCGACGATCTGGGGGCTGATGGCGGAAGCTTCGGCGACGGTCATGGGCGGCCCCTTAGCGGGCCGGGCCAGCCGCCGCTAGGCCGCGCCGGACGGATTTGGCGGGACTCGGCCGACCGGCGTAAACGGCCGATGGAAAGCAGGAGAGCGGCCATGGTGAAACCAATTCCCGATGGGTACCACAGCGTTACGCCGTACTTGATCGTCGACGATGCCAAGGCGGCGATCGATTTCTACCGCCAAGCCTTCGGCGCGACAGAGAAGTTCCGGCTGCCGATGGGCGACCGTATCGGTCACGCAGAGATCAAGATCGGCGACAGCATGATCATGCTGGCCGACGAGTTCCCGGACATGGGGCATCTCGGCCCGAAATCGCGCGGCGGGACTACGGTCAGCCTGATGATCTATGTCGAGGACGTCGACAGCGCCTTCCAGCAGGCGATCGACGCCGGCGGCACGGCCGACCGGCCGGTCGAAAACCAGTTCTGGGGCGACCGGATGGGCAGCCTGACCGACCCCTTCGGCCATAAATGGAGCCTGGCGACGACCGTGGAGGAGGTCTCGCCGGAAGAATTGCAGGCGCGCATGAAGGACTGGAGCGCGAAACAGGGGCAGACCGAGCCGGTCTGATAATTACAGGTGGGCCGGCGCGGGAGTAACTCCCGCGCCGTTTGAACCGCTTAGGCCTTGCAGACTTGCGCGCCCTTGCCCGGGCGCTCCAGAGTGACCGAGGCGTCGGCAGCCGTGCCGGTCAGCGAATGACCGTCGGCGGCGACCATTTTCTGGCCGGCTTCCGGGGCGACCATGTGAACCGGAGTCGAATTTTTCTCGGGCCGGAAATTGGCCGACTTCTCGTCCGACAGCCAGTCAATGTAGACGACGCTATTGTCCTTGCAGCGATAGATCTTGCTGTGGGCGATGGACGGCGGCAGCGCCACCGGCGCGGCGGCATTGGCGGCGTTCGCCTGCGGGTCGTAGGGCCCCTCGGCGGTGAGATTGTGGTCGGACTGGTCGCAGCCGGCTAGCGCAGCGGCGGCAACCAAGAGGGTCGAGCAGAGGATGCGGTTCATATTGTCTTGCCTTGCGCGGCGGCGGCATCACCCGTCAAGCGCCACGATTGCCATTGATCGAAGGCGCGCATAGTCTTGTCGATCCGTGGGGGCGGACCGGGAGGACGGCGAGGGACATGCAGCGCGTGCGCATCGGACTGACCGGATTGGCGTTCGTTTTCCTGCTCGTCTTGTTTGGCGCTGCCGTCAGCCGCTGGGGCGAGGACGCGCCCGACACCAACATGGTTGCCGAGACCAATGCACAGGCCGAGCCGACCGAACCATTGGCCGAGCTCGGCGTCGCCCCGGGTGAATCGTCGGCATCCAACGGCAGCCAAAACAAACAGTGAGCCGGTTCCGCAGGGCTGGCTTCGTGGCGCTGGCGCTGGCGCTGCTCGGCTCATGCCGGGAGGCCAGCCCGGCGCGCGCGCCTGACGGGCCCAAGCCCGAGCTGTTGCTGCTCACTCCATTGCCGTTGGTGTGGAACGAGGGCTTCGGCATCGAGCAACCGGGCTCACCGGCGCTAAAGGCGTTGGAGGCCGAATACCGGGTGACGCCCGTCGACTTGGCGAGCACGCTTCCCGAGCGCGGCCTATTACTCGCTGTCCAGCCGCGGGCGCTTCCGGCGGAGGAGTTGGTGGCGCTTGATGCCTGGGTGCGCCGGGGCGGCCGCCTGTTGCTGCTCGCCGACCCGCAGCTCGAATGGCACAGCGAACTGCCGCTCGGCGATCCGCGGCGGCCGCCGAAGGCGTTCCCGGACACAGGCCTGCTTCGACATTGGGGGCTGGTGCTGGACGCACCCGATGAGCGCGGACCAAAGCAGCTTATCCTTGGGGCCAAGCCGTTGCTCACCAGTTCACCGGGGGCGTTAAGCAAAGTCTCGGGTGCATGCATATTGAGCGACCGCGGGCTGCTGGCCCGCTGCGCGATCGGCACGGGCGTGGCTGTGGTGATCGCCGACGCCGACTTCCTGAACCTGGGGCCCGGCGGCTTGGATGGACCGACGGACGGCAACCTTCCTGCTTTGATGTCGCAGCTCGCCGCCTTGAGTCGCTGATTCGCCACAGTTTTTGCGAGTCGCACTGCCCACAAACTTATCCACAGGGTCTTCCACCGGGAACAGGACTAGAACAGCCGATTGCAGGGCTGCCTCAAATGTCACGGATTTCCGCGATTCTGGCTGGTAGTGGCATTGAAACCCATAAAATGGCATCAAAATCCATTGTGTCCCCAAACATGTTGAGTTACCAACATGTCCTGGCGCGGGGGCATCCTCACAACAAGTGAAGGCCGCGGGGCGCACGGCGATGCCGTGCACCCTGCGAACGGGGAAGCTTTGCGCGTCTTGGGAGTGGCAAGTGGCGCTAGAGCATCTGTTTCAGGGCAGTGCCTTGAACGCGGTCGACGCGAAGGGCCGCGTCAGCGTGCCTGCATTCCTGCGCGGCGTCATCGAGCGCCGCGGCGATGCCCGCACCATCGTCCTTGCCAAACATGACCAGTTCGCCTGCCTCAGCGCCTACGACCCCGGCTATGCGGCGCTGAAGCACGCCAAGATCGAGCGCCAGTTCGAGAAGGACGAACTCAACCCCGACGCCGAGCTTGCCTACCAGGCGCGCACCCTGATGGCCTTTGGCGCCACCGAGGAAGTGCCCTACGACAGCTCCGGCCGCATTGTCCTGCCACCGATGATGCGCGCCAAGGGCGGGATCGAGGACCTCGCCTTGTTCCTCGGCGCCGGCGAGACTTTCCAGATCTGGAATCCGAAATTGCTTCTCGGCGACAAGCGCATCCCCGAGGACATGAAAGACATTGCCCGTTTCCGGCTCGAAGAGCGGGGGACGAGGTCATGAGTGCGGCCGCCGTTGCCCCGGCACCGCACGCGCCGGTGCTGCTCGAAGAGGTCGTCGCCGGCCTTTCCGTGCAGCCCGGCACCACATTCGTCGACGGAACCTTCGGAGCAGGCGGCTACACCAAAGCCCTGCTCGGGGCGGGGGCGGGACGAGTGATTGCCTTCGATCGCGACCCCACGGCGATTGAGGAAGGCCGATCACTCGTCCCGGATCCGCGCCTGACCCTTATCCATGAACGCTTCAGCGGCATGGACCGCGCACTCGTCGACCGCGATCTCGCGCCGGTCGACGGAGTGGCGCTCGACATCGGCGTGTCGTCGATGCAGCTCGACCGCGCCGAGCGTGGCTTCTCCTTTTCCAAGGACGGCCCGCTCGACATGCGCATGAGCCAGGCCGGCCAGTCGGCCGCCGAATTCCTGAACGAGGCCGACGAGTCCGAGATCGCGCGCGTCCTCAAGGAATATGGCGAGGAGCCACGGGCCCGCGCCGTTGCCCGTGCCATCGTCGCCGCTCGGCCGCTGACCCGCACCGCCGAGCTCGCCTCGGTCGTGCGCAAGGCGCTCGGTTTTCGCCAGGGCCAGAAGAGCGATCCGGCGACGCGCACCTTCCAGGCAATCCGTATTCACTTGAACGCCGAGCTGGACGAGCTGGAGCTGGGATTGCGGGCCGCAGAACGCGTCCTTCGCCCCGGCGGGCGGCTGGCGGTGGTCACCTTCCACAGCCTCGAGGACCGCATCGTCAAGCGCTTCCTCAAGGCGCGCAGCGGCGCTCTGCCGGCCGGCTCACGCCATCGCCCGGCCGTCCAGCAAGGCCCGGCGCCAACATTCGAGAAAGTCGCCAAGCCCGTGACTCCGTCGGAGCACGAGCTGGCCAGGAACCCGCGCGCGCGCTCGGCGCGGCTGCGAACCGCAGTCCGCACCGATGCGCCCGCGTGGGACCAGGGAGGGCACGCATGAGCGCGCACGGCTTCAAGTCGGTGTACATGGCGGCAAGCGTCGTCGGCGCCGCGCTGGCCTGCTACCTGGTCTCGCTGAACGTCGCCTCGGAGCGCGCCAAGCTGGAGAGTGTCGAGGAGAAGATCGTCCTCGCCCAGCGCGACATTCGGGTGCTGCAAACGGAAATCGGAACGCGCGGACGGCTTGCCCAGCTCGAACGGTGGAACGCCAGGTTCATTCGCCTGTCGGCGCCGTCCGCCGACCAGTTCGTCGAAGGCGGCTTCCAGCTCGCCGCCATGGTCAGGCCCGACAGGCGGCCGGTCATCCAGGCGCCGGTGGTGCTGGCCGCGGCGCCTGCCGGCGATGCCCTGGCGCGCCAGTCGGTGACCAGCGATGCAGAAGATTCGCCGCCGCCGGCCGTCGCCCGGCGGACCGACGAGATGCTGCACACCGCCAGCTATGAAAAGCCCGCTCCCCGCTTCGAGGAAAGGCCGAAGAAGCCGGCTGCAGCGGTAACGGCGAAACCGGTGAAAAGCGCGGCGGACGACCCGCTGGCGCCCTTGCCCGCCGCATCCGCATCCGCCAAGGGCGGCGCTCCCCAATCGCTTCCCGCCAAGCCCAAGGATCGCAGCACGGCGCAATGAACGCACCCACGCCCGCTCTCGTCGCACGGCCCGAGCGGCTTCGGCTCGTTGGACAGCGGCGCCAGGTGCTGGCGGTCATGCACCAGCGCCTGATCTTCGCGATGATCGTCTACGGCGGCGTGGTCGCGCTGATCGTGCTGCGCATCCTGTGGCTGGCGGCGTTCGGCGACCATGCCGGGCGCAAGGCCGGGGTCACTTCCTTGGTTCCGGCGCGCGGCGACATTGTCGATCGCGAAGGCCATCCGCTGGCCCGAACGATCGATGCCTGGACGATCTCCGTCCACCCACGCAAGGTCATCGGCAGCAAGCTGGAGATTGCGCGCACATTGGCGCGTCTGATGCCGGAACGTGACGCGGCGACCTACTTCGCCATGCTGCGGTCCGACAAGCCATTCTACTACCTTCGTCGCCGGGCCCCGCCCGGGCTGGTCGAGGCCGTCAATGCCCTTGGCGAGCCGGGCCTGGCCATCGACCGCGAACCCGACCGATTGTACCCGCAGACCAGCCATGCCGCCCATGTCATCGGCTACACCGACGTCGACGGCAATGGCATGGCCGGGGCCGAGCGCGCCTTCCAGGATAGGCTGGCCGACCCGGCCCGGCGCGGCGAGCCTCTCGTCCTGTCGATTTCCAGCCGCGTCCAGCAGGCGCTGGAGGGCGAGTTGGAAGCTGCGATGGCGAAATTCTCGGCAATCGGCGCCGCCGGGATCATCATGGACATCCACAGCGGCGAAGTGCTGGCGATGACCTCGCTGCCGCAGCTCAACCCCAATGTCGCCGGCCAGGGCACGTCGGAAGCCCGCTTTAACCGCGCCACGCTCGGCGTCTATGAGCTCGGCTCGACCTTCAAACCGTTCACCGTCGCAATGGCGATGGACAGCGGCATCGTCCGTTCGATGGGCCAGATGTACAATTGCCCGCGTCAGCTGCAGGTCGCCAACCGGACGATCAACGACACCCATCCCTTCGGCCGGGCCTGCTCGGTCGCCGAGATCATGCAGGAAAGCTCGAACATTGGCACGGCCCAAATCGCCGACCAGCTGGGCAGCGAGCGGCAGAAGGCATTCCTCAAGAATATGGGCTTCCTCGACCCGGTTGCAATCGAGCTGAAGGAACGCGGCCGCACCTTGTCGCCGGGCCGCAACTGGAACCAGATCGAGCGGATGACGGTGGGCTACGGCCACGGCATCGCGGTCACGCCGCTGCACCTCGCCAGCGGCTATGCGACCTTGTTCAACGGCGGTATCTTCCGGCCGGCGACCATCCTTAAGGTCGGCCGCGACCATCCCGCCGCCGAGGGCGAGCGGGTGTTCAGCGAGGAAACCAGCTACAAGATGCGCGCGCTGCTTCGCCTAGTCGTCACCGACGGCACCGGCCGCAAAGCGGACGCGCCTGGATATCGCGTCGGCGGCAAGACTGGCTCGGCCGAGAAATATCACAACCGCTCGCTGGTGGTGACCAGTTTCGCGGGCGTTTTCCCGATGGACGAACCCCGCTATGTCATCGTCGTCATGCTAGACGAGCCCAAAGGGATCGCCGAAACCTATGGCTTCCGCACGGCCGGCTGGAACGTCGCGCCAGTTGTGTCGAAGACCATCAGCCGGATCGCGCCGATGCTCGGTCTTCGGCCCGACAAGAGCCGCGAGCCCAACATGGCCGAGGTGCTGCCCTTCGTAAAAGAGAAGAAGTGAACCCGTGAAGCTGCGCGAACTCGCCGGCGTCGCCAGCGATTCTGAAGTGACCGGCTTTGCCATCGACCATCGCAAGGTGGCGGCGGGCAATATCTTCGGCGCGTTCCGGGGCAGCCGCTTCAACGGCGAGGATTTCATTCCGCAAGCGATCGCCAACGGGGCGGTAGCGGTGGTCGCAGCAGTGGACTGCAAAGTCGATGGCGTGCCGCACCTCGCCGACCCCGAACCGAGGGCCCTGTTCGCGCGACTCGCGGCGAAATTTTTCGCGCCTTATCCGGAGGTTATCGTCGCCGTGACGGGAACCAACGGCAAGACGTCGACGGTCGAGATGACGCGCCAGATGTGGCGCATGGCGGGACATCGCTCGGCATCGATCGGGACGCTCGGCGTGACCACCGCCGACGACCAGGTGAAGACCGGGCTGACGACGCCCGACGTGGTGACCTTCCTCAACAATGTTGCCGGGCTCGACCGCATGGGGATCAGCCATGTCGCCTACGAGGCGTCGAGCCACGGCCTTGACCAGTATCGCGCCGAGGGCATGCCGGTCCGCGCCGCCGCCTTCACCAATTTCTCCCGCGACCATCTTGACTATCATCCCGACATGGACAGCTATTTCGCCGCCAAGATGCGGCTGTTCGACGAGGTCGTCGACGGCGACGGCACGGCGGTGGTGTGGACCGGCGATGCGAAGTCGCGGGAGGTCATCGACCATGCCCGGCGACGGGGCCTGAAACTGATGACCGTCGGGCCGGAGGCGGAAACGATCGCGCTCGTCAGCCGCCAGCCGACGCCGCTCGGCCAGACGATCGTCATCCGCTTCGACGGCAAGGAGCATAAGCTCAGCCTGCCGTTGATCGGCGCCTACCAGGCGGCGAACGTCCTGGTCGCGGCGGGCCTGGTGTTGGCGACCGGCGGCGAGTGGCCCTCGACCTTGTCGGCGATGGGGCGAGTGGCGCCGGTGCGCGGACGGCTGGAACGTGCCGTCATCAGCCGCGCCGGAGCGCCGGTCTACGTCGACTACGCGCATACGCCGGACGCACTGGAGGCGGCGATCGACGCGCTTCGGCCTCACGTCAAAGGCAGGTTGATCACCGTGTTCGGGGCCGGCGGCGACCGCGACAAGGGCAAGCGCCAGCCGATGGGCGAAGTCGCCGCGCGGCTCAGCGACTTGGTCATCGTCACCGACGACAACCCCCGGGGCGAAGACCCGGCGGCGATCCGCGCCGAGGTCTTGCAAGGCGCGCGCGGCGCCACGGAGATCGGCGGCCGCCGGGAAGCGATCGCCGAGGCCATCCGGATCGCGGGCGCGGACGACATCATCCTGCTTGCCGGCAAGGGCCATGAAACCGGCCAAATCATCGGCGAGCAGGTGTTTCCGTTCGACGACGCCGAAGTCGCCAGGGCCTGCGCGGCATGACGCCCCTTTGGACCAGCGCGGAAATCGAAGCCGCGACAGGCGGCAGGGCGAGCGATCCCTTCGAGGTTGCGGGGGTGACGTTCGACAGCCGAGAAGTTGGGCCGGGCGACCTGTTCGTGGCCATGCCGGGCACGGTTCATGATGGCCACACCTTCGTGGAGCAGGCCTTCGCATCGGGCGCGACGGCGGTACTGGTGTCGCAGCCGGCCGATGGCCCGCACGTGCTGGTCGAGGATGTCGCGGCGGCGCTGACCGCGCTTGCCGTCGCCGCCCGGGAGCGAATGCAGGGCATTGTCCTCGGAGTCACCGGGTCGGTCGGCAAGACCAGCACCAAGGAGGCACTCGCCGCGGCGCTGGAGCGCAGCCGCGCCGGACCGGTGCACAAGTCGGTGAAAAGCTACAACAACCATACGGGCGTGCCTTTGAGTCTCGCCCGGATGCCGCGCGACGCCCAATATGCCGTGCTGGAAATGGGCATGAACAATGCCGGTGAGATCCTCGGACTGACGAAGCTTGTCCGGCCGCATGTCGCCCTCATCACGGCCGTCGCGTCGGCGCATATCGAGAACCTCGGCTCGATCGAGGCGATCGCCGATGCCAAGGCGGAGATCTTCTCCGGCCTCGAGCCCGGCGGCACGGCCATCATCCCCGAGGACAGCCGCCAGCGCGACCGGCTGGTGCGCGCCGCCCGCGGCACCGCCGACCGCGTCGTTACTTTCGGGCTCAGCCAGGATGCGGACGTCACCGCGCTGCACGCCGTTCGCGCCGAGGACGGCGGTTACCTGATCACGGCGCAATTGCTCGACAGCGAGCTGACCTACACCTTGTCGCAGCGCGGCGAGCATTGGGTGACCAATTCGCTGGCCGTGCTGGCGGCGGTCGAGGCGGTTGG
>Ga0307505_10001012_pt1 | contig 25667 bp, 19 predicted proteins | sample 23_S_MG_FD_202183 | JGI IMG/M metagenome (GOLD analysis project Ga0307505, IMG submission 202183) | Soil microbial communities from Populus trichocarpa stands in riparian zone in the Pacific Northwest, United States - 23_S | ecosystem: Environmental > Terrestrial > Soil > Riparian zone > Trees... | reverse complement strand
CAACGACGCATCAGGTCCGGTTCCATGTAGGCCCGCCACACCAGTTTGACGGGAGCATCGAAGCTCCGTTTGACGAGGACCTCGGTATCTGACGGCAGACTTGCTTCGGCGGGTTTCATTTCTTTCGCTCCTGTTTCTCTTGTTGTTTTAACTCTGCAAGTAACGCATCGAGACGCTTGTAGTTGCCTTCCCAGATCTCCTGCACCTGCTCCAGCCAGTCGGTGACGGCCTTCAGTCGCTCCGGCACCAGTTTGCATGGCCGCAACTGGGCCTCTTTGCGACGCGAGATCAGCCCTGCAGATTCCAGCACCTTCAAGTGCGAGGAAATCGTGGGCTGCGTCAACGAGAAGCGGCCAACCAGCTCTGACACAGAGGCCTCACCGCGGGCAAGGTGCACCACGATTCCTCGTCGGGTGGGATCCGCAAGAGCGGCAAAGGCTTGGTCCAGTTGCTTCATGCGCATAGGTTACGGCCTATATAGATAGTTGTCAATGTACAATTTTATTTCGTTCGTTCGTCGCGAGTATCTTCGGTGGCATCGAATCCCATTTGCCCCTTCCCCCGTCCTGATTTGCACTTGGCAACGGTGAAGGGTCGCTGCACACTGAATTAGCAAACGTGGTCGACTGAACAGATCTGAAATCCACCCTAAGACACGGTCACCGGCCTGGACACCTAAAGCTGATGAAACTTAAAAGGGCCACTCTCGCGAGTGGCCTCTTCCTTGGATTATTAATAGTGCTCCCCACAGTGGACAATCTTCGCAATCTGCTGTTGATGCCAACGACAGAAATGCTCAGCTTACTCCAGCGGTTGAGTGCAAACCGCACGGCTGCGGGGCTGTCCGGCAGTTGACCTTAGCCTTTGACTTTCTTCCGCAACTCCTCCACTTGGTTGGCAAGCTGACTCACCTGTTTGGTCAGGCCCGTTACAGTCTGAATTAGTTGGTCCAGTCTGGGATCTGGTCCCACTGATGTTCCAGGGTCAAACACTCCGTCCGCCTCGACTTTCTCGGCCTTGATCTCCTTGAGCTCACCTTTCTCAAACTTCTCAAACTTTACAGGTTTCTCGAACTTTGCCGGCTTATCAAAGATCTCCGGCTTACTCTCTTTTACAAAGTCTTTGGTGGTCTCAGGAAAAGGCTTATCGAAGAAGTCCTTTAGTGGAGTTTTACCAACCTCGAATGGATTCTTGCCAATGAGAGAACCCAGGATGGTTGAAAGTTCTCGAACGCGTAATTCGCTAAGCGGCGTATCGAGGTTAATTCGTACTTCAGGACGGTCCTCCGGTGAGACGAACGGCTGTTTTGACTCTTCGCCTCCGGCGGGTTTGCTTTGATCTTCCTTGGGCATTGTTATGTCTCCTCACTTGTTGATGGTGCTAAGTTGGTTTTTTGTGATGGACTAAATTCGCCAGGTGTTTGGCATGGCTGCTGTGTTCAGCGCAGAAGCCTCCTCCGCGCGTTGGTGAGTAGTCGTGGTTAAGCCATGATGAAGCAGGCTGGCGAGCGCAGTGCTAATCGGCTGGCGTGTATACTTTTCATAATATAAAAAGCCGGGACATGGATTGACCTCAAAGCAGTAATAATCGCCATTCGGAGTTTCTTTCAGATCAATACCTGTCAGTAATAGATCGAGTTCACGGGCAAGCCGCAGGCAAGACTCTGCGACGGTAGGTGGCAGGCTCGCAGGCTCCATCTCGACCCTCCCTCCTTCGCGACTCGCGTACCGATAGTCGACCGTTTCCGAATGCACACGCGTCGCGAACAACTGATCGCCCACAGTGTGCACGCGCACATTTTCTCCGGGTATGAAGGACTGAAACTGCGCCGGACCATTCCGAAGCAAAGGGAGACGTGCCAATTGCTCAGGCTGCACACGGCGGACGATGGAACGTATGCCACTCAGTGACTTGTAAATAACCTCACCCTTGTTTTCCTCGAAGAACCGCTCTGCAGCCAAAGGGTCATTAGTAACCAGCGTCGGTGGCGTCAATAGTCCGCATTCGCGCACTAACAACGCCTGATAGACTTTGCTATTGTTCGACATACCGCCTCCGAGACGGTTGACGACAGCACAGGGCAAATCCTCGAGCAAGAGCATCAGCCCGGCGTCATACTCGGAATACATTGTTTGCACGACGTCTGGTTCGAGGTTCGGCAGCGGCATACGACCTTCCGATCCGAGATAACGGATATAGACACCGGTTAGCTGGTCCAGATCGAAACGCCAGTCAGGACCCGCGATGTAACCGCTGGGGGTGGAGTTTTGCCAATGCCACTTAACCTTGAATCCCGCAGGATAGGTGCCCAAATCGAGCAACCGATACGGATAGCCACAGTCTGCCAACCGTGCGCATACTAATTCGGTGACACTATCTGCCAGACCGCCGCAGACGAGAATCACAAGAAGCCTCCTTGTAAGGACTGTGCTGGGATCCGACGATGATCGAACTTCTTCGTGAGGAACTGCACTATTCCTTCCACGATCTTCTGGCGGGCAGCGTCGCCAAAATGTTCGAAGTAAGGATAGGGCTCAACCGCAATGACGCTGGTGCCTTGAGAGGTGGAGGCGAGAGCAAACTCCACGAAGTCTAAGCCTGCCGCGGAGGCGAAGCGTTGTAGGGCCAGTGTGAACTCAGATTGAGGCTCACCGTCCCACACCACCTGCTCGCCTGCAAGACAAACGAACTTTGCCGCCCCGTGCGGATAGGTCAAACAAACCGGCGTGCGCTGTTGCATGGCGGCTAAGCCACTCCAATCGTCGTGGTCAGTTACCAGGTAACGGAGATCGCTGGTGATTGGTCCATAAACAGCACCGGCTATGCCTTCCACCGCAAGACGTTTCCCGAAGGCGGCCGCCTCGCCCTCTACATTGGTGACTAATGTTTCTAATGTAGGCAGGCCGCAACTCCGCAGCAGCCGCTGCCAATTCAAAAGAGGAGCCTTCGGGCGATACCAGATTGCAGAGGGGTAGCGGTTAACCACGGGGCAAGGCAAACTCCATAACCATGCCAGGAGTGCCGCCTGCGTCTCCGCCTGCATGTAGGCCAGATCGTCAGATTGCCATCCGGTAGGATCAATCCAAGCGGCACTGCGCACGAATACGCCAGTAATGTGATCGCCCAGCAGCGGCGGTTGCTCATCCCAGATAAGCTGGCTGGTGGATTGTTCGTTATTCAGTAGCCATGCGAAGTGCGATGGTTGAACTAGCGGATTTGCAATGAGTCGGGTCGGATAGTTGCATGACTCAAGTGCAATGCGAACGCTCAAGCACCAGGGATCTTGTGAATCGCCTAATAATAGATACAGAGCTGTTTCTCCATCTTACGGCAGTTTTCCAGTCAATACAGACCAGAATAGATTTCGAGGAGGACAGTTTGTTAACAACTGGCGAACCCAATGCTGAAATCGCGAATTATCCGAGATATCCTGCTCGTCGCTAAAAGCCTTGCTTGAGCCAAAGCCTCTGGTTCACCTTCTATAAGTTATGAGAAAAGCGAATGGAAACGTGTCCGCTGGGAATGCGGAGCGAGTAGGTCTTTCAGAAGGTCTTAGGATAATCTAACAACACGCAGTTGATTAGACGCGTAGATGAGCGCTGAACTGCTGATCAATCCACCTAAAACAAACCGTTTATGTCGCAAATCACCTTACAAAAAACTTAAGGCCACCTTCGCAGGTGGCCTCTTCTCCAGTTTGTTGAGGGATTAATCCGCTCCCTAGATAGGACTCGAACCGGAAATCCTCGTTAACCGCCGAATCTGCCGCAGTGATGTATGAAAAGCTTGGCGGCCACTCCGCTTTTTTCTCCGCAATCATTGTCTGAATAACAGCGCTTTGCACCTGAGTAGGATCGGAGCCAAACATACGGTAGTTCCCATTTCAGGGTGCGAGCGAACCAGTGACACAAGAGGCTCAAACGATCAGCATTCAACCACAGACCAATCAACCCGCAGAAAGTCACAACTTGGACCATGAACTATGTTATAGTGCGCGGCACTCACTACATGAAGCGGGCCGACCTTGTGCGACAACACAAAGTCGACCCTTGAACCTCAACCTTCTCTCGAAAGGATGAAGATCATGCTTAATCATAGCAGCGCTGTGGAGCGCGAAGAAAACCCTCACGCAACTAACTCAAACCAAAACAACAACTCAACTGGAAACAACACGCCAAGATTTAATCGATGCGTTGCTGTTGCTTACAGTCGTCGTGCGGAGTCTGTAATCAACAACCGGTCCATTGATGCGCAAACCCGGGCTATGATTCGTTACGCATTTGAAACTTCAGATCCGTGGCTCGCTGAATTGCTCCGCCGCGTGGATGCCGGTGAAAGCCTCGTCGATACGGTGGATTTCTCGCAAGAGCCACAGGCCCGGAACGACGATGACCTTTATGTCGAGAAGATCGAAGCCTTGGCGGAGATGATCTGTCGTAGCGGTGATGAGCCCGATACCAAATCGGCGGCGCTGCTGGTCCTAATGGCCGCGCTGGAAAACTCTCCACACCCGAAAGCACTCGCGAACACGGTGAAGCATTTTGCCTTTAATCAATGCGCCGAAAGAAATCTTTGCGGCATGGTCGACGCAGAGACTCAAGTGCTCGAAGCGGAGCTGTTTGCGGGCAAGGCGTTCGTGGTCTAGTCATTCGACCGGAGCCGGTCCCCCTCACCGGCTCTACTCATGGTCCAAGCCACCATTATTGCCGATAAGCTTACTTGTAATCGCGAAATACCATCTTGAATCGCCGAAGTTCTATCTTGATCCAGTCAAGTTCAATGTTGAATTTCGCAAATTCAATATTGAATTCCGCGAATACACGACTGTACCGGCCAAATTCAAGATTGTTTTAGCGAAATTCAAGATTGTTCTGGCGCGATTCAATCTGCATTTTCCGAAATTGCAAACAAGATCTCGCGAATCATAGATGGTATTTGCCGAGATCAAGATGGTTCGCGCTGAGATCAAGATAGTTCACCCTCAATTCAAGAAGGATCCCGATCAGTAATAAAAAAGGCCTGGGACGTTCCAGGCCTTCCCTTACCCCTTGCTTTTGCACCTCCAATGCTACGGACGCTGGAAGACTCCTTCAAACCAAACGTGCGCCGGAGCGTTTTGACCGTTGCAGGGTGTGATGTTGTTGGCGAAGTGGAATCGCGCGTGGCCGCTGGCGCCGGCCTTTAGCCCGGTGCCGCCCGAGACGCGTCCCATCACCGCGTGCGAGTTGCTCGCGACGCAGTTGGCCGGATTGATTATCTGGACGAAAGAGTCCGCTTCGATGAATACCTGATCGCCACTCTGCACGTAGGTGTCAGTCGCTTTCAGGTCGAAGATGAGATTGGTGTTGGTGTTCGTGCAGGCCGAAGCGACGACGTCAAAGACTCCGCCTTCAGTATCAATGCCCGACCCTGCGAATGTCAGTTCGATGTTTTCCGGAAACGCGCCGCAACGAGCAACGTTTGGTCCGGCGTTTGTCAGACTGAAGCTCTCGGTGCCTTTCCATTTTGCATTAACGCTATCCGGCATCATTGCGGCGTGGGAAATTTCACTGCCGAAGTAACCGGCGAGTGAGGTCAGTCCTACGAGTGCGATCAGCATAAAAGTGAGTTTGGTAGTTCGCATTAGTTCTTTGCTCCTTCAAGTATGAGTAGGTGATGGTGTGCTCACTGGGCCAGCTTGAGCACGCCTTCAAACGAAACACGCGCGGGTGCGGCGATGCCGTTGCACGTCGGTTCGTTCGAGGCAAGATGAAAACGCCCGTTACCAGTGGCGCCGGCGTACGCTCCTGTACCGCCTGCGACGCTGAACTTAACAGCCTGCGTGTTGGTCGAAACACAAGTCGCGGGATCGAGCACCGGCGTAAACGGATCGGTTTCAATGAAAACGGCGTCGCCATTCTGGTACGTGTCAGTCGACTTCAGATCGAAGATGAGACCGGTGGTCGTATTGGTGCACGTTGAAGCTGCGCTTGTGAAAATCCCACCGCCGGTATCGATACCGGAACCGGTAAACGTGATTTCGATGTTCTCCGGAAACGGTCCGCAACGCGCGGGATTTGGAGCAACACTGACGGGAGTCAATTGCGAAGCGCCCTTCCAATGCGCGTTAACGCGATTGTCAGGCATGGCGGCGGCGCGGGAAGTTTGTCCGCCGGAAATACTGGCCAGGAATGCGAGGCCGGCCAGGGTTAGTGACGCGAATGTGAGTTTGGTTCTCATGTTTTCTCCTTAGAGGTACATAAATCTTTCAGTCAACAACTAAGGCGAAGAAGTGACGAGAAAACTATCAGGTGCCGGAAATTTTTTTCTTGTGAAAGATCTTGATTGGTCCAGGATCGTGCAATTGAATTGCAATGAAGATTCTTGTTGACATTGGACCATCACAGGTTTTAGATTCCGCGCAGCTCCTCTAGCGTCCTCGACAATTCAATAGCGTTTTCTCTCGCTCAAAGGAGACTAATATGCAACGCGTAATCGGCGTGATCCTCGTCGTTTGCCTTCTCACCACTACAACCCATGCAGCACCCAGCACTATCGCTGAGGTTTCAGTTCGCGAATACAGAAACGCGCAGTTTTGGCTACGTTCAAGTGAAGGACTGCGCGAACTGCGAAACCTTCTGACTGGCCAGGGAAAAAGTCCGAAACGACAGGAGACGCAGGACGAACGCAATGCGCGAGTCAGCCGCCTGCAAGTCTTTCCAGGTGACGTGACAATTCAGCAGGGGCAGGAAGTGTTCTTCGCTGCCGTCGGGTTTGACGCCGAAGACAATCCCGTTAGCGGATTGAAATTCAATTGGAGTGCGCGAGACGAAAACCGCAACCAAAAGAGTGAGGTCAATCCACGCGGCCACTTCAGGGGAAAGGCCAAAGGCAATTTCAAAGTAACCGTTGAAGCCGCCGGCAGCTCGGCCAGCGTTAAGGTCAAGGTTGTTGACGGACGGCCGGATCGTAAGGACGAACAGCCTTCGGAGATAAAAAGCGTCTCGACGCGCGAAACTCCCGCCGAGGCAGCACTAAAGCAAAAGATCGACAACCGAAAGTTTGCGGATCAAATACAAGCGAAACGCACTTCCGGCAATGGCTCACGAACTAACTTTGCTCACGCAACGTCTGCCAATCCCGCGCCGTACTTCCTCGACGACGGCTGGGGCACTAGCAATTATTGGTCGGCTGACGATCCGGGAAACCGTAGGGGCGATCCTTCAGGTGGACCAGTTGACAGCGGCGCTGGTAACGGAAACTTTCAATTCGTCGCGCCGGTATTGGCGCTGCCCGGCCGCGGCATCGATCTTTCCCTCGCGCTAACGTACAACTCGCGTCTTTGGAATAAGGCCGGCACAAACATCAACTACGACATCGATCGTGATTGGCCCGCGCCGGGTTGGTCACTCGGCTTGGGAAGAATATTGGCCATGGGCGTGTACAACGGCGGAATGCTGATGGACGCCGACGGTACCCGGCACTCCTACTCCGGCACAGTGCAAGTCTTTAATTGGGGCACCTACTTCCAGGGCCAAACTACTGACGGCACTTTCATCGATTATTCCTACTACAGCGGCGCCGGCGGCCCAATCACCTCGGCGGAAGCGAGACTCCCGAATGGGACCATCATCTACTACTACACCCAGGGAACGGCCGCGATCTACCCGAGCACGATTCTCGATCCTAACGGCAACGGCATCTCTATCACCTATGTAAACAACCAAGGCCCGCGGATTCAGACGATCACGGACACGATGGGCCGGGTGATCATGTTTCACTACGACTCAGCGCAGCGTCTCACAGCCATCACCGCGCCAAACCTGGGCAGCGGCACACGCACGCTTGTAAGACTGCACTACAGTCAATTAGCGCTTAACTATTCCTTCAGTGGTCTAACGCCAATCGTGCGCGATTCAAACCCGTGGGTGATCGACGCGATCTACTATCCAGCAACCGGCACCGGTTACTGGCTCTCTCAGAGCGACAACTCTTATTCGACGTATGGAATGCTGAAGAAGGTCAGCGAGCGGCGCGGAATGACTTTCAGTGGTCCAGCTCCCGTACCACCCGGTTCGGGACCAACCGAGCAAGGCACGATAACAGCCGGCCAGGTAACGTTGGAAGAAGTTTACAACTATCCACTCAACACCAGTGACACCACCGGCACGCAAGCAAGTGCCCTAACGGATGCGCCAACATACACCTCATGCACCGAGACGTGGACGCGTGACGGTACGAATTTCGATTCATCCACAACCGGTTACAGCGCAGAGCCAAATGCGAACCCGCGCACCGTCACCGTGACTTTTCCGAACGGCACTGTCAGCAAGCAGTATTCACACAACTCACCCGGCGGCGTCCTCGACGGACTGGTCTACATGGACGAGACCAAATCGGGCAGTACTGTGCTCCAAAGCACGTCTACAAGCTGGCAATCCGGCGCCTACAACTCGCCGCGGCCGGCAAGCATTACCAAGACGAATCAGCTCGGCCAAACAAGCTCGACGCAGTTCAGCTACGGATCTGTTTACAACCAGGTAACGGAGATCCGCAATTACGACTTCGGCGGGGCACTGCTGCACTACAACCGTTTTCAGTATCAAAACAGCTCGAACTACACCAACCGCCACATCTTCAATCTGCCGCTGGTGGCGGAAACGTTCGCGCCCGACGGCGTGACCAGACTTTCACGCACGGAGATCCAGTACGACGGCCAAACGCTGGTTGATGCGCCGGGCGTGATCATGCACAGCGAGTACTACAACCAATATGGTCCACTATACGAGCAGTGCGCTTGCTATGAATGGGACCACTGGCAAATAGAATGTTTGCAATGGAATTGCTGGTACACCAGCAACTACAACCCCGCTACCGATTATCGCGGTAACGTGACGCAGGTAACGAAGTACGCGAACGCAGCGGCCATGTCCGGGGCGATCACGGAGACCAAGACTTACGACATCACCGGTAACCAGGTCACTGGCTCGAGTTCGTGTTGCCAACAAACGACCACTAATTACAGCGTCGACACGTATTACGCCTATCCCGCTTCAATTACGCGCGGCTCGGCAACCGACGGTTACCAGCAGGTAACCACCAGTGCAACGGTAGATTTCAACACCGGCCTCGGCCTTACCGCTACAGATGAGAACAACGCCACAGTAACCACGACTTACGATCCAACTACGCTTCATCCCGTCAGGGTGACGCAGCCGACGGGTGCACATACTGACTACGTCTTCGATGAAACCAACCTCTCGACTTCCAGAATCAGTTATCTGGATTCCCACCCGACGCACTCAAACGTTGTCGATCATACTGTGTCGTTGCTGAATGGCCGGGGCCAGTCACGGCAGGAACAATCACTCGGCGAAGGCGGCGTTTGGGATCTTGTCGACACTATCTACGACAGCATGGGAAGAGTTTCGCAGGTAAGTGCGCCTTACCGTTCGGGCGACACCATTCGCTGGGAAACGACCACTTACGACGCGCTCAGCCGCATCAGCACTTCGCAGGCGGCCGATGGCAGCACCACTCAAACCTTTTACAACGAGAGCACGCGTCCCAGCGTTGCTTCAAGCTCGCCGGGTGAAACCGTGCGCGCTGTTGACGCGTGGGGGCGCGAGCGCTGGGCGCGGAAGGATGTGGGCGGACGAACAGTCGAAGTCGTTGAGGCTGATCCGGGCGGTTCAGGATCGGTCGCCAGCAATGGACTGGTCACTACTTACACCCACGATGCCTCGGGTAACCTGGTTGGCGTCACGCAGGGCTCGCAGACCCGTGCCTTTAAATATGATTCGTTGGGTCGAATAACCGCGCACCGGCTCGCCGAAGCAAGCGCTACTCTCAACGACGCGGGCACATACGTTGGCTCCGGCAGTTGGTCCGAAGTCTTTACCTACGATTCTCAATCAAACATCACGTCACGCACTGATGCGCGAGGCGTTAAGACTGTCTTCGACTACAACAGCGACCCGCTAAACCGGGTGCAGTCAATATCGTTTGACACGAGTGGATTTGGAGACTCCGCCAATCCAATTCTTTCGGCGCCCTCCATTACCTACAATTACCGGACTAAGAGCTCACCGTCGGAACGAAAAGACGTCACTCAACTCTCGAGCATTGTTACCAGCGGCGTGAGCAGCGAGAGCTACACGTTCGACTCCGTGGGCCGGGCTACATCACGAACATTCACGCTCAATAGCCGGCCCTCGCATCCCTTTGTCACGGATTATATTTACGACGCTTTTGATCGAACGACGGACGTGCGGTATCCGGCTGAGTACGGCAACGGCTCGCAACTGCGCCGTTACGTGCATCAAAATTACGACGTCGCGAGCCGGCCGACTTCACTCAGCGTGAATGGTCAAAACCATGCCTCGAACATCGTCTACAACGCGGCCAGCAAAACCACTTCGCTGAAAGTCGGACTCAGCGGAGCGAATCAGATTACCGAAAACTACAGCTACAATTCGGTCACCGGCCTGCTGGAAAACCAGACTGTAGTTCGCGGCGCTTCGACGACGTTGATGAACCTCAGCTATGGCTACGCGAACAGTAACGGCAAGCGAACAGGTCAGCTCGTTTCGATCACCAACAATCTGGACAATACGAAAAACCGCGGCTACGAATACGACGCGCTCGGAAGATTGAAGCGCGCAACCGGCGGGCAGAATGTCATCTGGGCCCAAAGCTACGAATACGATCGCTACGGCAATCGCCGGAACGCGTTCTCGTTTACGGCCGAACAGTACGTCAAGAACTTCTACCAAAACGGCTTGAACCGGCAGCCAACTCCCACCGAGCTATCGAACTGGCTGAGCACACTGCAGTCCGCCTACGCCCAGGGACCAACGCAGTATCTCGCGGCGATGCAAAGCCTCGGTCAGTCGATCTTTAACTCGCAGGAGTATGCGAACCGCAACCGTACCGATCATTGGTTTGTGTACGACTTGTACAAGACCTATCTCTTCCGCGAACCGGACGCGAGTGGCTGGGCTTTTTGGGAAAGCTTAGTGCCGGTAAATGGCCGCAGCAATATACGAAATGCTTTTGACTGGGCTCCCGAGTTCAGTCTCAAGGTCAACGCCATCAGTCCTTATTCTCCAGCGGGCGGCGCCACCGTCCCACCCGATGGTATTCAGGGATTCGATTTCAACGTTGCCAATAACCGCATTTCCACCACCGGCTGGAACTACGATGCCGCCGGTAATCAAACGAGAGTGCAGAACGGCGCGACGTGGCAGCGTTATCAATACGATGCCGCGAACCGACTCGTAAAGATCAAAGCCGACGACAATGTGACGGTGCTCGTCAGTTATCTCTACGGCAGTGACAACCAGCGATTAATGACCGAAGAGTCTGTCTCGGGCACAACTCTGCGCACTTATTTCGCGGCAGACGACGGAACGGTGCTCGGCGAGTACACGGAGCTTAACAGTTCGACCACTCCTGTATGGTCCAAGAGCTATATCCATCTCGGCGGCCGTTTACTGTCGACCTTAACGACATCTGGAGTGGAATATCATCACCCGGACAGGTTGGGCACACGAGTGGTTACGAACGGACAGAGCACCAGCTCGTTCGAACAAGTAACTTTGCCTTTCGGCGGTGTGCTCAACGCGGAATCCACTGGGGCTACGAATCGCAGGTTCACCAGTTATGAACGCCACGCCCCAACTGGTCTCGACTACGCCGTCAATCGTCATTACGACCCGCAGCAAGGCAGGTTTACCCAGGTCGATCCGATTGGAGTGAATGCAGTCGACTTCCTCAGTCCGCAAACCTGGAATCTCTATGCCTATTGCGCCAACGATCCAGTCAACTCGATAGATCCGAGTGGTCTCGGCCTCATCAGTTTCCTGAAGAAGATCGGCCGCGCGATCGCGAAGATACTAACCAACAAGTGGGTGTTGTTGACCGTCGGTATTATTCTCGGAGTGCTGGCCGGCGTCGGGTTCTACTGGGCCTTTACCGACGTTATTGTCGGCACTGCCGTCAACACAGCCTATCTCTATCCGGCGATCTTCGTTGCCGCAACGTCAGCGCTATTGATTGTCGGCGCGGCACACCAGGGGTTGATACGAGCCTTACGAATAGCCGGCTCGATTGCTTCAGTGGTCCAGGGCGTCGCCGGACTCATCAACAGCACCATCAATGGCGGCCTGGCAGGCACACCACCGTGGAACCCGCACGGCACGGGCGCCATTTCGCGATTCGCCGGTAACGTCGACTGCCCTGACTGCGTAGACATCGGCGGCTGCGGCGGGAGTGAGGCGAATCCATGTCGAATATTCGGCGGCACCGCAAGAGCATTTCTGAAGTGGATCGGTAAATGGATCGTGCCGGCGAAGAACTTCTTCGCTGGTGCGGTCGACGCAATGACTCCCTGGAACCGTTACATCAGGACGGCAATCTTTGGCGGCGGCGAGGAAAACACCTCCGAGTACAAAGCGGGAGACGCGACCGTATTTGTTGCGGGATTTTTTGTTCCCGGAGGCGGCGCCATTGGAGCCTTGGCCAAAGGCGCCAGGTTTTTCAAGGGATTCAAGGCGGGGATTAACCCGACCACGCGCATGATTGGAGGAAAATTCATAGAATTTGCCATAAGTGTGCCCGGAAAAAATGGCTATACCAGATGGGTCAAAGTGGTTAACTTAAGAGGCCGGACTATCAAGCTCTATCACGACACGTACGATGCGGCTCAGCGATTCATGCATCGCGGCATAAAAGTTCCTGGTCCGGAGCGTCACGTGCCCTGAGTTCTGTTATGAAGTCAGTCTCAACAACCAATCTGCTGCAAACGATTTCGCAGGCCGCGAATGACAACGATGAGTTTGCGAGCCTGCGGAATCTGGTATTCGACTATTTCGCCAACGAAGAGACGTATTTCTTCCAGCCAGAGTCGGCACGAGACGTATTTGGCGTGCTGCTGCCGTACCTGCATTTTGAAGAAGCGTTCGGCGACGAGCAGCGCGCGCAGCGAATGAAGCGGCTGGAAAAAGCTCTACGCGAAGAGTTCAGTCCCGAGATGGCTGTGCTCGGGTTAGAGTATGAGCGAATCGCCGAGCTGGAGGGGAAGAAGCAGTCAGGGGTGATTTCGGAGTTTACTTTTCAGCAACAACTAAGAAAGATCTCGCCGGCGCAGATAAACTGGGCAAAAGTGTTGTCTCTTTATGCTTCAAATATTCTAAGCAATGCGAGTTCTCTTAGTTGAAGACGACTCACGCATGGCGGAGGTGATCGCCAAGGGTTTGCGTGAGAATAGCTACGCCGTCGACGTGGCCCGGGACGGAGAAGCCGGTCTTTACCAGGCGGAGATTAACGACTACGACGTCATCGTGCTCGACGTTCTGTTGCCGATACGCGACGGCTACGAGGTCTGCCGCGAACTGCGAACGCGCGGCAACTCGATTCCGATCTTGATGCTCACGGCGCGAGCCGCCATCGACGATCGTCTTACCGGTTTCGACGCCGGCGCTGACGACTATCTCACCAAGCCTTTTTCCTTTCGCGAACTGCTCGCGCGCATTCACGCCCTGCTCAGACGCGATTCCCAACTCCGTCCCGACGTGCTGGAAGTTGGCGATCTGGTGCTTGATTCAATCAGTCACCGCGTTTCCCGCGCGAACCACGAAGTTCAACTCACCGCCAAAGAGTATGCCTTGCTTGAATATCTTGCGCGCCGCGCCGGCCAACTCGTTTCGCGCGCCGAGATTGCCGCGCACGTTTGGGACCAAACGTTCGATCCGTTCTCAAACACCATTGAAGTCTACATAAATCGCCTCCGCAAAAAGATCGACGGAAAACATTCCCTCAAGCTTCTTCACACCCGCCGCGGCGAAGGCTACATGCTCGACGTCCGCCATTAATTCGCGACGGTCTATTAATCTTCCATTAAGGTTGGCCCAGCTATACTCGCTCCCGATCACGAGTATGTTGAAGCCAGCGAGATTGAAGCAATTCCCCCTCGCAGTGCTGTTTGCATTCGCTTGCCTGTCTGCATCCCGCGCGCAAGTACCTGTTCCCTCCCCGGTACCACGGACTTCTCTGCCAACTCAGCCGAGCGTTCTGAATCAGGTGACACTCGATGAGGCACTACGTCTGGCGAATGGGCAGGCGTCAACGTTTCAAACAGCAGTCATCAACGAACGCATCGCAGCGGAAGACGTGCGCCAGGCGCAAACCGCGTTTCTTCCAAAAGTCAGCACGCCACTGACTTACATCTACACGTCGCCGGCGTTGGGCCTGCCGCCCGGCGAACCACGCGCACCCAGTTTTGTCTCCGCGGACGGCATCGGCGTCACCGACGCGCTCGTAAACGTGGCTGGAGACTTCGACGTCGCGGGCCGCCTGCGCGCGACACTGGCGAAAAACCGCGCGCTGCTCGCGGCTGCGCACGCCGGCACCGAAGCAGCACGGCGTACTCTCGCGCAAGCTGTCGTTGAAGCCTATTACGGACTCGCACTCGCAAGCGCACAACGCCGCGCGGCGGAAGGAAACCTGGGCGCGGCCGAAGAGTTTGAAAACATAACGGGACTGTTATTGAGCGGTGGCGAAGTGGCGCCGGTCGATCTCACGCGCGCACAACTGCAAACGCTAACGCGCCGCGACGAACTGCATCGCGCGCAGGCAACTGAAGAGGTCGCGGCGGGCGCGTTGCGAGTCTTCGTCGGGTATGACTTCTCGCGGCCTATCAATGCCACGGATCTCGCGCTCGCAATTCCGATCGATTCCGAATTCCAGCAGTTCAGGGCTGAAGACGTTTCGCGCCGGCCCGAGTTTGTCCAACTCGAACAAGAGGTCCAAGCCGCGCAACAGGACATCAGGATCGCTCGCGCCGATCGCTTGCCTTCTCTTTCGTATTCGATAAACGGCGGCTTTGATACCGATTCGCTCAAGGCTCCGCGGCTAAAGGAGCACAGCGGGGTATCGGCGGCCATCAGTTTGTCGATTCCGATTTTCGACTGGGGCGCAACCCGCAGCCGCGAACGGCAAGCACGTCTGCGTGCGGATCTCGCGGAGAACGAAAGGACATTAGCTTTACGCGGTTTCACGCAGCAGTTCTATGCCGCGCGAGCGCAGGTCGAGAGCGCCGTGGCGCGCATCGCGTTAGCCCGTGAAGGAGTTACCAAAGGTGAAAGCAACGTCGCCGCTTCGATTGCGCGTTATCGCGCCGGCGAAGCGCAGATCGTTGAAGTCACCGACGCACAAACGACTCTGGTCGAACAACGCAACGCGCTCTATCAAGCGATCTTCGATTACCAAACGTCGCTGGCTCGTTTGAAGCAAGCAGTAGGGAGATGAAGAAAACCCGAAACATCGTTCTCATTGCCGCAGGCGTTGGCTTGCTGGTCCTGCTCGTGGTTGGACTGATCGTCTGGCGGGTGCGTAGCTCGGCGCCGGAAGCGGAAACGGAAGTGACGCCGACGGTTAGTGTCAAAGTTGCGAGGGTTGAGAAAGGAAAAATCGCCACGCCCGTGACAGCCGTGGGCACGATCTGGCCACGCGAGAAGGCCGACGTCGGCGCGAAGATCAGTGCACAGATCAAGTCGATGCCTTTGCTGAAGAACAAACTCGTTCGCGCGGGCGAAGTGATCGCGGTCCTGGAATCACGCGATTTGCAGGCGCAACGCGCAGAGGCAGTCTCGGCGCTCAACGAAGCACGAGCGAGTGAACGCAGCGTCGTCACCGGCACGATTCCCAAAACAAACGCGGAAGATCAGAAGGCGCTGACGGACGCGCGCGCCAGAGTGAATGTTGCGCGTGCAACTTACGAGCGCCGCCGCGTGCTGTATGAAAAGGGCGGCATCTCGAAGAAAGATCTCGAAGCCTCACAACTCGACTTGACCACTGCCGAAGACGAACTGCGTCTCGAGGAACAAACCGTAGCGTTGCGCACGCATTCGCTCAATCCAAACGATCGCGCACTCGCGGCGGCACGCACGGCGCAAGCACAACAACGCGTCGCCACGCTCGACGCGCAACTGAGCTACGCCACGATTCGCTCGCCGGTCACCGGTTTCGTCACGGATCAGTTTCAGTACGAAGGTGAGTTTGCCTCTACTGGCGGAAAGCTGGTGACCATCGCCGACACGAGCACCGTGATCGTCAAGGCGCCTTTTTCAGATACCGCTGTTGCTCAACTCAAAACCGGCGACACCGCTACCGTTGTGCCGACAGACACGTCCGCCGAAGAGATGCGCGGCCAGGTGACGTTGTTGAGCCATGCGAGCGATCCGGCGAATCGTACGGTTGAGGTATGGGTGACGTTGGGCAACAGCGATGGAAAGTTACGTGCAAATGGCGCTGCCCAGGTCACCGTCGCCGCAAACTCCAAGAACGATGCGATCGTCGTGCCCGCCGCAGCCGTCTCACTCGAAACGAGCAACGCGAACGAAGGAACAGTGATGGTAGTCGACGATCAGAACGTGGCCCACGAAACAAAAGTAACAATCGGCATTCGCACGCCGGAAACAATCGAGATCGTCGAAGGGCTCAACGGTGGCGAAACAGTGGTCGTCGAAGGTAACTACGCGCTGCCGGACGGAACCAAGGTGGAGCCACAGACTGACACGGACGAACACGGACCAGAAAAAACTTGAACCGTTTCTGATCTAGCATTCTGGTCCGTGTTCGTCCGTGTCAGTCTGTGGCCAAAGTTCAATGAAAGTTGCTCAGGTAGTTGCAAGCCAGTCTCGCGCGATCGTGGTGATCGTGGCGCTGCTCTGCGCCGCCGGTCTTTACGCCGCGTGGCAACTGCCGATCGCTGTCTTTCCGGAAACTGACTTCCCGCGCATCGTGATCATCGTCGATAACGGCGAAGCGCCAGCGTCACAAACGCTCGTCGCCGTGACGCGTCCAATCGAAGAGGCGATGAACGGCATTCCCGGCATCGCGCGTATCAAGTCGAAGACCGCGCGCGGCTCGACGGAAATCAGTCTCTACTTCAACTGGAGCGGCGACATCAATCAAGAGTTGAGCCTGGTCCAGGCGCGAATGTCACAACTGATAACCTCACTGCCGCCGACGGCTGAAATTCGCAACATCGACCGTCTCACCTTCGCCGTGTTTCCAGTCGCCGGCTATAGCCTCACCTCAGACAAACGCGATCAGGCGTCGTTAACAGACCTCGCGACTTACGTGGTGCGGCCACAACTCGCACGCTTGCCTGGCGTGGCCATCGTCGCGGTGGCTGGCGGCAAAACGCGCGAATTTCACGTCACGATCGATCCCGAAAAACTGACCGCTCACAACGTTTCCGCGCAACAGGTGACCGAAGCGATTCGCAACTCAAACATCATCGTCTCGCCCGGCCTGATCGAGGAGAACCATCAACTCGAACTGGCGCTGATCAGCGGCCAGGCTCGACGGCCGGACGAGCTCAACAACATCGTCGTCGCCACCGTGAACAACGCGCCCGTGCTCGTGTCAGACGTGGCGACAGTCTCGCCCGGTGTCGAACCGCAGTACACGATCGTCACCGCGAACGGCCATCCGGCGGCGCTCGTGAACATCAACCGCCAACCGGACGCGAATACCGTCGCCGTTGTCGATAACGTGAAGGCGACGCTGGAGAAGATGCGCGGACAGATCCCGAAGGACGTCAGCATCGCCGCTTACTACGATCAGTCGTTGCTCGTGCGCGACTCGATCAATTCGGTGCGCGACTCAATTCTCATCGGCCTGTTGCTGTCGGTCGTGATTCTTTACGCGTTTCTGCGCAATTGGGGTACGACGCTCGTCGCGATCCTCGTTATCCCGGTGACGATCCTGGTCACGTTTCTCGCGATGTGGCTGGCGGGGCTCAGCTTCGATCTGATGACGCTCGGCGGTGTCGCGGCGGCGATCGGCCTGGTGATCGACGACGCCATCGTCGTCGTGGAAAACATCTACACGCACATGTCGCGCGGGCAGTCGCGCCGTGAAGCCGTGCAAAGCGCGGTTTCCGAGATCACCGTTCCGATCATCGGTTCGACGATCACGCCGGTCGTCGTGTTTCTGCCGCTGACGTTGTTGACGGGTGTCACTGGCGTCTTCTTTCGTTCACTCGCTTTGACGATGGCGGTCGCGTTATTGACGTCGCTGGTGCTCGCGCTGGCGTTCACACCGGTGCTGGCCGAGCGGTTTGTTAAGGCAAAACCGGGTGACGAAACGAGTGACGACGAAGTACCGCACGGCCGCTTCCTGGGCGCGATCGTCCGGCGTTACGAAGCGGTGCTCGGCGTAACGTTGGACCGGCGCTGGATCGTGGGGGTCACGATTGTTTTTGTGCTCGCCGGTTCCTATGCGCTTTATCACGCGCTCGGTTCTGAATTTCTTCCGGAGTTTGACGAAAGCGCTTTCATACTCGACTACATCGCGCCGGCCGGCTCTTCACTCGCCGAAACCGATCGCCTCCTTCAGCACGTGGAAGAGATGTTGCTGAAGACGCCGGAGGTTGAAGGCTATTCGCGGCGCACCGGCCTGGAAATGGGACTCTTCGTCACGGAGCCAAATACCGGCGACATCGCAGTCAAGCTCAAACCCGATCATAAACGCAGCACACAGGAAGTGATCGCGGATCTTCGCGGGCAGATCGCGAAGACAGAGCCGGCGCTCGAAGTGGAGTTCGTCGGCATCGTGCCGGACGTGATTGGAGATCTACAGGGTAACCCTGAGCCGATCGAAGTAAAGCTCTTTAGTGAAGACGCGGCGGCACTGCAAACCACGGCGGATCAGGTCGAGAACGCGATCAAAAAGGTTCCCGGTGTGGTAGATACGCTGAACGGAGTGGTTATCAGTGGACCAGCAGTCACTTTCCGGATCGATCCGCTGCGCGCGTCACAATTCGGCGTCACGGCAAATGACGTCGCAGCAACGATCACGACGGCGATGTCGGGCGATGCGGGTTCTTCGATCCTGCAACAAGACCGCCTGATCAAAGTGCGCGTGATCTTTCCCGCCAACGTGCGCACATCGCTCGACAACGTAAAGGCGCTGCAAGTGCGCTCGTCGTCAGGTCAACTCTTCCGGCTCGATCAGGTGGCGGACGTCGAGATTGATAAAGGCCAGGCGGAGATCGATCGCGAGAACCTGCGGCAGATGATCGCCGTGACCGGGCGGCTCGAGGGAAGCAATCTCGGCACGGCCATCTCGCAAATCCGCGAGCAATTAGCTAAAGACGTGAAACTGCCGCCGGGAATGACCGTAGAGTTTGGGGGCCTTTACGAAGAACAACAATCCAGTTTTCGTGAATTGATGATGGCCCTGGTACTCGCTGTGATGCTTGTGTTTACCACCTTGCTGATCGAGTTTCGTTCGTTTGCCCACCCGATCGCGATCGTGACGGGGGCCGTGCTGGCGTTGAGCGGTGTGTTGTTGGCGTTGTTTATCACTGGCTCGACCCTCAACGTCGTGTCGTTGATGGGAATGATCATGATCGTCGGCATCGTTGCCAAGAACGGCATTCTGATGCTCGATGCCGTCGAGGAACACATCGCTGCCGGCGACAATTTGAGAGAAGCGCTGTTGCGCTCCGGACGCCGGCGATTCAGACCAGTGCTCATGACTTCGCTCGCCGCAATGCTCGGGATGCTGCCCTTGGCGCTTGCTCTCGGCGCGGGTTCGGAACTCTTACAACCGCTCGCGATCGCCGTTATCGGCGGACTCACAGTGGCGTTGGCACTGTCACTAATAGTCACGCCCACCGTTTACGCAATGTTTACACGTTCGAAAGGAACGACCAATGATTTGTCTTAAATGGTTCGTCCGTCTGTTCCTTCCCCTGCTTGTATTAACCATCTGCCTTTCGGCGCGCGCGCAGACATTTCCCGCGCCGGAGCCAACTCCTGCTGTTTCGAAAGCGCCGTCTCTCGAACGCGAGTTCTTCAAGAACATTTTGCGCGACCAGAAAGCAATTTGGACCGCTCCGCTTCACGTGGACCGCGGCGACGCGAAGTGGATGGTTCCGGCAGGCATCGGTTTTATGGCTTTGGCTACGACCGATCGCATTACCGGCGACGAGATGGGCGAAGCAGAACGTCAAGTTGGGTTAAGTAAAGCTATCAGTGAGGCCGGTTCGGTCTATGGCCTGGGAGCTGTCGCGGCCACTTTCTATTTCGTTGGCCGCAAGAACCACAATTATCGAGCGCGAGAGACAGGCTTGTTGAGTGCAGAAGCGCTGATCGACAGCGTGATCGTCGAGAGCGCGTTGAAAGGGATCACACAGCGAGCGCGGCCATCGGCTGGAAGAGAACGCAGCGAATTCTTCGACGGCGGCAGTTCGTTTCCTTCCGGTCACAGCACGCAGGCTTGGGCTGTCGCAACCGTCATTGCCAACGAATACAAAGACCGGCGCGCGGTGCAAATCGCTGCGTATGGAATAGCGAGTGCCGTCAGCGTCGCTCGATTTACGGGACACAAACATTATCTTTCCGATGTGATTGCGGGCAGTGCTTTGGGCTACGGAATTGGACGCTATGTTTATGAATCACATCATCGCGATCCGGCGTTGAGCCAATCCAGGTGGCCGCGAATCACACCAGAGTTCAACCGGCAGGCTCGCCAGTATGGTTGCGCGCTGACGTGGAACTTCTGACTCATCCGGCGGTACCATGAAGCATGTTTGATTCGGTGCGCGTGAGATTAACGCTCTGGTATGCGGGCGTACTTGCGCTTTCGCTTATCGCGTTTGCGCTCGTGATTTACTACGCGGCCGGCAACATCTTTTACGAACGTCAGGATGAGTCGTTGCGCTCAACCGCGCAAACAGTCGCCAGCGCATACGTCGAAGAGCTTGGCGAAACTCATTCATTGACTACAGCCGGTCAGGTTGTCCTCGCGGAAATAACTTTCCCCAATCGTTACGTCCAGCTCACGGACAACACGGGCAAGCCTGTCGCTGCTTCAGCCAACCTCTCCGGTTCCACTGTCACGATTCCCTCGGCCGTGCTTGGTGAGGCGCGTGCGCATGGTTTCAGTCACGCGACAGTCAACGGGCTACGAATCGCCGTTGTTCCGTTGTCTGCAGACCAAACTCTCGGATACGCCGCAGTCGCCGAACCATTGAGCGTTGTCGAAAACGGCCTCAGCGAACTGCGTCGCGATCTTTTCGCGGGAGTTTTATTGGTACTGCTGCTGGCTTCCGGCGGTGGATACTTTTTGGCGCGCAAGAGCCTTGCGCCGATCGCGTCGATGAACAGCCAGACCCAGCACATCTCCGCGGAGAACCTCTCTTCTCGACTCGACGTGACGAATTCTCGAGACGAGCTCGGACGGCTAGCGACAACCATCAATGAGTTGCTCGCACGGCTGGAGAACTCCTTCAACGAGCAGCAACGATTTATCGCCGACGCTTCTCACGAACTGCGCACGCCGCTCGCCGTCCTGCGTGGGGAAACGGAAGTCGCGCTCGGCAAGACACGCACCGTCGAAGAGTATGAACAATCGTTGTGGTTGATTCAGGACGAAGCCGAACAGCTCTCGCGCATCGTTGAAGATCTGTTCATCCTCGCGCGCCAACCGATTAACACGCATGCGGCGTTGCACAAGGAGCGGCTCTCGTTGAACGACACAGTCAGAGACTGTGCGCGCGCCGCACAGGTGCTCGCGGTTCGCAAAGGCATTCGGCTGAAACTGGAAAACAATTTCCCGTCCATTGTTCTGAACGGTGATGAAGAGTTAATCAAACGGATGCTTTTGAACCTCCTCGACAACGCAGTGAAATACACACCCGAAGGTGGCGAGATCTCACTTGCCCTGGCGCGACAAAATGGGAATGCCGAGATCGTCGTGCGCGACACCGGTATCGGCATTCCAGCCACCGACCAGGCGCGTGTCTTCGATCGTTTCTTCCGCGTCGACAAAGCGCGTGCGCGCGCCCTCGGCGGCGCCGGACTCGGCCTTTCCATTGCCCAATGGATTGTTGAAGTTCACGGAGGCGAGATCAGTGTCGCGAGCGCACCCGGTGAGGGCAGCACGTTTACGGTTCTCTTACCGTTGAAGGCCACGGACTAAGGCTTTGCCTCAAGAGCCCTTCTCATTCACACCGGGCTTCAGCCCGGTGAAAAACCTTGGCGCGGTTGAGAAACCGTTTTAACTGTAATAATATACTTGACTCATACGAGGTATTTGTCTAAAGTGCCTTCACTATGAGCGAGAAAGCATTCCCTAAAACCTTACTTCAAGCTGTCAAATACTTTTCCGATCCTGATACCGCGCTCGGTTGCATGGTTGTTATTCGTTGGCCGGATGGTATCACATGCCCGCGCTGCGATTCGGAGAAGCACTCGTTTGTTAAGACACGCCGCATCTGGATTTGCTCGGGCTGCAAAAAGCACTTCAGCGTGAAGCTCGGTACGATCATGGAAGACTCGCCTATCGGTCTCGACAAGTGGCTTTCTGCGATGTGGTTGATCGTGAATGCGAAGAACGGGATTAGCTCTTACGAGATACATCGCTCGCTCGGTATCACTCAAAAATCAGCGTGGTTTTTGCTTCACCGTATCCGCAAGGCAATGCAGACTGGCACGTTTCAGAAACTCTCAGGTCACGTTGAGGTAGATGAGACATTCATCGGCGGCAAGGCGCGAAACATGCACAAGTCAGTGCTTAGAGGGCGCGTGAAGCAGTTCGCAACTCCGCACACTGGCAGAAACCAGAACATCGGCAAGGTTGCCGTCATGGGCTTACTCGAAAGAGATGGCGAAGTGCGGACTATGGTTGTTGAGAACACTAAGCGCAAGGCGCTGCGCCGGGAGATCAATTCTCACGTTGAACCGGGCGCGATGGTCTACACCGACGCGCTCAGGTCGTACAACGATCTCAACTACGACTACATACACAACGTAATCAACCACGCTGAGAAGTACGTTGACGGCAACGTTCACACGAACGGGATTGAAAACTTTTGGAGTCTGTTAAAGCGCACCATCGGCGGCACCTATGTCAGTGTCGAACCTTTCCACTTGTTTCGCTATCTCGATGAGCAGGGATTTCGTTTCAACAACCGCAAGGGCAATGATTCAGAACGCTTTCTCAAAGCCGCGCAGAACATCACGGGCAAGCGCGTGACCTACAGAGAACTGACTGGCAAAGAGCCTGCGGGGTATGAAACGTCCCACTAAAACAAACCACAAAGCGCCACGGCGCGGAAGGGAAGGGGCAAGGGTTAGTTACCTTGCCTTTTGCTTGTTTACGTCACCATAATTCGGCAATCTATCCAAACAGGCAGGCCCTAAGAGATGAAACCATGTCTTCCCGTCATAACTTACATCCAAATCAAGACTGTCCACGCTTTCCGTTATGGCCTTCTTAGCCGGATCGTAGGCACTAATGTATGGTCCTTCCCCTATAGTCCTCTTGCGCACCCAAACCACCTGATCGCGTTGCTGCTCATGGTGTTCCCGTGGCGAGTAGCGGGGCAAACAACTATTGTGGTTAGAAGGACGCCTGTCGAGGTCGTTATTGCCGCCGATAGCCTCCGTACTGTGGGGAAGCGCGGTGAGATTGTAGGCACTCGCCTTGTCTGTAAGATCGTGCCACTCGGTCCCACATCTGCCTTTGCGGCGTCTGGTTTTGCCGGAACCGAGGTCGCTGAAATTGACATCAAGGGCATGGCCACCAAAGCAGCAGCGCAAAAGGGGTCCATTCACGCCACCGCAGATACTTTTACAGGCATGGTCCTTCCACCTTTGACTGAAGGCCTGGAAAGTGTGAGACGAACGGATATTGAGTCCTACCGCAAACAAACAATGACCATTGCGGGAATCAAAAAACCACCAGTTGAGGTTGCTTTTATCGGCGTAGAACGGGGCAGTCCTACATTTGTTACCGTATCGTTTTGGACTGAAAATACCGAACGCGAGGGTGTTAAACTCGCGCCTAAGAAGCGGAGTTCGGATGAGTTCTCCAAGAGGTCTTCCGTTGGCCTTTTTATGGGCCACCACGAGAACATCGACGGTTATATGAGCAACGATCTGTTTTGGCGAAAAAATGGACCAACCGTTGCCGTCCAGAGGTTGGTGGAAATCATGGCCGACGCAAGACCGGATGTTGTTGGTCGTCCGGTTGAAGTTCTTAGAATAACTAAAACAGGAAGCAAGTGGGAAAACCACGATACATGCAAAGGCGCAGCCGAGAATCCAAACCCATTGCCGAAAAAGAAGCAAAGACGCAGAGCATAAAAACACTTGCCCACCTCCAGTTGTTAAGACTAAAATTCAAAACAACTTTGGTGGATTTCCTATAAATAAGCCGCGACGGGTAAGACGTTGCGGTTTTCGGCTTTTAGACCTTACCACAACTGTCAATCTTCGGGGCGCCCCTTGATGTACTGGTCTCCGTCTATAGCAGCCTCCACAATTCGCAGGACCAGCACCTCTATCGGTACTTGCAACGCATCCGCCCAATGCTCTAGGAACTCCCGATCGCCTTCTGTGAGTTCTGAATCATCTACCGCGAGCATGAGATTGAAAGTAACGGGGCGTCGCGGTTCACCCACAAAAGAAGCACGACGCCCGGCCCCACACCCCCTCTGGGCAACGAGTGCGGATTGCGCGAGGTTTCTTTCAATCCACAGACCCTCGGCAACTAGAGGGGGTTTATATCTGCCCAATGTTAGTGGCGACAACTTTTTCAGGTATGTGTAAAGAGCAGAAGTTTTTGCAAAAACTTTCCAATTTGCAAAACACACTCCTGCCTAGTCGCGGTGAGGCGACCATTCATTACTCTGAACACGTCGAACGACGAACCTCTAACGGTAGATAAGACCGAGAACCACCGTTAACAGGACAGATGTAGCCGTGCTGGTTGTCTGCGTCGTAGAGCTTGGCGGCGCTGGTGCCGGAGCGCCGGGACTCTCAACTTGTCCCGCCAGTACAGAACCCGCGAGCGTGAGACTGAGGATCATTACGGCGCATGTTTGTCGTAAGGTCTTCACTTTTGGTGCCTCCTATGAGAGTTGCAAAAAATTTGCAATTTCAAACGAGGCAAGCATGTGCGGTCTGGCAATACCTTGCAAGGGCCGGAAAGACTACGTTAGATTTGCGCTCGGTTTTCGCTCTCATTTCCTTTCCATCAGTCGAAAAGCAGATTGGTTTTATGTCCTTACGGGCCTCACTACTGCGCGAACTGGAACAGCCAAACCTCAGTGCCGATCGCCGTGCGGAGTTGTGCTGCGATCTCACAAGAGAACTCGAAAACAGAGGCGAATATGATGAAGCACAAAAGGCTCTGAGAGACTACTGGCCGCGCATTGGCGAAGTGCCGAAAGTCGCAGGCTTGGAAGAAAGCACCGCCGCCGAATTGTTCTTACGCGCGGGTGTGCTAACCGGAATACTCGGCGCTTACAGGCAGATTCCCGATGCGCAAGAGACAGCGAAAAACCTACTCACGCAGAGCCATACGATCTTCGAATCACGTCAGGTGATAAAGAAGATAGCCGAAGCACGGACGGAACTTGCTCTGTGTTACTGGCGCACAGATGATCTGGACGAGGCGCGTGATTGCCTTAAACAAGCACTGGCGCTATTGACTATCGACAGCGAGTTGAAAGCAAAGGCACTGCTGAGACTTTCGATTGTGGAACATGCAGCGAAGCATGATCGCAAGGCGTTTCGGATTCTCACGAAATACGAGACGCTATTCCGCAAGCTCAGCAATGACACATTGAGAGGCTGTTACTTCACTACTCTCGGAAATCGATT
>Ga0307505_10001011_pt1 | contig 25681 bp, 22 predicted proteins | sample 23_S_MG_FD_202183 | JGI IMG/M metagenome (GOLD analysis project Ga0307505, IMG submission 202183) | Soil microbial communities from Populus trichocarpa stands in riparian zone in the Pacific Northwest, United States - 23_S | ecosystem: Environmental > Terrestrial > Soil > Riparian zone > Trees... | reverse complement strand
ATCCGACAGGAAATTGCTGAAGTAGCTCTGTGCAATCTGCGTTGTAGATGGCGTACCTAGCGCCGCGATGTTTCGGTGGGCCAAGGGATTCGATGATTTCCTCGAATCGCCGTTCGGAATCTTCGCGCGGGGCCATCGGGGCACAGGCCTCGGCGCCACCTCTTTGTTCTGTGTCGATCGTCGTGGAGGCCAAGCGATCGGTCTGGCTCATTGTGGTTCACCTCGTTTTTGGATGAGAGGCCAACGCTCGATCAGGTATTGCTCAATAGCTTCGCGGACGACCCATGCCAAAGAGACCCTCTTCTCAGCGGCGATTCGCTCCAAGTCCTCGTAGTGGCTCTTGGGAAAGCTGATAGAGGCTCTGATCGAGTCTTCTACGACTCCGGTTCTGATCTGCCGTTTGGCCATATTCACCACTCTTCACCAGTCTGGTGAATCGTACTCCCGACTGGGGGCGGTGGTAAACCCCTCGCACAACCGGCGTCTGCGGCCCTGTCAGTTAAGTCATCTTCTGCCGACGGGCGGCCTGAACATTGATTCCGCTGACGTCCAATCTGTACTTGAGCATTGCGATGCTTACTCCGTAGGCCTGAGCAGCGGCCGATTCTTCGTCGCGACGTGTCTTGATCAGCATCAGGGCCGGTCGCGGCAACAACAAGCACGACGACAACCAATCGGCCTGTGCTTCGTGGGTCCGGTCATAGCTATGAAGCATCAGAAGCCCTTCCTTCGACACGTCCACAGGTGTTGGGCGGTGGTCGAGCAAATGATGTGACAGCTCGTGCATCAAGTCGCTTGATTGGCGTCCTGGCGTATTGGTGGCCTTCAGGATGATCAACTTCTTATCCGAGCCTTCCAACGTCACGGCCGACCACGCGTCATCTCCATCAAGGATGCTTTGACTACTCGGCGAAAGGGCTGAGAATTCAGCAGTTGTTCGCACCTGAATTCCAAGATGTGTGGCCAAGTCCCGAGCGGGCAATGGATCGATAGGCTCAAGGCCGAGCTTCGCGCGGAACTCGAGCGACAACTTTTCGCACCACGACTTGAAGCCACGCTCGAACATTGAAGTGGAGGGCTACACCTGCTCTTCACGAAAGAGTTGTTCCTGCGCTATCAGTATCAATTCCGCGAGTGCCTTCGCGGTTGACGGATTCACAGTGGTTTCCTTTCTGAAGTGAACTCGCACTTGGGGTGTTGCTGCATGGCTTGTGGAACGAAAGCCAAGGACTTCGCCTGGATCGACTTCGACCCACGCGCAAATCTTCTTGAATGTCTCTAGGTCGGGAAGGTTGCCGCGCAGAAAACGCGACAAGGTCGCTGGACTGATTCGTATACCGGCCGCTGTCTCGCGGATTCCGGCCCCTGCTTTCTTCGTCTGCACTCTCTCGATCAGCGTCTCTAACGAGATCTGATTCACGCCCCCTCCGTTTCTCAGGTGAAACGCACCTGGTTGACATTAGAGCCAGAGCGCCCTAATGTTGCGTTTGCTGAACGGGACTGTCTCACACACGAATTGCCACTGTCAAATAGCTTTTCAGAACAGTAGTTTACGTTCATCAGCACGATTACACCCGGGAACCGAAGGGATACCGTATGCCCCGCGACGGAGTTGAAGGCTTCGCTACCACCAAGGCCGCCGTTCTTAGCGCCCTACCCACGAGGTCGGTGGGCGCCGTCACGGGCCTGTTGGCGGCCATCACCGACGCGCACAGCCTTTCTCCTTCGGAGCGCGAGCGGCTGGTGTCAGCCTACGGGAGCATAGGGTCCTTTCTCAAGGAGGATCCCCAGTTTCAGGACGTTGCCGTCCGCGTACATGTCCAAGGGTCAATGCTCATCGGGACCACCACGCGCCCAGAGGGCAAGTCAGAGATGGACGTGGATTTGGTTTTGCTCCTGATCCGGGGACTTGAACACCGCGTGCCGTGCACCACGCTGCTCAACGCGCTATACGCGTCGCTAGAGATCTACGCAAAACGCCACGACTTGGCGGCCACTCGAAAATGCCGCTGCGTTCAGTTGCAGTACACCGGACAGATGCACGCCGACGTGACCCCGGTCATCTGGAGCCCGCGCCCTCACCTGCACGGGCAGCACCACGGGCTCGTTCCCGACCGAGAATTGACGGCGTACAACGGGACCAACCCGGAGGGCTATGGGTTCTGGTTTGCCGATGCGGCCTCAAGGGTTCCCAGTTTCAGTCTGCGGCGGGAACTCGAAACCATGGCCAAGGCCGAGTTGAGCCCCTTGCCCCCGCTTGCCGTGTTCGATCGCCTGCTGTCGCGCATCATCCAGGCCTTCAAGATCCACCGGAACATCATGTTTCGGAACGAACCGGCGCTCGCGCCGACGAGCACGTTCATCACGACCTTGGGGACGAAGGCGTACATCGCGGCATGTAGCCAGAGTTTCTCCTCACCTCTGGACCTGATCTTCCATATTTGGAGCGAGATGCCACGGTGGATTGAGGTCGAGTACACCCATGCCGGCCCGGAATGGATCGTCCTGAATCCGACGGCACCCGAGGACAACCTCGCGCACCGAATGAATTCTGCCGAGCGCCAAGCGGCCTTTCGCAAGTGGCATGAGCGCTTTGGAGGAGATCTTCTGAGGCTCCTCGAGCTCCATCTAGGCGCACCGCCGCAGCTTGATGATCTGACGAAGAGCGTCACCAAGTCATTCGGCGAGCGGGCGAGCCGGGGCGTGACGAACGGTATCCGGGCTGCCGTGGACAGCCAGCGCTCGCGCAGCATTGTGATTCTGCCGGGCGCAGCTGCCGCTCCGCTCATCCTTGAGAGCACGCCACATCGCTTCTTCGGTCGCGGCCACTAAATGACATGGAGGCCACCGCCCCCACCCCTGGCCGCTCAACGAATGCGGCTCGCTGGCTTGGGGCTCCCCGGTGCGACGTTCCGCGGGTCGTCGCCGAGCTTGCTCCGATTTGAGTTCGACGCCGTCCCGTTTCTCGGGGCGCGCGATTATCGTTGCCGGATTGAACTCCGGCGGGAGTCACTCGGCGTCGATACGTTCGTGCTTCGGCCCGACCTGCAGGCCTTGGCGCTCGACAAAAAGCTCCCACACATCTACGGCGATGGCAAAGGAATAACAGAGCTCTGTCTATACACGCCTGCGAGTGGCGAGTGGTACAGGGGCCGATGGCTCTCCGAGACGACCATCCCTTGGACGTACGAGTGGCTGCGTTACTTCGAGCTTTGGCTTGTCGATGGCGAGTGGTACGGGGGCGGAACCCATCCCACCAACTCTGTTCGACGGCGTTACGGGACAAATAGACAACGACAATGACGGCAATCCAACGCCGCATCCTGACCATCGATGGGGGCGGTCTGAAGGGCATGATCCCAGCGGCCTTCTTGGCCGAGATCGAGAGGCAGGTCGGAAGGCCGCTACATGAGTACTTCGACCTCATCGTCGGCACGTCGACCGGCGGCATCATCGCCGCCGGACTTGCAATGGGACTTCGCGCTGATGGCATTGCCAGCATCTATCGTGACGCGGGCCCTCGAATTTTTCCCACCCTCAGCTGGGCGTCACGCGCCTGGGTTTGGACAGCAGGGTGGGTGCGAACCAAGTACCCGACGGCGAGGTTGAGGGCTGAGCTTCAAAGCCAGTTTGGTGATCGACAGATTGGCGAGGCGCAGACTCGCTTGGTGGTTCCATCTTGGGATCGCACAGCGCAGCGGGAGTACGTATGGAAGACCCGGCACTGCGGGCGCTTTCGAAGCGATCACACAAAGCCCATCGTAAACGCCCTGATATCCACGGCTTCCGCACCCACCTACTTCTCGTGCGCTTCCCGACACGGCGGCACAGGTCTTGTAGATGGTGGTGTTTGGGCCAACAACCCGATGTTGATAGCCACCATAGAAGCGCTCGGAGTGCTCAAGTGGGCTCCCGAGTCAGTGCACATGTTGTCACTCGGCTGCGTCCGAGAAGATGAGATCCCACCCGAGTCCGGCGGTTTAATTCGCTGGGCCCGTCCCGGAACGACGCTGCTGATGCAAGCCCAATCGCGGCTTGCAATCGGTGGGACCTACTTGCTGACGGGCGATCGCCCGAATTCCCCGCGACGCATCTTTCGGATCGAGGCAACCGCTCCGAAAGGGTACTTTTCGCTTGACGGGGCGCATGCGCTGTCCGAGATGGAAGGTCTTGGGCATAGCTTGGCGCGCCAATACCTCGATCACGTGGGGCCGATCTTCTTCAATGGTCCGGCGTCACCTTTCAAGCCACTCCCGGTAGATGCGGCGGATGACGACCTGGCTTAAGAGAAGCATCGAGACGGAAACGCGCCCTTTGCGAGCGCGTTTTCAGCCTACGTACTGAAGCAAAATTGGTGGCCTGGGGCGGAATTGAACCACCGACACATGGATTTTCAGTCCACTGCTCTACCAACTGAGCTACCAGGCCGGGAAAGCGGTCGATTATAGCGGCTTCGGGGGTGCCCAAGCCACTCCCCCGGGGGTCCCGGACAGGGTGGCGCCTCTCCGGATGGGGATGATGGTATCGTTGTCATGCCGGCGCCCGCCCGGTCCCTCCGAAGGAAGAGAATCCATGAACATCGCCCAGCAATTCGCGCTCGCCCTCGCCGGCGCGATCGTCCTCGCCCAGCCCGCCGCCGCACAGCAGTACCCCTCCAGGACCGTCACCGTCGTGGTCCCCTTCACGCCCGGCGGCTCCTCCGACATCACCGCGCGCACCGTCTCCGCCAAGCTCCAGGAGTCGCTCGGCCAGGGCTTCGTGATCGATAACAAGCCGGGCGCCAACGGCAGCCTCGGCGGCAAGTTCGTGGCCGCAGCGCAACCCGACGGATACACGCTCTTCGTGGGCTCGATCGGCGTCTTCGCGATCAACCCGGTGCTCTACAAGGACCTGGGATACAACCCGCTCAGGGACTACGACCTGCTGTCGGTGGCGGTGCGCACGCCCAACTCGCTCGTGACGCGCGCCAACTTCCCCGCCAACACCGTGGCCGAGTTCGTCGACTACGTTAAGAAGAATCCGGGCAAGGTGTCGTTCGCCTCCTCGGGCACCGGATCCTCCGACCATCTCACCGCCGCGCTCTTCTGGCAGAAGACGGGGACCAGCGGCATCCATGTCCCCTACAAGGGCGGAAGCGCCGCGCACCTCGACCTCATCGCGGGCAACGTCGACGCCTCGTTCCAGAACCTGGGCTCGATCACCCAGCACGTGAAGGCCGGGAAGATGAAGCTGCTCGCGGTCACCGGCGCCGCGCGCGATGCGGCGGCGCCCAACGTGCCGACGCTCACCGAGGCCGGCGTTCCGGGGATCGAGGTCTACTCATGGCAGGCGTTCGTGGCACCCAAGGGCCTGCCGCAGAACGTGAAGGATCGCCTGCAGCCCGCGCTCGTGGCCGCGATCCGGCATCCCGACGTGGTCAAGCGCTTCAACGACATGGGTTTCGAGGTGGTCGGCAACTCGCCCGCCGAGTTCCACAGGTTCCTCACCGAGGAGCTCGCGCGCTGGAAGCAGGTGGTGGACGCGGGCGGGATCAAGCAGAGCGACTAGCATGGCGCGCACGGCCCCGGGACGCGGCGACGGAAGTGCCACGGTTCGCGATGTCGCGCGCCTGGCGGGCGTCTCCGCGATCACGGTGTCGCGCGCGCTCAACACGCCCGCGCGCCTCGCCCCGGACACGCTCGAGCGCGTGCTCGATGCGATCCGACAGACCGGCTACGTGCCCAACCTGCTCGCCGGGGGGCTGCGCTCGGCGAAGAGCCGGCTGGTCGCGGCGGTCGTCCCGACCATCGCCGGCCCGGTGTTCCTCGACACCATCCAGGCGCTCACCGACGCGCTCGACCGCCACGGCTACCAGCTGATGCTCGGCCAGGCGGGCTACCGCGACTCGCGCGAGGACGCGCTCATCGACGCGATCATCGGGCGCCGCCCGACCGGGATCGTGCTCACGGGAATGATGCATTCGGCCGGGGGCCGCCGCCGGCTCATCAACTCCGGCATCCCGGTGGTGGAGACGTGGGACCTCACGCCGACGCCGATCGACATGCTGGTGGGCTTCTCGCACGAGCGCATCGGCGAGGCGGTGGCTGAATTCCTGCACGCACGCGGTCGCAAGCACCTTGCGCTCATCGGCGGCGATGATTCGCGCGCAGCGCGCCGCGCCGCGGGCTTCCAGCAGGCGTGCACGAGGCTCGGCATCGCCGCAGGATCGGTGCCCGTAGAGCGTGTCCCGGCCCCGACCACGCTCGCCTCGGGCCGCTCGGGCCTCGCGCGCCTGCTCGCCGCCCATCCGGCGGTCGATGCGATCTTCGCGAGCTCGGACCTCCTCGCCCTCGGCGTGATGATGGAAGCCCAGGCCCGCGGCCTCGCCGTACCCGAGCGGCTCGCCATCGTGGGCTTCGGCGACCTGAGCTTGCTCGCAGGGGTCACGCCGGCGCTCACCACCGTGCGCATCGACGGCACCCGCATGGGCCGCATGGCCGCGAGCTTCATCATCGACCGCGCGGAGGGCCGCGAGGTCGCCGAGCGCGTGGTCGACGTCGGCTTCTCGATCGTCGAGCGCGAAAGCGCCTGATGGCGGCCAACGCCCCGTCCATCGCCCGCATGCGCGTCGTGCCCGTCGCGGGCCACGACGGCATGCTCATGAACCTCTCGGGGGCGCACGGGCCCTTCTTCACCCGCAACGTGGTGATCCTCGAGGACAGCGCCGGGGCGAGCGGCGTGGGCGAGGTCCCCGGGGGCGAGAAGATCCGCCGAACGCTCGAGGAGGCCCGCGCGATCGTCGAGGGCGCCGTCGTCGGCAGCCACAACGCGGTGCTGGGCGAGATGCGACGCCGCTTCGCCGATCGCGACGCGGGCGGGCGCGGGCAGCAGACCTTCGACCTGCGCACCGCCATCCACGCGATGACCGCGGTCGAGTGCGCCATGCTCGACCTCCTCGGGCAGCACCTCGGTTTGCCGGTGGCCGAGCTCCTCGGCGAGGGCCGCCAGCGCGAGCGGGTCGCGGTCCTGGGCTACCTCTTCTACGTCGGGGACCGCGCGCGCACCGACCTTTCCTATCGCAGCGAGCCGGACGCGGCCGACGCATGGCTGCGGCTGCGGCACGAGAAGGCCATGGACGCACGCGCGATCGTGCGGCTCGCCGAAGCGGCCCACGCGCGCTACGGATTCAACGACTTCAAGCTGAAGGGTGGCGTGCTTCCCGGCGAGGACGAGGTCGAGGCGATCCGCGCGTTGCACGAGCGCTTTCCGCACGCGCGCGTGACACTCGACCCGAACGGCGGGTGGCTGCTCGCCGATGCGATACGCCTGTGCCGCGACCTGCACGGCGTCATGGCCTATGCCGAGGATCCGTGCGGCGCCGAGTTCGGCTTCTCCGGGCGCGAGGTGATGGCCGAGTTCCGCCGCGCCACGGGACTGCCCACCGCGACCAACATGGTCGCCACCGACTGGCGCCAGCTCGCGCACGCGCTCACGCTGCAGGCCATCGACATCCCGCTCGCCGACCCCCACTTCTGGACCATGCAGGGGTCGGTGCGCGTCGCCCAGACGTGCGCGGCCTGGGGCCTCACCTGGGGCTCGCACTCTAACAACCACTTCGACATCTCGCTCGCGATGTTCACCCACGTGGCCGCCGCCGCGCCGGGCAAGGTCACCGCGATCGACACCCACTGGATCTGGCAGGACGGCCAACGCCTCACGCGCGAGCCGTTGCGCATCGAGGGCGGCATGATCGAGGTGCCGCGGCGTCCCGGCCTGGGCGTCGAGGTCGACGCGGCGAGGCTCGACGCCGCGCACGCGCTCTACGAGAAGCACGGCCTGGGCGCGCGCGACGATGCCCGGGCGATGCAGTACCTGGTTCCCGGATGGAAATTCGACCCTAAGCGGCCGTGCCTGGTCCGCTGAACCCACCAAAGGAGAAAGCGCAGATGAATACCGCCGTACGCCGCACCCTCGCCGCGATCGCGTTGCTCGCGGCCGCGGGCCTCGCCGCCGCCCAGTCGTATCCCAACAAGCCCATCCGCGTGATCGTCCCGTATCCGCCGGGAGGCACCTCCGACATCCTCGCGCGCGCGCTGGGGCCCGGCATGCAAGCCGCGCTCGGGCAGCCGTGGGTGGTCGAGAACAAGCCGGGCGCGACCGGCAACGTTGGCGCGGACCTGGTCGCCAAGTCGCCGGCCGACGGCTACACGCTGCTGCTCGCCGACATCGGCTCGCTCGCCATCGCGCCGAGTGTGGTCACCACCCTGGCCTACGATCCGGTGCGCGACCTCGTGCCGGTCGCAATGGTGGCCTACTCGCCGCACCTGCTGGTCGTGCACCCGTCGGTCGCGGCGAAGGACCCGAAGGAGCTCATCGCGATCGCCAAGGCGAAGCCCGATTCGCTCAACTTCGCCGTGTCGGGCATGGGGGGCGCCAACCACCTCGCCGGCATCGAATTCGCGCAGCGCGCCGGCATCAAGTGGACCTACATCCCCTACAAGGGCGGCTCGCAGGCGTTGACCGACATGGTCGGTGGCCAGGCGCAGGTCATGTTCAACGGGGCGCTCGCGACCTATCCGTTCGTGAAGGGCGGCAACTTGAGGGCGCTCGCGGTCTCGAGCGCGAAGCGCTTCCCCACCATGCCCGACATCCCCACCGTGGCCGAGATGGGCATGCCCGGGTTCGAGACCGGCTCCTTCCAGGGCATCGTCGCGCCCGCCGGCACGCCGCCCGAGATCGTGAACAAGCTGCACGCCACCGTGACCGCGGTGCTCAACACGCCCGAGATGAAGGAGCGCCTCGACAAGGCGGGTGCGGAGCTCAGGCCGCAGTCGCCGGCGCAGTTCGGCACCTTCATCCGCTCGGAGAAGGACCGCTGGGCCAAGGTGGTGAAGGAGTCGGGGGCCAAGTTCGACTGAGGCAATTCCGAAGTTCGATAACATCGGGGCCATGCCCCGATTCGCCTGCCTGATTGCAGCCCTCGTCTTCGCCGCGGCACCCGCCGCGGCGAAGACGTTGCGCTGGGCGAGCCTCGCCGACCACTCGAGCGCCGATCCCCACGGCCAGAACCAGATCATCAACAACGCCATCAACGGCCAGGTGTACGAGGCGCTGGTGCGCAAGGGCAAGCGCATGGAGATCGTGCCGCGCCTGGCCGAGCGCTGGACGCAGGTCTCGCCCACCGTCTGGCGCTTCCACCTGAGGAAGGGCGTCAGGTTCCACGACGGATCGGATTTCACCGCGGACGACGTCGTCTTCTCGATCAAGCGCGCGCAGGGCGACACCTCGACCTTCCGCGTCTACGGCCGTGCCGTGGGCGAGCCGCGCAAGGTCGACGCCCATACGGTCGAGCTCGCGACCCCGGCGCCCAATCCGGCGATGCTCGACACGCTCTCGCTCCTGGCGATCATGAGCAAGGCGTGGTGCGAGAAGCACAAGGTCGAGCGCGCGCAGGACTTCGGCAAGAAGGAGGAGACGCACGCCTCGCGAAACGCCATGGGAACGGGCCCCTACATGCTCGTGCACCGCGAGTCCGACGCGAAGAGCACCTTCAAGCGCAACCCGAACTGGTGGGACAGGCACGAGGGCAACGTGGAGGAGATCGTCTACACCACGATCAAGTCGGATGCCACGCGCATGGCCGCTCTCGCCGCCGGCGACCTCGACGCGGTGCTCGATCCCCCGCTGCAGGACATCGAGAGGCTCGCGCGCGACCCGCGCGTGCGTATCTACCGCGAGCCCGAGAACCTGATGTTCTTCCTCGGCATGGACCAGGCGCGCGACGAATTGCTCTACTCCGACGTGAAGGGAAAGAACCCCTTCAAGGACCGGCGGGTGCGCCTCGCGCTCTACCAGGCGATCGACACCGAGGCGATCAACCGCGTCGTGATGCGCGGGCTCGCGGTCACCACCGCCGCCATGCTGCCCACGCCGGAGGCGGCGGGCGTGCCGAGGGACCTGGTGAAACGCCATCCGTACGACGTCGCAGCGGCGAAGAGGCTCCTCGCCGAGGCGGGCTACCCGGGCGGCTTCGGGGTCGAGCTCGACTGCCAGAACGTGCGCGAGACGGTGTGCACCGCGATCGCCGGGATGCTCGCGCGCGTGGGCGTACGCGTGAAGGTGAACTCGCTCGTGAACCCGCGCTACTTCGCCAAGGGGCTTGCGCGCGACACGAGCTTCTACCTCCTCGGCTGGGGCGGCTCGAACACGGACGCCGTCTTCACGCTGCAGCCGCTCCTGCGCGGACGCGGGCAGCCGGGAGACGGCGACTACAACTGGGGCGACTACAGGGATGCCGCCTTCGACGCGCTGGTCGACCAGGTCAAGGTCGAGATGGATCCGGCGAGGCGCCAGGCCGCCATCAACCAGGCCATGCGCATGCAGCACGAGAACGTCTACCACATCCCCCTGCACCGGCGCATGCAGCCGTGGGCCTCGCGCTCCAACGTCGAGGTGGTCCACCGCCCCGACAGCTGGCTCGAGGTGGCGTGGGTGAAGATCCGCTAGAGGCGCCGTCGTCGTTGGGCGAAGTGCGCGCGTCGACGCAAGTGCGTGCGGATTTTCCCCGTGGGACTCGCTTCGATCGCGGTTGGCTCGCTCGCGACACCGTGTAGCGGGCGCTTGACCTGACGTGATATAGTCAACTATAACACTACATCAGAGGCCGGAATTCTCTCGTGGACAAGGAGTGGAACGACAGCCAGCCGATCTACCGGCAGCTTCGCGACCGGGTCGTCGCCATGATCCTGGACGGCGTGCTGAAGGAAGGCGACGCGCTGCCTTCGGTGCGCACGGTCGCGGCCGACTATCGGGTCAATCCGCTCACCGTGATGAAGGGCTACCAACGGCTGGTCGACGAGCACCTGGTCGAAGCGCGAAGGGGATTGGGCATGTTCATCAACGAAGGCGCGCGCGCGCTCCTGCTGCAGGGCGAGCGCCAGAGGTTTCTCGCCGAAGAGTGGCCGCAGGTGCACGCGACCATCCGCCGCCTCGGCCTCACGCTGGAAGAGCTCATGAGCGCCGCGAAGCGCAAGGGCACCTCGGGAGCGAAGCGCTAGCCATGGCCGTCATCGAAGCCCGCGGATTGCGCAAGGCGTACGGCACCACGGTCGCGCTGGACGGCATCGACCTCGACGTGCCCGAGGGACGCATCCTCGGGCTGATCGGCCCCAACGGGGCGGGCAAGACCACGGCGCTGCACTCGATCCTGGGGCTGACGCCGTTCCAGGGGGAACTCAGGGTGCTCGGGCGCGACCCGTGGCGCGAGCGCAACCTCTTGATGAGCGAGGTCTGCTTCATCGCCGACGTCGCGGTGCTGCCGCGCTGGCTGCGTGTCTCGCAGGCGCTCGACTACGTGGCCGGCGTGCACCCGCGCTTCGACCGCGCGAAGGCCGAGGGCCTGCTCGGCCGCACTACGATCAGGCGGGCGAGCCGGATCGGGGAGCTTTCCAAGGGGATGGTCACGCAGCTGCACCTCGCGCTCGTGATGGCCATCGACGCGAAGCTGCTGGTGCTCGACGAGCCCACGCTCGGCCTCGACATCCTCTTCCGCAAGCAGTTCTACGACTCGCTGCTGAACGACTACTTCGACGGCAACCGCACCATCGTCGTGACCACGCACCAGGTCGAGGAGATCGAGCACGTCCTCACCGACCTGATGTTCATCGACCGGGGCCGCATCGTGCTCGGGTGCGGCATGGAGGACTTCGCCGCGCGCTTCGTCGAGGCGATGGTGCTTCCGGACAACCTCGCCGCGGCGCGCGCCCTCGGCGCACTCCACGAGCGCCAGGTGTTCGGCCGCAGCATCCTGCTCTTCGATCGCGTCGACCGCGACGCGCTCGCCGCGCTGGGCGAGGTGCGCACGCCCGGCATCGCCGACGTCTTCGTGGCGCTCCTGGCCCCGCCATCGCCGGCTGGAACGCGGGAGACCGCATGAGCCCCGGCGCGACCTTCCGCTGGTCGGTGCGGCGCGAGATCTGGGAGCACCGCGGGATCTATCTCGCGCCGCTCGCGATCGCCGCGCTGGTGCTCGTGGGCTTCCTCATCCACGCCGGGCAATGGGCCGGGAAGCTGCAAGGCATCGAGGCGCTCGCCCCCGCGAAGCAGGTCCATGCCGTGATCCTGCCCTTCGGCCTCGCCGCGTCGGTGATCCTCCTGACCGCCTGGATCGTGGGCGTGTTCTATTGCCTCGACGCGCTCAACGCCGAGCGTCGCGACCGCAGCATCCTCTTCTGGAAATCGATGCCGGTCTCCGACCTCACCACCGTCCTCGCGAAGGCGGCGATCCCCATGGCCGTGCTGCCGCTCGCCGCCATCGCGGTCGCGCTCGCCACCCAGGCCGTGATGCTGTCGGTGGGCTCCGCGGTGCTCGCGGCGAAGGGCATGAGCCCGTCCATCCCCTGGACCTACGTGCCATGGATGCAGACGACGCTCGCGATGCTCTACGGCATGGCCGCGCACGCGTTGTGGTTCGCGCCCATCTTCGGCTGGATGCTGCTGGTCTCGGCGTGGGCCAGGCGCGCCGCCTTCCTCTGGGCCTTCATGCCGTTCTTCGCGGCCATGGCGCTCGAGAAGGTCGCGTTCGGTACCCAGTACGTCTGGCTTCTTGTCGGGTACCGGATCACCGGCGGCATGCGCGCGTTCAAGGCCGACGCGACCAAGGACCCGATCACGCAGTTTTCCCAGCTCGACCCGCTCGCATTCCTCGCCCTCCCCGGCCTGTGGCTGGGCCTCGTATTCGCCGTCGTCTGCATCGTGGCCGCGGTCCGGCTGCGCCGCCGTCGAGAACCGATCTAGAAGGAGACATCACCATCATGAAAGCACTGATCCGCTGGTTTCACGTTGCGCTCGCTTGCGGCCTCATCGCGGCCGGCCCCGCTGTCGCCGCACCCACCGACCACCTTGTCGACGCCGCCTGGCTGCAGAAGAACCTCGAGTCGCGGGACCTTCTCGTCCTGGATACGTCACCGCGGCCGATGCACGCGCGCGCGCACATACCTGGCGCCGTGCACGTCGACGTGATGATGTTCATGCTGGCGAGCTTCTCGGGGCGTGACGTCTCCGTCCAGGAGCTGGAGCGCATGTACCAGGTGGTCGGCATCGATCCGGCCAGGAAGATCGTGATCTACGACCAGGGCGGTTCATGGCTCGCGCCGCGCCTCTTCTTCCAGCTGGTCTATCACGGCTTCCCCGCCGAAAGGCTGGCCATCCTCGACGGCGGCATGGCCAAGTGGCAGGCCGACGGCCACCCCGTCGCGAAGGACGCAACGGCGCCGCCGAAACCCGGGAGCTTCAAGGTCTCGCGCGTGAACGAGCACGAGCGGACCCGGCCCGCGGAGCTGGTCGCTGCCTCCGGCGACCGGAAGGCGAACGTCCTCGTCGACGCGATGGGCACCGAAAACCACTACGGCGCCGGAGCATTCGGCATGGGCGGCCACATTCCCTACGCCGTGTCGATGCCGGCGGAGGATTTCTACAACGCCGACAAGACCTTCAAGTCGCCCGAGGAGATCCGTCGCATGGCGGCGCTCTTCGGAATCCGCCCGGACCAGGAGATCCACGCGCATTGCGGCGGCGGCGGCGCGGCTGCCGTGCCGTATTTCGCGCTCAAGCACCTGGCGGGCCACTCGAAGGTGAAACTTTCGGTCGAGTCGCAGATGGGTTGGCTCATGGACGATCGCAACCTGCCGTTCTGGACCTACGCGGCGCCGGCGATGATGCGCGACACCGAATGGCTGGGCATGTGGGGTGGACCCATGTTGCGGATGTACGGCGTGTCGCGGGTGAGCGTGGTCGATGTGCGCGCGCCCGCCGCGTATGCCCAGGGCCATGTTCCTTTCGCAGTGAGCGTGCCGGGGGAGACGTTCCGCGGCCAGGCAAGCGACCCGCGCAAGATGGCCGAGCTTCTCGGCGCCTCGGGTATCGACCCGTCGCACGAGGCTGTCGTCGTTTCGGGCGGAGGCCTCACCCGGGACGCGGCGCTCGCCTACGTGACGCTCGAAAGGCTCGGGCAGAAGAAGGTCTCGATCCTGATGGACTCGCTCGAATCCCTGGAGTCGCTCGACAAGATGACGCGCCTGAAACTCGGGGTCACGAAGGAAGCGACCATCGTGGGCAAGCCCGCGAAGCCCACCGACATGGCGGTGCCACCCGCGAAATACACGGCCACCCTGAAGGAGGGCGTCACGCTCGCCGACGCGAAGGCAACGGGCGGCGCGTATCCGAAGGTCTTCATCGCCTCCGGCAAGGCGCTGCCCAGCCGCGCGGTCGAGGGCAAGGTCGTGCACGTGCCGTACACCGAGCTGCTCAATCCCGACGGCACGCCCAGGGCCGCCAAGGACATCTGGGCCATCCTCACCAAGGCCGGCGTGCCGCGTTATGCCGAGCTCGTCAGCTTCTCCGACGACCCGGGCGAGGCCGCGGCCAACTACTTCATCCTGAAGCTCATGGGCTATCCGGACGTGAAGGTGCTGCTGACCTGAGGAGGTCCATGGCGCTCGTCCACACATTCACGTAGGCCTTTCGCCGACAACGCCGTGGCTCCGGAGCCATGGCCATAGTCCGACCCGCAAAAACTTAGGGTTGCCGGCAAGCGTCCAACTCTCCTTTGGACCAACCGGAGCATCGACAATGAAGCTCATAGCGCTCGCTGCGGCCGTGGCCATGATCGCAGGCACGGCCCACGCCGCCACCACCGAATTCATCATCTACAAGCAGCCCAACTTCCAGGGCGCCTCGCAGACCGTCAAGGGCGAGGTCGCGAACCTCGAGGGCGGCTTCGCCCGCCAGGGCTCCAGCCTGATCGTCCGGGGCGGGTACTGGGAGGTGTGCAACCGCGACCACTTCAAGGGCGACTGTTACGTCCTCGGGGCCGGCGAGTATCCGCGCCTCAGCCCCGTGCTGAACGATCGCATCGTCGCGGTCCGATTCCTCGGGACCGACTCGAAGCACGCGCGCCGCGAGGCCCGCGAGGAGCGGGGCGAGGCCCGCGGGGAGCGGCGCGGGGATCGGCGCGATGCGCGCCGCGAGGCGCGCCAGCAAGGCGCCATCGACCTCTACGGCCGCCCGGATTTCCGCGGCCGCGCGGTACGCGTGGAAGACAACATGCCCGCCCTGCGCGAGTTCGAGGGCCGCGCCTCGAGCGTGATCGTTCACAACGGCACGTGGCAGCTGTGCTCGCGGTCGGGATTCGAGGGTCGCTGCGAAGTGTTCGAGCCGGGCCGGTATCCGCGGCTCGCGGCGCTCGACGACCGCGTGTCCTCGTTGAGGCAGGTGCGCTAGCGCGACGCCCTGAAGAAAAACCCCGCGGAAGCGGGGTTTTTCTTGTTGCTGTAACTGTATCCCCGACGACTCGGGGATGACATCCGCAGCGTCGATGCGCTACGGCGCGTTGTTTCCGGTGAGGTCGCCGCACTCGCGCCAGTAGGGCGGCAGGGGGTTGGGCGCGACGTTCGACTTGTTCCCCTTATGCAGCTGGAGGTTGCCGCCAGCCGTGTTGCGTTCGGTCACCATGTAGAACCGAGTCCCGACGTATTCGTTCATGCCGTCGAGCGAGATCCCGAAGAGGTCGCTTCCGCGGCCGGGCTCCCCGTTGTCGGTGACCGTTACGCGGAACCAGCGCGGATTTTCCGTATCCTCGTTCACGATAGCCTTCCCGCAGAAGTCTCGCGTGTTCTGCAGGACCGTGCCGTCCGCGAGCGTCTCGCGTACGTAGAGCGTGATCTCGGTGCTGCGCACGTGCAGCCCCAGGTCATGATCGACATAGTTGATGTGGCCCCAGAACTTGCCGTTCTTGCACCCGGCGTGGACTCCGTAGTTCGCCATCTGGCCGTCGTCCTTGAAGACATACCCGCCCCCGGTGACAAAATCGCAAGGGGTGGGCGTGACGGTGGTGGCGAGCGCCGGCTGGGGAGCGGCAGCGCCGAGCGCGAGCGCGCAAGCGCCGGCCAAGGCTGAGAGCGAAGATGCGTGGAAGGCTTTGGGTAGGAGCTTGCGGATCATGGTCTCTCCGGAAAGGTGTCGGTTGGGGTCCATGCTAGGGAGCTTCTGCGACGCGTCGTCGCGAGGCGACATCCGCGATTCGACGCAAGTGCGCGAACACCCGCGGGATCGGAGGAAGCGCGCCACAGCGCAGCGCACGCGCGACACCGCGTGGATCGGGTGCTACCGACTTGTGGCCGCCGCGCTACTTCGCGGCGAGCGCTTTTTCGGCCGCAGCGTGCAGCAAAAAGAAAAAACCCGCCGAAGCGGGGTTTTTCTTGGAGCTCGTCATCCCGGCGAATGCCGGGATCCAATTGGGCCCCGGGCCATCGGCGCAGAAGCGCCGCCCGGGGTGACGAATTACATATCCATATCACCCATGCCGCCCATGCCGCCGCCGCCGCCCATGCCGCCGCCTTGCTTCTCGTCCTTCGGAAGCTCGGCCACCATGGCATCGGTGGTGAGGATGAGCGCCGCGACCGAAGCCGCGTTCTGCAGCGCGTAGCGGGTGACCTTGGTGGGATCGAGAACGCCCATCGCCACCATGTCGCCGTACTCGCCCGTCTGGGCGTTGTAGCCGAAGTTGCCCTTGCCTTCGGAGACCTTGTTGATGACCACCGAGGGCTCGTCGCCTGCGTTGCGGGCGATCTCGCGCATCGGCTGCTCGAGGGCGCGCACGACGATCTTCACGCCGGCGGCCTGGTCCTCGTTGTCGGTCTTGACCTTCGAGACCGCGTCACGGGCACGCAGCAGGGCAACACCACCGCCCGGAACGATGCCTTCCTCGACGGCGGCACGGGTCGCGTGCAGCGCGTCTTCGACGCGGGCTTTCTTTTCCTTCATCTCGACCTCGGTCGCGGCACCGACCTTGATCACCGCGACACCGCCGGCGAGCTTGGCCACGCGCTCCTGCAGCTTTTCCTTGTCGTAGTCGCTGGTGGCTTCCTCGATCTGCTTGCGGATCGTCTCCACGCGCGCCTTGATGTTCTCTTCCTTGCCGGCGCCGTCGATGATGGTGGTGTTCTCCTTGCCGATCTCGACGCGCTTGGCACGGCCGAGCGCCTTCAGCTCGGTGTTCTCGAGCTTGAGCCCCAGCTCCTCCGCGACCACGGTCGCGTTGGTGAGGATCGCGATGTCTTCCAGCATGGCCTTGCGGCGGTCGCCGAAGCCCGGCGCCTTGACGGCGCAGGTCTTGAGGATGCCGCGCAGGTTGTTCACCACCAGGGTGGCGAGCGCCTCACCGTCGACGTCTTCGGCGACGATGAGCAGCGGCCTGCCGGCCTTGGCGACCTGCTCGAGCACCGGCAGGAGGTCACGGATGTTCGAGACCTTCTTGTCGTGCAGCAGGATGAACGGGTCTTCCAGGATGGCGACCTGCTTGTCCGGGTTGTTGATGAAGTACGGCGAGATGTAGCCGCGGTCGAACTGCTTGCCTTCCACGAGGTCGAGCTCGTTCTCCAGGCCCTTGCCGTCTTCCACGGTGATGACGCCTTCCTTGCCGACCTTGTCCATCGCCTCCGAGATGGTCTTGCCGATCTCGGGATCCGCGTTGGCGGAGATGGCGCCGACCTGGGCGATCTCCTTGGAGGTGGTGCAGGGCTTGCTGATCTTCTTCAGCTCTTCGACGGCGGCGGTGACCGCCTTGTCGATGCCGCGCTTGAGGTCCATCGGGTTCATGCCGGCGGCGACGTACTTCATGCCCTCGGCGACGATCGACTGCGCGAGCACGGTCGCGGTGGTGGTGCCGTCACCGGCGACGTCGGAAGTCTTGGAAGCGACCTCCTTCACCAGCTGGGCGCCCATGTTCTCGAACTTGTCCTTGAGCTCGATCTCCTTCGCGACCGACACGCCGTCCTTGGTGACGGTGGGGGCGCCGAACGAGCGCTCGAGGACGACGTTGCGGCCCTTCGGGCCGAGGGTGATCTTGACCGCATCGGCCAGGATGTTCACGCCCACAATCATGCGATTGCGCGCGTGCTCTTTGAATTTGACGTCTTTGGCTGCCATGGTGTGTTCCTCTATTCAGTAGCGGTGATGGGACGCTGTCAGCCGACAACGGCCATGATGTCTTCCTCGCGCATCACGAGGAGCTCGTCACCGTCGACCTTCACGGTGCTGCCCGAGTACTTGCCGAAGAGAACCTTGTCGCCGACCTTGACGTCGACGGGGCTCACCTTGCCGTCCTCGTTCTTCTTGCCGGGTCCGACGGCCATCACCTCGCCCTGGTCGGGCTTCTCGGCGGCGGTGTCGGGGATGACGATGCCCGAGGCGGTCTTACGCTCTTCCTCGAGCCGCTTGATGATCACGCGATCGTGCAGGGGACGCAGTTTCATAGGCTTTCGCTCCAATATTCAGGACTGGTCGTATTGGCGGCAACGTCGGGATCCTGCGAGTCGCATCGCAAGTCCCTGTTCCGCCGCCTGTTTTCGAATCCGCGAGGTTTAGCACTCACCCGCGGGGAGTGCTAATAATAGGCCCGGAAGAACCGAACTTCAAGGGGTCGATTGGCTGTGTGAGCGCAGACTGACCGCTTGGGGCGTGGCTAGAGGAACTCGGCGAGGCTGGTTGCCCCGGTTTCCTTGACGCGGTCGAGGAACGGCCGCGCCGCCCACTTCGCCGGCGTGATGAGCTCGGACTCGGCGAGGTCGCGCGCGAAGATCGCCTTCATCCGGTTGGCGAAATCGGCTCCAAGGACGACAGCGTTCAGCTCGTCGTTGTACGCGAGGCTGCGCCAGTCGAGGTTGGTGGACCCGATCGTGCTCCAGACGCCGTCGATCACCGCGCTCTTCGTGTGCAGCAGCCGGCTCTTGCGCTCGTGGATCTTCACGCCCGCATCGAGGAGCGCCTTGTAGTGCGCGCGCCCGGCGTGGAACACGAGGGCGCTATCGGTCTTGCCGGGCAGCACGAGCTGCACGTCGACGCCGCGCCGCGCCGCGGCGGCGAGCGCCGCGAGGAGCTCCGGATGGGGCACGAAATAGGCGTTGGTGATGAATACCTCGGTCTCGGCGGACTCGATCGCGGAGATGAGCGCGAGATAGAGCGCATCGGCCGCGCCGTCGCTGCCAGGCGAGCTCGCCACCGCGCGCACCACGTGCGGGCCCGCGGGGCCGAGCTTCGGATAGAGGCCGGCGGGGTCGAGCTTCTCCTTCTTCCACTTCTCCCACTGCGCCACGAAGGCGCGCTGCAGGTCGCCGACCACGGGGCCTTCGAGCTGGATCTGCAGGTCGCGCCAGGGCCGCTCCTCGAAGGGCATGCTCGCCGGATCCGGGCGCGAGCCGGAAGCCGAGCCGTAGACGCGGCTGATGTTGATGCCGCCCAGGAACGCGATCCTGCCGTCGACGACCACGAGCTTGCGATGGTCGCGTGCCTGCACCCCGACGGGCCCGCGCTTGAGCAACCCCGGGGCCACCGGGTTGAACACCGCGACGGCGATGCCCGCTTTTTCCAGTCCCTCGAAGAATTCCTTCGGCGTGCCGATCGAGCCCACGGCATCGTAGATGAGGCGCACCTTCACCCCGGCACGCGCGCGCTCGGCGAGCGCACGTGCGAAATCCTGTCCCACCTCGTCGTCGTCGAAGATGTACATCTCCATGTGCACGTGGTGGCGCGCGCCCCGGATCGCCTTCAGCATCGCGGCGTAGGTGGCGCGACCGTCCTCGAGGGGCAGGGCCAGGTTGCCGAGCGAGAGCGGCGTGCCCGCGAGCGCTTCCTCGACCGCGACGTGCCGGTCGAGGATGTTGGTCTCGGGTGCGCGCTTCTTCAGCTCCGCGAGGACCTGGCGGCTCTGCGCATGCGAGAGCGGGCCGCGCGAGCCCTGCACTCGCACCGCCTGCGTCTCGGTGCGCAGCATGAAGCGGTCGATGGGCTCGACCGTGGCGCAGCCCGCCGCGGCGAGCACCGCCAGGAAGGCCGCGAGCCGGCGTGCGAGCGCGGCCGCGGCGATGGTGGCCTACTTCACCAGCCGCGGGCAGCGCCCGAGCTGGTAGACATGACGGCGGCTGCCGCGCGGGCGGCCGAACGCGGTCGGCGAGGGAATGATCGGGCACGGCGGATTGCGATATCCGCCCTCCTCGAGCGTCACATCCTCGGCTACCTCGGCCCACACGCCGCCGCGCACCGGCCGGAACAGCCACTGCACGTATCCCGCGCGCGATGCGGCCTCGATCAGCTCGTCGGAGTCGGGCACCTCGGCCACGATCGGCGGCTGCCCGCCGATCGACATCGGCAGCGTGCCGAAGGCGCCCATGCACTCGAGCGATTCCTGCTCGGAGGCGCCGGGGCGCACGAAGGGCGGCGCCTCGATGCGCGCGAGGTCCCACGAGCCCAGCTCCCAGGCGACGTCGAGCAGCTCGTTCTCGAGCTCTCCCAGCTGGTCCCAGCGCTCGTTCAGCTGCAGCGCCGACGAGGGCACCGATTGGTACGCGATCACGTTGGCGTCGGTCACGTCCGCGAGCCGCGTCTCCACGAATCCGTGCCAATGCAGCGTGAGCACGACCGGCGTGTTGGCGTACGGCACCGCGGCCACCGTCACGGCAACGAGCGGCAGTCGGTTGGAGATCAGTTGCGTCTCGATTCGGTCCAGCAGGTCCATGCGTCGTCCTCCGAAGTATGAGAAACGCCCGCCCCGCCGTGGTTCGGGCGCCTGCTCCAAATGAAGCAACTCCCGTGCGCAAATCGTTTCTTGCATGAAATCAAGGCGCCGTGTTGCTAGCAGTCGCATGAGACGGTTGCCAATGCCTCTTCCGGTCCGACGCTAGAATGCTTGTCCCGCCTACGAGGAACGCCTCAGTGCCCCTGCTGGGAAAGGCCGAGAAGGGCCAGCTCGAGGAGCTGATCCTGCAGAAGTTCCAGGCCCACTACGACCAGAACGGGCCCGGCTCGCTCCTCGCTGACGGCGCGCGCGTGGTGGTGCATGGCCGCGGCGTCGATGTCGACCATGGCGAGCACCCCGACCCGCTCGCCGCCGTGCCGTTGAAGACCCTCTTCACCGCGCTTTGCTACCTCTCGGCGGGCTCGCCGGCGATGCCGCGCGAGGCGCTCGAGTCGCTCGCCACCGAGGCCACCAGCGTCGCCGCCGCTCACATCAACCGCATCGTCCCGGAATGAACGGCGCGGCGAGCAACCGCGAAATGGTGGCGCGCTCGCTCGCCGCGGTGTGGCACCCGTGCACGCAGATGAAGGCGCACGAGCGCTTCCCGCTGGTGCCCATCGCGCGCGGCGAGGGCGCGTGGCTCGTCGACTTCGAGGGCCGGCGCTACCTGGACGGCGTGAGCTCGTGGTGGGTGAACCTCTTCGGCCATTCGCACCCCGCGATCAACGCGGCGCTCGTCGGCCAGCTCGGCCGCCTCGAGCACGTGATGCTCGCGGGCTTCACGCATGCGCCCGCGGTGGAGCTGGCCGAGCGCCTCGCGCGGCTCGCGCCCGGCAGGCTGGGGCACGCCTTCTTCGCTTCCGATGGCGCCTCGGCGACCGAGGTCGCGCTCAAGATGGCATTCCACCACTGGGCCAATCGAGGCCGGCGCATCAAGAACCGCTTCGTGGCGCTCGCCGGCGGCTACCACGGCGAGACCGTGGGGGCGCTCGGCGTGACCGACGTGCCGATCTTCCGCGACGCCTACGCCCCGCTCGTGCGCGCCGCGCTGGTGGCGCCTTTTCCCGCCTCCAACCCCGGAAGCGCGGCCAAGGCGCTGGAGGAGATCATCGCCGAACGCCATCACGAGATCGCGGCCTTCATCGTCGAGCCGCTCGTGCAGGGGGCTTCCGGCATGCGCTTCTATCCCGCGGAATACCTGAAGCGCGCACGCGAGATCTGCACGCGCTACGACGTGCTGCTCATCGCCGACGAGATCATGACGGGGTTCGGGCGCACCGGCACGATGTTCGCCTGCGAGCAGGCCGGCGTCGAGCCCGACCTGCTGTGCCTGTCCAAGGGCATCACCGGGGGCTACCTGCCGCTCTCGTGCGTGCTCGCCACGGACGCCGTCTACGGCGCGTTCTACGACGACGACGTGGCGCGCGGTTTCCTGCACTCGCACTCGTATTCGGGCAACGCGCTCGCCTGCCGCGCGGCGTGCGCGGTGCTGGACCTCTTCGAGCAGGGCGACGTGATCGCCGAGAACCGACGCCACGCGGCACGTTTCGGCGCGCTGTGCCGCCCGCTCGCGGCGCACCCGCGCGTGCGCGACTTCCGCCGCCTGGGGATGATCTGGGCGTTCGAGGTCGACGGCGCCGGGCCCGGCTTCGCGATGCGCGCCTTCGAAGCCGCGCTCGCGCGCGGCGTGCTGCTGCGCCCCATCGGCAACACCGTCTACTTCATGCCGCCGTATATCCTCACGGACGAGGAGTTTTCGCTGCTGGTTGAAACCGGATTGGCCCTGGCGGAGCTAAAGCCGTGAAGAACGAGTCAAGGGAGTCAGGAGAGTAAACCACGCGAGTTGACACACCTCGATCACTTCACGCACCTACGCCCAATTGCCTTGACGTCCCACTCTTCTAACTCCCTTTACTCGTTCTTCCCCGGCTGTAGTCCCACGAAGTGGGCAGCGGTGTTGCTGACGGCAGTGCTGCCCGCGATAGCGGGAGCAAAGGGGCTGCCCGAGCCTGTGAGGGCGGCGCTCGCGCGAGCCAAGGTGCCGGCGGATGCCGTCGCGGTGGTGGTCGAGCCGGTGCTCTCCGGGCCCGTGCTCGTCTCGCACGAGTCGAAGACGCCGATGCACCCGGCCTCGGTGATGAAGCTCTTCACCACCTTCGCGGCGCTCGAGCTCCTGGGCCCGGCGTTCACGTTCCGCACCGACGTCCTCGCCACCGGCACGCTCGCCGATGGCGTCCTCGCGGGCGACCTCGTGCTGCGCGGCGGCGGCGATCCGAAGCTCACCTACGAGCGCCTGTGGCAGATCGCCCATCACCTGCGCGCGCGCGGCGTGCGCGAGATCCGCGGCGACGTGATCCTCGATCGCGGCTACTTCGCGCCGTCCGCCCCGCACGACCCGGGCGGCTTCGACAAGGAGCCGCGGCGCGCGTACAACGTCGGCGCCGACGCGCTGCTGGTGAACTTCCAGGCGGTCGACTTCCGCTTCATCCCCGAGGCGGCCGCGGTGCGCGTCACCGGCGAGCCCGACCTGCCCAACGTGGACATCTCGAGCCGGATCCGCCCGGTCTCCGGCCCCTGTGGGGCCTGGCGCCAGGGCCTCGCCTACGACGTGGTCGAGAACGGCCTCCTCGCCACCGTCACCTTCAGCGGCACCTATCCCTCGGAGTGCGGCGAGCGCAGCTGGCCGCTGGCGCTCCTCGACGGCACGCGCTTCACCGAGGCGGCATGGCGCTGGGTGTGGAGCGAGGCGGGCGGCGTGCTGCGCGGCAAGGTGCGCGTGGGACCGACCCCGCGCGAGGCGCGGCTCGTGCATCGACACGACTCCGAGCCGCTCGCCAACCTCGTGCGCGACACCAACAAGTTCTCCAACAACGTGATGGCGCGCCACCTCTTCCTCGCGCTCTCGGCGGAGCCGACGGGCGTGGGCGGCGAGGCCCAGGCGAGCGCGCGCGTGGTGACGGAGTGGTTGCGCCGTCGCGGAATCGAGGCGCCGGAGCTCGTTCTGGACAACGGCTCGGGGCTTTCGCGCAACGAGCGCGCGAGCGCCGCGACCCTCGCCGCGCTGCTGCGCCTGGCGTGGTCGAGCCCGGTGATGCCCGAGCTCGCGGCCTCGCTCCCCGTGCTCTCGGTCGACGGCACGCTCAAGCAGCGCGGACGGCTTGCCGGCGGCCAGGCGCATCTCAAGGGCGGCACGCTCGCCGGCGTGCAGGCGATCGCGGGCTACGTGCTCGACCGTCGCGGCCGGCGCTGGATCGTGGTGATGATGATCAACCACGCCAACTCGGGCCCCGCGCAGGCCGCCATGGATGCGCTCGTCGATTGGGTTTATCGTCAAGAATCGGCAAGGCCGGGGCCATGACCGCCGCGATGATCGAGACGCACGAGGTCGCCAACCAGGTGCCGCCGCTGGAGGGCTACGACGCCTACGGCGCGGACCCCTGGCTGCGCGCTGCGGTCGCGCGCGCGAAGGTGCCGTGGATCGAGGGCCAGGCCCACGGCCTCGGCGTCTACGTGGGCTCGCCCGAAGCGCAGCATCACGCGGTGCTCGCCAACCGCTACACGCCCGAGCTGCGCACGCACGACGCCACCGGCCACCGCATCGACACGGTCGCGTACCACCCGTCGTACCACGTGCTCATGAACCGCGCCTTCAGCGCGGGCGTGCACTCGCTCGCGTGGAAATGCCAGCCCGGCGGCTTCTCGGGCCGCGCCGCGCTCTTCTACCTCTGGAACCAGCTCGAGCAAGGCACCGCGTGCCCGGTCACGATGACCTTCGCCTCGATCGCGGTGCTCGACCAGGCGCCGGCGCTCGCGCGGGAGTGGCGCGCAAAGGTGCTCGCCGACGCCTATGACCCGCGCCCGGAGCCCGTCGCGCGCAAGAGCGGCGCCACGATCGGCATGGCGATGACCGAGAAGCAGGGCGGCTCGGACCTGCGCGCGGTGGCCACGGTCGCGGTGCCCGACGGCTCGACGTGGCGCCTCACCGGGCACAAGTGGTTCTGCTCGGCGCCGATGAGCGACGGCTTCTTCACGCTCGCGCGCCTGCCCGAGGGCGTCACCTGCTTCTTCGTGCCGCGCTCGCTTCCCGACGGCACGCGCAACGCATTCCTGATCCAGCGCCTGAAGGACAAGGTCGGCAACCGCTCCAACGCCTCCTCGGAGATCGAGTATCGCGACACGTTCGCGCAGCTGGTGGGGGAACCCGGGCGCGGCATCGCGACCCTGATCTCGATGGCGCACCACACGCGCTTCGACATCGTCGTCGGCGTGGCGGCGATGATGCGCGCGGCGCTGAACCAGGCGCTGCACCACGCGTGCCACCGCAGCGCCTTCGGCAAGGAGCTCGCCGACCATCCCCTCATGGCCAACGTGCTCGCGGACCTGGCGCTCGAGGCGGAGGCGGCGACCTTGCTCGCGTTTCGCCTCGCGGCGGCATTCGACGCCTCGCAGGCGGATGCCGGCGAGCGCGAGCTGCAGCGCGCGTTGACGCCGGTGGCCAAGTACTGGCTCTGCAAGCGCATGGCGGCGGTCGCCGCCGAGGCGATGGAGTGCCTCGGCGGCAACGGCTACGTCGAGGAGAGCCCGCTCGCGCGCCTCTACCGCGAGGCGCCGCTGAACGGGATCTGGGAGGGGAGCGCCAACGTGATCTGCCTCGATGCGTTGCGCGCGTTCTCGCGCTCGCCCGAGGCGATCGGCGCGATCGAGTCCGAGGTCTCCGCGGGCAGCGACCCGCGGCTTGCCCGCAGGCTGGGAGGCGCGATGCGGGCGCTGCGCGACCCGGTCTCGGCCGAGGCGCAGGCGCGCGCCATCCTCGAGTCGCTGGCGCTGTGCGTCCAGGGCTCGCTCATGAAGCGTCACTCGGATGCGCGTGCGGCGGAGACCTTCTGCTCCTCGCGCCTCGGCGAGGGCGCGCGCGCGTTCGGAGCGCTCGAGCTCGATGCGGCGGCGTTGAAGGCGCTCGCGCTGCGCGCGCGCCTCGGGACGAGCTAGAACGGGATTGGGCCCCGGGGCGTCGCAGCGATTGCTGCGCCCGGGGTGACGACTAAGCGGCTTTCTTCGCTTCCTCGAGCATCGACAGCTTGTCGCGCGCGAGCATGAAGTTGCGTCCCATCTCGGCGAGATCCTCGGCCGAGT
>Ga0307505_10001010_pt1 | contig 25687 bp, 22 predicted proteins | sample 23_S_MG_FD_202183 | JGI IMG/M metagenome (GOLD analysis project Ga0307505, IMG submission 202183) | Soil microbial communities from Populus trichocarpa stands in riparian zone in the Pacific Northwest, United States - 23_S | ecosystem: Environmental > Terrestrial > Soil > Riparian zone > Trees... | reverse complement strand
GGCCTCGAGCTCGATGATCCCGCTCTGCTCCTCCGCCCGGCGCGCCTTGCGGTGCCGCTTCACCATGTTGATGCCCTTCACGGTGACGCGCCCGGTCTTCGGGAACACCCGGATCACCTCACCCGTCCTGCCCTTGTCGTCGCCGCGCATCACCTTGACGGTGTCGCCCTTGGTGATGCGCATCTTCACGCGCTCGGCGTTGTCGGCGTGCCGCTTGCGGTTCACCGCCCTGGGGCGGTCCGTCTTGCGGTATCTCAGAATGCGCATGCTAGAGCACCTCCGGCGCCAGCGAGACGATCTTCATGTACTTCTTCTCGCGCAGCTCCCGCGCGACCGGGCCGAAGATGCGCGTCGCGCGCGGCTCCCCCTGGTCGTTGATGATGACCACCGCATTCTCGTCGAAGCGGATGTAGCTCCCGTCCTTGCGCCGCGTCTCCTTCACCGTGCGCACCACCACGGCCTTCGCGACCTCGGACTTCTTCACCGTGCCGTTGGGCAGCGCGTCCTTCACCGCCACGACGACCGTGTCGCCGAGACCGGCGTAGCGCCGCCGCGTGCCGCCCAGCACGCGGATCACCAGGGCGCGCTTGGCGCCCGAGTTGTCCGCGACTTTTACGACCGATTCCTGTTGGATCATTGCAGTTTCCCGATTCCTCTGATTCGCCGAATTCGTCGAATTCGACGGTGCCTACTTCGCGCGCTCGACGATCTCGACCAGACGCCACCGCTTGTCCTTCGACAGCGGCTTCGTCTCGGCGATGCGGACGAGATCGCCCGTCTTCGCCGCGTTCTCCTCGTCGTGCGCCTTCAGCTTGCTGGTGTACGTGACCATCTTGCCGTAGACCGGGTGCGGCACGCGCCGCTCGATCGCCACGACCACCGTTTTCTGCATCTTGTCGCTCACGACGCGGCCGATGCGGGTCTTCCGCGTGCCGCGCTGCGTCGCCTGCGTGTTCGTATCAGCCATTCTTGGTTCGCTCCCGCTCACTGAGCACGGTCTTCAAACGCGCGATGTCCTTGCGAATCGTGCGCAGTCGCAACGGGTTCTCCAGCGGCTCGGTCGCGCTGCGAAACCGCAGCCGGAACCGTTCCTCTTCGAGCTCCGCTACGCGCGCCCTGATGTCCTCGACCGACATCTCGCGAACTTCTTCAGCCCGCATGGTCACTGGCCCTCCCCGTCATGCGATCGCGCGTCGTCGCGGATCACGAACTTGGTCTTGATCGGCATCTTGGCTGCCGCCAGCCCCATCGCCTTCTCGGCGATGTCCTTCGGAATCCCCTCGAGCTCGAACATCACGCGCCCCGGCTTCACCACCGCCACCCAGCCTTCCGGCGAGCCCTTGCCCTTCCCCATGCGGGTCTCGGCGGGCTTCTTCGTGATCGGCTTGTCCGGGAAGATCCGGATCCAGACCTTGCCGCCGCGCTTGATGTGGCGCGTGAGCGCCACGCGCGCGGCCTCGATCTGGCGGTTCGTGATCCACCCCGGCTCCATGGCCTTGAGGCCGTAGGTGCCGAACGAGATCTCGCTGCCGCGCTGCGCGACCCCGCGCGTGCGGCCCTTGAACATCTTGCGGAACTTGACCCGCTTCGGACTCAGCATGGCTCGATCTCCTCAGCTGCCGGTCGAGTACGTGGAGCCACGGCGGTCGTCCACCTTCTCACCCTTGAAGATCCAGCACTTCACCCCGATGGTGCCGAAGGTGGTCTTGGCCGTGCTCTGCGCGTAATCGATGTCCGCGCGCAGCGTGTGCAGCGGCACGCGACCCTCGTGGTAGCCCTCGACGCGCGCGATCTCCGCGCCGCCGAGGCGGCCGGCGCACTTGATCTTGATGCCCTGGGCGCCCATCCGCATCGCGCTCTGCACCGCGCGCTTCATGGCGCGGCGGAACGAGATGCGCTGCGCCAGCTGGCTCGCGACGTTGTCCGCCACCAGCTGCGCGTCGAGCTCCGGACGCTTGATCTCCTCGACGTTGATCCCGACTTCCTTGCCGGTGAGGTGCGCCAGCTCGTCGCGCAGCTTGTCCACTTCCGCGCCCTTCTTGCCGATCACGACGCCCGGACGGCCCGTGTGCAGCGTCACCACCACCTTGCCGGGCTTGCGCTCGACGATGATGTCGGCGATCGCGGCATGGCCGAGGCGCGCCTTCAGGTACTTGCGAAGCAGCTCGTCTTCCTTGAGCAGCGCCGGCAGCTCGCGCCCCGCGTAGTAGCGCGAGCGCCAGTCCTTGCTGATGCCGAGCCGGAAGCCGATCGGATGCGTTTTCTGTCCCATTAGCGACCCTCAGGGCGCTCGGCCACGACGATCTCGACGTGGCTCGTGCGCTTGATCATTGGCGTCGCCCGGCCCATGGCCGCGGGCGTCCACCGTTTCATCTTGATGCCTTCGTTGATCACCGCGTACTTCACGAAGAGCTCGTCCACGTCGAGCGACGCGTTCTGCTCCCGCGCCGCGTACTCCGCGTTCGCGACCGCGGACTTGAGCACCTTCTCGATCTGCTTCGCGGCGTGCTTCTTCGAGAACGCCAGCAGCGCCAGCGCCTCGTTCACGCCCTTGCCGCGGATCTGGTCGATCACGAGGCGCATCTTGTACGGCGACTGGCGCGCGGAGCGCTGGAACGCCCGCGCCTCACGCGGCTCACGCGGCTCGTAGGCGATCCGGTCGGCCGCCGGCTTCGCCGGCGCCTTCCTGGCGGCCGTCTTCTTCGCGGCGGCCTTGGCCGCCGGACGCCTGGCCGCGGCCTTCTTCGCGGCCGCCTTCTTCGCGGGCTTCTTCCCGGCCATGGGCTACTTGCCTCCCTTGGCCGCAGGCGCCGCCGCCGCAGGCGCGGCGGACTTGCCCGGCACCGACGTGGACTTGTCTTCCTTGCGCGCGCCCGTGTGGCCGCGGAACAGTCGCGTGGGCGAGAACTCGCCCAGCTTGTGCCCCACCATGTTCTCCGTCACGTAGACGGGGATGAACTTGTTGCCGTTGTGCACCGCGAAGGTGTGGCCCACGAACTCCGGCAGCACCGTGCTCGCGCGCGACCAGGTCTTGATGACCTTCTTCTCGTTGCGCTGGTTCATGCCATGCACGCGCTTCAGCAGCGCGTCCTGCACGAAGGGTCCCTTCTTGACTGAACGTCCCATGGGTCAGCTCTGCGTGGCTTTGCCGCGGCGACGGCCGCGGACGATCAGGCGATTCGACGCCTTCTTCTTGTTGCGCGTCTTCACGCCTTCCTTCTTGCCCCAGGGGCTCACCACGTTCCGGCCGCCGCGCGTGCGGCCACCGTGCGGGTGATCCACCGGGTTCATCACTTCGCCGCGGACGTGCGGGCGGCGGCCCTTCCAGCGCGCCTTGCCCGCCTTGCCCCACGACACCAGCTCGTGCTCCTCGTTCCCCACCGTGCCGATCGTGGCCATGCACTTCGCATGCACCAGGCGCATCTCCGTGGAGGGCATGCGCACCGTGACGTAATCGCCTTCCTTCGCCACCACCTGCGCCGACATCCCCGCCGAGCGGCACAGCTGGCCGCCCTTGCCGAGCTTCAGCTCGATGTTGTGCACGTCCGTGCCGAGCGGGATCTCGCCCAGCGGCAGCGCGTTCCCCGTGCGGATGTCCGCGCCCGGGCCCGAGCTGATCGTGTCACCGACCTTGAGCCCCTTGGGGTGCAGGATGTAGCGCAGCTCGCCGTCCTGGTACTTCACCAGCGCGATGCGCGCCGAACGGTTCGGATCGTACTCGATCTCCGTGACCACGGCCGGCATGCCGGCCTTGTTCCGCTTGAAATCGATGAGGCGGTACTTGCGCTTGTGACCCCCGCCGCGCCGCCGCATGGAGATGTGGCCATGGTTGTCGCGACCGCCCGTCTTGCCGAGGGGCTCCGTCAGCGACTTCTCCGGCGTGGAGCGGGTGATCTCCTGGAAATCCGGCACCGAGCGGAACCGGGTTCCGGCCGTCACCGGCTTGAATTGACGAGTTGGCATCTGGATTCCTTAACCTTCGAAGATTCCCTCGATCGTGTCCCCGTCGCGGAGCTTCACGATCGCCTTCTTCCATGCCGGCCGGCGGCCGGTGGTGCGGCCCATCCGCTTCTCCTTGCCCCGCTGCTGCGAGGTCCAGATGTCGGCGACCTTCACCTTGAACAGGTCTTCCACCGCCGCGCGGATCTGCGACTTCGTCGCCTCGGGGTGCACGACGAACGCATACTCCCCGCGCACGTGGTACGCGGCCGAGCTCTTCTCGGTGATCAGCGGCCGGACGAGGACTTCGTGCTTGGTCGGCATCGCTTACTTCCCCTTCTTCTTGGCGGCCTTCTTCGCCGCCGGGCTGGCCTTCTTGGTGGCTTTCACGGACGCCTTCTTCTCGGCCTTGGCGGAGGTCTTCCTCGCCTTCGGCTCGGCCTTCGGCGCCGCCTTCTTCGTCGCCTTCTTGTCCGTCGTCTTGTCCGCCGTCTTGTCCGCGGTCACGTCCGCCTTCGGGGGCTCCCCGGTGAGGGCGCCTTCCTCGATCACGACGAGGTCCGACCACAGGATGTGGTAGGTGGACACGTCGCTGTACGGCATGACGTGGACGCGCGGCAGGTTGCGGCCGCTGAGGAACAGGTTCTGGTTCACGCCGTTCGTCAGGATCAGCACCTTCTTGTCCACGCCGCCGAGCTTCTCGACGAGCGCGCGCAGCACGCTGGTCTTCGGGGCGTCGAAGGTGAAGGCGTCCACCACGGCGATCGCGTTCTCGCGCGCGCGCGCGTTCAGCGCGCTCTTGCGGGCGAGGGCGCGCACCTGGCGCGGGACGTACTGGGCATAGCTCCGCGGCGTGGGCCCGAACACGGTGCCGCCGCCCACCCAGTGCGGGGCGCGGGTCGAGCCCTGACGGGCGCGGCCGGTGCCCTTCTGCTTCCACGGCTTCTGGTTGCCGCCGACGACGAACCCGCGCGTCTTCGTGGCCGCGGTGCCCTGGCGCTGGTTGGCGAGGAACGCCTTCACCGCCTGGTGCATCGCGGGCATGTGCACGGTGCCGTCGAACAGCGTCTCGGGCAGCGTCACCGCGGTGCGGGACGCGCCCTTCGCCGTGAACGCCGGCGCCTCGAACTTGGTCTCGTTAGCCATATAAGGAATTCCGTGCGTCCTAGCTCTTGTGGACCAGGACGATCCCGTTCTCGGGGCCGGCGACGGCACCGCGGACGTAGATCAGGTTGCGTTCGGTGTCGATCCGCTCCACGCGCAGGTTGATCTGCGTGTGACGCTCCGCGCCGTACTGGCCCGGCATCTTCTTGCCCTTGATGACGCGCGACGGGTCGGTGCCGGGTCCCACGGAGCCCGGACGACGGTGCTTCGTGTTGCCGTGCGTGTTCGGTCCGCCGCCGATCCCCCAGCGCTTCACGACGCCCTGGAAGCCGCGGCCCTTCGTGGTGCCGGTGACCTTCACGAGCTCGCCGGGCGCGAAGATCTCGACCTTGATGACGTCCCCGACCTTGTACTCGACCGGCGCCGCATCCGACTGCTTCCCCGACTTGCTCGGCGCGAGGCTGAAGCTGCGCAGCACGCGCGGCGGCGCCTCGAGGCCGGCCTTCTTCGCGTGACCCACCGCGGCCTTCGACGCGCGGCGTCCGCGCGGCGTCCGGCCGGACTCCTCACGAGCGAGCTTCTGCGCGCCCATGCCGAGCTGCACGCCAGGCGCGCCGGACTCCGAGGCCGTCACCGCGACGACCGGGTTCGGCTCCGCCTCGATGACCGTCACGGGGATCTGCTGCCCCTGCTCGTTGAAGATCTGGGTCATGCCCAGCTTCCTGCCAATGATTCCGATGCTCATGGGATCACTCGACCTTGATCTCGACGTCCACGCCAGCCGGGAGGTCCAGCTTGGTCAGCGCGTCCACCGTCTGCGCGCGGGAATCGAGGATGTCGATCACCCGCTTGTGCGTCTTCAGCTCGAACTGCTCGCGCGACTTCTTGTCCACGTGCGGCGACCGGAGCACCGTCCACCGCTGCGTCTTCGTCGGCAGCGGGATCGGACCCGACACCTGCGCGCCCGTCTTTTCCGCCGTGCGCACGATGTCCGACGCGGCCTGGTCGATCACCGCGTGGTCAAACGCCTTGAGACGGATGCGAATTCTTCCAGCCATAAGTGATGTGCTCTCGGCTTTCGGCTTTCAGCTCTCGGCCGGCGGGATCGCCGAGAGCCGAGAGCCGAGAGCCTCGAGCGGTTGATTACGCGAGGATCTTCGTGACGACACCAGCACCCACCGTGCGTCCGCCCTCGCGGATGGCGAAGCGGAGCGCCTCTTCCATCGCGATCGGCGTGATCAGCTCGATGGTCATCTGGACGTTGTCGCCCGGCATGACCATCTCGGTGCCCTGCGCCAGCGAGATCGAGCCCGTGACGTCGGTGGTGCGGAAGTAGAACTGCGGGCGGTAGCCGTTGAAGAACGGCGTGTGGCGGCCACCCTCTTCCTTCGTGAGCACGTAGACCTCGGCCTCGAACTTCGTGTGCGGGGTGATCGTGCCGGGCTTCGCCAGCACCATGCCGCGCTCGATGTCCTTCTTGTCCACGCCGCGGAGAAGGAGCCCGACGTTGTCGCCGGCCTGGCCGTCGTCCAGCAGCTTGCGGAACATCTCGACGCCGGTCACCACCGACTTCTTGTCGGAGCCGAACCCGATCAGCGCGACTTCCTCGCCGACCTTGATCTTGCCGCGATCGATGCGGCCGGTGGCCACCGTGCCGCGGCCCGTGATCGAGAACACGTCCTCGACCGGGAGCAGGAACGGCTTGTCGGTCTCGCGCACCGGCTGCGGGATGAAGGTGTCGAGCGCGGTGTAGAGCTCTTCCATCTTCTCCACCCACTGCTTCTCGCCCTTGATCGCGCCCGTGGCGGAGCCGCGGATGACCGGGGCCTCGTCGCCGGGGAACTCGTACTTCGAGAGCAGCTCGCGCACCTCGAGCTCGACGAGGTCGAGGAGCTCGGGATCGTCCACGAGGTCGCACTTGTTGAGGAACACCACCACCTGCGGCACGTTCACCTGGCGGGCCAGGAGGATGTGCTCGCGGGTCTGCGGCATCGGGCCGTCCACCGCGCTCACCACGAGGATCGCGCCGTCCATCTGCGCGGCGCCCGTGATCATGTTCTTCACGTAGTCGGCGTGGCCGGGGCAGTCGACGTGCGCGTAATGGCGCGCCGGCGTCTCGTACTCGACGTGCGACGTGGCGATCGTCAGGATCTTCGTCGGGTCACGACGGCCCTGCGACTCGGACGCCTTGGCGACCTCGTCGTACGCGATGTACTTGGTCCCATAGCCCTTGTCGGCCGAGACCTTCGTGAGGGCCGCCGTCAACGTGGTCTTGCCGTGATCGACGTGGCCGATGGTGCCGACGTTTACGTGCGGCTTGGTACGCTCGAATTTCGCCTTCGCCATGGTCGTGTTCCTGTGTGGTTGGTACTACTGCTCTCGGCTCTCGGCTCGCTGCTCTCGGCCGAGAGCCCAAAGCCGAGAGCCAAACCCTGTTATGCCTTGACCTTCGAAATGATCTCTTCGGCCTTGCTCTTCGGGACTTCCTCGTAGTGCGCGAACTCCATGGAGTACACCGCGCGCCCCTGCGACATCGACCGGAGCTTCGTGGAGTACCCGAACATCTCGGACAGCGGCACCGTGGCTGCGATCACCTGCGCCTCGCCGCGCTGCGTCATGCCGCCGATCTTGCCGCGCCGGGCCGAGAGGTCGCCGAGGACGTCGCCCATGTAGGCCTCGGGCACCACGACCTCGACGTTCATCATCGGCTCCAGCAGCACCGGATGGGCGCGCTTCGTCGCCTCCTTCACCGCCATCGAGCCCGCGATCTTGAACGCGACCTCGCTCGAGTCCACCTCGTGGTAGGAGCCGTACACCAGCTCCACCTTGACGTCCACCATCGGGTAGCCCGCGATGATGCCGTTCTCGAGCGCTTCCTTGATGCCCTGCTCCACCGGCCCGATGTATTCCCGCGGGATCACGCCGCCGACGATCTTGTCCTCGAACACGAAGCCCGCGCCGAGCTCTGACGGCTCGACGTTGATGACGACGTGGCCGTACTGGCCCTTGCCGCCCGACTGGCGGATGAACTTCCCTTCCACCTTCTCGACGCGCTTCCGGATGGTCTCGCGGTAGGCCACCTGCGGGCGGCCGATGTTCGCGTCCACCTTGAACTCGCGCATCATGCGGTCCACGATGATCTCGAGGTGGAGCTCGCCCATCCCGGAGATGATCGTCTGCGAGGTCTCGGCGTCCGTGTGCACGCGGAAGGTCGGGTCCTCCTCCGACAGCTTCGCGAGCGCGATGGACAGCTTGTCCTGGTCGGCCTTGGTCTTGGGCTCGATGGCCACGTCGATCACGGGCGCCGGGAACTTCATCGCCTCGAGGATGATCGGGTGGTCGTCGTCGCACATCGTGTCGCCGGTGCGCGTGTCCTTGAGGCCGATGGCCGCCGCGATGTCGCCCGCGCGCACTTCCTCGATCTCCTCGCGCTTGTTGGCGTGCATCTGGAGCAGGCGGCCGACGCGCTCGCGCTTGTCCTTCGTGCTGTTGTAGACGTAGGAGCCGGACTTGAGGATCCCCGAGTACACGCGGAAGAACGTCAGCTTTCCGACGAACGGGTCGGTCGCGATCTTGAACGCCAGCGCGGCGAAGGGCGCCTCGTCGTTCACGGGGCGCTGCGCCTTGGTCTCGTCATGGTGCGGCAGGTGGCCCTCGATCGAGGGCACGTCCACCGGGGCCGGCAGGTAGTCGATCACCGCGTCCAGCAGCGCCTGCACGCCCTTGTTCTTGAACGACGCGCCGCACAGCACGGGCACCATCGCGCCCGTGACGGTCGCGGTCCGGATCGCCGTGCGGATCTCGTCGACCGTGAGCTCCTCGCCGCCGAGGTACTTCTCCATGAGCGTGTCGTCACGGGCGACGGCCACGGCGTGGTCGATCAGCTCGTGGCGCGCCTGCTCGACGCGGTCCTTGTACTCGGCGGGCACGTCCACGACGCTGAACGTCTTGCCCAGCGTGGCGTCGTCGAAGATGTACTGCTTGCGCTCGATGACGTCGATGTGCCCCGTGAAGAGCTCGCCGGAGCCCACCGGCAGCTGGAGCGGGAACGCCGACTTGCTGAGCCGGTCGCGGATCATCTTCATGCAGCGGTCGAAGTCCGCGCCGATGCGATCCATCTTGTTCGCGAAGATGAGGCGCGGCACGCCGTAGCGGTCCGCCTGGCGCCACACCGTCTCCGTCTGCGGCTCGACGCCGGCGACGGAATCCAGCAGGGTCACCGCGCCGTCGAGCACGCGGAGCGAGCGCTCCACCTCGACGGTGAAGTCCACGTGGCCCGGGGTGTCGATGATGTTGATGCGGTACTCGGGGCCGGCGCCCTTCGAGTCGCTCTGCCCGTGCCGCTGCCAGAAGCAGGTGGTGGCGGCCGACGTGATCGTGATGCCGCGCTCCTGCTCCTGCTCCATCCAGTCCATGGTGGCGGTGCCTTCATGCACTTCGCCCACCTTGTGCTGCTTGCCGGTATAGAACAGGACGCGCTCGGTCGTGGTCGTCTTCCCGGCATCGATGTGCGCCATGATGCCGATGTTGCGATAGTGCTCGAGCGGGGTTGTGCGGGGCATTGATCTATTGAACAGTCAGATGAACGTCGTCGTGTCGTGAGGCAATGAAAACGCGGGTGGACCAGCGCTCGTGATGAGCCGGTATCCATCCGCTGCCGCCGGGTACGATCGCCGCTGTTGCGCGATCGGGGACCCATGGCGCGCCGAGAGCAAGCCGTGAACGGATCTCTCGACGTCAGATTGTCCTGCGTTGCTTGTCGGGAGCGTCCAGCCCGCCTCGGGCCTTCAGCCGTTTACAGCAACCTCACCAAACACGATCGGGTGAGCCCATAAGTGCCGGGTCGCAGTGCCCCGGGCTTTGTGCTGCAGCTACGGCCGAAAAACTCCGTAGCCACCTGAATTTATTGGAGTTGAGGCTGGAGTCAACCTCCCGGCTTCAGGAGCCGAGCACCCCCCCCAGGCGCTCGGGACCAGCGATGCCTTGCGCTCAGTCCCGCTGGAGCTGCCGCGAAGGGACGACTCGGTCCTCCGCCTTGCCCGACGGCATCGGCATGTCCAGAAGCCGACCGCCGCGGCTCAGCTCTGGTTGGCGCGCAAGTTGCCGCCCTGGGAGACCCGACCAAAACGCCCTACTCGCAGCAATGTTCCGGCTTGCCGTAGCATCAGCCAAGGCATGGCGTGTGGATACAGTCATCGCAGCGACTGCATGCTCTTTCGCGGTCGTCGCTTGCGCGCCCAGACATACCGGAACGGGTAGTATCGTAGACAACGACGCGCGCGCAGCAAGCGCCTTCAGCGTCGTCGTGCAAGCACTGATCGATTCGTCTCGCGTCATGATAGCGCAGCTCCTGACAGCTGAGGCGGCGCAACGGCCGGACGCACGAATCGCGGTGGATCCGCGCCCTCTTCGCTCGCCTGCGAACCGTGACCCGGAGAGCGTGATGGGCCTGGTGGAAGCGCCAGGATTCGAGGACGGGCGGGAAGTTGATATCCTGACTCGATTATCGGATCTCGCACGACTGGGAATCGACACGACGAGTCTGCTCCGACATCGAACGTGTCCCAGCGTTGGTGCGATCTCCCCGCCGGGAGGGCCGTTGGATCGCTCGGGCTGCCCTTCATCCCTGACGGTGGTCGCTGCCGTTGGGCGAACCAACGGTCACGCCACGCGAGACACGATTCCAGCGGTGGTATACATCGGGGACTCGCGCGGGGTGAACGCACTCTTCACCTCATACGTGCTCGACCGGACAACCGGACGTTGGCGTTTCGTTGGAAAAACGCCATCCGTTGTGGTCGAGTGACTTAGGCGCCCTCAATACCTGACTTCGATCCGACCCAGGTGCAGGCTTTCAAGCGGGCTGAATCGGGGCAGGACGGAATGGCCGGGAAGCAAAAAGCCCCGCGAAGCTCGCGTGGCTTTTGCTTCCGGCGCAACCGTTACCAGCGATAGTGCGCGAACGCCTTGTTCGCGTCGGCCATGCGGTGCGTGTCTTCCTTCTTCTTCACCGCGTTCCCCTCGCCCTTGCTGGCCGCGATGATCTCGGCCGCGAGCTTCTCCGCCATGCTCTTCTCGCCGCGGTCGCGGGAGAAGCTGATCAGCCAGCGCATCGCCAGCGCCGTGCGGCGCTCGGGACGCACCTCGACCGGCACCTGGTACGTGGCGCCGCCCACGCGGCGGCTCTTCACCTCGACCACCGGCTTCAGGTTCGAGAGGGCCTGCTTGAAGATGTTCACGCCCGGCTGGCTCGTCTTCGACTCGACGATGTCCATGGCCTCATAGAAGAGACGCTCGGCGGTGGACTTCTTGCCTTGGTACATCAGGACGTTGATGAACTTCGAGACGGTCTGGCTGTCGTAGCGGGCGTCCGCGAGGACGGGACGCTTGACGGCGGTCTTTCGGCGGCTCACTTGGCTCCTGCCTTCGGCTTCTTGGTTCCGTACTTCGAGCGGCTCTTGTTGCGTCCCTGCACGCCGGTGGCGTCGAGCGTGCCGCGGATGATGTGGTAGCGAACGCCCGGAAGATCCTTCACGCGGCCGCCGCGCACGAGCACGATCGAGTGCTCCTGCAGGTTGTGCCCCTCCCCCGGGATGTACGCAATGACCTCGAAGCCGTTCACGAGGCGCACCTTGGCCACCTTGCGAAGCGCCGAGTTCGGCTTCTTCGGGGTGGTGGTGTACACGCGCGTGCACACGCCACGCTTGAACGGATTCGCGCGCAACGCGGGCGACTTTTCCTTCCGGGAGACGTCGCGGCGACTCCGCCGGACGAGCTGATTGATCGTGGGCATTCGGGACTCAACAGAATGAACGACTTCGCCCCCTCACAAGAGAGCGATAGAGCCCTGAAAAGTAGAGGGAGTCGTCGGGCCGGTCAACCCAATGCGCGGCAAAGCTTAAGACTCCTCGAAGCCGAAGGCTCAGGGATAGGGGATTGGAGATTGAGGGCCAGAAGACGAAAAGGCCCTGGATGACTTCATCCAGGGCCTTTTCGCCGAACCTCAATCGTCGAGCCTCAATCCTCAATCCTCGAGCCTCAATCCTCGAGCCTCAATCCCCATCTCAGGGAATGTTCGGATTCCCGTTGATCTCCGCCGTGGGCAGGGGCCAGCAGGTGCCGTTCGCATTGTAGGCGGCGCCGGAGGTGCTTCCCGGATAAGCGCCCTGCGGGAACAGGTTGATGTTGTAGAACTCCAGATAGCGCCTCAGGTCGCCCAGGCGGTGTCCGTCGAGGTAGAAATCCCGGCTCCGCTGCTCCCGAAGCTCGGCGAGCACGGCGGCCGTGTTCCCCGCCGTGATCCCCGCCGGCCCCTGCAGACCGACCGCGCGACGCGCGTCCAGGAAGGCAACGGCAGCCGGCGTGTTCGGATTCGCCTCGTGGGTGATGTACTGCGCCTCGAGCCCCGACGCGATCCGGTGGCCGAGGTCCGGCGTGAGGACTGCACCGGCCACGGTGTTGTTCCAGCTGGTATAGGACGACGGCGACAGCGGCTTGCCGTTCGTGGCCGTGGTCGAGACGATGCGCGGGATGCGCGGATCGCCCGTCTTGGCGAAGAACGGCTCGTTGAGCATGGTGCCGCTGCTGCCCACCTGGAGCCGGTTGTAGACGCGGTGATGCTGCGCCGTGGTGTTGTTCGAGTACCAGGCGTAGAAATTGAACGCCGCCGGCACCGGGATCGCGGTGAGCAGCGAATTCACGGCCGTCAGGTCGTTCCGGTTCAGCGCCGCGCGCGCCGCTCCCACCGTCGCGAAATAGCGGATCGTGTCGGCCGCCGCGATCGCGTTCGTCACCGCGGTGGACGGAGGCAGCGTCTGCAGGTACGCCTTGTTGGCATTGGCGACCGTGATGGCCTCCTGGAAGCGCGTGATGGCGTCGGCAAAGATCTGGGCCGACGACTTCGGCGCGCTGAGGTCGATCGGCGTCTCGCAGAGCATCTCGCCGAGATAGACGTACGACATCGCCGCATACGCGGCGGCGCGCGCCACCCGCAGGTCACGTGAGGCCGTGTCGCCGAGAATGGTGCGCAACCGGCGTCCGGCTTCCTCGCCCGCGAACCGGGCGCGCTGCATGGGGGTGTAGGTGAAGGCGCCGAAGTAGGTCATGTCCGGCCGCATGTCGCGCCGGTCGATTTCCGCTTCCTCGACGAATACCTCGCGGTTCCAGATCTCGTCCGTGAACTGGCCGGTCCAGTAGGTGACGTCGTCCTGCGCATCCTGGAACGCGCCGATGGGCCAGTTCGCGATCAGGTTCACGTAGGCCGGATTGTTGACGTCCGGTTCCTCGATGGCACCGGGATTCTCGGCGGCGAGGAAGCTGTCAGAGCAGGCGGCAATGCCCGCGAGCAGCGCGGCTCCCGCAAGGAACCTCGCGCGGCGCCGGGCAGCTGGTATCATGTGCGTCATGTGATGCTCCCGGTCAGAAAGTGAGGTTGATGGCGGTGGTGAGTCGTCGCATCATCGGCGCGGCGTAGGCATCCACGCGCACGAAGTTGCGTCCGCCGTAGGAGTTGACCTCTGGATCCACCCCTTCGTAGTCCGACCAGACCGCGAGGTTGCGCCCGGCGAAGACGAGGCTGGCCCCCTCCACCCGTGCCATCCGCGCGTAGCGCTGCGGGATGTCCACCGCGAGGGATACCTCACGCAGCTTGATGAAATCCGCCGGCTGGATCCACTCGGGTGGCACCGAGCCGCTGCGGTAGACCGCCAGCTCCTTGAAGAGCACGGAGTCCGCGCCGGTCACGGGGTTGCGCGCGCGCGCCACGTTCACCCGCGCGCAGTTGTCGTTCGCCCCCTGGCAGCGGTTGCGCTCCTGGAGGTTGAACACCTTGTGGCCGCCCTTGTGGTCGAGCAGGGCGTACAGACGGAAGTGGCGGAACAGCGTGAGGGTGTTGGAGAAGCCGATCTCGCGCGTCGGTGTCGGCGAGCCGAAGTACTTTTTCACGGCCTCGCCCGTCGGGAAGATCGCCGCGCCGAGCTGCTGCCCGGCGGGGGGGACCGTGGTGATCGCCGCACGCCCTGCCGAATCCGCTGCGGTGCACGGCACGGTGCCCGCCGGCGCTACATCGACCCCGCAGCGCAGCGGCTCGGCCAGCCAGAACCCACCCAGCGGATACCCCGGCCGGTGCTGCTGCACCGCACCATAGGCCTGGCCGCCCGGCGTCTCCAGAGTCTTGTCCGGGATGCCGAAGGACACGAGCTCATTCTTGTTCGTGAAGTACGTCACGCGCGACTCGAGCATCACGCGCTCGGACCGCCACGGCGTGCCGTACAGCGCGAGCTCGATGCCGGTGTTCTTCACCTCGCCGAGGTTCGTGAGCCGCGATCCGCCGAACCCCGAGGAGGCCGCGATCGCGATCGACTGCAGGACGTCGGTGGTGGACTTGTTGTAGTAGGTGAGGTCGGTCCCGAGACGGTCGCTGAACAGGCCGGCCTCGAAGCCGAATTCGATCTCGCTGCCGCGCTCCGCCTTGAGGTCCGGATTGCCGTAGGCCGCGGTGAAGAGCGACGACCCGGTGGTCGGGCCGAGCGTCACGCGACCGACCGTGTACGTCTGCGGCGCGGAGTACGCGCTGGGCGCGCGGCCGGCCTGCCCCCACGCCATGCGGAGCTGCAGGGAGCTGAGGTGCGCCGCGTCGAGGGACGACCGCAGCGCGGGCTCCTCGGACGCGACGTACGAGACCGAGAACTTCGGATACGTGATGACATCGAAGTTCGTGCCGAACGAGGAGTGGTCGTCCGCGCGGATGGCGCCCGTGACGAACAGGCGGTCGTTCCAGCCGATCTGCTCCTGGATGTAGTAGCCGACGGAGTTGTTCTCCGAGTACGCCTCGCCACCGGTGGAGCGCTGGAGCAGGTTCACGAGCGTGACGTCCGGCGCGCCGATGCCAATGCCCGTCGCGTCGAGCCGCTCGAACCGGTCCGACGTGGCCTGCGACCCGAACGACGTCGTGGACACGAGGCGCGGGTTGACGTTGTAGGTCATCGTGCCGAGGTAGTCCAGCGTCAGCAGCCGGCGCTGGGGCACGCGGCGGAGGTTCGCGCCGGAAGCGGCGTCGGGATCCTGCGAGACGTCGATGTCGCCGGGCAGGAACAGCAGCTGCGCCTGGGTGTTCGTGTGGTCGAAGCCTGCCGTCAGCCGATTCCTGAACCAGCTCACCGGCGTGTAGTTCAGGGTGGAACCAAGCGTCAGGCGGTCATTCTCCGTGAAGTTCTTGTAGCGGTTGGCGGCCGTGGGGGTGATGTTGCGCCAGCCCCACGCGCTCGTGTCGGTGAAGAACGAGATGCGCCCGGCCTGGCCCCGCCGCGCGCTGAGCAGGAGTCCATTCGCTGACTCGTCCTGGATGGGCAACCGGAGCCGCCCGTCGGACCAGTTGACGTTGACGCCGAAGTCGGCTTTCTCGTTCGGCGAGAACGAGAAGTTCGTGCGCAGGTTCGTGCGCGAGTTGTCGCTGTTGTAGAACACGCCGGTCTCATTGTCGCGGTCGGCGCCTCCGAAGAACGAATAGCGCTCGCCGCCCCCCGAGACGTTGAGCGAGAATCGGTTGATGGAGCCCACGCGCAGCGCGCGGGAATCGCGGCGCAGCGGGTTGTCGCTGATCACCGTGTTCACGGGGACTCCCTGGCACCCTGGCCAGAGCGGAACCACCACGCTGTTGACCGTGGCGGTCGCGGCCTGCTTTACGGCGTCGCAGGTCGTGTAATTGTCCTCCGGCATCAGGTGCCACTTGGAGTTGCCCATCTCGTTTCGGACGTTCCACCTCAGCGCCTGCTGGCCGCGGCGCCCCTTCTTGGTGAAAATCTGGATCACGCCGCCCGCCGCCTCCGCGCCGTAGAGTGTAGCCGCCGCGGGACCCTTGATGATCTCGATGGACTCGATGTCCGAGGGATTCAGGTTGTGCAGCGCCGAGGTCACCTGTGATGACTGCGCGAGGCCGGCCGTGCCGCCGCCCGTCGCGCTGAAGCCGCCGAGGTCGTCGATGTTGTACCGCAGGCCATCCACGTAGACCACCGGCTTGTAGCCGGACAGCGACGCGGTGCCGCGGATGCGGATCTCCTCGCCGGTGCCCGGCACCCCTGATCCGGGGAGGACGGTGAGTCCGGGCGACTTGCCCTGGAGCACTTCCATCACGTTGGTGACGCTCGCCTTCTGGGTGAGCGACGCCACGTCGATGGTGGTGATCGAGTTGCCGACGGTCTTCCGTTCCACCGAGCCTGCCGTGCCCGTGGTGACGATCTCGTTCAGCTGCGTCACCGACTGCGAGAGGCTGAAGTCGGCGCGCGCTTCCCCACCGGACACGATATCGAGCGTGCGCGTCGCGCGGGCGTAACCGATGCGTCGCGTGACGACCGTGCGGCTGCCCGCAGGCACGTTCGCCAGCGTGTAGTCGCCGTTCTCGTTCGTCAGCGCGCCCAGGGTGCTGCCGGTGACCGTGACCGTCACGTCGGGAATGGGGCGCTGGGAGTTGTCGGTGACGCGTCCGCGAACGATGCCCGTGCCCTGTGCCGCCGCTGACGCGGCGCTCAGGCTTACGAGAATCAGTCCCCGGATCACTTGCCGCCGCAAGGTGTTGCGTACGGAATCCATGTACGACCTCCGATCAGGAGAGGGGCCGTGCGCTCGATGAGTGGCGCCGCCCCGGTGTTGGCTGGAAGGAACGCGCAATCCTACGCGCCGGTAGTCGGTGACGGCAAGGGGACCCCGCGGCTGAGGCGCTCGAACGGAAGCGCATCGCGCTCGCGAATGGCCGCCTCGAACGGGCCCAGGAGATGGGCGATCGAGTTCGCGTAGTAACTCACCAGGGCCCTCCCCCGGGGCAGGACGGCATAGCCAGACCCCGAAGCGGCCAGGATGCGCCGCATCCGCAGCATGCGCCAGGCGCGGTCGAAGGTTTCCTCGATGTCACGATCCGCCCGCAGCACCCTGGCATTCAGCGCCACCAGGACGTCGCGGAGCTCCTCCATGCGCTCCAGGAGGGCCTCGCGCGTGAGGAAGTCGCCATCGAAGCTCTGGATCGCCGCGCAGGCGAGGGGCACCGGCGTCACCGGGATCAGCGTGCCGATCCGGCCCATGATGCCGTCGCTCAGCGCCTGTACCCTGGCGAGCCGCTCGGGTCGCGGCAGCTCGAACAGCCCGGGCTCATCCGCGAACCAGCCCGCGAGGGGAACCGGGCGCCCGACCGTGACGGCGGCGCGCCCATACCGCTTCCAGCGGCCGGTGAGCAGGCGGGCCACGTTCCAGCCGACGTACCGGGCGACTTCCGTCATCTGGGCCAGCCTCGGCGGACGCTCCTGCCCCTCGCGCGCCGCCAGCTCGGCGATGAGCGAGCGATCCTCCAGCACCCGATCGTAGTTCACCGCCACCGGCACCACGAACAGCCGCTCCCGGTATTCGGGCTCCCGCGCGATGCCGATGACGTAGTCGAGCAGGCCGATCTTCGTGGGCCGCAGCAGTCCGTCACGCGTGAGCCCGCCCTCGAGGAAGATCCCCTGCGTGACCCCCTGGCGCGTGATGAGCTGCACATAGCGCTCGAGCACGGTGTGGTACAGCCGTTCACGATAGCGGCGGCGCACGAAGTAGGCGCCGAACGCCTTGAACACGTGCTCGAGCGGGAAGGCGCGCGCCCACTCCCCCACTGCGTAGGAGATCGCCACCTGGCCGGCGAGCGCATAGCCAACCAGGACGTAGTCGGCGTTGGACCGGTGGTTCATGAGGTACACGAGCACGGCGTCCTTCGGCAGGCGCTGCACCGCCGCCCGGTCCTCGAACTCCACGGTCACGCGGTAGAAGAGGTTCAGCAGCGCGCGCGAGGCGCGATACCCCACCTGGAAGTAGGCGATGACGTTGAAGAAGGGGACGATCTCGTCCACGTACCCGCGCACCCGCTCCCGCGCGCGGTGCTCGCTCTCTCCCGCTTCCTGCGCGTGCTCCCGTGCCGCCGCGAGGATTTCAGGGTCGTCGAGCAGCTGGGCGCGCACGTGCGCCCGGCTGGCGAGCTTGAAGCGATCCACGCGCGCGCGATGGCGCATCAGCGCCCGCGCTCCGCTGCGCCGCGCATACCTGCGGGCCAGCGCGACGATGAGCATCGCAACCACCAGCGCACCGGCCGCGTAGAGCATGTAGCGCATGTCCCAAAGAGGCACCCGCTGGCGGCGCGCCCGCAAGGATGACGAAAGGTTCACTGGCACGACCGCGGACCGCACGTCATCTTGCGTGTCGGCGTGTTCCCCCAGCGCTGCAATCGCCCCGCCGTCCCGTATCGATGCCCCGGATTGTCCTGAAGGACCTTCAGACCGAGAAGACCCACTCGGTACACGACTCAGAAGCCACTCTCGGTCGCGATCCGGCGTCCGGCTTCGTCGTGGATGGGCCGAACAGCAAGGTCGTGTCGGGCACGCACTGCCGGATCTTCTTCCAGGATGACAACTGGTGGCTGGAGGACAGCAGCCGCAACGGCACCATCCTCGACGACGAGCGGCTGCGGAAGGGCGATCGCCATGCGATTCGCCTGGGGCAGGTGATCGGGCTGGGGGACTCCGGCCCGCGGTACCGCGTCCTGTCGCTGGAGGGGCGCCGGGTGGCGCACACCCTGGTGGAATCGGAGGACAGCGAGGCCGGCACTCAGACGGCGGCGCCGGCCGCACAGGCGGCACCGGTGGCGGCACCGGTGGCGGCACCGGCGGCGACACCATCCGCGTCCGCGGCTCGCGCGCCGCTGGCCGAAGCCTCCACCGCGGTGATGCGGAAGTCGGAGGCCATCCGGGCCGGCATCCTGATCCCCGATGAAGCCACCGAGCCCATGGCGCCCGCGGGCGACTGGATCGTGGCCGCGGTGCTGCGCGAGACGCACACGAACCAGCGGTGGGAGGTGCGCGGCGACATCATCAGGATCGGTCGCTCGCCGGAATGCCTCGTCCAGATCCCGCCGGAGCAGGGCGCATCCGTGTCGCGGGTGCATGCCGAGATCATCGTGGCGGATGGCGGGATCAAGGTGCGGGACAAGGGCAGTCGCAACGGCACGTACATGAACGGAAAGCGGATGTCCGAGCCGCAGGAGGCCCGCAAGGGCGATCTCGTGATGCTCGGCGCGGGCGGCCCGACGTTCTCACTCGAGGATCTCCGGATCGTGAAGGCCGACCAGCCAGCGCCCGCGCCGGCAACGTCGCCGACCGATCCGAAGGGAGTGGTGGCGGCACCGGCGGCAGACCCGCGCAAGCCTGTGGCGGTGAAGAAGGAGATGGGCCCCGCCACGAACCTGGCGCGTCGCTCGTTCGCCGGCGTGGGGCGCACGGCCTTCTTCAAGGACGTGCTCGAGGACATGTCGCAGAAGAGCGCGAAACGCGTGCGGATGATCGTTGGCATCAGCGTCGGCGTCACGCTGGTGATTGCCGGCATCCTGTTCTGGGTGACGCAGTCGCGCATGCAGCAGAGCGAGGTCCGGATGGCGGAGGAGCGCGCGCGCTTCGAGGCCCGCGCCGACTCCATCCGCCTCGCGGCGGTGGCGGAGGCGGACGATCTGCGCAGGGCCTTCGACGCCGCGCGCAGCTCGAGCGCGCCGAGCGCGGTGGTGGATTCGCTGCGCCTCGCGCTCGCGGCGGCCATGCAGAAGACCACCAAGCTCGAGGAGACCCTCGACCGCGCCCAGGGCAGCCTGAACCAGCAGCTCGCGGCGGGTGAAGCCGCGCGTCGCAGGGCGGAGGACGACCTCAATCGCCTGCGCACCGAAATGGCGGCCGCCCAGAGCTCGGGCGGCCGGTCCTCGCTGGATTCGCTCCGCCGGATGATGCGCGACGCCGAAGCCAAGGCGGCTGAAGTGTCCAGCCAGCTTCGCGCCGTGCGTGGCGCCGACCTCGCCAGCGTCGCGAGCCAGAACCAGAGCGCCGTGGGTCTCGTGACCAGCATGGCGAGGGCGGGCAATTCGGAGGGCTCGGGCTTCGCCCTGACCCCGTCCGGCTATTTCGTCACGAATCGCCACGTGATCCAGGACGACGCCGGCGTCAACGGTGACTCGGTCTTCATCACCATGGCCGACAACCGCTATGCCAGCCCCTGGCTCCGAGCCGACATCGTGGCCATCGGCGAGGGCGACAGCGACCTCGCCATCCTCAAGATCCGGAACTACCGCGGCCCCTATGTAAAGAAGGTGGATTGGAACGTGACAGCCAGGCAGGGTGAACCGGCGGCGCTGATTGGGTTCCCTCGTGGCGTGATGATGGCGCTGGATGGTAGGGATACTGTTCGCACAAGCATGACTGCCGGCATCTTCAGCAAGATCTCCTCGAGCCGAATCCAGTTCGACGGGTTCTCCCAGGGCGGGTCCAGCGGTAGCCCTGTCTTCAATGCCGACGGACAGGTCGTGGCCGTCCACTTCGCTGGGCTCAAGGGAACGGTCGGGCTCGGTTTCGCCATCCCGGTTTCGCGCGTCCTGCCGCTCCTCCCACCCCAGGCGCGTCAGGAACTGGGCAAGTAGGCTCGACCGGAGTGCGGAGCGGCCCGCCAAACGCCCAAATGGGTTGAGTCTGGTGTTGCGGACGTTCGCGACACGGTGGTATTGTGGACCTGCAGAAAAAAGCGGCCGCGCAGTCCCCCGATTTCGGCCGTTCTCACCCGCATTTCCCTCGTCCCCGATGGTGGGGAGGAAGTAGCAGATGACCACCGCCACGACCGTCTGTCCCCGTTGCCGGAACGCCATCGCGAACGGGACAAAATTCTGCGCCAACTGCGGCAACGACATCACCGGTGTGTTCGGCGGGTCGAACCCGGCCATGCTTGGCACCATCGCGGTCGAGGCGGACCCGAATGTCGACGTCCTTGGCCAGCTCCTGAGCGAGGCGAGCCTCGGAGAGTACGACGTCTACGGTGAGCTTGGCCGCGGCGGCATGGCGGCGGTGTATCTGGCGCTGGACCTCGCGCTCAACCGCAAGGTGGCCATCAAGACCATGCTCCCCGAGCTGGTCTCCCGCGAAGGCATGGTGGAGCGGTTCAAGCGCGAGGCGCAGACGGCAGCCGCGCTGAGCCACCCGCACATCATCCAGATCTTCACGGTCAAGCAGAGCAAGTCGCTGGTCTTCTTCGTCATGAAGTTCATCGAGGGCCGGTCGCTCGAGTCGGTGATCACGGACAAGGGCCAGGTGCCGGTGGCGATGGCGCACACGATCCTGACGCAGGTGGGTGCCGCGCTCGACTACGCGCACCGGAAGAAGGTCATCCACCGCGACATCAAGCCGGCCAACATCATGATCGATGAAGACGGCTGGGCGATCGTGACGGACTTCGGCATCGCGAAGGTGCAGGAGGCGCAGAACCTCACGGCCACCGGCACCGCGATCGGCACGCCGCACTACATGAGCCCCGAGCAGTTCCACAACAAGGCGGTCACGGGGCTGTCGGACCAGTATTCGCTCGGTGTCGTGGCCTACGAGATGCTCGCGGGCAAGAAGCCTTTCGACGGCCAGACGTACGCCGAGGTCATCACCCAGCACCTGTTCGAGCCGCCGCCGGACCTCCGGCAGATCCGCCCCGACCTGCCCGAGCACGTCGTGGAGGCCGTCAATCGGATGATGGCGAAGAAGCCCGAGGACCGGTGGCCGGACCTCGACTCGGCGATGCATGCCTGGGACACGAAGACCACGAAGCAGGAAGGCGACGTCCTTCGCACGCAGATGATCTCGCTCGCGAAGAACGGTCCGCAGAAGAAGGTGCGGATGAGCGTGCCGATGAGCCCCATCCCGCAGGGCAAGAGGCCCCCGGCGCCTGCGGCGACGATCGCCGAGCCGCAGGCTGCGGTGAAGCCGGTCAAGCGCCCGAAGGTGACGAAGCCGGCGAAGGAAGACGCGGCCGTCGAGAGTGGCTCGAAGAAGTGGCTGTGGGCCGCGATGCTGCTGCTCGTGATCGGCGGCGGTGGTGGGGCCGTGTGGAAGCTCAAGCCCGAGCTGATCGGCCTTGCGCCGGCCGGAGGTCCCGTGGTCACGCCGCAGGGCGGGACGAACGCGCCTGGCGGCGGCCCGGCGGCCCCCGCCGAGGTGGCCGTTGCCGCCGTCGATTCAACCGCAATCCGCGACTCGATCCAGCGTGCGGACTCCATGCGGTTCGCGATTGCCCGCGCTGAGTCGCTGAGGATTGTGCGCGCAGAATCCATCCGGTTCGCAAACGCCGAGAAGGACCGCCTGCGGCGCCTCGCCGCGGCCAGCCAGCCGAAGCCCGAGCCTGTCGTTGCGCGACCGGCGGCGCCCGTCGCGAGCGGCACCGGCTCAATCAGGATCGCGAGCGGCACGCCGAACGCGGCTCTCTACATCAACAACCGGATCGACGCGCTCATTTCCAGCCCGCGCGTCGTGAACATCCCCGCCGGCGTTCCAGTCCGGATCTCGATTCGCGCCCAGGGATGCCAGGACTGGGACTCCACGGTCACCATTCCGGCGAACTCCACCACCACCATCGGCAGAAAATTCGCCCGGTGCTGACCCGCCTTCATCGGTGCGCGCGCAAACGCCACCGGGGAGCGCGCCCGCACCGGGTCCGGAGCGATTCCCCGCAATAATTCGCTCTTGCCGATGTCTGCGCGCGCTCTAGAATTGCCTGCGCACCCCTGGTGACCGGCATCACGTTCCTTTCCCGCACTACCTCACCAGGCCTGCTTCCTTCCGACCGCCCTGACGGGGTCCCTGCCAGCCCTGATCCGATTTCGCCTTCCGTTTTTTTTGGGAGTTCAGCCGTGAAAAAGTCGAAGCCCCGCTTGCCCTGGGCGCCTGTTTTTGGCGTCGTCGCCATTGGCCTGGTGGTGTATGCCTGTGCGACCCCCCTGGTTCCCGAGGACGTGAAGCTGCGTCCGGCCAGCATGACCGCGGCCACCCCGAGCGCGCGCAGCGCGACCGTGGGTACCACGCTCCAGAACGAGCCGGCCGTGGTGATCCGGGACCAGCATGGCGAGCCTCTCCCCGGCGTGACGGTGACCTTCGCGGCAAGCTCCGGCGCCGCGCCGAGCCCCGCCACGAAGCAGACTGACGATGCGGGCCGCGCGTCGCCCACCACGTGGGCACTGCCGACGGCCACCGGGACGGTCGCGATGACCGCGAGTGTGGCGGGCACGACTCTGACGGCGCAAACGTTCACCGTCACCCTCACTCCGGGCGCGCCGGCAGCCGCGTTGGTGAACCCGGCCACGCCGAGCTCTCAGGATCAGAGCGCGGTGGCCGGCTCTCCGGTGGCCGTTGCGCCGGCCGTGAGGGTGAACGACCAGTTTGGCAACGCCGTCCCGGGCGTGGCTGTGACATTCGCTGCCACGGGCGGCGGTGGTACGGTGGTCCCGACGACCCCGGTGAGCACCGACGCGCAAGGCGTGGCCCGCGTGACGTCCTGGACCCTCGGCTCGGCCCTGGGCGCCAACACGCTGCGCGCGACGGTCGCTGGAATCGCCGCGCCCATCACGTTCAACGCCACGGGCACGGCGGGTACGCCCGCGAGCGTCAGCGTGGGCGGCACCGGCAACTCACAGGGCCAGACGGCGATCGCGAACACGACGGTGGCGAACGCGCCCATCGTGCTCGTGCGCGACGCCAACAACAACCCCGTGGCCGGCGTGACCGTGCGGTTCACGATCGGCGGCGGCGCGGGCCGGATCCTCACCGGCGCAAGCGACAACACCGGCCAGACGACCATTGACGTCACCACCAACGCCAGCGGGACCGCGAGCATCTTCGCGTGGCGCCTTGGCAGCACGGGATCGAACACGCTGACCGCGGCGCTGCCCGCGCATACCGCCGTCACGCCGTTTGTCTTCACGGCCACGGGCATCGTGGGCCCGCCCACGCAGATCTCGGTTGGCAACATTGCGTGGGCCTACACCCGCGCGAGCACGGTGCACGGCGGCACGCCGAGCGTCCTGATCCGCGACGCGGGCGGCAATGCCGTCTCCGGCCTCACCGTCAACTGGACTACCCCGGACGCGAACTCCACGCTCAGCGGCCCGGCGTCGAGCACCTCGAGCGCTACCGGCGTCGCGGCCTTCCCGCGCGCTTCCGTGAACTGGACAGCAAGCGCCACGGTGGGTCAGACCATGTCGCTCGTGGCGACGGTCAGCGGCACGTCGCTGACGCAGAACTTCACGAGCAAGATCGTGGGCGCGCCGACGGCCATCACCATCGAGGCCGGCAACAACCAGTCGGCCAGCGTCAACACGGCCGTCGCCGTGAAACCGGCGGTCAAGGTGGTGGACGCCACCGGCGATCCGGTTCCGGGCGCCAGCGTCTCGTTCGCGGTAACCGGCGGCGGCGGTGCGGTGTCGGGTACCCCCGCACTGGCCGACAGCGTTGGCGTCTCCACGGTGGGCAACTGGACGATGGGTGCTTCCATCGGAGTCACCAACACCATGCGCGCCACCCTCACCGGCCTCACGCCGTTCGTGGACTTCTCCGCGACGCCGACGGCAGGCCCGCCAGCTTCCATCACTCCCAAGCCGGGCAACCCCACCACCGGCGCGGTGAATTCCAGCCAGGTGGTCACCGTCATCGTGCGCGACGCGGGCGCGAATCCCGTGCAGGGCGCGAGCGTCACTTTCACCCCGAACAACACGCCGGGGAATGCAGCCGTCACCGGCAGCCCGGCGACCACCGACGCGAACGGCGAAGCCACAGTGACGTGGCGCCTCGATACGCTGGCGCGCACCAACACCCTGGTTGCTGGAGTGACCGGCATTACCGGTAACCAGCTCTCCATCACAGGGACCCCGCTGGCCGCCACGAAGATCGTGGTCTCGACGGGCAACAACCAGACGGGCACGCCGAGCACGGTGCTCGGAACGCAGCCGCAGGTGAAGGTGTCGGACGTGTACAACAACGCCGTGGCTGCCATCAGCGTGACCTGGGCACCGGCCGCCGGCAACGGCCAGGTGAACTGCGGCGGCGGCAACGTGGCCAGCTGTACCTCCACGAGCAACAGCGCCGGCATCGCGGCCACCACCTGGACATTGGGCCCGGCCAGCGGCACGCACACGCTGCAGTCGTCGCTGACGGCCGACGGGACGAAGAATGTGTCCTTTACCGCCACCACGGCCGATCCGTGCGCGCAGTCCACGACGATCACCCCCGGCAGCACGTACAACGGATCGCTGACCACCGCCGACTGCTCCGTCAGCAGCTACTACCTCGACAAGTACACCCACATCGTGCCTGCCAGCACCACGCGGCAGATGGCGTTCACGTACAGCACGGGTGCCTTCAACCCGTACTTCCTCGCGCGACTCTGGACGGGGGCGGGCTGGCAAAGCTCACTCGGCACCACCGGGAGCGTGACCCAGAACTACGTGCTCGGCCCGGGCACCTACAACTTCGAGGCGTCTTCGAACACCACGAACCAGACGGGCGCCTATTCGCTGGTCACGACGCTGAACCCGGCCATCCCGGCCGGCTGCGCCAACTTCCTCGTCACCAAGGGGATCACCGTCGCGCACGCGCTGGACGTGAACTGCAACTTCACTTCGGCCAGTCAGACGGGGACCGCCTCCTCGAAAGCCTACTGGATCTTCCTCCCGGCGAACACCGGGGCCACCGTGCGCATGAACGCGGGCACGCTCGCCGACCCGTACCTCGAGTGCTGGGACGGGACGACGAGCACCGTCACGCCGACCTTCGTCACGGGGTGCTTCAAC
>Ga0307505_10001009_pt1 | contig 25694 bp, 21 predicted proteins | sample 23_S_MG_FD_202183 | JGI IMG/M metagenome (GOLD analysis project Ga0307505, IMG submission 202183) | Soil microbial communities from Populus trichocarpa stands in riparian zone in the Pacific Northwest, United States - 23_S | ecosystem: Environmental > Terrestrial > Soil > Riparian zone > Trees... | reverse complement strand
AGTTGCTGCACTCGTCGGGCGGCGCCGGTTTCTTCAACGACCTGTCGCTCGGCCTCATGGGCCGTTTTCGCGGCGGCGCCGCCAAGATCGCCATCGTCGCCTCAAGCCTGTTCGGGACGATTTCCGGCGTCGTCGTGTCCAACATTCTCGCCACCGGTGTCGTCACAATCCCGTTGATGAAGAAGACCGGATTCAAACCGGAACAAGCAGCAGCCGTGGAGGCCACCGCATCGAATGGCGGCCAGCTCATGCCGCCGGTCATGGGCGCGGTCGCCTTTGTGATGGCCGACTTTCTGGAGCGTCCCTACAGCGAAATCGTCATCGCGGCGCTCGTTCCTTCGATTCTTTACTACGTTTCGCTCTTCATCCAGGCCGACCTCGAAGCAGGCAAGATGGGGATCAAGCGCGTACCGCAGGCGGAAATTCCTGCTCTCGGCCCGGTCTTAAAATCCGGCATCATCTTCGCGCTGCCGTTTGCGGTGCTCATTTATCTTTTGTTCTGGGCTAACCGAGAAGCGGAGTACGCGGCGCTGATCGCCTCCCTCGTGGTGGCTGCGATCGGCATTGTGTTCGGCTACAAGGGCGTGCGGATGAACTGGCGCGCGCTCTGGGACGCGCTCGTGCAGACGGGAATCGCGAGCCTCGACATCCTGATGATCGCCGCCGCGGCCGGCTTCATCACCGGCATCCTGCAAGCGACTGGTCTGAGCTTCGCGCTCACGCTGCTGCTCGTGAAGCTCGGCGGCGGCAATCTGGTGCTGCTGCTCATCATCGCCGCGCTGCTCTGCATCGTGCTCGGCATGGGCATGCCGACGATCGGCGTCTATGTGCTGCTGGCCGTTCTGGTCGCGCCGTCGCTTGTCGAGCTCGGCTTCTCGAAGCTCGCGGCGCATATGTTCATTCTCTATCTCGGCATGATGTCCATGATCACGCCGCCGGTGGCGATCGCCGGCTATTTCGCGGCGAGTCTCGCCAAGGCCGAACCGATGAAGACCTGCTTCATCGCCATGCGGTTTGGCTGGACTGCGTACATCGTGCCGTTCCTGTTCATGTTCTCGCCGGCGCTCCTGATCCTCGAAAGCCCGTCGGCAACCGAGACGATCGTGGCGTGCGTCACGGCCATTGCCGGCGTTTATCTCGTCTCAGTCGGCATGGTCGGCTATCTGTTCCGCCCGTTATCGCTGTGGTTGCGCGGCGCCTTCATCGTGGCGGGTGCCTGCTTGCTGCTGCCCGACCAGATCGCCTGGTGGGCGGCGGGAACGGACCTGGCCGGCGGCGTTCTCGGTTTGGCTCTGATCGTCAATGAACTGCTGCACCGGCGGCGTTCCGCGGCAATCGCCGGCTGAGTTTTTGCGGCGCAGCGAAGCCATTTTCGGCGCGCACTGTTCAAAAAATTCACGATAGAGACCTTCGATCAATCGACGGAACAGGCGATTCCACGCTAAAGTCCTTCTAATTCGACGCGCTTGGCGGATCCTCATGCAAGACCATTGCAATGCGGAAATCCCTTCGGACCAGCGGCCCGAAAGGGTCGGGGTGAGGCTTACATGAAGCCCACCGACGTCTCCGACCCAAACTACTTTCACAAGGTCGTAGATTGTCAGTGGGCCTGCCCGGCGCATACGCCCGTTCCCGAATATATCCGCCTCATCGCCGCCGGCCGTTACGGCGACGCCTATCTCATCAACTGGAAGTCGAACGTGTTCCCCGGAATCCTCGGGCGCACCTGCGACCGGCCGTGCGAGCCGGCCTGCCGCCGCGGCCGTGTTGAAGCCGAACCCGTCGCGATCTGCCGTCTAAAGCGCGTCGCCGCGGACTACAAGGAAGACATCCGGGATCGGCTGCCGAAACCCGCCGCAAAGAAAAACGGCAAGCGCATCGTGTGCATCGGCGGCGGCCCCGCGTCGCTCACCGTCGCGCGCGATCTCGCGCCGCTTGGTTACGACATCACCGTGCTCGATCAAGACCCCCAGGCCGGTGGGATGATGCGCACGCAGATTCCGAAATTCCGCCTGCCGGACAGCGTGATCGACGAGGAATGCGGCTACATCCTCGACCTTGGCGTTTCCTTCACCGGCGGGCGGAAGGTCGATAGCCTCAAAGCAGTGCTCGCGGAAAACTGGGACGCTGTATTCGTAGGCTGTGGCGCGCCGCGCGGGCGCGACCTCGATATTCCCGGCCGCAGGGAAGCGGCGAAGAACGTCCATATCGGCATCGACTGGCTGTCGTCGGTCTCGTTCGGCCACACGACCAAGATCGGCAAGCGTGTGATCGTGCTCGGCGGCGGCAACACGGCAATGGACTGCTGCCGCTCCTCGCTTCGGCTGGGCGGCGAGGACGTGCAGGTCGTCGTGCGCTCGGGCTTCGAGGAAATGAAGGCGTCTCCCTGGGAGAAGGAAGACGCGATGCATGAGGGCATTCCCATTCACAACTACCTCGTGCCGAAGGAATTCACGCACGAGAACGGCAACCTCACCGGCGTCGTCTTCGAGCATGTGAAGGCCGAGAAGGACGCCAAGGGCCGCCGCAAGCTCGTGCCGTCAGGCGAGCCGGACCGCCACTTCCCGTGCGACGACGTGCTGGTCGCCGTCGGGCAGGAAAACTCCTTCCCCTGGATCGAGCGCGACATCGGCATCGAATTCGACGAGTGGGGCATGCCGAAGGTGGACGAACGCACGTTCCGTTCGACGCATCCCAAGGTGTTCTTCGGCGGCGACGCCGCCTTCGGACCCAAGAACATCATCTGGGCCGTGGCGCACGGACACGAAGCGGCAGTCTCCATCGACAAATATCTTTCGGGCGAAGACATCGCGCACCGTCCGCTGCCGGCGGTCGAGGTCATCAGCCAGAAGATGGGCATCCACGAGTGGAGCTATGACAACGATATCGCGAGCGACCGGCGCCATCGCGTGCCGCTGCGCGACAAGGTGGTGGCGCTCAAGGACATCCGCACCGAGGTCGAGCTCGGCTATGACGACAAGCTCGCGTTCAAGGAAGCGCAACGCTGCCTGAACTGCGACGTGCAGACAGTGTTTGAGTCGAAGCTCTGCATCGAGTGCGACGCCTGCGTCGATATCTGCCCGATGGACTGCATCAGCTTCACGCACAACGGCGAGGAGGTCGAGCTGCGGACGCGCCTCACGGCGCCGTCGCACAACCTCACGCAGGACCTCTATGTGGTGAACGAACTGAAAACCGGGCGCGTGATGGTGAAGGACGAAGACGTCTGCCTGCATTGCGGGCTGTGCGCCGAGCGCTGCCCGACCGGCGCCTGGGACATGCAGAAAACCCTGATTGAAATGACGCAAGCGGGGACGGGATGCCGGTCGAGAGCGTAAACGATTTCGTCGTTCGGTTTGCCAATGTGAACGGTTCAGGCTCGGCCAGCGCCAATGAACTGTTCGCACGCTCCGTCATGCGCATGGGTGTCCCAGTCAGCCCGCGCAACATCTTCCCCTCCAACATCCAGGGCCTGCCGACCTGGTACGAGGTGCGCGTCACGGAAGCCGGCCACCTCGGGGCGCGCGGCGGCGTCGATCTCATGGTCGCGATGAACCCGCAGACCTGGGACAAGGACGTCGCCTCGATCGAGCCCGGCGGCTACCTCTTCTACGACTCGACCAAGCCGATTCCACCGTCGCGCTTCCGCGCCGACATCACGGTAATCGGCGTGCCGCTCACTGAAATCTGTAACAGAGAATATTCTGACCCGCGGCAGCGGCAGCTCTTCAAGAACATCATCTATGTCGGCGCGCTGTCGGCGCTGCTCGACATGGACGTGAAGGAGATCGAGAAACTCATCGGCGAGCAGTTCAAATCGAAGGAAAAGCTGATCGCGCCAAATGTCCATGCGCTGCAACTCGGCCGCGACTACGCGCTCCAGAACCTGCAATGCCCGATCGGCCTGCGTGTGCGGCGCGCCGACAAGGTAGGCGACCGCATTTTCATTGAAGGCAATTCCGCGTCGGCGCTTGGCGCGGTTTATGGCGGAGCGACGGTCTGCGCCTGGTATCCGATCACGCCGTCCTCTTCGCTGGCCGAGGCGTTCTCACGCCACTGCGCGCGTATGCGCGTCGATCCCGAGACAAAGGAAAATCGCTTCGCCATCGTGCAGGCGGAGGACGAGATCGCCGCCGTCGGCATGGTGATCGGTGCGGGCTGGAACGGTGCGCGCGCCTTCACTGCGACCTCTGGCCCCGGCATTTCGCTGATGCAGGAGTTTCTCGGCCTCGCCTATTTCGCCGAAATTCCCTCCGTCATCATCGACGTGCAACGCGGCGGACCCTCGACCGGCATGCCGACGCGCACGCAGCAATCGGACCTGCTGCTCTGCGCCTACGCGTCGCACGGCGACACCAAGCATGTGATGCTGCTGCCGGAGGATCCGGCAGAAGCTTTCGAATTCACGGCACAGGCCTTCGACCTTGCCGAGCGGCTGCAAACGCCGATCTTCGTCATGCTCGACCTCGACATCGGCATGAACCACCGTCTGTCGCGCCCGCTGGCCTGGGACGATACGCGGCGTTACGACCGGGGCAAGGTGATGACGGCGGCCGAGCTCGAGGCGGGCAAGGATTTTGGCCGCTATCTCGACGTCGACAACGACGGCATCCCGTTCCGCACGTATCCGGGGACGCATCCGACACGCGGCTCCTTCTTCACGCGCGGCACGTCGCGCGACCGCTACGCCCGCTACACGGAAGAAGGCGGGCCGTATGTCGACAACATGCAGCGGCTCCTGAAGAAGTTTGACACCGCGAAAAGCATCGTGCCGCGGCCGGTACGGCGGAATGCCGAGAAACCTGTGCGATTTGGCGTCATCTATTACGGCTCGACGAGCCCCGCGATGGATGAGGCCAATGAGATGCTGACGGCGAGCGGCGCCGCAATCAACCTCTTGCGTGTGCGAGCCTTCCCGTTCCACCAGGACGTGGCGGATTTCGTGAATTCGCACGACGCGATCTTCGTCGTCGAACAAAACCGCGACGCTCAGCTCCGCACGCTGCTGATGAACGAACTCAATCTCAATCCGGCCAAGCTCCTGCCGGTGCTGCAATTCGACGGAACACCGATCACGGCCCGCTTCATCGCGCGGGCCATCGGCGATCACCTCGACCAGCGCAAGGTGGTGCCGCTGCACAAGGTTGTGTCATGACCTACATCGTCAAACCGAAATTCCACCATCCCGCCCTGCCGAAGAATGAGCTCGGCTATACGCACCGCGATTACGAGGGATCGGTCTCGACGCTTTGCGCGGGATGCGGGCACGACTCCATTTCCGCCGCAATCATTCAGGCCTGCTTTGAACTCAACATCGAGCCGCACCGGGTCGCGAAGCTTTCGGGTATCGGCTGCTCGTCGAAGACGCCGACCTATTTTCTCGGACAGTCGCACGGCTTCAATTCCGTGCATGGCCGCATGCCATCGGTCATGACGGGCGCGAACCTCGCCAATCGCGAGCTGATTTATCTCGGCGTCTCCGGCGACGGCGACACGGCATCCATCGGCCTCGGGCAGTTCGCGCACCTGATCCGCCGCGGCGTGAACATGACCTATATCGTCGAAAACAACGGCGTGTACGGCCTCACCAAGGGCCAGTTCTCCGCCACCGCCGACCGCGGCTCGAAGTCGAAGCGTGGCGCGATCAACTCGGACTCCTCCATCGACCTCGTCGCGATGGCGCTGCAACTCGGCGCGACTTTTGTCGGGCGGAGTTTCTCCGGCGACAAGAAGCAGCTCGTGCCGCTCATCATGGCTGCGATTGAGCACAAGGGCGCAGCATTCCTCGACGTCCTCAGCCCGTGTGTTGCTTTCAACAACCATCCGGGCTCGACCAAAAGCTTCGACCATGTGCGCGAGCATAACGAGGCGGTGAACCGGCTTGATTTTATCACCGGCCGCACGCCCATTGCGGTCGACTACGAGCCGGGCGCGGTCGAGATCGTCGAGCAGCACGACGGCTCCAAGATCGCGCTCCGCAAGCTTGATGAAGAATATGACGTCCATGACCGGCGCGCGGCGACCAATTTCCTGCTCGAGCGCGCGGCAGCGGGCGAGATCGTAACCGGGCTTCTGTATGTCGAGCCCGACGGCGAGGACCTGCACGATAGTCTTAAAACCGTGCGGAAGCCGCTCAATACGCTCGGCGAGCGGGAGCTTTGCCCCGGCTCGGGCGCGCTTGAGAAATTCAACGCAAGTCTACGCTAACGGCCGAGCGCCTTGTTGAGCGCCGGCATAACCTTCTCCGCCATCAGGACCATCGAGCGGCGGCCGAGGGCGGGGTCAGTCCAGTCCTTGCCGGCATAGAGCAGCGTACCGAAATCTCCGACCTGTTCGCGGAAGGCCAGAAGCTGATCGACTACCTTTTCCGGCGAGCCGTGAATGACCAGCCGATCGCAGACATTGTCGAGCGTGATCTCGTGGTCCGGCTGGTCGCGCCGCATCTTGAACAGATCGGCGCGGCCGTTCTTCACCAGCTTGGTCAGCAACTGACGATAGTAATAGCGGTAGGGACCGTTCTCAGCGGTCGCGTAATCGCGCGCGGTCTTGTCGTCGTCCGCGACGAAGATGCTCTTGGCTACGCGCCAGTTCGCGGGGTCGGCGGGGCGCTTCGCGCGCTCGCAGCCTTCGACATATTTCGGCCAGTGGGATTTCACCCAGACCGGCATCAGAAAGTTCGCCGAAATCGGTTCCCAGCCGCGCGCGGCGGCCTCGGTCACGCCCTTCGAAAAGGGAGCAACCACCGTGACGATGATCGGCGGATGCGGGCGCTGGAGCGGCTTCGGCAACGGCCCCTGCCCGATCTCGGGCATCAGATGCCGTTCAATGGAGACGTTCCAGTACTTGCCCTTGAGATTGTAGGGCGGCTCACCGGCCCAGATGGCAAGCACGTGGTTGATGCATTCGAGGAACATCTCGTTGCGGTCGGCATCGAGATTGCCGAAGGCTTCGGCATCGGACAGCAGGCCGCCGGGGCTGATGCCGAAGTTGAAGCGGCCGTCGAGCAGATGGTCGAGCATGGCGATCTGCGAGGCGACCGCCACCGGGTGGCTGTTCGGCATGTTCACGGTGCCGGTGCCGAGGCGGATCTGCTTGGTCGCACCCGCGAGCGTCGCCAGAAACATCGCACAGGACGTGATGTTCTCGGCCTGGTCGGTGGCGTGCTCGCCCGCGTAGGCTTCGGTGAAGCCAAGCTCATCGGCGAGGATAAATGCCTCGCGATCCTCGCGCAGGGACTGCCGCCAGTCCTTGCCAAGCGGATGGATCGGCATGGTGAAAAAGCCGAGCTTCATGCTGCCCCTTTGCGCCCCGACTCGCCGCTAAAAAGCACAGAACGGCGCGAAACGGAACCGAACGGCGGGACTTTTTACGCGCTCTCTTCCGGCTTTTTTCCGTCGATCTTCACCAGCCGGCGCTGGAGCGGAAACAGAACAAGGTTGAAGCGTGCCGAGACGAAACCCCAGATTCCTTTCGGCGCGAACAGCATGACGGCGATCGCGAGCGCACCGAGCAGGATGAGATACCAGGTGCCGAAGTCCGCGAGGTAACTTTGCAGCAGATAGAAAACCAGGACGCCAACGATCGGTCCCTCGATCGTGCCGATGCCGCCGATCACCACAATGAAGATCACATAGGCGGTCCATTGCAGGACCGAGAAGCCCGCGTCGGGTGAGATACGCGCGGTCTGCAGGTAAATGAGCGCGCCGACCATGCCGGTGATGCCGGCGGTGAGCCCATACACCCAGAGCTTGGTCCTGAAGCTGTCGACGCCGACGCTTTCGGCGGCGACCTCCGAGTCGCGGATGGCGGAGAGGCCGAGTCCGCGGCGCGAGCGCAGCAGGAAATAGACGACAAGGATCGTGCCGACGGCGAGCGCGAGCGCGGTCCAGTACATCACCATGTCGCGGGCAAGCGCCGTGCGGAGGCCGAAGACCTCGCGCAGAAGGTCGATGCCGAACACGCCGTTCGTGACGCCGACCGGCAGCGAGGTGCCGGTGCCACCGCCGAGCGGCTTCACCTGCGCGAACACCAGCCGATAGACCTCGGCCACGACCCAGGTGCCGATGGCGAAATAAGCGCCGCGCAGGCGGAAGACGACGAGCGCGGTCGGGAATGCGAGCAGGAACGCGACGACACCTGCGAGGATAATCGCCAGCAACGGGTCGATTCCGCCATAGACGGTGAAGGCGAACAGCATATAGCCGCCGAGCCCGACGAAGGCCTGCTGGCCGACCGAGACGAGCCCTGCGTAACCCGCGAGCAGGTTCCAGAGCTGCGCCAGCGCCAGCATGTAGAAAACGAAGATCAGGTCCTGCACGAGCCCGCGCCCCGCGAAGAAGGGCAAGAGCACGAGGATAACGACCAGACCGATGCCCGCGAGCGCAAGGAAATACGTCGCATCGGTCGCGGTCTGGATGCGGTAGCGCGGCTCGCTCATCCCGCCCTCAATCGAAGGCGCGCGGGAACAGGCCGCGCGGCCGCAAAATAAGAATGATGAGGAAGGCGACGTGCCCGGCGAGGATCTGCCATTCCGGATTGATATGCGCGCCGATGGTCTGCGCGACACCGAGAATGATGCCACCAAGCAGCGTCCCCCACAGGCTCCCGAGCCCGCCGATGATGACCGCCTCGAAGGCGTAGATCAGCCGCGCCGGGCCGATCGACGGATCGAAATTCGCGCGAATGCCGAGATAGAAGGCTGCGATCGCCGTCACGATCATGGCGATGCCCATGGCGATCGCAAAGATGCGGCGGTTGTCGATGCCCATGAGCTGCGCGGTCAGCGGATCGTCCGACGTCGCCCGGAAGGCGCGGCCGAGCGGCGCCCAATAAAAGAGTGCGTTCAGCGCGAAGATAACGCCGATGGCGGTCAGCAGCGTGAGGAGCGGCATGACGCCGACGGCGATGCCGCCGCCGAGCTGGATCGAGGCGGTTTCAATTGCGCCTGCCGCCAACCGCTGGCTATCGGCGGAGAAGGCTTCCTGCAACCCGTTCTGGATGATGATCGAGAAGCCGAAGGTGACGAGGAGCGGCGGAAGGATGTCGCGGCCGAGCGTCTGGTTAAGAATGACGTATTGCAACGCAAATCCGATCACGAACATGATCGGCAACGAGATGAGGAGCGCGGAAAGCACGTCGACACCGAAGGACGTCATCACCGCGAGGATAACGAAGGCCGCGAGCACGATCAGGTCGCCATGCGCCAGGTTGACCAGCCGCATGATGCCAAAGATCAGCGACAGGCCGATCGCAAACAGCGCATAGAGCCCGCCGAGCAAGGTGCCATGCACGAGGACGCTGAGCCACCCGGTCATTTCTGCGTCCCGAAGTAAGCGTGGTGGATCTCGTCGCGCGAGAAGGCGGCCGGGCTTCCGGCGAGCGAAATGCGGCCCTTCTGGAAGCAATAGAGTCGGTCAGCGACCTTCATTGCCTGCTGGATGTCCTGCTCGACGATGACGACGCTCGTGCCGGTCTCCTTGATCTTGGGGAGCGCCTGATAGATGTCGCGGATGATGATCGGCGCGAGGCCGAGGCTGATCTCGTCGCACAGGAGTACGCGCGGGTTCGACATCAGCGCACGGCCGATTGCGACCATCTGCTGCTCGCCGCCGGAAAGCGTCGTGCTGGCCTGATGGCGGCGCTCGCGCAGCTTGGGGAACAGCGAATAGATGGTCGAAATATTCCAGTGACCGCTGCCGGTGCGGCCGTAACCGCCCACAAGCAGATTTTCTTCGACGGTGAGCGAAGGAAACAGCCGCCGCCCTTCCGGCACCAGCGCGATCCCGCGCTTCATGATTTCCGCCGCCGAAAGATGGCCGATGGGCTCCCCGTCGAACACGATGCTCCACGGCGCGCCGCGCAGAAGGCCGGTGATCGAGCGCAGAAAAGTCGACTTGCCCGCGCCGTTCGCACCGATGATGGCGAGCGTGTCGCCCTGCTCAAGCCGCGTGTTGACGCCGAACAGCGCCTGCAAATCGCGGTAGTGGGCGGTGAGATCGCGGGTTTCGAGGAGCGACATCAGGCTTCGATCCCCGTGTAGATCTCGCGCACCTCTTTCGAATTCATCACGGTTTGCGGATCGCCCTCGGCGATTTTGCGGCCGAAATTCAAAACGACGAGTCGAGTGACGACGGCGAGGAGCGCCGCGACCACGTGCTCGATCCAGACAATCGTCGTGCCGCCCGCGTTGATCTCGCGGATAGTGGCGACGAGGTCGGTGATCTCGCCTTCGGTCAGGCCTCCTGCGATCTCGTCGAGCAGCAGCACCTGCGGGCCGGTTGCAAGCGCGCGCGCAAGCTCGAGCCGCTTGCGTTCCAAGAGCGTCAGGGAGCCTGCCGGCACGTCGGCGCGATGAAGCAGGCCCGTGCGTTCGAGCACGCGGCCGCAGATGTCGGCGACGTCGCGTTCTTGCTTGTCCTGTCCGAAAGCCGCACCGACGAGCAGGTTCTCGAAGACCGTGAGGTTTTCGAATGGATGCGGGATTTGATACGAGCGCGCGATGCCGAGCTTGCAGCGCTGGTGCGGCGGCGTGCGCGTGACGCTGCGCCCGTTCAGGCGAATCTCGCCCGCGTCGGCCGCAAGGTCGCCGGTGATGAGATTGAAGAGACTCGACTTGCCCGCGCCATTCGGCCCGACGATACCGAGTGCCTCGCCTTCCCGCACAGCGAGCACGATATTGTCGGCCGCGAGCACCGAGCCGAAGGATTTGCTCAGCCCGGCAATTTCCAGAACGGTTCGGGAGTCGGACAGGCCGGAATAGGACATGATCAATCTTTTAGGACGTCATGCCCGCGCCCGCAGCCGAATTCGTGCGCTGTCGTGAATCGAACCGGGCAATCCGCCTTCGTGACTTGAAGGCAGTTCCCCGGACCGCTGGCCTTCGCGCGATCCGGGGTTTGATGGCCTGAACTCAGGCGATCGCTTCCATCTTGCCGCCGAGCGGAATGTTCGGCGCCGTCTTGTTGTCGGTGATGACGATGTCGTAGCTCTTGCCGTCCTTGGTGCGCCACTGGCCACCGACGAGCGAGGTCTTAGTGACATTCTTGGCGGCGAAGGGCGGCACGCCCTGCCCGTTCCACTGCACCTTGCCGACCACAGTATCCAAGTTCGTGGCGGCGATCGCTTCGGCCGTCGCCTTGGCGTTTCCGATTTCCTTGGTGCGCTTCAGCACGTCAAGGCCGACCTCGTAGAGCGAGTGCGCGAAGCCGACCGGCTGCGACCACTGCTGCTTGGTCGATGCGGTGAACGCGTCGGCGAGTTGCTTCGCGGACTGGCCGGTCATCGACGACTTGAACGGATGGTTCGGGGTCCACCACACTTCGGACGAGAGATTGTTGCCGTCCTTGCCGAGCGCTTCAACCGAGGACGGGAACAGGATCGCCTTGCCGACCGAGGCCGCCTTCGGTTTGTAGCCCTGCTGCAGCGACTGCTTCCAAAAGGTGGTGAAGTCCGGCGGCAACACGACGCCGGTGATGATGTCCGCCTTCGCATTCTTGAAGGCGGCGATCTGCGGCGAGAAGTTATCCGTCAGGTTCTGGTAGCGGCCGGGATCGAACAGCTTGTAGCCGAGCTTGTCGAGCGCCGGCGGGAAGCCGACGTTCTTGTCACCCCAGGCATTGCCGTCCGCGTCGTTCGGGAAGAGCGCGCCCACGACCTTATTGGTGTTGAGCTGGCTCCACATGTTGGTGAAGACGGCGATAACGTCTTCGAGACCCCAGAAGTAGTGATAGACGTAGTTGAACGGCTTCCAGGCGGGCGGGCCGCCACCCGGATTGGCCTGCTGACCGATGAACCATGGCTGCCATGGGGCGAGCGAAGAGACGCACGCCACTTCTTCGATTTCGCACTGGGTGCAGACCGGGTTCGTGGTCTCCGGCGTATTGCCGACGAGCATCAGGTCGACCTTGTCCTGAACGATCAGGTCCTTCGCAACCTGCGCCGCACGGTTCGGATTCGACTGGCTGTCCTTGAGGATCACTTCGATCGGGCGCGTCGTGTTGCCGACCTTGAGGCCGCCCTTCGTCGCTTCCTTGAACTGGTTGAGCATGAACTGGTCGGCGGCAGCGAAGGCCGCAAGCGGGCCGGTCGCCGGGCTCACGTAACCGATCTTGATCGGCTTCGCCTGCGCGATGGCCGGCATCGGAAAGCTGCCGGTCGCCGCGAGCGCACCGCTCGCCGCGGTCATCTTCAGGAGCGTGCGGCGATCGATGCCGCGGCCCTTTCCTCGATAGGTCTTCATTGGCGTCCTCCCGGATTCCCGCTTGCGAAAATTCGGCGCGGGCATGTTGATCGTCTAGCGATCGAATTCGGTGTCTTTCGACCGCTCGGATTCTCCGTTGGCGCATTTCGGGAGTCAATGTTTGCAAGCGGATAGCTGTCACGGGCGGTATGCGACCGGCCGCACGTAACGAAATTGGGAACGGCTGGTACGCGACCGTTTACCCTGCCTTCGCCTCCGCTGCCCACGGATCGCCCACAAATCGCGCAGAGCAGCGATTAACCGCCTTACTCCAAGGCCGGGAATCCCGTTGCCAGACAGGGGGCGACTTCGTATCGTCCTGAACAAGCAATCCGGCCGAATAACGAGCGCCTTCAAGCAATTACGAGAAGCGCAGGACGGCCCGGCGAGTGCAACAGGGAGGGTTTCCGTCATGTCGAAAGCCGTCACGCGCGAGGAGCAAGAGTCCTACGCAGCCCGGCCCGAATCCACCGGCAAGCTCCGGTTCACGCGGCCGATGAACGGCAACGAGTATCTCGACTCGCTGCGCGACGACCGCGAAATCTACATCTACGGCGAGCGCGTGAAGGATGTGACGACGCATCCCGCCTTCCGCAACACCGCCCGCATGGTCGCGCGTCTGTACGACGCGATGCACGACCCCAAGCACAAAGACAAACTCATGGTGCCGACTGACACTGGCAACGGCGGCATGACACAAGCCTATTTCAAGGCGCCGACGACGCCGGAAGAGCTCGTGAAGGGCCGTGACGCGATCGCCGAATGGGCAAAGCTCACCTATGGCTGGCTGGGCCGCGCACCGGACTACAAGGCGTCGTTCCTCGCAACGCTCGGCGCGACCGTCGACTTCTACGCGCCGTATCAGGAGAACGCGAAGCGCTGGTACCAGTTCAGCCAGGAGCGCGTGCCGTTCGTAAACCACGCGATCATCCACCCGCCGGTGGACCGCAACCTGCCGCCCGAAAAGGTCGGCGACGTCTATGTGCATGTCGAGAAGGAAACCGACGCCGGCCTGATCGTGTCGGGTGCGAAGGTCGTCGCCACCGGTTCGGCGGTGACGAACTATACCTTTATCGCGCATCACGGCCTGATCCCGGTCGGCGACAAGAGCTTCGCCGCGATCTTCATGGTGCCGACGGCCGCGCCGGGCGTGAAATTCATCTGCCGCACGTCGTACGAAATGTCGGCGACGGCGATGGGCAGCGCGTTCGACTATCCCCTCTCCTCGCGCCTCGACGAGAACGACGCCGTGCTCGTGCTCGATAAGGTGCTGGTGCCGTGGGAGAACGTCTTCTGCTACGGCGACGTGGAGAAGGCGAACAACTTCTTCCCGCGCACGGGCTTCCTGCCGCGCCTGTTCGTTCACGCCTGCACCCGTCTCGCGGTCAAGCTCGACTTCATCGCGGGTCTTCTGATCAAGGCCGTCGAAGCGTCCGGCACCAAGGACTTCCGCGGCGTTCAGGCGAACATCGGCGAAATCCTGGTCTTCCGGAATATGTTCTGGGGTCTGACCGAAGCGATGGTGAAGAATCCGCAGCCCTGGGTCGGCAAGTATCTGCTACCCGACATCGAACCGGGCAGCGCCTATCACGTGCTGTCGAACATCGCCTATCCGCGCATCAAGAACATCATCGAGCAGACGGTCGCGTCGGGCCTCATCTATCTCACGTCATCCGCGCGCGACTTCAAGAACCCGGAGATCCGCCCGTATATCGACAAGTATATGCGCGGCTCGAACGGCTACACGGCGATCGAGCGCGGCAAGCTCATGAAGCTCCTGTGGGACACGATCGGCACCGAGTTCGGCGGCCGCCACGAGCTCTACGAGATCAACTATGGCGGCTCGAGCGAGGAAATCCGCCGCTACGTTCTGTTCGGGGCGCAGGCGAGCGGCACGGCCGCGAAGCTCACGGGCTTCGCCGAGCAGTGCATGGCCGAATACGATCTCGACGGCTGGAAGGTGCCGGATCTCACCGATCCGGGCGAGCTCAGCTATCATGTCCTGCGCCACAAGTAAGCGCGCAGACTGGACAAACAAAAAAGGGCGGGTCGAAGGACCCGCCCTTTTTTTATTCTGCGGTTTGCCGCTTGCGTGGCGTCAGTGGCCCGAGCCGGGACGCGCCGACGGATTGTAGAAACCGCCGCTGCTCTTCGGCTTTTCGGTGCGCGGCGCTGCCGGGGCGGCGCTGTCGCGCGCGGGCGCGCTCTTCTCGCCGACAGAGCGGGAATAGGGGTTGTAGAAGCCGCCGGGATTGGCGCGCGAAACGACGGCGCTCGCGGCGGCCGGGCGTGCCGCGGCCTGTTGCGGCGCGGCCGACGGCTGGACCTTCGCGGCGCGGGCGGCCGGATTGTAAAAGCCGCCGCCGGAGGTCGTTTGGGCTTCTGCTTGAACTGACATGCTACGCTCACTCTCCAGGCCGAGATATGCCTGCTGGATCACCTTATCTTCTTCGATTTCGGCGCGCGATCCAGACCTGACGATACGGCCATTTTCCAATACATGAACGCGGTCAGCAAGCCGAAGACTCTGATGCACGTTCTGTTCGACCAGAACGACAGCCTGCCCGCTTTGGGTAATCTTCCGTAAAACGGAGAACAAATCCTTAACGAGGCGCGGGCTCAGGCCCAGCGACGGCTCGTCGAGGAGCAAAAACTTCGGCTCCGACATCAGCGCCCGGCCGATTGCGAGCATCTGCTGCTCGCCGCCGCTCATCGTGCGCGCGAGCTGGCTGCGGCGCTCCGCGAGACGCGGAAACAGCGTGAGCATGCGCTCAAGCTGACGCTCTTCGTCGGCGCGCGCGTGCTCGGTATAAGCGCCGAGCCGCAAATTATCGATCACGGTCATGTCGGCGAACAGCCGTCGGCCTTCCGGGACCAAAGCGATGCCGTGGGCAACGATCTGGTGGGCAGGCACGCCTTCAAGCGACTTGCCGTCGAACGATACGCGCCCGCCGGGACGGATCGGCACAAGGCCGCCGATCGCCTTCAGCAACGTCGTCTTGCCGGCGCCGTTCGCGCCGAGGATGACGGTCGTCTGCCCGGCGGGGGCCTCGAGCGAGACGCTATGCAGCGCCTCGTGTTTGCCGTACCAGACGCTGATATTCTCAAGCCGCAGCATCGTCGATCCCCAGATAGGCGTGCATCACTTCGGGGTCGGACAGCACCGACTGCGGTGTTCCTTCGGCGATCTTGCCGCCGGCGTTGAGCACGACGCAGCGATCGCAAAGCGCACGGATCGCTTCCATCACATGCTCGATCATAACGATGGTCACGCCCTCGCGGCGGATCTGGTGAATGAGGTCGATGCCGACGCGCAACTCGATCGGGTTGAGACCCGCGAGCCACTCGTCGAGCAGCAGGAGCTGCGGATGAGTCGCAAGCGCACGGGCGAGCTCAATGCGCTTCTGGTCAATATACGTCAGCTGCGAGGCAAACATGTTGGCCTTGCCCGCCATGCCGACGCGCGCCAACAGATGGTCGGCGTCGTGCGCGGCCTGCGACGGGCTCACGGGCTCGGAGCCGAACATGCGGCCAAGCATGACGTTCTCGCGCGTCGTCATGTAGGGCAGCACGCGGACGAGCTGAAAGGTGCGCGCGATCTTCGAGCGGCAGACCTGGAAGGATTGCAGCCCGATGATTTCCTTGCCCTCGAACAGGACGGAGCCGCTGTCGGGCGTCAGTTCGGCGGTGATGAGATTGAGCACCGTCGTCTTGCCCGATCCGTTCGGGCCGATCAGACCCATGATCGAGCCCTTCGGAATATCGAACGAGACGTCGCGCACGGCGACAAGGCCGCCGAAGGCCTTACGCAGGCTGCGCACGCTGAAGAAATGCTCGGCCATCAATGCGCCCCCGCGTGATCGCGGCGATGCCGCGTCTGCCACGAGTGATGGAGCCGCAAGATGAGCCGCGTAATGCCGCCGGGCAAGAAATATACGATCACCACGAAGCAAAGCCCGAGCGCGATGCTGAAGTGATGCGGGAAGGTGCCGGCGAGGAACTCCGACAGCAGCACCAGCGGAATCGCGCCGATGGCCGGCCCCCAGGCGCGCCCGCCGCCGCCGAGAAGGGCCGCGATCAGCACCTGGAACGACCATGTGCTGTTGAATGCGATGCTCGCGTCCACATAGGGATAGCGGAGCGCCAGCACCGCGCCGACCAGCGCCATGACGGAGGCCGAGAGTGCGAAGCAGATGACCTTCACGCGCGTCGTGTTGATGCCGGCGTGGCGCGCGACAGTCTCGTCTTCGCCAATGGCGCGGAGCGCATAGCCGAGTCGCATCTGGCTCACGAACCAGCTTCCTACGATGGTCAGGAGCGCCACAAACAACAACGTCTCGTAGATGCTGACATTCGATACATCGGTGAAGATGTAGCGCGAGACCGTGCGGTTGATCTTGATCTCCCACCAGTTGAGCACCTGGTGGATCAGTTCGGTCAGGCCAAAGGTGAAGACGACGAAATAAACGCCGCGCAGGCGGAGCGTGGAAAGGCCGATCACCAGCGCCACGAGGAAGCCGATCACGGCGGCTGCGATCAACGCGACCCACACCGGAACATAGACGTGAACGACCGCGAGCACATAGATGCCGATGCCAAAGAAGGCGGCCGTCGCGAGCGAGATATAGCGCGTGGCGCCCGAGAAGAAGGACCATGCCGTCGCGAGCGCGATATTCGCGAACAGCAGGATGAAAACCGACATGATGTAGTCGGACACATAGAGCGGAACGAGCGCGAGCAGGACCGCGATCACGACAATCGCAGCCGTGGCGAGGCGCGCTTTTTTGAGAGCTTCAAGCACGGGTGAATAACCCCGTCGGGCGCAGGAGCAGAATGAGCATAAAGAGGGCGAAGTTGATGGCGATGGTGAGCGCCGGATCGATCAGGTAGCCGCCGAGCGACTCCACGACGCCGAGCAAAAGCCCCGCCGCGAGCGTGCCGGTGACGCGACCGACGCCCGCCATGATGACGACAATCAGCGCCTTCAACGTATAGACGACGCCCGTGGTCGCGCTGAACGAGATGAAGGTGCTGACCAGCATGCCCGACGCGGCGGCCAGCGCACCGCCGGTCGCGAAGGCGAGCGCGGAGTAGCGGCGCACGTCGATACCCATGAGGCTCGCCGCCACCGGGTCGATCGTGATCGCGCGGAGCGCGGCGCCGATGCGCGTGAAGCGCAGGACGTAAAAAATGATCGCGGCGATGAGGCAGGCGCCGAGGAAGGCGAGCAGCCGGTTCATGGCGATCGTCGCGCCGAGAATATGCACCGGCGAGGACATGAAGGTGTAGCCGCGCAGGTCGCCGCTCCAATAGACGAGCGCCAGTCCCTGCAAGACGAAAAAGAGACCGAAGGTGACGAGCACGACGTCAGCGTCGAGCGCGTCCTGATCCGGCGCGCGCTTGATCAGCGGAATCATCAGCACCTGGTAGATCAGCCAGTTCGCCGCGAAGGCGATCGGCATGCTGATGAACAGGCTGAGCAGCGGGTTGTACTGCCACAGCATGATCGTGAAGAACGCCGTGAAAGCGCCGGCCACGAAGAACTCGCCATAGGCAAGATTCAGGATGCGGGCGACGCCGTACTGAATGTTCAGTCCGAGCGCGATCAGCCCGTACATTCCCCCGAGGAGGAGGCCGTTCAAAAATACTTCAAACAGAACCACGCCCGTGCCCCGCGCAACAAGCAAACGGGTCAGGCCGGACTCCCGGCCTGACCCGGATTTTCAGCGGACCTTTGCCCGCGTTACGACCACTTCGGCTTCGGGAACTGAACCGGCTTCGCGCCCGACTTGTCCTTCGGGAACACGCCGACCATTTCCCCGCCCTGCCACTGGCCGACCGCCCACGGATTGGCGCAGCGCTGGTCGGTGTAGTGCAGTTCGCCCCAGATTGTCTGGAACTTGCCCTTGCCGATTTCGTCGCGGATCTTGGTGCGGTCGACTTCACCGACGCGCTCGATCGCCTGCTGCACAACTTCGACTGCCGAGTAGGCGCTGAGCGCGCCGGCTTCGGACGGACGGTTGTGCATCGCGCGATGCGCCTTGTCGTATTCGGCGTAGCCCTTCACGCTCGTATCCTGGCCGCCATAGGCAAGGATGCCGTTGACGTCATTGCCGAACTTGCCGCGATAGCTCGGGAACACGCCGCCGATCGCGACATACATGAACTGCGGGTTGAAGCCGACGATCTTCGACTGCTCGGTGAGCATGAAGGTGTCGGGCGGATAGCTCATGCAAACGAAGGCATCGGGATTGGCCGCCATCACTTCGCGTACCACCGGCTGAAGGTCGGCCGCGCCGAAGGGATAACTCTTGCTGACGACGACGTTGAGCCCGGCCTTCTTGGCGTTGTTCACGAAAGCTTCGTGCATTTCGACGCCGTATTCGACGGTCGGATGGACGATGCCGACCGTGCCCTTGATCTTGCCTTCCTTCTTGAGGTCGGCGAGGTACTCGGTCAGCGGCTGCGTGGCTTCGACCGGCTGCACGATCTGCCAGAAGGCGAAGGGGAACTTCTTCGCGAGGTCGTAGGACTTCGTCGTTGTCGCCGTCGAGTAGATCACCGGGTACTGGTACTTGTTGGCGATCGGCGCCGAAGCAAGGTTCATGTGCGTAGCGTAGGGGCTGAGCAGGATGTCGACCTTATCCTGCTGGATCAGGCGCTCGGTGAGCTTGATCAGCTCGTCCGGCTTGCCCTGGTCGTCGTAGCTGACCATGTCGACCGGCACCTTCTTGTTGAATTTCTTCAACGTGATGCCACCGGCGTCGTTCACGCGCTTGTGCCACAGCTTGTACTGCGACACGACCGTCGATTCCGCGCCCGGCCCGAGCGGACCCGACATCGTGATCGCGTAGCCGAAACGCAGCTTGTCCGGCGCGGACTGCGCCTGAGCCGGCACGGACGGCAACGCGGCAAGACCGGCCGCGGCGACGCCGCCCTTCAACAGTGTTCTTCTATCCATCGTCTTCCTCCCAAATCGGTGTTCGGTCGAACACCCCGAATTTCAATTGGCGCGGCTGCGCCTTGTTTTCGTTGGCCGGCCGGTTGAACCGGCCGGCATTCCTTGCAGCCGAGATCAGCCCAGGAAGTTCGAGATCGCCTCGACCGCCTCGGGCTTTTCGAGGTGAACGAGGTGTCCGGCGCCCTTGTAAATCTTGATGTCGGCGTTCGGCACAAACTTGCGCCAGGTCTCGGTCTGCTGCACCGGGATCAGTTTGTCCTCGTCCCCCCAGACGATCATGGTCGGCATCTTGATGCGATGCAGATAGCGCATGAACTTCGGGTCGCCGGGGTGCTCCCAGAACAGGCGTGCGAAGGTGGCTGACTCACGATAGCGATCGCCGATGAAGTCGAGGTCCGGTTTTTCCGGGAGCTTCTTCTTCAGCACGTCGAAATTCGACACCAGCATCGGCACGAGCTGTTCGCCGGGCACCGCCAGAACATCGATCATCGGATTCTGCGGATCGATCATACCCGCAGGGCAGATCAACGCGAGCTTCTTCACGCGATGACCGTGTTGTGACGCGAACAAGGCGGCAAGCTGGCCGCCCATGGAGAGGCCGACGAGATTGATCTTGTCGAGCTTCAGCGCGTCGAAGAGCTCGAGATAGTGCATCACGTAGTCGTTGAGATGCGTGTAGCTTGGATCGTCCCCCGACTCGCCGAAGCCCGGATGGTAGGGCGCAATCACGCGATATTTGCTGGTCCAGGGCTCGGCGAAATCATAGCCGTCAACCGTCCCGGCGCCATGGAAAAAGACGATCGGTTCACCATGGCCGGCCGTATGGACGACCGTCTTCACGCCGTTGATGACGTGGGTTTCGCGCTCGAACTTAGCCATTGATCGGTTTCCCTCTTACTCGGCAGCCACACGGTAGGACGACGAAGACCTGCTGCGCAGGCGCGGCATCACTTCCTCCGCGAAGAGCGTCAGGTTCTTCACCATCTTCCAGTGCGGCATATCGGCGACATGCATGACGTTATTGAAGTGGTTCGTCTTCATCTTGACGCTCCACTCACCGATCTGGTTCGCAACCTTCTCAGGCGTGCCGACAGCGATGAAGAACGACTTCGAGATCGTCTCAAAGTCGAAGCCGCCATGCATCTTGTCGGCCATGGCGGCGCGCTGCTTGAGCTGGTCGACCGAGAGATAGCCCGGAGGCGCGAGGAACTGCGGCGCGGTGCGCGCGAAATCTTCGAAGAAGCGCTGGAAGTGACCGATGAATTCGCGTTCGGCCTGCTCCTGCGTCTCGGCGACATAGACCCAGGTCTGAAGCGGGAATTGATCCGGACGCATCGTGTTGCCGAAGTGTTGCGCGCGCTGGCGCAGCGTCTCGTTCAGTTCGGCGGCGCGCTGCTGGGTGACGAACACCGAGGCATAGCCGAAGCCGTATTCGGCGGCGATGTCGACCGTCTCCGGGCTGCCGGTGCCGACGATGTAGCAGGGCGGATGCGGACGCTGGAACGGACGCGGCCACGGATTGAGGAAGCGATAGGTATAGTGCTCGCCGTAATGGGTGGTCGGGCCGTCTTCGGTCCAAGCCTGAATGATGATCTTGAGCGACTCTCTGAACTTGTCACGCGCGGTCGCCGGGTTCACCGGGTTCGACCAGTATTCCATGCCGGTGCCGAGCGGGAAGGCAACCTCAAGACGGCCCTTCGAGAGAACGTCGAGCATCGCGTATTCTTCGGCGAGACGGTTCGGCAGCATGAAGTTCGGCGGTGTGCCCCAGACGCAAATCTTGGCGTTCGTCGTCTGCGGGATGAGCGTCGCGGCAATAATCGATGGGCAGGCCATCATGCTGTAGACGGTGTTGTGATGCTCGTTCACGACAATCGCGTCGTAACCAAGTTTGTCGGCCAGCACGAGCTGCGAGATGTACTGCTGATAGAGCTCATGGCCCTTGTGCGGGTCGTAATACTTGTTCGGGAAACTCACCCAGGTCGATTTGTAGTCCTTGTGATTTTCCGGGAGATGCACATACGGCATGAAGTGCATCACGTTGAACCGCAGGGCTTGGCTCATCATCGTCTCCTGTAACCGAACTCGTCCTATCTCAGCCGTCCCAACCGCATTTCGCGGACAGCACGACAGCCGGCCGGACGCAAGGCGTGGTCTTCTTTCGCGAGCGCGACCGTGCAGTCTCGCGCTCGCGCGTCGAATTTCAATCGGGAAGTCGGCGATGCATCCGCATCATTCGGCTTCCTCCCCATTGTTCTTCTTTTGACTGTTATTCTAAGGATTTGCGCTTCGGCGAGTCAACGAGCCGTGGCCCAATATGGTTATGCGGGCAGCAAATATTGTCGTCACCGGCAGATAGTTGGGCGCCCAACAATGTGGCGGGAAACCCGCTCGCGTGGCGAACCGGGGCAGCCTCCCACGGCCCGTCACGGAGGCAGGATTCCGCAACTGCGAGATGGAATGACGGCGAAGTGAACCGGACGGTTACTTATGCTCGTACAGAATACCGACGGTTTCCGCGACACAGGCGGGCTTTGGGCGGCCTTCGATTTCGACCGTGCAGGTAAAGAGCAATTTGTAGCCGTCGCCCTGCGGTTCGATGGAGGTCAGCGTTTGCCGCATTCTTACGCGGTCCCCCGATTGCACCGGCGCCGGGAAACGCACTTTTTCGAGGCCGTAGTTAATCCCGCGCTCGACCGACTCCAGATGCCAGATCTGGTGCCGCAGATGCGGGATCAGCGAGAGCGTCAGGAAGCCGTGCGCGATCGTCTTGCCGTCCGGCATCTCACGCGACGCGCGGTCGGCATCGGTATGAATCCACTGATCGTCGCCGGTGACTTTGGCGAAGGTATCGATGCGCTCCTGATCGACCGTGACCCAGTCGCTCGGCCCGAGTTCCTGACCAAGCGCACTCTTCATTTCGGCAATCGACTTGAACCGGCGCATTCCCCACTCACCCCCGCGATAGACCCGCGCACTCTATAATAGAGCGCATCAGGCAACGACAGGCCCCTCGCCGGCCGCGATCATATCGGCGATGCGTCGGCCTGAGCCCGCGCCCATCGTCCAGCCGAGCGTGCCGTGGCCGGTATTCAGCCACAGATTGCGGTACCGGCTGCGGCCTACATAGGGAATGTTGGACGGCGTCGTGGGGCGCAGGCCGGTCCAGAATTTCGCGGCGTCGAAATCGCCGGCGCCGGGAAAGAGCCCGCGCACATTGTCGAGGATCGCGTTGCAGCGACGCAGGTCGAGCCATTTGGTGTAGCCCGATAACTCGGCCGTTCCGGCGACGCGCAGCCGGTCACCGAGATTGGAGTAGACGAGCTTGTACTGATCGTCGGTGAGGCTCGTGACCGGCGCCTTGTTTTGACCGTCGAGCGGGATCGTCACCGAATAGCCCTTGGCCGGATAGATATTCAGCCACATCCCATAGCGGCGCAGGAACGGCGCCGAGTATGGGCCGAGGCTGACGACGACATCGCGTGCGCGCAGCATCTCATAGCCATGCGCGGTTTCCAGCTCAACGCTCTCTACCGACTTGCCGTCGGTGTGAAGCGCGACAGCTTCGGCGTCGTAGCGAAAGCCGGCGCCCATGCGCGTGCAAACGTCGGCAAGCTGCTGCGTGTATTTGTACGCGTCGCCACTTTCGTCTTCGGCGGTGTAGGTCGCGCCGACGATCTTCTCGATGCTCTCGGAAAAAGCGGGCTCGATTTCGAGAACGCGATCGCGGCCGACGGGATTTCTGTTGCAACTATGATGGCGCATCAGTTCGGCCACTTTCACTGCTTCATCGAATTCCTGCCGGTCACGATAGAAATGCAGAATGCCGGTGGAGCGCTGATCGTATTGCAGCCCCTCGCGCGCGCGAATGTCCTGAATGAGCGCGCGGCTTTCGGAGGCGAGTTTAACAATCTCCGTCGTGTGACGGCTTGCGCGGCTTGGCAAGCAATCGACCAGGAACTGCGCGATCCAGAGCCACTGATGCACGTCGAGACGCGGGCGAAACAGCAACGGCGCTTCGGGATCGAGCATCCATTTGAGGACTTTCAACGGCGCGGACGGATTGGCCCACGGCTCGGCGTGGCTCACCGACACCTGCCCGCCATTCGCGAAACTCGTCTCCAACCCCGCGCCGGAACGGCGGTCGATCACGCAAACGGACTTACCCTGCTTCAGCGCGAAGTAGGCGCTGTTGATACCGACAACGCCGGCACCGAGGATGACGACGTCATACGATTTGGCGGATGATTTCATTCCAGCCTCGACAATCGCCGCTCATGCGGCTTTCTCGAGCTCTTCGCGTGCGGCGGCAGCGATCTCGTAGGAGCGAACGCGCGCGGCATGGTCGAACATGTTCGCGGTTGCGATGATTTCGTCCGCGCCCGTTCGCGCGGCGAAGTCCTTCAAGCCCCGCTTCACCGTTTCCGGTGAGCCGACGATGGCGCAGGACAGCGCCTGATCCAGAATGAATTTGGCGCGCGGATCGAGATTCTCCTCGAAGCCTTCGAGCGGCGGCGGCAGCGGACCCGGATTGCCGGTGCGCAGATTCACGAAAGCCTGTTGCTGCGAGGAAAAAAGATAACGCGCTTCTTCGTCGGTGGGCGCGGCGATTGCGCTCGCGCCGACCATCAGATACGGCTCCGGATTTTCCTCCGAGGGTCGATAGTTCGCGCGATAGATCGCGGCCGCCTGATCGAGTTCGGCGGGGGCGAAATGTGAGGCGAAACCGTACGGCAAGCCAAGCGCGGCGGCGAGCTGCGCGCCGTAGGTGCTGGAGCCGAGAATCCACACCGGCACTTTCGTGCCCGCGCCCGGGATCGCACGCACGCGCTGATCCGGCTCAGGATCGCGAAAATAATGCATCAGCTCCATCACGTCACGCGGATAGTCGTCCATGTTGGCCGCATTGAGCGAGCGGCGCAGCGCGTGCGCGGTGACCTGATCGGTGCCGGGCGCGCGGCCGAGCGCGAGATCGATGCGGCCCGGGTAGAGCGAGGCGAGCGTCCCGAACTGCTCGGCGATCACCAGCGGCGCATGATTGGGGAGCATGATGCCGCCCGCGCCGACACGGATCGTCGAAGTGCCGCCCGCGACATGCGCGATCGCGACAGCCGTCGCCGCGCTCGCGATCCCCGGCATGTTATGATGTTCGGCGAGCCAATAGCGCTTGTAGCCGAGGCGCTCGGCGTGCCGCGCGAGGTCGCGGGAGTTGTTCAGCGCCTCTGCGGGCGTGCCGCCGGCAACGATGGGGGCGAGGTCGAGAACGGAGAGCGCAATCATGGCGGCAATATAGGTGCGCCGTTCCGCGACACCAATGCGCGTGCTACCAACGGGCCACGCGAAACGGACATGAGGCCGATCCCGTGCAAGCCGCAAAAGCCCGCAATCCGCAGCATTTTCTCTGGAGCGCGCCGGGCCAGGTCGCGACCATCACGCTCAACCGGCCGGAGCGGAAGAACCCGCTGACCTTCGAGTCCTATGCCGAGCTGCGCGACACGTTCCGCTCGCTGAAGGAGGACACCGCGGTCAAGACGATCGTGCTCACCGGCGCAGGCGGCAATTTCTGCTCGGGCGGCGACGTGCATGAAATCATCGGGCCGCTCGTGGAGATGCGTCGCAAAGGAGACCACGCGGGTCTTCTCAAATTCACGCAGATGACCGGCGACCTCGTGAAGGCGATGCGCGCCTGCCCGCAACCGATCGTGGCCGCGATCGACGGCATCTGCGCGGGCGCGGGTGCGATCCTCGCGATGGCGTCGGACCTGCGGCTGGGCACGGCGCGCAGCAAGGTGGCGTTCCTGTTCGTGCGCGTCGGGCTCGCCGGCGCCGACATGGGCGCGTGTAATATCCTGCCGCGGATCATCGGCCAGGGCCGCGCCGCCGAGCTGCTTTACACGGGGCGCGCGATGGACGGCGCGGAAGCGGAGCGTGTCGGCTTCTACAACCGGATTTGCGAACCCGATGCCGTGCTGGCGGAGGCGACGACGCTCGCGCAATCGCTCGCCGACGGGCCGACGTTTGCCCATGCCATGACCAAGCGCTGCCTGCATGTCGAATGGGACATGAGCGTGGATGACGCGATCGATGCCGAAGCGAAGGCGCAGGCGATCTGCATGGACACGAACGACTTCGAGCGCGCGTACGAGGCGTTCGCGGCCAAGCAGAGGCCGAAGTTTGAGGGCGATTAAACTTTCAAACAACGTGCCGTCATCCTGAGGTGCGAGGTGCCGTCATTCTGAGGTGCGAGCGAAGCGAGCCTCGAAGGATGACGGCTTCTTCTGTCACCCTTCGAGGCCCGGCTTCGCCGGGCTCCTCAGGGTGACGTGCGAAATTATTCTCGCGACGGATTCCCGCCCGAGGCTTGAGAGTGAGGGGGACGGAGCGCCGCGTGACGCACAGTCCTTTTTCGGTCGCGCCCCACGATCAGCTTTTGAGAGCCAACCGCGCCGAGCGCGCAACGCCTCACGGCGCTCCGTCGCGGCGTCTCTTCGGTCC
>Ga0307505_10001008_pt1 | contig 25699 bp, 15 predicted proteins | sample 23_S_MG_FD_202183 | JGI IMG/M metagenome (GOLD analysis project Ga0307505, IMG submission 202183) | Soil microbial communities from Populus trichocarpa stands in riparian zone in the Pacific Northwest, United States - 23_S | ecosystem: Environmental > Terrestrial > Soil > Riparian zone > Trees... | reverse complement strand
AAAACGCTACAGAATCGCTGCACCGCCGGGCACCTCCGTGTCTCGAGCTTCGACAACCCGATTCTACGGGGACTCGGCGGTACTACTGCTCCCTCTCTCTCTACATCTGTTTTGGACAGGCGTGGTCACTCTCCACCTTCCGCCGCATCGTGGCGCGTGTACGCGCCACAGCCGGCGTGCCATTCTCGCTCCACAGCCTCCGACACTCGTACTGCTCGATGCTCGTGATGGCGCATGTCCCGATCCATCTTGTGAAGGACATGGCCGGACACAGGGACATCCGGACAACGGAGCGTTACCTGAAAGCGTTCGACTCCCAGAAGAGGAACGCGGTTAAGGACTTCAAGATCGAAGGTCTTGAATAGGCACAAGTTTTAGAAGCTCTCACTTCGCTCGTAATCTGCCACCGGTGTAGCATCTGCCTGCCTCCTCCTAACGACTTTCCCCTTCCTACCATGAGTGAGGAACTGTCCGTTCCACCCGCGCCGCATCCGAACTTCGAGTCGATCAAGCATGTCAACGATGGCGGCGTGGAGTTTTGGATGGCGCGGGAGCTAATGTCCGTGCTCGAATACGCGAAGTGGGAGAACTTCGAACGCGTCGTCGCGAAAGCGATCATCGCTTGTGAAAACAGCGGACAGAAGCCATCGGATCATTTTCCTGAGGTCAGGAAGATGATCGTGATCGCGAAGGGCGGACAAGTCCAAGTAACTGACTATCAACTGTCTCGCTACGCCTGTTATCTCGTCGCGCAGAATGGAGACCCGAAGAAAGAGGCGATCGCACTCGCGCAGACCTACTTCGCGGTGCAGAGCAGGAAGCAGGAGCTCCTGGAGGGCCTGCCGGCCGATCAGAAGCGCCTCCTCGTCCGGGGTGAAGTGACGGTGCAGAACAAGCAGCTCTTCGGCACGGCGCGAAAGGCGGGTGTGAAGAACTTCGGGAAATTCAACGAGGCGGGATACAAGGGCCTTTACGGCGGCCTCGGGAACGATGCGATTCGCCGGAGGAAGAAGCTTGGGAAAGACAGCCTTCTCGATCGCGCCGGGGCTGCTGAGCTCGCAGCAAATCTCTTCCGAATCACCCAGACCGACGAGCAACTGAAGAAGGAGGGAGCAGTCGGCGAGGAACGCGCCACAGGGACGCATTACACGATCGGCAGAAAGGTCCGGAAGGCTATCGCTGATATCGGCGGTCAGATGCCAGAGAACTTGCCGCCGGAGGAGCACATTAAGGCGGTGAGGAAGCGGCTAAGTGGCGGAAGGAAAGTGAAAAAGATTCCGGCGCGGCCAGGGGGAGATTCATTGGCGGCCTAGGGGGAGTCAGACAATCATCCTCGTCCTCAGATATCTTTTTGACCGGCGTTCTCGGTAGTGTGCTTCGCGAAGTCCCCCACGAGCTGCTTTATTTCTTCATTGATCCCCGGACGAACATTCGCGGCCCACAATTCAAGAAAACTAAGAATTGCGATTACTGCTGCCCAGCCTTCTGGATAGCGCTCAAGTTCTTTGCGCATGCCAACGACGTCGCCATGGTTCTCGAGGAAGTATTCTGTGCTGAGTCCATAGCCGTGAGTAATCACTGACATGTCAGCGTAAAGGTACCTGTAGTGATCCTCTTGTCCGATTGCCTGAGCGATCTCTCCCAAGTTCTTGCCACCGCTTGTCGTGGCACCATAGTCCTTGATGTAGGGTTGTGCATCCTGCTCACTTCGCACCACCCGCGGATCGGTGTCGTTGCCGATGATCTGCTTCACTTCTAAGTAATGCTTGTATACCGAGTACATGATCTCTCGACGCGCGTCATCTGGCGTCTTGCACCTCTGGATAGCCTCAAGAGTTCGCATTTCAAGCTCAAGAAGCGTTCGCGCAATCGGGGCGCCTGCAAGAGCGATATCGTTGCAGTGTAGTTTCGCAAAGGCTTCGAACATTTTGAATGCCATCGCGCATCGACCAAAGACCAGTGCCTTTTCAGGATCTGTGATTATCTCGTTATGTGGGAGCGTCACTGTCTGTTCTCTCGCGATGATCCCCATCGCTCGTTGGATGAAGCCGTCCAGCTCTTTGTGCGCGTCGTTCATGCCGGTGATTATCTTGCCCCCATGCTACACCTCTTCCTGACTATCGACGCATTCACGCTATCTAAGCTCTCTGGGCGATCCACTCCTCCAGCTGTCGTTCGTTCGCCATAATCGGAATGAGGCATCGGCTATAAAGAGCGGAGATTCCCATTGACACTGTGATGGTGGAGACCTGGCCGATGTGGGAAACGACAGCGGGATGCGGACCCACTAGGTTACGAGCGCAAGGATGCTGTAACCTAGTGCCCTCACCATTTTCGCAGCTATCAGAAATATGGCTACTTGAAGCCATATTCTGACGATGGGTGAGCGACGGGGCTCGAACCCGCGACTTCCAGGACCACAACCCCTAGCAGTACGTCAACTGCGACGATTGTGGCTTGCATAAGCGGCATTCGACCGTTTCACCTGCGCTTCTACGGCGAAAGCAAGACCACTTTCGACGTACCAAATCGGCGGAAGGAGCACTCTCGTCCCCTTCCCCCAACCTCTATGTTTCCCTCTTCCCGGCACCTCGTGCCGTACGTCGCAGACGCGCCGCTCATCGATCCCGAGCGTCGCTACACCTTCCCGGCGGAGCTGGATCTTCGCTTCGAAGCATTCATGCGCGATGCGGTCCGGCATCGGCAAGTAAGTCCCTTCACCGCGCAGTGGTACCGGCAGTCCTATCGGACGTTCTCGAAGTATCTCGCCCGCGCCGGGATTTCCTGCGTCGATGCGCAGGCAGGCGAACACATCAAGGAGTGGCTCGCATCTGCCCGTGAGCGCGGCATCTCTGCCTTCACGACGCGGTCGTACTGGCAGGCGGTGCGCGCGTTCTTCGTGTTCCTCGAGCGCGAAGATGGGCTCTTGAATCCGTATCGGCGGTTGGTCCCTCCGCGCACGCCGCGCGATGTACTCCCGAAGGCACTTTCACTCGACGAGTGCATCCGCATCATGGAAGGCGCACGGAACACGCGGTGGGCGACGGCTTTCGAACGGGCTCGTGCCGTGGCGATGCTGGGAACGGCCCTCTACACGGGCATGCGCCGAACCGAGATCCTCACGCTGCGGTTCGAAGATGTGCAGTTCGCAGACCGCACCATCCGCATCCTCCATGGCAAGGGCAATAAGCAACGCATGGCCTACATCAACGAGCACCTCGACGTCCTGCTGCGTGAGTATGTGCACGCGCGCGACGCGCGCCGGATCGAGGGTGTCGAGTTCTTCGTCGGGGCCAACCACGGCCACGGCGTCGGGACGCGCACGTTCCGACGCATCGTGGATCGCGTGCAGCAGACATCCGGCATCCGGTTCGGTCTCCACCGGCTCCGCCACTCCTTCATCACGCAGCTCGTCCGCCAGGGTACCTATCCGCAGCACATTCGCGAACTCGCCGGTCACCGGGATCTCAGCACGACGCAGCGGTACACGCGCCTCTTCGAAGAGGACAAGGTGAACGCGGTGGCGGCGCTCTCCTTCGAGCGCCCTACAGATCCACGTCGAGACGAAGCTTCTGCACTTCCACCGCGTACTCCTCTTGAAAGACATGGCTATAGCGCTGGAGCATCGTGAGGCTTTCGTGGCCCATGAGGTCCATGCTCACGCGGTCGGCAATCCCGAACTGGCGGAGGAGCGTCGCGTACGTGTGACGCAGCATGTGCGGCGAGACATGGAAGTCGACGAGCCCGGACACGCGTTCGAACACGCGGCGAATGATCGTCGCCGTTACCGGCGAGTTCCTCCGCGCTGACGTGATGAACTCGGGGTGCGTACGACGCGGCGTTGCGGTTGCCCGCAGCGCCGCATACTCGCGCAGGATCGGAGGGAGTTGCGGGGGCATGTACGCGGTCCGGTCCTTCCCGCCGTACTTGCCCTTGCCGCGGCTGATGAAGATCGACCCGTCGTCGAGATGGACATGTCCGAACTGCAATCGCATGACCTCTCCTCGACGCAGTCCTGCGAGCAGCATCAGGCCGATCAGCGCCAGGTTTCGAGCGCGCAAGAGCTCCGATTCCCACTGGTAGTGCCGGACCACCAGCAGAAGGCGTTCGGCCTCCGTTCGCGTGAGCACGCGGGGATGGAGGCGACCGGCGCGGGGTGGAACAAGGAGGGCGAACGGATTTGTCATGCCGTGGATGCGCTGTAGACGATGGAGGATCGCAGTCATCGCACCCCAATACGTACGAACCGTCACGTAGGAGAGGTTTCGTTGCCGCAGCGATGTGACCCATCGATCAATGACGAGGATCTGCCGCTGGAGATCACCGGAGAGGAACGCACGTTCCGCGCGCGCTTCGCGGAGAAATTGACCAAAGTGGTCGAGCGACCGCAGCCACCACGCTAGCGTGTTCTCGCTCAGGCCTTGTGCGATCACATCCTCGCGACACACGCGTTCGGCCGTCTGGAGAAATGTATTGAGTGTCCCAAACTGGAGCGGGACGGGTGGAGCGGCGGGACGGTAGATCGGCTTCAATGACACCGCGGCAAGGGCTATGGGTATCGGCACGGCGCCAGCGAGCGGCACGGCTGGGACAAGATGCAACGCCCGCTTTCCTGCTGATCGCGTACTGCGACGACCTGCCTCGCCACTCATTGGACATCCGTGGCGAGGTCCTCGATTCCGGCCGCACGCATGCGACGTGCGCTTCGCTCGGCGACTGCTCTCGTCAGCGGGTGCTCATCTTCGGCTTCCGGCGACCCGGCGACCACGAGTCCCTTCTGCACCGCCATCGCCGCATCGATCCGCTGGTGGAGCACGCGCCCATGGAACGGCGGATCGACCGGCGGCAGGATCTGGATGCGCCGCGCCTTGTACGGCCGATCCTTCAAATACCAGTAGCACGCGCCCATGCGGAGGCTCGCGAGCTCGCGCGTGCGCCACGCGATCTCCTCGGCCGGCGTGAGGAGCGGGTCCTCGATCCGTTCGTTCGGGCGCGTCTGCTCGCGCCGGATGGACCCGAGGGGCTCGAAGATGTCGGGTGCCAGCATGCGGGCTTCCGAGTGCGGCAGCCGGAAGAAGAACTGCCGCGCGGTGTTGCCGAGCAGGTGCGCGCGGAAGTTTGGCGGGAAGAGCGACAACCCCTGCGCAGCGAGGGTCACCGAGACCCGGTACTTGCGTGCCGCCACGAGGAAGTCTTCGAGCCCGCTCTCCGCGCCCGCGAGCACGTGCGCCTCATCGAGGAGCAGCGCGTAGGGCCTCCGGCGTGCGGGCGCAATCCGCTCTCTCCGAAGCGCCGCTGTCTGGAGCACGTTGACGAGGAGGCGGCCCATCACGTCCGCGGTCGGTCCGAGATACCCTTTCGCGAGGTTCACGAGGACGGTGTCGCCGCCGTCGATCGCGCCCATGAGGTCAAAGGCGGACGTCGTCTGACCGAGGAAGCGCTGGACGGCAATCGACCCGAGGAACGGTTCGAGCTTGTTGAGGACCGCCGAGACGTACATCTCCTCGCGCGCGCCGAAGCGCGTCGTGAAGTACGCGCGCGTGGCGTCGTTCTCGGGAAGAGAGTGGATGACCCGCTGGCGGACGGCGGGGAGCAGGAAGAAGGACGGTAGATCGGCAAGGCTCATCCGCGCCGTACTGCGAATGCAGGCGGAGAGCGCGTTTCGCATGAGTTCCTCCACCTTGACGCCCCACGCCCAGGACGCGGCGTCTTCGCCGGCATAGAGCCTTTTCAGCACGCCCACGAGGAGATCCACCTGCCGTCCGGGATCGACGCCCGCGATCGGTGTGAGCGGGTTCCAGCCGGGGAGGAGCTCGGGCCGCGTGAAGTCGAGGAGGACGAGGCGCTTCGGGCGCGTCGTGAGCGCCCAGGCGGCGACGCGTGTGAAGAGATCGCCGTGCAGGTCCATGAGCGTGAACCCGCGCCCGGCGCGAAGGTGCGAAAGTGCGAGCGTTTCGAGCAGGTGCGACTTGCCGCTCCCGGTCGCGCCGAGGATGAGCGTGTGCTGCTGGACGTCGGCGGCGCTGAAGTGTGTCGCGATCGCATCGTTCGCTCCGGGCACCGCGTACGTGCCGAACGCCATCCCCTCCCGTGCTCGCTGTGCCTGCACGAAGGGGTCGCGCGCCCAGAACGCCGCCCAGCCGTGCTTCGCGTTCGCGGTCGAAGTCTTGAACGTGAGCGAAAGCGTGTTCGGATCGGGCGCGAGCGCGTGTGACGTTCGCGGCCGCAGCGCGAAGAGCGCAGCCGTCGCGAGTCCAAGGAGAGCGAGGATCGAGAGTGCGAGGGCGAGCGCGGTCATGGGCGGAGCGGGTGAGGTGCAGGTGCGGCGGAAAGCGCCGCGAGGAGGAGGACGAGGAGGAGCACGCAGCCCGCGAGTACCGCGAGGTGGACGAGCGATCGACGGAGATGCGGGATGGCGAGGAACCGAAGCCGGAGCCGCTCCGCGCGTGTCGGGGGAGTGGGGTCGAGCACCACGAGCCCACCGTGCTCGGAGTGCCGCGTGAGAAGCGCGCGGCCTTCGAGCTTGCGGAGGTGCCAGCGCGCGTGGAAACGCCCGCGCAGCTTCACCATCTCGGTCAGGTGATCGACATGCGTCTCTGCATGGTGCGGCTCGCACCAGAGCAGATACAGATACACGGTGAAGGTCGTTCGGCCGATGAGCGGAAGCACCTGCACGAACCAGTGGGTCGGCAGCTCCTGATGGACGCTGCGTTCGTAGTGCGCTGGCGCGATGCCGGCGACGATCTCCACGAGCACCGTGTCGATGCCCCAGAGGTCTTCGACGTGGTAGACGACGTGGCCGCTCGTCACGAGCCGATCGAGCCAGCGGATGACGCGGCGGTTCGAGACGCGGAGCATCCACGCGAGGTCGTTCACGCGAAGGGCGAGGAGGCCGGTTCGCTGGCGGAGGGCCTTCGTGAGCAGGAGCAGGAGCGCTTCGTTCCGGCCTACCCGGTCCACGACGACGAAGAAGGCCGAGAGGTCCGCGCGCACCGTGGAGACCCCCTCGGGCGGCTCGGGTCGCGGCGTCACGAACCGCAGGCGCGTGTCGTCCTGGAGGGCGTGGTCGGGACGCGGGAACCTACTGCGCTTCGGGTCCGGCGGGAACAGCTCCATGAATGGGGAGGGTGGTGGTGGCAGGGGTGAGGTCGACGAGGCGCGTCATGCCCGTGAGGACGCGGCGAAGGTGCGGATCGGAGATGTCTCCGGGCGATCGCATGCTCGTGGGCACCGTCGGTCGGACAAGGTCTCCGCGCTGTCGCACGAGGTCCTGCACGGCAGGGCACGCGAAGTCGAACCGCTCCAGCAGAAGGACCGGCGCGGCGAGCGCAGCGCGTATCTCGGACGCGGACGGCGTTCGATCAGCTCGTAGCCGACAGGCGGGGATGCCTGCCTGCTCAAGCACCGCTTGAAGGAAGAGAAGTGCAGCGCTCAGCGCGGCCGCATCGGTGCCGACGAGATACAGCCCGCGCCCGTGGAGCGACTCCTTGCCGAAGCGGTCCACGTACGCACGGAGGGCGCGAACAGCGGACGGTGAAAGCGCTGTAGGCGCGGAGATGGGCGCCCCATCCGCAGGCGCATCGGGAGAGCACTCGACCGCGAGGTGGTGCCATACGAGGTCGCGAACCATACGCTGTTCGCCGAAGCGGCGTGCGATCCGCGCCAGCGCGCGCACCGTGAGCGCCCGTCGACCTGACCGGTACTGGAGGAGCGTCGTACGGTCAACGCGCAGTTCCCGCGCGAGATCCTCGGGCGACCACCCCCACGCATTCGCGAGGCCGAGGAGTTCCGTGATGAGTTGCGGAGCGTGCGGCACAAGGCTCGGGTAGGGACATCGCCATACTGATCCGACGACTGTCAGACGCAGAGACGACGAGGGAAGAAAGTGGCGGCGCGCCACAAGGACATCGCATGCGGGCGCGCCAATCGCGAGGTTCGCTGTGGCAGCCGGTCACACAGACCGACCCGCCGAGGGTCCATTGGTTGTTGATTTTTGATTTGTTCCTCACTCTACCTTCTGGCGTGTGCGCTGTCAGCGCATCCCACCACGTCAATACGGTTCGGAGCGAAGGAACGGCTTCGGGACGCGGAGTGACGAACCATGCGACGGTCGTAGCGGTTTACGACAGAGCATGTGTGCATGGGGCGCAGGGCGATCCGCCACACCTCGTACGGCGTTGCGCGGCGTTGGTCTGTGATCCGCCCGTGGCAGCCCGCCACTTGCGCGCTGTTCCATTTAGTGTGCGGTGTTCTCGCGCAGCTACGGTGAAGCCAGATCGCCACCTCCACGCTGTACCCCCACTCCGCATGCTTGACCACACGCCGTTCATCGACCAGCGCGGCAGCGCAGAAGAGAATAACCCCCGCTCGCCGTTACGCGCCGAGCCGCATCCCGATGCGTTCGAGGCTGTCGCGCCGCCACCGCCGGTTCGAGACAGCGTTCGAGACAGGCGCTCGCGCGCCGCGCAGGGTGTCGCGGCGGGTGTCTCGAACCCCGATCTCACCACGCTCTCCCTTCGTGATCGCACGGCCCTCCGACAGCTCGTCTTGCTTCGCGTGCTCACTTACGCGCAGCTTCGTCGCATCGCGTACGACGGCGTGCATGCAACCGTTGCTCGTCGTCGTATCCGCCACTTGGAGAGAGCAGGGTGGCTCATGACAAAGGAACTGCCGCAGCGTCAGGGTGGCCATCAGCGCTACGCGCATCCTACGCAGCGAACGATTAACGCCCTGCTCGCCGAACTTGGGGCCGCAACCGACGGAGACGTGTTCGCGCCACTCGTCCGGATGATGCTGCCGCGGTCCGGCCGAAGGCGCCTGGATCTGGGCGCATCCGCGCCGCCGAAGTGGCTCGCGCATCAACGCGAGGTCAATGAGCTCATGGTCACCATGCTGACGGGCGACCGGCGCGTCCTGTGGGCGTCGAGTTGGGACTGCCCCTTCCCGAGCCGGCAGGCCATGTTCACGCTGCCGCAGCCGGACTACGTGCTCGTGGAGGAGACGGGGGGCGTATCGCGGCTCGTCTTCGGCGAGCACGATCGCGGGAGCGATAAGCGCTTCGCCGAGCGCAAGGTCGCGCTCTACGCCGCGCTCGCGCAGTTCCCCGAAGTGTGCGAGCAGTTCTTTGGCTTCCGGTCGTTCTGCGTGCACGTCACCGTGATCGATACCGTGCGCCAGCGGCCGGTCGCGCGGATGCGAGAGCTCATGCGCCTCACCCGCGCGGCTGGTGCTGTGCACCTCTTTCGATTCACGCTCGGCGGCTGGCTTTTCGCAAGCGGGACGGGCGCAACGTGGTTCGATGCAGTACAGGCCGCACCATTTCCACTTTCCACATCCGCTACCAGCTAGCGTGTGGAATGGCGACGGTTTGAAAGCCCGGTGTTAAGCATGGATCCGTTCTTTGGTGCGGGTGGCCTAAGTCTTTCGGTTCGTATGGAGCTTGCGTATCTATCTCTCGTCATTCCGAAACAAGTGCATCGAAGCCCGGGCCGCTCGAAGTCTCAGGAGAGGCGACACTCTTCCTGTAGGCGATCCAGGTGTAAGTATGGCCCAGAAACCCGCGACTGCGCGCAACGAAACGTTGCACGCGCACGCCCGATTTGCGCAGGTCCTGCTCCTGAATGCGTAACGGAGTGTGCGCCACACCGACGCGTTCGAACATTACACTGCCAGCCATCCTCTTCGGAAGGTACGCAGTCCAGTGCTTTGGCGCAGGTGGCCGCAGAACATATCGCGGCGACATGACTTCGCCTGACGGAGCGGCGGGAGCCGCCTGACGCAGGGAGCGATCGTGTCCGCGCAGCGGCTGGCCGAGATTTCCCGTCGTGATCTCCTCGATAGCCCAGATCACCGTCGACATGTCGTCGCGTACGAACCGCACTTCCCCGATCGGAGCGCTGTACTGCACCGCCGCCTCCGCGGTTGGTGAAAGGAGGATGCCTTTCGCGAGAGCGTTGCCGCTAGTCTCGAACGCGGTCCAGGCGGCACCGTTGGTTGGCGGAACGAGTGTGAGCGTGCCGAAGACATCGTGCACCAGCACGGCATCAAGACGCATGATCGTGCCCACTTGCTGCTCGAGCGGGACCACGTACCACTCGTCGCCGTGCATCTGCAGAAGATCGGAGAGAACGAGCTTCGCCACATCGCGGCGTTCAATCTCGATCGCTCCCGGATCGATTGCCGCGTTGTCAAAATCCCAGTAGCGGTTCGCAGGCTGACCGCGAAAACGAACGCTCGCCGGAAGCCGCGTGATCGTGGTCCGCTGCGGCGCCTCAAGTGACGGCGACGGCAGTTGACTGGTCGCGGAAAACGCTTCCCACGTGGCTTCGCCGCCGTCGCCTGGCCACACCGTGTAGTGGCCGAAGCCCGCCGCCTCCACCGCGTACTGATATTCGAGGTTCGCTGGATTCCACGCCGACGTCGCCACTCCCGGCGCGCTACCGAAGAACTCGCGCACCGCGTCGACGAAGTGTTGCAGTGCCGAAAGGACGCTCGCTTGTTGCGCGGGCGGGATGACCAGCTGTGCCGGCAGTGCGGGAAGCGACGCAACGGCCGCGTGAAAGAGCGATCCTCCATCGAGCGCGCGTCCGGCCATCACACCGCGAAAACGCAGCAGTTCTTCATCGCCCAAGGCCTCATCGGCCACGGAGGCCGCGGCGACGGGAAACGCCACGCGGAACGGCGCGAGGAGCGTCGGGTCGCCAAGGCTCGATTCGAACATCTGTCCGAGGTCGACACTGGTCGCAAGATCGAGCGGGAGGGTCTCGCCGACGCTCTTCTCCAGCGGCACGCGCGCGTCGATCATCTGAAGCGTATTCGCGGTGCTCCATGCGGTCATCCGCACACTCATCGTTTCAACTTCGATCCATGCCGGAGATCCGGCGTCTTCGCCACGGAACTCGCCGATCTGCCATTGACGCGTCAGAAACCACAGCGGGTCGTGAATGCGCGCGGCGAGCGGCGGGACGAGGTCATTCGCCCGTGGACTCGTTTCCAGTCGATTCCAATATGTGATCGAAGGCATGCTGTTCCTACGGCCGCTCCACCAGCATCGAGGTCATGTCGGTGGCGATCGTCTCCTCGTCCGCGTTGGAGGCGAGCAAGATCGGTGGGATGAGCTGCCCTAGCGGGCCGAGCGCGTCGAGGTCGATCGCGCGAACTTTGGCCAGTTCCACGGTCTCGCGAATGACGTCAAATACGATCTCGAAATCCCAGACGTCCGTTCCTGCCGGAGGCACTCCGATCAGGAGCGCCTGTGGTGCTTCCGCGCGTGGGCTCGCGAATGGAAAAGAGACCGCCGTCTGCTCGGTCGCCGCGGGAATCACTTCGCTCCATTCGTCGATGAGCAGCCCGGTCCATGATCCCGTCGGTGGCGGGGTTGCCGCTCGATGCATGACGATCGAGACCCGTCCCGCTGGTGGCCGCTGGCTCTGGTCGGCAAACGGCATTGCTACCCATTGCGCTCCGGGGACGAACGGTAGCTGGATGACCTCCAGCGCCGCCGGCACCGGATCGGTATACTGCGCCATCCGCCGCCAGCGCGACAGAGGAGCGCGAACCGGTGCGGCGGTTTGCAGCCAGAGCCTCACCGCCAGCGGATCGCCGACGATCGCGGGCGCCGCCGCCAAGGCCTGCGCGAGTTCCGTCGGGTGGGACGGTGCGAATTCGTCGAGAAAGACGAAGTCGCGTCCGAAAACACTTTGCGCGATCTCGTGCGGCGCGCTCTTCGCTGCTGCTTCATTCGCGCGACGCGCGATCTCGGCACTCACCGACGTGGCGTGCTCCACTAGGTCCGCGGCGTTGGTCGCGCGTGTAGCGAGAAGTGCTCCGCCGACCCCGAACCGCGCCGCCTCGGCACATTGCGCGCGGAGCGGCAGGAGGTTGGCCGTCGCACCGGCAGCCTGCACCGTCACAAGCTCCGCTTCGATCGCGTTGCCCGTCTGCACGAGCGCTGTCCGTGCGCTGTTGGCCCGTGCCGTCGCCGACGTAGAGACCGGTGGTGGCGCAGTGCCCGCCGATTCCGTGGCGAGGAGATCGTCGGGACGGAGAGGCCGCGCGCCGCGGATGACGTCGCTGATGGCCACCGCGATCTCGATCGCTTCCGCGAAGCTACGGATCGAGCGATCCGGCCACACCGTGTGATCGATCTCTACTTCGACGTCCCACGGAGCTTGGGCCGCGGCGGAGATGCGCAGATCCAGATCCGAGGTGCCGCTGCCAGAGCCGGTGCGGGCGATGGCCAGGAAGTCGATCGGCCGCAGCAGGAGCTGAGAGAGAGCGACGACCGCCGATGCGCGATGTGTGTCATCCCCCGGCTGCGGATCGGGATAGCTCACTTGGCAACGGATCGAGGAAGGATCGCCAAGGAGCTTGCCGATCCAGGCATCGAGCTGGGGCGCCGCGAGCGAGCGCGGACTGACCGGTGCGGTCCAGTGGGCTGCGGGCGGTTCGTTTTCGCCGAGAACCACCACAAGGCGGTGCGTGAGCGTCGTGCCGCCTCGAGGCTGGTGAACGATCTCTGGCTCGGGCGGACGGACGCCGCGCGATATCGCTTCGATGCTTGCGGCGGCGGCCACGGGATTGCCACGCATCGACTGGAGCACACTCTCCGCTGTGAGCACGTCGGCGATGGCGTCGACCGTATCACCGACCTCGCGCAGCTCGTCGTCGATCGCCGTCAACCAGTTCGGTGCGTAGGGCAGCGTTGTCACGTCGAGTGCTCCGTCACGAAAGGCTTCATACAGATGTAGTCCGTCGACGACTTTGCGGGCCGCGACGAGGTCCGCCGGTTGGTGCGAATTGGCGAGTTTGCTCGCCCCCATCGGAAAGAGATTACGAAGCCCGTCGATCGCGGTCTGGAACTGCGGATCCACGCCACGCGCGCGCAGTCCACGCTCGAACTGCGCGCCGAGCGCGGAGCCGAGAGGCTCGCCGGTGCGAACGGAGTCAAGCACGCGTGTCGCTTTGCGGACGCGTCCCGAGGAAAGATCGAGCGAGCTGCCGCGCGTAAGCGCGGCGTTGCGTAGGACCGCCGCGGCAGATGCCTGCGCCATCGACGGCGCGTGGAGATGGCCGCCTCCGTGATGGACCGCGACCACGCGCCCGTCCGCAAGGGTCTGCGTCACCGGTGCCGGCTCGGGAACGACGTTCTCGACGTATCCGTAGCCGCCGAGGTATACGCCAGATGGAGTGCGTTTCCGCATCTGCGATAGCTTCCAGGTGGCCAGCGACGTGATCCAAGCATCGAGGCGATGCGAGCAACAGTCGAGCGTTTCAGTGAAGAGCCGTTCCAACTCCGCGGTCGGCAGTTCCTCGATGGTGGTCAATGCGTTCCGGTACGCCCCCCCGCCGAACGACCCGGCGGCGTTCAGCCGCCACCATGGCGAGTCGCGCTGGTTGCCGGGGTCGAAGCCGACCAATTCCTCGTCGGGCCGCGGCGCGCCGCCCAGCCGATCAGCTATGCGCAGCTCCTCCTGCAGCAACGCGTGACGAAGAACGTAGTAGAGCAGCGCGGTCGGACGCGTGATTCCGGGCGGAAACGCCTCAGTGCGCAGCTGGTGGAGGTTCGCGTTGCGCAGCCAGTGGATGTAATTGAATGGGAGCCGATCGCTCTCCGAAAGCACCGGCGCCACGAGGTCGTTCGCGAAGCGGTCGGCGTGGCCCTCGAACGACATCCAGCCGATCAGCGCGTCCCACTGCGGCCGTCCGATCTTCGCGAACGCGCTCTGCGACGTGAGTGCGCGCGCCTGTTCCCATGACTGCGTCGGCTGCCCGAGAAACGAAAGGAGGTTCCATTGCGCAACCGGACCGTACGCCGGACGAACATGTACCTGACGCGTGCGGCCATCCATTGCCAGCGTCGCTAGCAAATCCCCCTCGGCGTCGGAGCTGCGTCCAACGCGCGGCACGGAGCCGAGCTGCGCAGACCAAACGTCCAACATCTTCCTCAGCTCCGGTCCGAGACGGACCTCCACTTCACCGGTTGCAGGGTCGCCCTTCCATCGACGCACCGAGGTCACCGGCACGATCCCGTATGGCTTGTTGCCGGCGCGCATGGGCGGCAGCGGACCACGGCCACGGACTGAGGTGACGAAATGCGCGCGAACCTCTTCCACTTCCGCGGCACTGAAGATCGGGTCCATGAACTGGCGGAGGAAGTAGCCGAGCGTGGCCGGCCAGAGCGCTTGGTTGAACGCGCGTGCGTTCGGTTGTTCGCGCAGATCGGCGTTCTCGATGTGATCGGTTACCTCCGGCGGAATCCCGAGGGCCTGCGCGAAGAACATGCCGTTTCCGTCAGGGCGGCGCAGCGAAGGGCCGCGCTCGATCGGGAAACTCTGCGCGCCGCCGACATCCGGCTTCGGATGCCCGGAGCGCGTGTCGCTCGTGTTCTTCGTCGGTGTCCCCTGCCGCGGAAAGGCGAAGCCGCGCGAGTAATGATGTCCCTCGATGAGCTCCGCAAGACGTTGCGCCGATTCGTGCGCGGGCAGCGATGCCTTGATGCCGGCTACGACCAGCGCGTCGAAACCCTGCGCCATGTCGACCGGCTGCAGAGGGATGCGCACCGCCATCCCGATCTGTTCAGCCGCCGCGAAGTCGACGGTCCAGGCGATGTCGCGATCGAGCTCCAGGCCGTGGCCCGAGACATCGGATACTTCGCTCGGGTCGTGCGGATCGGCTTGCGGATCGAGCGACACCGGCAGCGGGTCGAGAATTGCTTTCCCCACCACTTCGCGCACGACGTTTCCTCCGCGATACGCGCGGAAGACCCAGCAATCCGGCAGGACACGCGAGTGCGCGGGCCGCGACCAACTCGCCGACCGAAGAGAGGGAAAGAGAGCGAAGCCGGTCCCGGTGCCGAATGTCGACTGCACGATCCAGGCGGCGCGCGGCGCGGGGTACGCGGCGGTCAGCATCCGCCAAGCCATGGGCTCGTCCGCCGCCGCAGCCGACGTCGTCGTCCAATACGCCGCACCCGCGGCCAGCTCGGCACTGGTGAGTGGGGCCTCGTGCGTGCTCACGGCCAGCTCGTCGGGATACACACGAACCAGTAGCAATGGATGCCACGGCACACCTGCCGGTGGCGGGTGCGTCTGGAATCGCGTTTCGAGGCGCACCGGGAGGAAAGCGATCGGCCATTCGGCCGAAAACGACGGGAACCTGATGGAGCTCCTCGGAATCGTGCGTTGAAGCCGATCGCGCAACTCCTCCCGCGTCGTTCGCTCACGCGCCCGCGACGCCACGAGCTCAATCGCTAGCGCGTCGCGTTCCCTGGTGAGCGTGGCGATGAGCGTCGCGTCGGGAGCGTGGTGGCGTCCACGACTGGCGACGTCCGAATCGATCTCCGCGACACGCGACGACATGCCAGCAACCTGTGCCGCGGCATCCGCCCACGCGGCACGGGCCACGGCAACGGGATCGTTCGGATCGAACGGCGGTACAGTCATGAGGATCCCTTCAGCATGGCCGTCGCGTGAATGACGACGCGCGCCGGACGCCGCAGCGCGATGTAGGCGAGTTGCGCAGAATTGGTGCCGTCGGCGAGATGCCATCTGACCACCGGCTCCCCTGCTTCCGCGACGATGCCGGACGTATTGGGAGCCGGTCGATCGAGATTTACGAACGGTGACGCGGCCGGAGCGATGTGCGACCAGGTCAGATCGGACCACTTCAACGGGCTGGCGACCGGGCCGCTGGCCTCGAAACCGAAGCGGGGCTCGACCGGCTGCTCCTGCAGCACGAAGAACCAGCCGTCGGGATTGGCCGAGTCGCCACGTGCTTGGTCCGCTGTGAGTTCGAATCCGAAAAAGGCGAACGCGCCAGGCAGCGTGCCGCGAAAGATCGGATGCATCTCATCCGCCGGCTGGATCGGCTCCTTACGCCCATCGACTGTCGCCGCGCGCGCCGCGTAAACGATGGCGCGCGGGAACTGCTGCAGCAGGTCGCCATGCAGGACGAGGACGAGCGGCGCCGCACCGCCGGGCAACTGCGGTCGGCTGCTGTTCGTGCCGAGCGCGCCAGACGCGGGCCACGCGTCGAGCGGCTCGACATCCCGCAGTTCCTCGGGCGTACGTGGGCCGAAGTAGGCCGACGAATCCCAGAACTGCCGGAAGAACGTGCATCGCTGATCGGTCGGGTACTGTCGCCACAGCAGTGCACGCGCGAACTCGTGGTTGAGGCCGACCATGAACGACTCGATGAAGGTTGGGTTCACGGCGGCCAGCGAGACGCTGTTGTTCGGCACGTCGCCGAGGGACGGCAGGATCCATTCGGCTGAGACATCACGCAATGGCTCGTACATCGGAGCGTCGAACTCCGGTGCGGCCATGATCGGCTCGAGAAAATCGGTGGTCGCGCGGGAAAATCCCTCCGAAAAACGGAGCCGTGAGACCAGCGATGCCGTAACGGAAACCGCCGGATCGAGCGCGTTAAGGATGACGTTGCGCAGCGCGGCGAACTGCAACGGCATCAAGACCGGAGCCTGCGCGCGCGAAGCGCCGGAAGACGCGAGCATCTTGACCGCTGCCGCGCGGAATATCGACGCGTCCGCGGAATCAACGGCGCCGTTGGTCTGCGGTCCTGAAGCGGGAGGAGAACTCCTGGGGCCGATCTCGCGCACGATGGCGAACTGCGGGAGCGGCGGAACAGCGGCGACCGGTGCGGGCGCGGTGTTCGTCGCCGGCAACAGCGCCGGCGTCGGCGGCGTTTGCGCGGCGACGAGGCTGCCGGAGTTCATCCTCGACAGCAACGTCGACGGGGCGCTCCCGGAGAGACGGGCGATCCGCCGCCCGAGAGGACCGTGCGGCCGCGTCAGTCGACGAAATGTCGGCTCCAGCGGACCACGCGCCAGCCGGCTGCCGGCAAGTTCGCTGACGGTGGTCTGCGCTCCGTTGCGGATTCGCGCGAAGACCGGCTGCGTGATCGCGAGCAGCGTCTCGATGCCGACGTTTGTCAGGGAGCGCTCGCGCAGGCGAAAGGTCAGGAGCCGCGACAGCTGCGCGAACCGAAGCTTCTCGTTGATCTCCGAAATGCCGTCGATCTGCTCCCATGCGGCAGTGAGCAGCGCCTCCTCCTCCTTCGCAACGACCGCGATGCCGGCGCCGGCGGCAACGCGGTGTCGCGGATCGAGATTGATCGCGTCCAGCCATGGCGCGGTCGGCGGGTCACCGGTTGTGGCGTCCGCGGCCAACCAGCGCCCGTAGATCGGCGGCGCGACCGTCGTCGCTCCGGTTCCCTGAAGCAGCATCGCCGGCCGATTCAGCAGCTCGGTGAGCACCGGGACGAACGCCGCCGCTTCAACCGGATCCCAGACGGGTGGCAGAGTTTCGGGATTGCAGAGCGCTCCTCTGATGGCCAGTGGCTGAAGCGACGCCGGTGGCAGGTCGGGGTCGACGGTCGTGGCGTCGATGAGACGTGTGCCGACCGTAGGTGGGAGTGCGATGGCGCTCAGGCGGCGGGCGAGCGATTCGAAATCGCTGCCGGCCGAGGCGGTCTGAAACTCCCACTCGTAATAGACGGGTAGCTCGATCGGCGCCGGTGGGCCGTCGGAGGCTGGCTGGTCCCGCCGCCCGCCGCGCGTGGGCTGTCGCGACCACGATCGTTGTGTCGCCTTGACCGGCTCGCTCGGATCGTCGGGATCGCGTCCGAGTCCGCGTACGCGTCCCCGCTCGAACGACGGAATGACGAACGCTCGGTAGGCCGTCCTCGGCTCGAGCCGGCGTGGACAGAGAAGACGCGCTACCAGCGTGTGCGGAGCGGACTCGAAACGCTGCAGCGCTTCCGCCGCGCTCAGAGTCCGCGCGCCAGCGACCTGCACGTGCGCCCAGGCCCACGACTGATCGAGGTCCGGCAACTCGATGCCCACCTCAAGCACCGGCAGCGGGTTGGTCCCGGTCGGCGGCGTGTAGCGAATGATCTCTTCCTGCTTCAGCACGATCAGGACAATCCATGGATGGACGCGATCGTTCGTGTCGCTCCTCGGCGGCGGGGTACCGCCTTCCTTTCCGATCACCGGCGTCGTCACGTTGCCTAACGGCGTGTAACGCCACGGTAGATCCGCCTGATCGAGCTCGACGAGGGCCATGTCGTTCGGTGCCGCATCGCCCACGTCGCGCGTCGGCCATTCACGGATGACCGCTCTCGCGTCGAATCCGGTAACCTCGCCGGGGCCGTGCAACTCAATCTCGCGCGTCACGATCTCGGTGCGGTTGAATCGCAGGTTTACTTCGAGCCGCACGCGTGCCGCGTCATCGCGCCGGCCGACAACGAGGGACGCGGCTCCGCGCCGGAGCGCCGAAAGAAAGGCCAGTTCCGCCTGCGCGCTCATGCCGCCTCCGCTTCCGGCACGACGAGCAGCTTCCCGCTATCTTCTGGGTGCGCCGTGATGTGCTCCGCGAGCGATGCCGTCACCGCCCCTTTCGTTCCTGCCAACGCGAGATCGACGCGTCGGGTCAGATCGACCGCGGACGCGATGACGAACGTTTCCTCCGCCAGGACCGCTTTGCGCGGAGTGGGTCGGACGTACCGTTCGGCGTTCGTGTTGCGGATGCCGCCCTTCGCCGCCGCGCCGGCGCGCGCCAGCGCATCGAGCGCTCCGGCCGAGAGGTGGTAGAGCAATCCGGCATGGCTCTCCACCGGCGAATCGACGACCAAGGTTTGGTATGCGAGACCAATCCCGACGCTCGCTCCCACCGTGACGAGATCGGGGAACGACATGCCCGCCGCCATCTTTTCGAACGAAGGACGCGAGAGCTTTTCGTCGTCGCTCAGCTGGTCGACCTGCGCGGGCGGAAAGAGCTCGGTGACGTCTGTCCAGTTGCTCACGGTTTGTTGTAGGTTGGCAACCTTCACTGTCACGGTGTCAAGGTCGAATCGCCGCACGCCGCTCGGCACCCCTTCCGCGAATTTGCCGATAGTCCGACGCAGCGGCGCGATACGCTCGGTCATCGTGATCCTGCCGACCGGATCGAGCAGCGGCAGCGCCGCGCCCGCGGGACTGGTCAGCGTCACCACGCGCGAGGCCGCGGGAGGAAGGACCGCGCTCCAGTTGGCCACGCTCTCGATGGCCGGCTTCAGCGAGACCCAGATGTCGGTGGAGGGGAATGACTGCACTGGAGCGTTGCCGATTGTGACTTCGAAGTCGACGCTCACATCCCAGCAGAGGACGGTAATCGACGCCGAGCCCCACAAATGCCATGGCCCCGGCCCAGTGAGCGTGGCCTCAATGTAGATGCCGCCAAGATCGCGCTTTCCTCGGCGCAGGGCGAAACCGGCGCTCAGATCCGCGCGAAGCGAGAAGGGACGGAAGAGGATGAGGACGTCGAAGCCGATCCAGCCGCTGACGCTGAAGTTTCCGGCCGACGCGTAGAGGTCGGCGCGCGAACCGAACTGCAGGCTATTCGACGTGATCGCGAAGTAGCACTGCATTGTAAGGCGCGGGTTGTTGCTCTCGCCGAGCGCGAGCGTGATCCGCCGCAGCGATGGAAAGTTCGCCGGCAGCGGGAAACGGGGATGGAAGCCGCCGACGGAGATCGCGAACGCAGATTCCGATCCCCAGCGCACGCGTACCGCGAAGTCGCCGTAGAGCGCGAACGGGCCGATGCGCGAGTCGTGGATGACGCCGTCGAGCGAGAAGAGCTTGGCGCCGAAATCGAGCACGCCGAGAATGTCGACGTGCAGCTCGATGATCGCTGAGTCGGGGGTCGGCAGCGCACAATTGAGCTGTCCGAGGAGGACAATCCGCACGGGCTTCGGGACCTCGATGATGATTCCCAACTCGATCGTCAGCAGAGTCGGCGAGCCCCAGCCGATCAGCGCCATCGGCCCGAAGACATAGCGTCCCTTCACCGGCGGGAAGAATCGCTGGAGGTCACTGATGATCCGCGGCGCGTTCTTCACCGGGTCTTCCGGAAAGAGGATGTCGTCGACGGCATGATTGCGCACTCCCGCCTGCAGCGGTTCGACTGCAATCGTGCGATGGATGCCGGCCAGTCCACCAACACCGTTCAGCGTGAACCCCATCGCCAGCGAAATCGGCGAGAACTCCGCGCTGATGATGATCAGAAACGAGAAGCCCTTCTGCCCTCCCGGCAGTTTCGTGTCGAGGAGTCCGATGGCCTTGATCGAGAAGCTCTGCATCTCCAGCTGCAGTACCCCGGCGTAGCGACCGTTGTCGGAATCGAAGTAGATGTAGCCGCCGCCGGTGACCGCACCGGCCTCGATGGTCACACCGATGCCGCGAGGCCACTGGAACGCCGGTCGCAGGTCGGCCACACCGAGGTTCCCGCCGCTCTCGGGAAACGAGACGTTCAGACGGATGCCGATCCCCTCGACGACCGCCGTGACGGGACCGACTTCCAATGTGAGCGAGAGTCCCGCCGAGACGCGGATGGTGGCCTTCTGCAGATCGGGGCGGATGTCGAGCGTGAGCGTATCGAGGTGCAGCGGGCCGATGTCTTTGTTGATCGGGATGGTCGCGGAGATCCCCGCGGTGCCTCCGAGGTACACGCCGCGTACACTGGAGATCCCGAGGATCAGCTCGAAGTCACCGCGCACGCCGGCGGACGGCATCTTGCTGCCCGAGAACGAGTCGGAGGAATCCTTCCCGACCAGCAGCGAAGCTTGGTGCACCGTGATCTTCGCGTCGATCTCGTTGGCCTTCGCGGAGAGCTTGAAATCGACGTCGCCGATCTCGAAGCGGCTGTTGCCCGCGATGGGCAGAACCAGCGGCTCGCGGGCCGGGTCCGGCGTACGCGCGATCTCCACCTCCACGGCGGCGGAGGCCGGGGCGTCGATCACGATGCCCTTTCCCTCGAGCCACCAGAACGAGAGCGACGTGACGCTTCCTAGGTTGGCTTTGAGGGTCCAGTCGTCGCCGAGCGGGGCCGTGACCGTCACTCCCTCGAAGCGCAACAGCAGACCGGGTCCGCCGTGGACCGCAGGGACGAGGATCGCAGTCAACAGGATCGTGGTATCCGCGCCCGTGTTTTCGTCATGCGAGGTCACCGGGAAAACGAGCGTCCGCTCGAACAGCGCATTCGCGGCCGGCGCGCCAGCGATGGCCGGGGCATCCCTTCCGTACATCGCGCGGACGTGCGTGTTGGTGCGGCGCGTTATGCGTGATGCCAGCAGATCGGCCAGTTCCACCAGTGGGACGAAGATGGCGTCGGACGTGGCCTTCGCATCCGCTTCGGTCTGCAACGGAAAACGCGACCGGAAGTACGCCTCCGAGTCGGTGATGAGCGGAATCACGCGCTCCGGAAACAACTGCTCCCGCTTCGCCGGGTTGAGTTCTCGTTCGATGATGCGGAGCGCACGGGCCAGGCAGTACGTAACGCGCTGTCGTCGCTGCAGCCAGCCGATGGCCAACGCCTGCAGACCTGCTGTCATGGCCTCCTGCGGATCCTCGGGTCCCACGAACGCGGCGTCGACAAACGTACGCAGCGATGTCGCGATCGCGATGACCGCCTCGGCGACGTCCAGAAAATCATCGAGCTGAGGATCAGGATTGGCCAGGTAATCCGCAATCGGCTGAAGATCAAGCGATGGGAGCGTGGCGGTGGTCTCAAGAGGAAGCTCGAACGCCGCCAGGATGGCGTCGCGGACGAACGGATCGCCCGCCCTCTCGAACGGCGCGAGGGCATTTCGCAACTCGGCGAGAACCCGCTGGAGGACGTTGGTCATTACGGGAACACCGGCTCCGCTTCGTCCGCCTCGGTAATCGGCGCGATGAGAATGTCGTGGACGACGTGGGGCTCGGGCCGGTCCGGATCGGCAGCATCCGGCCTCGGCGAGAGAATGCTGTGCTTCACGCGCAGCGTGCCCGCGGGGCTGGTGAATTCTACCTTGCCGATGCTCGACCCGGTGACCACGGTGCGGTGCGCGGCATTGATTGTCGAATCGGCCACATAAGCCGCCCCGGCGCTGTACGCGGTATAGGCGATCGCTGCATCAATGGTGGCGGCTGCAACGAGGAGTGCGGAGAGTGGTGGCTCCGATGAAGCTGCCGGTCTCGTGTCCGCGGTTCCGTCGAAGTCCCCCCGGATATCCCGCGCGATGCTTAGGCGCCATGACCAGTCATGAGCCCGGTGCGGAGACAGCACGGGCCAACCGACCGTCGGAACGACGGGTCCCTCCTTCCACCGGAGTGGGAAGTAGGGCGGCCATTGCGACGGAACAGCCATAGTGAGGACGGGCCTCGGCGGCAGCCACCCCACTTTGGCGATCTCCAATCCGATGACTCCGGCAAGGCCTATGACGGCCTTTTCGCCCGGCGACGCCTCGTTTTTCAACGCGCTGGACGTGAGCTGGGCAAATCGACGTGCTGGACGCGGAGGCTCTGCACCCCGCCAATACGTTAGCCAGGTGGAGAACGAGTAGTGCACGTCGCCGCTCAGCACGACGACGCGACCGAGTGAGTTCAGGACCTGGAGCAATTGCTCGAAGGCCCAGACATGGAACGACCACGCCTCCATGTCTGCTCCCAATCTCCCCACGAAGATCGCCCCTGGCGGCTGCACCCACTCCTCCAGGACCGCCAGACCGAAAGCCGGTGCGGGAGAAACGACGATAGTCACAGGGCGAGGCGCGAGCGGCGGAACATCACTGCTATGAAACTGAAAACCCATCGCGCCGCCCTCGATTAGGGCAGCCGGACCCTCATCCGAGTCGTATCCCCGCATGGTGCGCGTGTCGAGCACCATCACCCGGTGGACTGCTGACTCGACGATGTAGTTGAAGGTGAGGGTCGGCATGGCCCCAAATCCAAGACTCGATTCAAACTGCGCGACCTTAACGTTGTCGGGTCCGGCTACAGCAGCAGCTGGAAAGAACGCGGCGATCTCGCTCAGCACGTGTTGGGAGTTTGTCGCGAACGATTGCGGATCGTTCCCCCACGCTTGAAAGAGAACGTACGCCGCCAGTCCGTTGCGGAGGATCGCGCGGCCGAGCGGATTGCCAATGGCCGTGTCGCGCCAGGCGCGCGACAGATTCCAGTCATCGCTGATCTCGTGATCGTCGAAAATCATGAAGACCGGGACGTTCGCAAGGGCGCGGCGAACAGCGGGTAATCGCGCACGGAACTCCCACAGGGATGCGCTCTGATCGACGAAGAGGCGCTTCCGCTCTTCGGCGTCGAGTAGCTCCGATCGGCCGTTCGGCGCCTTTAGATAGTCCGCTGTCATTGGCACCGCATCGGGAGGGTCGAGGATGTCCTTGTCCTGGAGAATTGCAGGCCATACGGCGGGTGACCACGCGCACAGGTACATCGCACAGAACTCGCCGAACGAGATCAAATGCGACGCCGCGTCCGTCGATGAAAACTTCGCCACGTTTGTGATCAGCGCCTGGCGGCGATCCGGCGGAAAGTTTTGGACGGTGACCGGAAACTCCAGCGCCGGTGAGTTCGCGTCCTGGAGGTCCGGCAGGCGCACCAGTTCGTCCGCCCCTAGCAATTCGTGCCCGAGATGTATCAACTCCCAGAGCAGCGCTGCGGCCACGTCGTCGGCGTAAATCTGGTCGCCCGTCAGGAACAGCTGGTGCGGCCGCTTCGTCGCACTCGTCCTCGATTCGCCGATGATCGAATCCGCGAACGCCAGGCCGTCGCGTCCGAGACCGTGCGGCTTCCGGCAGGAGCCGTGAAGGATGACCAGCTGTTCAACGAAGTTCGGGGCCGTAGCAAAGGAAGGGAGCGCGCCGGGAGCATAGCCGAGCGGAAAGCCCGAGGATGCTCCCGCCTGGCCGAGGAGCGAAAGCGACTTCAAGTCGTCGTCTCCCCCGCTCCGATGGAACAGGACCAAATACGAGAACAGCGCACCCGCCAGAAACGGGGTGGACTCCGGCCGCGTCACTGTGACGACCGCGATGTGCAGATTGGCCCCGATCCGAAGCGTTGGCGTCGTGGCATGAAACGCCGGTAACCCACCCGAAAAAAGAGGGCTGCTGCCCAAGTCAGTCTTGAGACCGTCAAACAACTGCAACTCGATCTGCGAAGCTTCGCTCACCGCGACCCACACCGACACCGATGTGGGATCCACGCGCCGAAGTATCGGACCTGCCAGAAGGAAGGGTAGCGTCATACGGATTGCGCTCGAAACTGAACCTACCGTCTTAGGAGGGGTTCGGGAGACCGTTTCCCTACCACCGTCGCCGACCGGGAGAATCGCGACAGCGGGAAGAATGATCCCGCGAGCGCCCAGTTGCATGTTGCCCACAATGCGAGCCTCTTGGGGGTTGCCACGGTGGCCGCCGACGTTGTCGCATCCCCGCGCGCTTCGCGTGTGGCACTGCGCCACGACGGACATTCGTCCTCTCCTTCGGTACCGTCCGGCGCGGTTTAATGGCGGTCCTCGGTCACCCACCGACGCCCCTTCACACCACGGCCCCCGACCATACGTTGCCACCGTCCGCACACGGACGCGGGCATGTGTCGTCGGTGGGGAAGGCTCAACGACGCGCTCACGCCATCCGACGCGGACCTCGTGAGGCACGCCCATCGATCACTCGCGCGCCCTCGTGCCCGCACCGATCGATCGTGCGGCCTCTCGCCACTGCTTGCGTCGAATCGCGTGAGGCGTCGTCAGGAGCCGCTTCAACAGCCTGAAGGTCAGCAGCCACGGCGAGGCGCTGCTCAATCGCTAGCGGCGCTTGCGCCCTTCGAGCTTGGCGAACGTTCGCTCGATCAGCGCGCGTTCCACGAGCGGACCATCACCGCTCTCCATCTCGCGGACGCGCTCCTCCGGCATCCCGAGTTCGCGCGCGACTTCGGAGACACTCAGCGCGAGCGCCAAGCGGCGTGATCGCAATTCCTTTGGTGTCATGTGGACCGTGTGACGCCACCAAGTCTACGCCTCCACCAATTCCCGCGTCCGCGTTCCCGCGCGGTCGATGCGGATGAGCGAGCGCGACCGGCCGTCGATCCATGAAGCGTGACCTCGTGTCACCGCCGATCGACCGCGCCGGCGCGCACCGCCTCTGCGTCGCTCGCGCCGGGACGCGCACGCGCGTCAAGTAAGGAGGGCTTCCGCAATGCGGATCATCAACATCAACGCAAAGCCGTACACCGTCATCAACGGCAAAGACTTCGCCGTGTACCGCTGGTTCCAGCCCGGACAGCATGGACCGCTCTTCATCCAGGTCGCAGGCCGCACGAGCCTCACGCGTGAGGACCTCCCGACCGACGACTGGATCGTGCTCCAGACCCGCGTTGGTGTGACGCGTATCAGCACCGCGTGGCGTAAGCCCTGGTTCGACTACAAACTCGACGCGACCCGGAAGCTCGCCTTCCTCAGCGCATCCACATCGGGTTCGTTCTACCTCGCACTCCGATACCTCGTCCGCCGCTTCGGCATCACGACGGAGGAGGTCACCATCGCCGCACGCGCATCGGATCTCGCCCATGGCATCGACGCGCCCTATGGGTTCATCGAGAAGACGCGCGACACCGCACTCACCGAGACGGAGCTCGTGACGCTCGACGTCCCGTCCTCCTTCGACGCGGCAGCGGTTGTCGATCTTCTCGGCATCCGAGACGCGGCATGACGCAGCCGACGCGCGTCCGCGATCTCACGATCCCCGATGACTGAGAGGCGTCACGGTAATTGATGGTGGAGTAATCACTGTAGTTGATGGGCGGCGGTAACGAAGTCGGGGGCGATGGGAGCGAGCTTGTGGCGGAGGTAGTCGATGTAGTCGGGGTGGGCGGGTT
>Ga0307505_10001007_pt1 | contig 25709 bp, 16 predicted proteins | sample 23_S_MG_FD_202183 | JGI IMG/M metagenome (GOLD analysis project Ga0307505, IMG submission 202183) | Soil microbial communities from Populus trichocarpa stands in riparian zone in the Pacific Northwest, United States - 23_S | ecosystem: Environmental > Terrestrial > Soil > Riparian zone > Trees... | reverse complement strand
TCATCGAACGGGATGAAGCCCTGCCAGTCGTACGCCGAGTCCCAGCCGGGCTGCGGCATCGATCCGTCGCCGGCGCCGCGGATCGGCAGCCGGCCGGGCGTCTGGTAGCCGATGTTGCCGTCGACGTCCGCGTAGATGAGGTTCTGGGCGGGGACGTCGAACAGCGACGCCGCAGCGCGGAAGTCCTCGAAGTCCGCCGCGACGTTGAGGGCGAAGATCGCGGATGCCGTGGTGCCCGCCTCCAGCGCGGTCCAGCGCAGAGAGACCGCGTACTCGCCGTCGGGAGCGTCGGCGGGCGGCTCGGTGACGACCCCGTCGGTGCCCGTGTACGGGTCCTCGGCGATCGCCGTGAAGTCGCCGGTGAGCCCCGACACGATCGGGCCGTGCGCGGTGGCGCGGATCTCGAGTTCGACGTCGTCGCCGCCGGCGACCCGGAGGGTCTCGGTGCGCGACTCGAGCGGGACGAGCTCGCCGTCCACCCAGTACTCGTCTCCCTCGATCTTCTCGAGGTACAGGTCGGTGACGTCGGTGGTGAGGTTGGTGAAGCCCCACGCGATGCGGTCGTTGTGGCCGATGATCACGCCGGGGACGCCGGAGAATCCGAAGCCCGAGACGTCGAAGGGGCAGCTTGCCGACACCCTCTCGCACTTCAGGCCGATCTGGTGCCAGACGCTGGGAAGCGACGCGCCGAGGTGGGGGTCGTTGGCCAGCAGCGGCATCCCGGTTTCGGTGAGGCGTCCCGACACGACCCACGAGTTCGAGCCGATGCCCTCGCCCACATCGCCGACGAGGGCGCTCACGGCCTCGATCACGCCGTCGACCTCCGACCATTCGACGGATGCCGTGGTCACGGCCGCCTCGGACTCGGCGTCGCGCGCGAACCCGGCGGTGGTGATGGCCGGGACCTCGGAGATCGTCGGAACGATCACGGGGTTGCGGTCGAACGGATAGGACGGGTAGAGCTCGGCGATCTCGTCGGACGTGAAGTCCGTGGCCATCAGCGCGCGCTCGGTCTCGGACTCGATGTTGGAGCGGAGGTCCCAGGCCATGGCCTTCAGCCAGGCGACCGAGTCGGCCGGGGTCCACGGCTCGATCTCGTAGTCGGGGTTCTGCAGGCCCAGCACCGCGTACTCGAAGGAGGCGTCGGCACCCTGGTGCTCGGCGAGGTACGCGTTCACGCCGTCGGCGTATGCGTCGTAGTAGGAGCGGATCGCGGGTTCGAGGGCCGCGACCTCCTGCTCGGCGATCTCGCGCCAGCCGAGGGTGCGCAGGAAGGCGTCGGTGCCCAGCTGCGACTCGCCGAACAGCTCCGACACCCGCCCGCTCGTCACGTGACGGCGGAAGTCCATCTCCCAGAACCGGTCCTGCGCGTGCACGTACCCCTGCGCGTAGAAGAGGTCGTCGGTGCTGCTCGCGGTGATGGTCGGGATGCCGAGCGCATCGCGCTGGACGGTCACCTCGGCATCCAGGCCCTCGACGGCCACCGTTCCGTCCAGTTGCGGGAAGGAGCGCTGGACGGTCCAGACCACGAACCCGGCGGCGATGAGTGCGATCACGACGACACCGGCGACGATCGCGTACACGGTGATGCCGATGGCGCGGCCGACGGACCGCTTGCGTGCGGGGGTGTCTGCGGTGGGATCGGCGGGGGGCTTCGTCATCGAAGGGCTTTCACGTAGGAGGAAGGACGCGGTGTCTGGCACCACGAACCTGAGTATCGCGCTTTCGGGTCGCGCGCACCCTCTGGGATCGTAGTCCGCGCAGCGGCCAACCCCGAATCACACTCGCGATTGCGCCGGTTCCGACCGCGCCGTGACCCGTGAGACGGCATCCGTGCACCGAGACTGCAGATCGTAGGTGCAGTCTCGGTGCACCGATGAAGTCTCGCGAAAAAGGCGAGGGGCGAAGGGTGAGGGGCGGAGGGGTGAGCGGCGGCGGGAGGCGGTCAGTCGCTGCCGAAGTCGTACATCGCCGACTCGGATGCCGCTTCGATCGCGTCATCGAGGGCGTCTGTCGCGGCATCCTGCGATTCGGCGCGCTCGGTGATCTCGTCGGCCCCGCCGGAGGTGACCTGGCCGACGAGCTCGGCCGTGGCGCCGCCGATGATGCCCTGCGCGGCATAGAATTCGAGGCGGCTGCGCGAGTCGGCGATGTCGAGGTTGCGCATCGTGAGCTGGCCGATCCGGTCGGTGGGGCCGAATGCGGCATCCCCCACCCGTTCCATCGACAGCTTCTCGGGGTGGTACGACAGGCCGGGGCCCGACGTGTCGAGGATCGTGTAGTCCTCGCCGCGGCGGAGGCGCAGCGTCACGGAGCCGGTGACCGTCGACCCGACCCACTTCTGGATCGACTCGCGCAGCATGAGGGACTGCGGCTCGAGCCAGCGCCCCTCGTACATGAGGCGCCCGAGGCGGCGGCCCTGCTCGTGGTACGTCGCGAGCGTGTCTTCGTTCAGGATGCCGTTGAGGAGCCGCTCGTAGGCGATGAACAGCAGCGCCATTCCCGGGGCCTCGTAGATGCCGCGGGACTTCGCCTCGATGATGCGGTTCTCGATCTGGTCGCTCATCCCGAGGCCGTGGCGGCCGCCGATGGCGTTCGCCTCGAGCACGAGCGCGACGGAATCGGAGAACTCGAGCCCGTTCAGGGCGACGGGGCGTCCGGCGTCGAACGTGACGGTGACGTCCTCGGTCTCGATCGCGACGGCCGGGTCCCAGAAGCGCACGCCCATGATGGGCTCGACCGTCTCGAGTGAGACGTCGAGGTGCTCGAGCGTCTTCGCCTCGTGCGTGGCGCCCCAGATGTTCGCGTCGGTGGAGTAGGCCTTCTCGGCGGAGTCGCGGTACGGGAACCCGTGTTCCACGAGCCACTCGCTCATCTCCTGCCGGCCGCCGAGCTCGGTGACGAAGTCGGCGTCGAGCCACGGCTTGTAGATGCGCAGCGCGGGGTTGGCGAGGAGGCCGTAGCGGTAGAACCGCTCGATGTCGTTGCCCTTGTAGGTGGAGCCGTCGCCCCAGATGTCGACGCCGTCCTCCTTCATCGCGCGCACGAGAAGCGTGCCGGTGACGGCGCGGCCGATCGGCGTCGTGTTGAAGTAGGTGCGGCCGCCCGAGCGGATGTGGAAGGCGCCGCACGCCAGGGCCCCGAAGCCCTCCTCCACGAGCGCGGGCTTGCAGTCCACGAGCCGTGACACCTCGGCGCCGTACTGCAGCGCGCGGTCGGGGATCGACCCGATGTCGTCCTCATCGGGCTGGCCGAGGTCGCCGGTGTAGGTGCACGGGATCGCACCCTTGTCGCGCATCCACGCGACGGCGACCGAGGTGTCGAGACCCCCCGAGAAGGCGATGCCGACGCGCTCGCCGACGGGCAGGGACTGGAGGACCTTGGACATAGCCACTCAGTTTATTCGGGCGGCGCGCGCCCCGCTGGCCGGGCGTCTGCTCGGGATGCGCGATGTCCCGTCCGCAGGCGCGTGGGCACTTGGGAGGACGGATGCCGCGCCCCCCGGCATCCGTCGTTCCGACGCAACACATGTCACACCCGTCACACCGGTCTCTGGAACTGAGCCCTGATCTGGTCCTAGGCTGAGGCGCGTACGCGCATCACTCAGGGGGTTGAGGGTATGAAACGGCGTCGCAGTCTCCTCGCGGGCATCACAGCGGTGACATTTGCGGCGGCATCCGTCCTCCTCGGCGTCGCACCGCCGGCGTTCGCGGTCGCCGCCTTCGACATCCAGAAGATCGCCGTCGAACAGGGCCCGTTCGGTCCGGGCGATCCGGTGACCTTCCAGATCACGGTCAACTGCTCCTCGACCAATGAGGCGGGCTGCTTCAACACCGTCATCAGCGACCCGTTGCCGGAGCCGCTCATCTTCAACCCCGCCAATCCCAACCCGGTCACCGTCCAGATCAACCCGCCCGCCGGTCAGCCGGCAGGGGATTACGACCTCCAGATCGACACCGCAGGGAACAGCTTCACCGTGGCGCCCGGGATCGATCTCACCGCGGATCCCGTCCTGTGGCCGGCCGGCTACAGCATGAGCATCACGGTGAGCGCCATCGTCGACCCGGCCACCGACGGCACGTGGGACGGGGCGACGGTCACGAACACCGCGACCGCGACCGGAGACAACGCGCCGGATGCGGCCGACTTCGCCGAGATCATTCTGGACGTGGAGACCACGCTGGTGCCGAGCATCGCGAAGACGGTGGCTCCGACGAGCACCCTTCCCGCCGTCCCCGGCCAGCCGGTCGACTGGACCGTGACGCCGGGCAACGCCTCGAACCAGAACGTCGACACGATCGTCGTGCAGGATCCTGTGAACCCGCCGTCCGACTTCGACGGCTACCTCGACGTCACCGGCTACGACATCACCGCCCCGTCCGGCACGACCTCCACGACCACCGAGTACTACGTCGACGGCGACTGGACGACGACCGAGCCCGATCCGATCAGTCTGTCCGGCGGCATCCGTGTCACCTTCACCGGAACCTTCGCCCCCGGGGCGTCCGGTTCGGTCGTGGTGCACACCGTCACGAACGACGCGGTGACCGACATCGAAGACGGCACCGACGTGACCGTCGCCAACGACGCGTCGTCGACCGTCTCGAAAGACGGGACCACCAGCGCCCCGATCACCGACGACGCGAGCATCAGGATCGCCCAGCGCCTGCCCGATGTGTCGATCGAGAAGTCGTTCGCCGACAACACGCTCGTGAGCGGACAGAGCACAACGGCGAGCATCACCGCCACGGTCGGCGAGCAGAACGTGCAGACACTGACCATCACCGAGCCGTCGGCGGGCACGTCGACGTTCACCGAACAGGGCCTGAGCTTCGACGGCTTCGGCGACGGGGTCGAGTGGCCGGTCGCGGCGAACTCCGCCGAGATCACCTATACGTACAGCGACTGCGATGACAGCACCGAGTCGACCACGTCGGTCGGCACGCTGCCGGCGCCCACCGGAGAGTGCACCGTCGAGGGCTTCACGGTTGTCTACTCCGCCCCCGGAGACGGCATCGTGTCGGGCGCGTACGCGACCATCCCCCTGGACGTCACCGCCCTGCCCACCGATGAGGCCGTCTCGAGCACCAACGTCGTCGACACCGAGGTCGAGAATTCGCGTGGCCAGGGTGGGTTCGACGACGCCGAGGCGCCGTTCACGATCGAGCCGCAGACGCTGGCGACGAGCGTGACCAAGTCGATCACCCCCGCCACGATCTGGGGCGTCCCGGGGACGAGCGCCGACGTCACGCTCACCGGCAACGTCACCCCCGAGTCGACGGCCGGGTCGGAGAGGCTCGTGATCTCGGATCCGGTCGACCCCGCAGCGGGATCGGACTTCTGGGACAACTTCACGGCGACCGAGATCGACAACACCGACATCCCCGAGTGCACGACGCTCACGCTGCGCTACTGGCAGAAGCCCGACGGCCCGTGGACGGACTTCCCTGGGGCGACCGCAGTGCCCGGGCCGGTGCAGCTGTGGTCGTACCAGATCCCCGCCGACCTGCAGGACGACATCGGCGGGATCCAGTTCGAGTATCTGCCGATGGACGCCGACGGATGCCCCGAGCTGCTCGAGCCCGGATTCACGGTCGCCACGCACATCGACGTCGAGGTGACGCAGCCGCACGACGAGGAGGTCACGTACACCAACGACGCCCAGTCGCTGGTCGACAACCCGAACGCCGGCGGCGAGCACACCGACACCGCGAGCGACGACATCCACCTGCTGCCGATCGACGGCGACGGCACCGGGCCGGACTTCCTCGACAAGGAGTGGACGCCCGACGACGACGTGGCCGCACTGTCGGGCGAGACGCGCACCGCGCGCCTGTGGTGGTCGACGGACGGCCTGAACCTCACGGAGATGACCCTCACCGACATCTCCGAGGAGCAGGACCCCGAGAACACCGTGGCGTCGGTCTACGACGCGTTCGACCTCGTCGCCATCGACGCGATCACGCCCGAGACTGATCCGCTGATCGTCAACGGCGTCATCACCGAGGTCTCGCTGTGGCTGGACGACGTGGGGTGGACCGACATCACGGACGCGGCCTGCGCGAACGGCTGCGACGGCCAATTCGGCGGCTACGGACTCAGCGACGAGCAGGCCGCCGCCGCTCTCTCGGTGCGCGTCGTGATCACCGAGCGGACGCCGGGCGCCGGCGTCGGCACGTCGTACGACCGCCGGCCGTTCGACCTCGACTTCCGCGTCCGCGACACGCTGCGCAGCGATGCCGAGCAGTGGGTGCTGGGCAACTTCCACGACTACACCTACAACACCGACGACCCGGGACTCGTGAGCAACACCGCGAGCGCCCGCGGTGTCAACCCAGCCACCGGCGTCGACCACGTCGACCAGGCCGATGCGCCGATCCTCATCGTCGACGAGCCCATCAACGCCGAGATCACTAAGGAGTTCGACCAGGACCGGCTCGGCCTGCCGGACCCCTCACTGGGTGTCGACCCCGGCGACTACCCGCTGATCACGGGCACGCTCGTCGCGACGAACATCTCCGCTGCTCGCGTCGCGGGCATGGTGATCTCGGATCCGTCTGCGGGCCAGCCCGACCCGACGGCCTTCGACACACTCAATCTGTACGACATCGATGCGATCCAGCTTCCCGCGGGCATCTCGGAGGCCGAGGCCCTCGTCACCCTCGACCGCAGCGGGACGACCACCGAGTATTCCTACGCCCTCGCCCTCGCCCTCGGTCCCGACGCCCTGGGTGACGTGACGGGTGTCTCCATCGCGTTCCGCTCGTCGGACGGAAGCGCCGTGATCCCGTCGGGCGCGGCAGGCCGCATCACCCTCACCTGGCAGCTGCGCGACGTGCTGCGCTCCGACGGGATCACGCCCGTCACGGTGACACCGCCCGGCGAGACCATCGCGAACGAAGCGGACGTGCAGCTGGAGAGCCCCGTGCTCGAGGACTGCGCCGAGAACCAGTGCGGCACCGGCTTCGACGATGCGAGCGACGAGTTCGCGATCGTGGCCGCAGGCTATGACATCACGACGACCAAGTCGATCACCCCGGAGTCGATCTACGAGGACGAGTCCACGACCTATGTGACGCAGTTGGGCGGCCGCCCGAACGGCACGGCCCGCGCCACCTTCTTCAGCCTGACCGACACCACGCCGACGTTCTGGAACACGATGGACTTCCTCGGCGCGCAGATCAATGTGCCGGCGCCTGTGAACGAGGTCGCGATGGACGTGCTCGTCGACGACGCGGGCAGCGACATCGTGTACACGGAGATCGCGGGCGAGCTGGTGGCCACATGCAACGGGCAGCCGCTCACCGACTCCTCGCTCTGCTGGGTGTCGGGCGACTGGATTCCCGCGCCCACGCCCACGATCGTGCTGCTCGACTCGCCCGCCGCGGTGACCGATGAGAGCACCATCGTGGGAGTGCGCTTCCGGGCGCAGCAGGTGGACGCCGAGGGCGACGTCCTCCAGTGGGAACGGCCGTTCAACCCCCAGCTGACGTTCTCGCTGACGACCGATCGTCGCGAGTTCCTGCGCAGCGAGCCGACGGTGCTCGTGTCGACGACCCGTCCCGACCTGCACTCGAACCCCGGTGAGACCGACCTCGGTGTGATCAGCGACGATGTGCAGTCGTACAGCACGGCGCAGTTCGGACCCGACCAGACGTTCGAGCTGTCCGGTGAAGCGGCGGACTCCACGATCGTGCTGCACCGCCCCAACACGGTCGAGGTCACCAAGACGCGTGGCTCGTCCGCGCTGATCAGCCCGAGTGGCGCGATCCCCTACGTCATCACCGTCACCAACACGGGGCAGTGGAACATGACGGGCTTCCATGTCGTCGACCAGGTGGAGACGGATGCCGAGGGCTCGCTGCTCGTGGAGCCCGACCCGCCCGCATACACCTTCGCCTTGAGCGGTGCGGGTGCGCCGACCGGCGACCCCGGATTCACGGCATCCCTCGACGAGGAGACAGGTGAGTTGAGCATCGACGGGCCGGCGGACTTCGTGTTCAACGCGGGCTGGACCCTGACGATGAACGCGCCGCTGCTGTTCCGCGACGACGTGACACCCGACACCACGGTGGGCAACGAGGTCACCGTCACTTCCGACCGTCTCTTCGAGACGTGCCAGGGCACGACGGTGCAGAACGGGACGGACCTCATCCCGAAGCCGGTCGAGAACACGCCGCCGGGCGTCGCGGAGTGTTCGGCGGACACCGCGATCACCCCCCTCGCCAACGCGACGATCGCGGCGAAGAAGTACGTGAAGGGCAATAGCGCCGGCGATCCGGCGGTTCCCGGCGATGATGACCTCGGCGTGCTCAACGTGGCGGGCGACGCGTCGGCCTGCGACCCGAGCGTTCCCGGTGTGACGGATGCTGGGTTCTACTCGTACCCCTGCACCCCGATCACCCGACCGGGCGGCGAGGAGACCTGGCGGGTCGACTTCACCAACACCGGCAACACCAGCGCGCGCGTCGTTGCGGCCGTCGACACCCTGCCCACCGTGGGCGACCAGGGCGTCATCGTGCCCGGTGATCGCGGATCGCAGTTCCCCGTGGCTCTTTCCGGCACGCTCCTAGCCAACTTCGCGAGTCTTGCCGACAGCCAGTACGCGACATGGGGGATCTACCTCTCGCCGGTTCAGCTGAGCCAGAGCTGCAACTCGAACGCCATCAGGGTCTATACCGCGGACGTGGCGGAAGACCCGGCATGCGACTTCGGGTGGGAGCTCGCGACGCTCGCCACGCCGCCCGCGACCCTCCAGGCGGCGCGCAGCGTGCTGCTCGTGCTCGAGTACTCGAACCCCGAAGGGCTGTCGCCGGCTCCGGGCCTGCGCCCCGGCGAGACGCTGCGGATGCTTTACGAGACGCGGACTCCCTACGTGCTGCCGGCCGCATCGGCCGTCCCGGCGGGCCTCCCCGTCGCGTACAACTCGTTCGCGACGGCATCCCGCTCGAACGCGACGGTCACCCAGCCCGAGCGGGCCTCGCTGGTGGTCGAGCCGCAGAAGGTGGGTGTCGCCGCCGCCACCGGGCAGCTTCTCCTGTCGAAGACCGTCGACGCTCCCGAGTTCGCCACCGACGTGACACTGCCCGACAGCTACCCGCTGCTAGTGACCTGCACCTCCGGGGGACAGGAGGTGACGCTGCTCCACGCCGACGGCAGCGACGCCAGCCGCCCGTCGGTCGATGCCGACGGCACGGTCCTCGCCTACAACAGCACGACGGGCCCGGTGAACCTTCCGCTGTTCTCGACGTGCACCGTCATCGAGGACCCTGTGATCCCCGGCGTCACCGTGACGGTCGATCCCGAGGACGGCGTGATCGCCGATCGGGACTGGAGCGAGGAGCCGTCGGTCTGGGACCCGTACAGCGGAGAGCCGGAGCAGTCGTCGATCCACCTCACGAACGAGTATGCCGCCGGCGGCTTCAGCGTCCAGAAGAGCGTCGACAGCGGTGGCGCGGTGAACCAGGACGACGAGCCCATCGTCTACGAGCGCACGTACTCGTTCGAGGCCAGCTGCCTCTATCTCGACCAGGAGACGATCCCCGAGGCCGACCTCGAGTTCACCCTCCTGGACGGCGAGTCGAAGACGTTCTCGAACATCCCCGCCGGCGCCGAGTGCACGGTCACCGAGACCGACGCGGCGGGCGCGGCCGAGACGACCGTCGTCATCTCCGAGGACGGCGTTGCGGGCGACCCCGCGAGCGCGTCGGAGGCATCCTTCACGATCCTCCCGTACGACGAGGGCTCGACCACCGCGCTCACCGTCGTCGGGTTCACGAATCTCTACACGACCGGACCCGTCGAGGTCACGAAGGTGATCGTGGATCCGGGCGGGTGGGGCACAGCGGACTTCACGGTCGAGATGTCGTGCACGCTCGACGGCGTCACGCCGAATCCCGTCTTCGAGGGCTCGGCGACGCTCAGCGCGGACAACACGACGTGGCTCGTCGAAGACCTGCCGACCGGGGCCGAGTGCACTGTCATCGAGACTGAGATGGGCGGCGCCAACTCCTGGACGGAGAGCGTCACCGTCATCGTCGGCGACGACCCCGAGGCGCCGGTCGAGGCCGCCATCACGAACACGTTCACCCTCGGCGCGCTCGAGGTGCAGAAGGAGCTCGAGGGGGCGCCGGCGAACGCTCTCGACCCTGCGACGACGTTCGAGTACGAGGTGAGCCTCGCGTGCACCCGCGTCGTGAACGGCGAGACGGTCGACGTCGCGATCCCCGGGGGCCCGACGCGCACGATCACGGGTGCGGGCACGGCGCTCTACGAGGGGCTGCCGACCGGCGCCCAGTGCACCGTCAGCGAGACGGATCCGGGCTTCGCGACCGATCACACCATCAGCCCTGACCAGCCGGTGGTCGTCGGCGAGGGTGAGACGCCGGTCGTCGTGACCGTGACGAACGTGTTCGAGAACGGCGCGGTGTCGATCGAGAAGGCAGTCGACGCGCCGGAGGGCTTCCCGGTCCCGGCGTCGTTCACCGCCACCGTCTCCTGCACCTGGCAGGGCGCCGCCGTACCGCTCGTGGACGACGGCGTCGTCACGATCGTCTCCGGCGCCGAGCCTGCCGTCATCCCCGACGTGCCCGTCGGATCGATCTGCACCGTCGCCGAGGACGACTTCGGCCAGACCGGCACGACGGTCGTCCCCGAGTCCATCACGGTGAGCGCGGCCGACCAGACGTTCGCGCTCGCGATCGAGAACACCTACGAATGGGCGTCGCTCGAGGTCGGCAAGCTCGTCGCATCCGCGAGCGAGTTCGTGCCGACGCAGTTCGGATTCCACGTCGTGTGCACGTTCCAGGGTGAGACGGTCGTCGACGAGACCTTCACGCTCGACGCGAACGAGACCGAGACGATCTCCGAGATCCCCGCCCGGTCGGAGTGCACCGTGACGGAGACCGACGACCGCGGGGCCGACGGGACCGTCACCGCGGCGGACGTGCCGGGCGTCGATGGCGACCTCGCCCCGCAGATCGACCAGGAGACGCGCACCGTCGTGATCCCCGAGCTGCAGCCCGACAGCACTGCCGTGGTGAACACGGTGACGTACACGAACCTGTTCGACGCGACGGCGCTGGTGCTGGTGAAGGAGTTCGAGGGAGCGGGCGCCGAACAGTTCGGTCTCGACAAGACGTTCACGTTCACCGTCACCTGCACGTTCGCGGGTGAGACCGTCGTCGACGTGCAGATCGTGCTGAACGCGGAGAACGGGTGGAGCTCAGCGGTGCACGAGGTGGTCGCCGGCTCGGAGTGCACCGTCACGGAGGACGACCTGAACGGCGCCGACGCCGTGGTGATCGAGCCGAACGACGGTGAGAACACCTCGATCGGCATCGGCGTCGTTCCCCAGGGCGGCGGTCTGGTCACGGTCACCGCGACCAACTGGTACCTCACCGGCTCCCTCGAGGTGACCAAGATCTTCGCGGGCGACGGCGCCGAGAAGTTCGGCACCGACGAGTTCGAACTGGAGCTGTCGTGCCTGCGAGACGGCGTCGAGGTCGTGATCCCCGACGGCGACGTGCGCACCGTTTCGGCCGAATCGCCGACCGCGCTGTGGGAGAACCTGCCGACCGGATCCGAGTGCACGCTCACCGAGACCGATGCCGGCGGCGCGAACTCGACGGTGATCCTGGATGCCGAGGGCAACGAGGTCGCCGATGAGGGCGAGGGCTACACCTTCACCGTCGAGACCGACCCGACGATCCTGAGCGTCGACGATCAGCCACAGCCCGGCCTGCAGGTGCAGAACACGTTCAACCTCGCCCAGCTGTCGGTCACCAAGATCGTCGACAGCGACGGACTGGACGCGAACGGCGAACCGGTGGTATACGGGCCGTTCGAGATCACCCTCACGTGCCTGTGGAACGGACAGTCCGTGCCGGCGGCCGAGCCGATGACGCAGACGATCGCGGACGGCGAGACGGTCACCTGGACGGAGCTGCCCGAGGAGGCCCGCTGCATCGTGACGGAGTCCGACCCGGCAGGTGCCGCCGGCACGACGGCGGTGGTCACCCAGGGCGGCACGGTGGAGCCGAGCCGGTTCGGCCGGATCATCCCGCTCGAACCGCTGCCGAACGTCGATGACGAGGATCAGACCTCCGTAGAGATCACGAACCTGTTCGACGTCACGGCCCTGACCATCTCGAAGGTCGTCGACGGCACGGATGCGGCGAGCGTGACGCGGACGTTCCCCGTCGCGGTGCAGTGCGTGCTGATCGACCCATCCCACCCGGAGCCCGGCCTGGTCGTGGTCGTGGTCGACGAGACGTACGAGATCGGCGGCCCGCAGCATCTGACGGCCCGGATCGACGACGTGCCGGCTGGCAGCGTCTGCACCGTGACCGAGACCGACACGGGAGACGCCGACCAGACGACCCTGACCGTCGACGGCGAGGAGCGGCCGGGCGCCTCGGGCACCGTCACCCTGACCGCCGGATCGGTCGGGATCGTGTTCACCAACACGTTCACCGCGCCCCTGCCGCCCACCGGATCCGACGTCACGCCGCTGCTCGTGGCGGGCGGGATCGCCGCGGTGCTGATCCTCGGGGGCGTGCTCGTCATGATCGTGATGCGGCGACGCCGCACGACGGAGTGATCATCGCCGCTTTCCTCGATCTCGCAGACGCTGCGTTCGATGTGACGGGCGAGGCCGTCCACCGCGCGCAGGGCGCCGGCTGGTACGCCGAGACCCCCTACGGCTGGGCGGTGCTCCGCTACGAAGAGGGCACCGCTCTGCTCAAGGACCGCCGGTTCCGGCAGGGCAATGCGCAGTGGCCCGATCAGAACGGCATCCACGACGGACCCTGGCGCGAGTGGTGGCAGGAGACGCTGCTGAGCATCGAGGGCGACGATCACCTCCGCCTGCGGCGGCTGCTGGGGCCGGCGTTCCGCAACAGGACCATCGAGGCCATGCGCCCGCGGTTCCAGGAGCTCGCGAACGATCTCATCGATCGCTTCGCCGAGCCGGCGCCCGACGGGTGGGGTCGCGTCGAGTTCGTCTCGCAGTTCGCGGAGCCGTACGCATCCCGCATCCTGTGCCTGCTCCTGGGCCTGCCCGACGAGGAGTGGCCGCAGGTCGCGCACTGGGCGGACGACCTCGGCAAGTCGTTCGGCATCAACGTGCGCAGCGATCTGCCGCGGATCGAGGCGGCACTCGAGGGGCTCACCGGCTACATCGAGGAAGTCATCGCCGACCGGCAGGCGCGTCCGCAGGACGATCTCGTGACGACCCTCATCCAGGCGCACGACCCTTCGACGGGCTCAGGGACCGTGTCTCAGCTGAGTCGCCGGGAGCTCAGCGTCGCGCTCGTGTTCCTCGCGTTCGCGGGGATGGAGACCACGCGCAACCAGCTCGGGCTCGCCCTTCAGACTCTGCTCGCCCACCCCGGGCAGTGGGCGCTGCTCGGCGAGCGCCCCGAGCTCGGCGCGCGCGCCGTCGAAGAGGTCATGCGGGTCAACCCCACCGTGACGTGGGTGACCCGCGAGGCCATGGAAGACGTCGATCTGAACGGGCTGCACATCCGCCGGGGCGGCATCGTGCAGGTGCTCTCGCACGCGATCGGCACCGACCCGCGCGCGATGGGCGACCACGTCCCCTTCGACATCACCGTCGACGACCGCCCCCTGCACAGCGGCTTCGGCGGCGGCATCCATCACTGCCTCGGCCACTTCGTGGCGCGCACCGACATGTCCGTCGCGCTGCCGCTGCTGGCAAGGCGGATGCCGGATGCCGAGCCGGACGGGCCGGGTCAGTGGCTGCCGGTCTCGGGCAATACCGGTCCGGTGCGGTTCCCCATCCGGTTCCGCGCGCAGGCATAGCTGCGGAGCGCGCGACGCGCAGCGGTCAGTCGCGGCGTGGTGCGATCACGGCTCTCGTGCGCTCCGGTCAGCGAGCGGAGGGTGCGTCAACGGACGCCGCCTCGCCGAGGGTGATGTCGTCAGCCGCCTCGCGCCGGTGCCCGACCCAGACGACCAGCGTCGCGACGGCGGCGATCGCGACGGCGATCGCCACGGAGTACCCGATCACGCTCGCCACTCCGCCTGGTCCGTGCGGGTCGAGGAACGGATACGGGTACCACCAGGGGTCCGCGGTCGCCGGCGCCACGATGAGCGGACCGCGCACGACGGTGTACCCGATCCATGCGAGCGGATAGATGAGCACGATGGCCACCGACGACCACGCGAGCGCGCGTCGCTTCGGGGCGAGCAGCAGATCCAGTGCGAGGACCACGGGAATGACGACGTGCAGCACTTCGTTCGACCACGGCACCGTGACCCCCTGAGGCAGCTCCACACCTCGCAACAGCAGGTTGTAGACGATGCCCGTCACGATCATGTACGTGGTCACGCATGCGAGCAGCGTGGCGTACCAACGGGGCTCGCGCGCGGCATCCCTTCCGCTCGTCCAGGCCCATATCGCCCCGATCGCGAGCACGACCGCGGCGGCGAGGTTCGACTGGATCGTGAAGAAGCTCAGGAAGTTCGCGATGACCGTGGGCACGTGCGAGCCGTGGGGAGTCGGGTTCGCGAGTGCGTTGCCGAGCGATCGCTCCAACTGTGCGCCGATCGCGAAGAAGGTGAGCAGCGCGGCGGCGGCGCGGACGAACGGCCAGGTCCGTGACCAGGCGAGGGATCCAAGCATGACGCTCACCCTAGCGCCCGGCTGGATCGCGCAGCCGGCGCGCGCAGCCCGCTCGATAGGATGGGGTGTAACCGTCCGATAGCGGGGGAGTAGCCCATGCCAGGCATCGTCATCGTCGGCGTCCAGTGGGGGGACGAGGGCAAGGGCAAAGCGACCGACCTTCTCGGCGACCGCACCGACTGGGTCGTGAAGTTCAACGGCGGCAACAACGCCGGCCACACGGTTGTCATCGGCGACGAGAAGTACGCCCTGCACCTGCTGCCCAGCGGCATCCTGTCCCCGGGCGTGAATGCGGTGATCGGCAACGGCGTCGTCGTCGATCTCGAGGTGCTGTTCGCCGAGCTGGAGGCGCTGCACGCGCGCGGTGTCGACACGTCCCGCCTGAAGGTGAGCGCCAACGCGCACATCATCACCCAGTACCACCGCACGCTCGACAAGGTCACCGAGCGCTTCCTCGGCAAGCGCCAGATCGGCACCACCGGGCGCGGGATCGGTCCCGCCTATGCCGACAAGATCAATCGTGTCGGCATCCGTGTGCAGGATCTGTTCGACGAGAACATCCTGCGCCAGAAGGTCGAGGGTGCGCTCGAGCAGAAGAACCACCTCCTGCTGAAGGTCTACAACCGTCGCGCGATCACGTGCGACGAGATCGTCGACGACCTCCTCGCGTACACCGAGCGGCTGCGGCCGATGGTCGACGACACCGGGCTGCTGCTGAACGAGGCGCTCGACCGGGGCGAGGTCGTCGTCTTCGAGGGCGGGCAGGCGACCATGCTCGACGTCGACCACGGCACGTACCCGTTCGTCACGTCGTCGTCGGCGACCGCGGGCGGCGCCGCGACCGGGGCGGGGGTCGGGCCGAACCGTCTCGACCGCATCGTGGGTATCGTGAAGGCCTACACGACCCGCGTGGGCTCGGGACCGTTTCCCACCGAGCTCTTCGACGAGCAGGGGGAGTGGCTGCGCTCGCGCGGGTTCGAGTTCGGCACCACCACCGGCCGTCCGCGCCGCGTCGGATGGTACGACGCGCCGATCACGCGCTATGCGACGCGCATCAACGGCATCACCGATCTCGTGCTCACCAAGCTCGACATCCTGACCGGACTCGATCGGATCCCGGTCTGCGTGGCGTACGAGGTCGACGGCGCGCGCTTCGACGAGGTGCCGGTCAACCAGTCCGACTTCCACCACGCCACGCCGATCCTGGAGTACTTCCCCGGCTGGAAGGACGACATCTCGGAGGCCCGCACGTTCGAGGACCTGCCGCGGGAGGCGCAGGACTACGTCCTCGCCCTCGAGGAGATGAGCGGCACCCGGATCTCGGTCATCGGAGTGGGCGCGTCCCGCGACGCCGTGATCGTCCGTCACGACCTCGTCGACTGATGGTGCGGCTTCTCACCTCGCCGGCTTCCGTCGCGCGGAACAGGTGTTCTGGCGGAGACAGGACGAGTGCGGGCGTGAATGTCCTGTGCCGGCCAGAACGCCTGTTTCGGACAAGGGGCGGGGACGCGTGAGGTTCCTGCTGGGCGGGTACACCGCCGATTCGGACGGCACGGCCTCGGGGATCGGGATGCTGTGGGCCGGCGCCGCCGAGGATGCTTCGGCGGGCGGCTCGCTCTCCTTCACGGGAACGGTCGCCGCGGCGGATTCGCCGTCGTGGCTCGCCCGGCATCCGCGCCTCGACGTCGTGTACGCCGCGCTCGAGGCGCAGGGCGCCGTGCAGGCGTTCCGCCGCACGGGTGAGGAGACCTTCACCGCTCTCGGCGACCCCGTGCCTGCCGGCGAGGCAACGTGCCACGTCGCGGTGGCACCTGACGGCGGCTCGCTGATCGCCAGCTGCTGGGGCGACGGCCGCGTCGTGCAGATGGCGCTGGATGCCGCGGGGCGCCCCTCCGCTCCGGTCGCCGCGCCGGCGGCGACAGACCCGTACGCTCCGGATGCCGACGGCGGTGCCGCCCGACTGGTCCCTGAGCTTGTCGAAGGGTCTGCGCCTCATGTAGGTTCTGGGCCTGTCGAAGTGCTGGATCTCGCCGCAGCCTCGCGCGCCCTCCGTGCCGCCGCGGGCGAGGAGTACGCACACCTCGTCCCCTCGTATGAGGAGGATCCGCGCGGGGCACTGGTGACGGATGCCGGGCCGGGCCGCCCCGGCGGTGATGACGTCGCCCGCCCCTCGCGTGCGCACGAGGCGCTGTTCCTTCCCGGCGGAGCGGTCGCCACCACCGACATGGGGCTCGACCTGGTGCGGATCTGGCGGCAGGGACCGGAGGGGCTGGTCGCGGTGCAGCACCTGGCCATGCCGCGCGGCTGCGGCCCGCGGCACATGGTGCATCACCCGAGCGGGCACCTCTACGTCGTCGCCGAACTTTCGTGCGAGGTGTTCGTGCTGGCGCCCGATCCCCCGGCCGCCGGTGCGTGGCGGATCGTCGGCGGCGCGCAGCTGGGCGGGACCCTGCCCGACGACACGGCGGCCGAGATCGCGCTGTCGCGCGACGCCGAGTTCGTCTACACCGGAGTGCGGGGCAGCAACACCGTCGCGACGCTGCGCGTGCGCGGCGCGGGTGAGGCCGTCTCCTCCGTCGCGCTCGTCGACGCAGGTGTCGACTGGCCGCGCCATCATATCGTCGTGCGTGACGCGCTGCTCGTGGCCGGACAGCGCTCGGACGAGGTGGCCTCCCTCAGCCTGGACCTGCGCACCGGCGTTCCCGGTCGGGTGCGGCGCCGCACGGATGCGCCGTCGCCGACGTGCCTCCTGCCGCTGGGCTGAGCCGCTACAGTTTCGCGTCCTGCTTCGGGATGAAGACCTGCTTGATGATGAGCAGGATGGATGCCGTGACCGGCACCGCGATGAGCGCGCCGAGCAGGCCCAGCAGCGTCCCGCCGATCAGGGCGCCGATGACGACGAGCGCGCCGGGGATCGCGATGGCCTTGCTCATGACCTTCGGCGTGATGACGTAGGCCTCGATCTGGATATAGACGAGGTAGGCGATCGCGAAGATGAGGGCGGCGACCGGGCTCGTGAACACCGCCAGCACCGAGGCGAAGATCCAGTAGAGCACCGGACCCACGAGCGGGATGATCGTGATCAGGAACGCGAGCACGGCCATGAGGAGTGGATACGGCAGCTGGAGAAAGAGGTGCAGGAAGAAGGCGACGATCGAGTTGAAGAAGGCCAGGAGGACCATCCCCATGAGGTAGCTGCCGATCGAGTCGGTGATCTCGTCGGTCATGCGTCCGACCTTCGGGCGGTTGCGCGCCGGCGCGAAGCGGATGAGCGACTCCTTGATGGCGGGAAGCGATGCCACGAAGTACAGCGTCAGCACGATGACGATCAGGCCGCCGGAGATCGCCGTGGCGACCCCGACTCCCACCCTCAGCAGGCCCCCCGAGACCGCGGCGATCGTCGCGGGACTCGTGAGGAACTTCTGCGCCTCGTCGACGAGCAGCGTGAGGCCCTCGCCGAAGTAGCCCTCGAGCCACGCGTAGAAGTCGGAGTTCTCGAAGTTCGCGATCGTGGAGGGAATGCCCGTGACGAACGCGGTGATCTGATGGATGAGAGTGGGCACGATGAGCGCGAGGACGCCGATGCCGACGACGGCGAGCCCGAAGAACACGATGACGATGGCCCACGCACGCTTGACATTGCGGCGTTCGAGCCGCTTCAGCACGGGATCGACGCCGAGCGATGCGAACGCCGCCAGGGCGATGTAGATGAGCACCGTCGCGATGTTCGAGATGGCTATGCCGAGCAGGAGCGCCGCGAGACCGCCGAGGGTCAGCAGCAGTCCCGCCGTGAACGGAGCGTCCAGGTGAGCCCAGAACGGCCGGCGCGGGCGCGCTGAGGGATCCGGCGCGACATCCGGAGGGACGGCCACGTCGGTGCCGGTCGCGGGATCCGCCGCGAGGGGGGTGGGAGAGGGGGTGCCGTCGCTCATGGACACACTCTAGGGCCGACCGCACATGCGCCCGCGCCGATGCGCCGCGATAAAGTCGTGCCATGACCGAGCCGCACGACCCCACTGCCGACCTGCGCCGCCTGCGCGGCAGCATCGACAACATCGACGCGGCGCTCATCCACATGCTCGCGGAGCGCTTCCGCGCGACGCAGCAGGTGGGGATTCTCAAGGCGGAGCATGGGATGCCGGCATCCGACCCCGCTCGAGAAGAGCAGCAGATCGCCCGACTGCGCCGACTCGCCGAGGAAGCCGACCTCGACCCCGAGTTCGCCGAGAAGTGGTTCAACTTCGTCGTCGCCGAGGTCATCCGCCACCATACGGCCGTCGCCGACAGCCGCTGACGACGCGCGTTTCGTCTCGCTGCGAGGAGTGGAGCGACGAGACGAAACGCGGTCGTGCCCGCTTACGGCACCGCGCGGCGCAGCGTGAGGAATGCCGATGCGGCGAGCACCGCGACCACCAGGACGCCCCAGAGGGAGATCCCGACGACGCCCTGCGCTCCGATCCAGGCGAACACCCGCGCCCATGCGCCCAGCACTCCGATGAACCACATGACGGCGACCAGCAGGATGCCGAGGCCGACGAGCACGATCGTGAGCCACATCGAGCCGAAGCGCTTGAAGACCGTCGCCGACCAGAATCCGATGACGAAGAAGAGCATCGCGACGACGAAGTAGAACAGTCCCGCGATGAGGAACCCGCTCTCGGAGACCCAGGGGATGACGAAGAACCAGCCGTTCATGCCCCAGCCGTTCGTCGCGTACTCGACGAGCGCGCCCAGCACGAAGACGACCGCGAGGATCGCCGAGGTGATCGCGGCGGTGAGGAGCGTGCCGAGGTAGAACTCCCGGCGCGTGACGCTGAGCGCCTGGGAGAACGGGAAGGTCAGCGTGAGCGCCTGGATGCCCACGACCAGGAAGTACCACAGCGGCGCCTGCGCGCCCCCGCCGTACATCGGCCCCTCCGCTCCCGCGCCGGCGATGATGGCGTAGATCGCGAGAGTGATCGCGAACGCCCCGCCGAGCACGATCAGGGGTACCCAGATGTAGGTCTGCTTGTTGACCAGCTGGAGGCGGACGACGTTGAGCGTGCGGTTCATCGGAGGGCTCCTTCCTCGGTGGTCGCGGCATCGGCGGCGGACTCCCCGACGCCGTTGCCCGCCGCGTGCTGGGTCGTGCGGACGATGAGCTGCTGAAGCGACACCGGGGCGACGTCGAGTCCTGCCGCGGCGAGTCGGGCGCGGTCGGCCGGGGTCAGCGCGCCGAGCACGGTTACCGACGAGACGCGTCCGAGGCTTTCGCGATGGATGACTTCGCGCCCTGCGACGAATGCGTCGACGGCCGCCGAGTCGCCGACGATGTTCGCGGCGCGGTCGCGCACGGCATCCGTCTCCTCGTCCATGATGATGCGGCCGCGGTCGATCACCAGTACGCGCTCGAGGAGGTTCGACACCTCGTCGATGAGATGGCTCGACAGGATGACTGTGCGCGGGTGCGTGGCGTAGTCCTCGAGGAGCCGGTCGTAGAAGATCTGCCGGGCGACGGCGTCGAGTCCGAGGTACGGCTCGTCGAAGAAGGTGATCTCGGCGCGGCTCGCCAGCCCGATGATGACGCCGACGGCGGAGAGCTGGCCGCGCGAGAGTTTCTTGATCGTCCGCTTCGTGGGCAGCTGGAAGTCATCGATGAGTCGATCCGCGAGGGGTTGGTCCCATCGCGGGAAGAAGAGCCGCGCCATTCCGAACGCGTGCCGCGCCGTCGCGTCCTCGGGGTACTTCTGGCTCTCGCGCACGAAGCACATGCGGCTGAGGACGCGGGTGTTCTCGTAGGGCTGCTCGCCGAACACGCGGACCTCGCCGCTCGTGGCGAAGTTCTGCGCGGTGAGGATCGACATGACGGTCGTCTTGCCGGCGCCATTGCGGCCGAGGAGGCCGTAGATCCTGTTCTGCTCGATCGCGAAGCTCACGTCGTCGACGGCGAGCGTGTCGCGGTACCGCTTGGTGAGGCTCTTCACCTCGATCACGCTGGTCACTGGGGGTTCCCTTCGATGGTGGCGGACACCGCGGCCCGTGCGGCGGCGCGGTCGTTGATGAGGGCGACGAGGTCGGCCGGTTCGAGGCCGAGCGTCTGCGCCTCGGCGAGGAGCGGGTCGACGAAGCTCTCGGCGAACGCCGCGCGGCGCTCGACGAGCAGTCGCACCCGAGAGCCCGGAGCCACGAACATGCCGACTCCGCGGCGCTTGTAGAGCACGCCCTTGTCGGCGAGCATGGCGATTCCCTTCGCAGCGGTCGCGGGATTGATGCGGTGGAAGGCGGCGAGCTCGTTCGTCGATGGCGCCTGGCTCTCCTCGGCCAGGGAGCCGTCGACGATCGCATCCTCCACGCTCTCGGCGATCTGGAGGAAGATCGGCCTGCCGTCTTCGATCACGTCATCCCTTGCTGTGCTGGTTAGTTACTTGACTAACTAACCATGCAACGCCATCGCGAGGTTGTCAACCCCCGGTGCATCCTGGATGCCATGATCGACCTGTGAGCAGCAGAGATCCCGTCGCGTTCGTCCTCGGCGGCGGGGGCGTGCGCGGCGCGGTCGAGGTCGGCATGCTCCGGGCGCTGCTGGAGCGAGGCATCCGCCCCGACGTGGTGGTCGGGACCTCGATCGGCGCGATCAACGGCGTGCAGGTCGCCGCGGATCCCACACCGGCTGTCATCGAGCGCCTCGTCGATTCGTGGGCATCGCCCGAGGCATCCGCGGTCTACGGCGACGGGTTCTTCACGCAGACACGCCGGCTCGTGCGCACGCGCACGCACCTGAACTCTCCCGAGCCGCTCCGGCGACTGCTCGAGCGACACCTCGGAGACGTGCGCACCTTCGAGGAGCTGCCCGTGCCGCTGCGCGTCGTCGCCGCCTCGATCGAGCGCGCGGCGGAGCACGTCTTCGACTCGGGTCCGCTCATCGACGCGATCATGGCCTCCGCCGCCGTGCCAGGGCTCTTCCCGCCTGCCCAGGTGGGCGGCGAGCACTTCCTCGACGGCGGCATCGTCAACTCGATCCCGATCGATCACGCGCTCGAGGCGGGCGCGCGCACGATCTTCGTCCTGCAGGTCGGGCGCGTCGAGGAGCCCCTTTCGCCGCCTCGCACGCCGGTCGAGACGGCGCGCGTCGCGTTCGAGATCGCGCGTCGCCATCGCTTCGCGTGGGATCTCGCGAACCTCCCCGACGGTGTCACCCTGCACGTGCTGCCGAGCGGCGGCGCACTCGAGGGGGACGACTCGCTCATGTCGTATCGGCGCACCGCGACCGTCACGGCCCGCATCGACCGCGCGTTCGAGGCCTCCCGGGCGTACCTCGACGAACAGCTGGGGAGCCAGGGCGCATGAGGCTTCCGCCCGTGTGGCTGCGCCGCATCGTGCTGGCGCCGTTGATCGTGGCCGTCGCGGCGGTCGTGATCGTGCTCGAGCCGCTGTGGCTCGTCATCGCGCTCGCGCTGACCTCTCTCGTCCCGGGCCGCTTCCGGCTGCCGCGCGTCGTCTTCCTCGCGTCGGTCTACCTCCTCTGGGACGCGCTGCTGGTCATCGCCCTCTTCGTCCTGTGGATCGCGTCCGGATTCGGCTGGAAACTGCGCGCGCCGGTCTTCGTCCGCGCCCACTACCGCCTCGGCGCTGCCGCGCTGGGTGCGCTCTTCTGGGTCTTCGGGGGCGTCCTGCGGCTCACGATCGTGACGGCGGGCTCCGACGCGGGCTCGGCCTCGGCCGCGCGCGCCGACTTCGACGCCCTGTTCGCGCCGGGGACGCCGGTCGTTGTGGCTTCTCGTCACGGCGGACCCGGCGACTCGTTCATCCTCGTCCACACGCTGCTGAACCAGGTCGGGCGCGAGCCGCGCATCGTCATGAAGGACACGCTGCAGTGGGATCCCGCTGTCGACATCCTGCTGAATCGGCTGCCGATGCAGTTCATCACGCCGTCGGGATTCGGCGCGAAGCGCACGGGCGGCGGGCATGGGGTCGAGGAGCAGATCGGCAGACTCGCGACGGGCCTCGACGGCGACGACGCGCTCGTGATCTTTCCCGAGGGTGGCCAGGTCTCGGCGAAGCGGCGGACGAGCCGCATCCAGCGACTGCGCAAGGCGGGTCGCCTGGAGCTCGCGCAGCGCGCCGAAGGGCTGCGGCACGTCATGCCGCCGCAGCCGGGCGGGGTCTACGCCGCGCTCGCCGCGGCACCCGATGCCGACTTCGTGTACATAGGGCACACGGGCCTCGACAAGATGCTGACGCTCGGCGACGTCTGGCGCGAGCTGCCGATGGACAAGCGCCTCACGATGCGCGCGTGGCGTGTGCCCCGGGCGGAGATCCCGGCCGACCGGGCCGAGCAGACGGAATGGCTCTTCGCGTGGTTCGAGCGCATCGACGCATGGATCGAGGAGCACAACCCGCTGGACGACGAGGAGGCGACCGGCGCATGACTCCTGCTGGAGCCGCCAGATGGCGGGGCGCTCGGCGTGACCACGGCGGGCGACGCGCGCGCGGTCCAGCGAGCAGGAGCTATGCGCCCGCGGGTGGCCCGATCGATGGTCCTCCGGGCGCGGCGTTGCGCGACGGTATGGGCCATGGCTTGTCCGGATCGGCGGGCGCAGAGCGTGCAGGGCCTGGTGCCGGGGCGGACGCCCGCGGCGAAGGCCGCGTCTGCTGACTCTCGGGACCCGTCGTGAGCTCGAGAGCGACCTTGTCCTCGAGGACGACGATCGCCTCGTTCGACAGCGAGATGAGCCCGTCGAGCTCCTGACGCACGCGCTTGTACGCGACCTGCCGTTCGGCCGGCGTCGCCGCCTGGTCGATGGCGATCGTCAGAAGCTGCTTCGCGGTGTCGAGGCGCTTGCGCTCGACCTCGCTGAAGCCGGAGTCCTTGAGGCGCCGCGCGTCGCGCTCGGCCAGGTCGAAGGCGACGTCGAAGTCGGTGACGGCCGTGCGGTACTCGTCGAACTGCTCCTTCGTGAGCTTCGCCTTGACGGATGCCGGCCGAAGCCCATCCGCCACCCGCTTCGCCCGCAGGAACGAGGCGGTGAGCGGCTGGCGCCCGTCGCTCATGGCGGGAAAGGCGATGAGCTTGGCGACATCGAGCTCGTACTCGAGCCAGCGCGAGGTCACGGCGTCATGCGTGGCGAAGAGACGCTCGAGCTGCGCGCGCTGCGGATCGGCCTCGGCAGACGCGGGAGCCGGCGGGGGCGCTTGCGCCGCCCCGATGCCCCGGCGCGTGCCCACTCGGCCAGCGGCCTGCGCGGCCTTGATCTCCGCTTTCGCGTGCAGCACTTCCAGGCGGCGCTTGTGGCGCTGGCGCGCTGCGCGCTCCCACGCGCGGCCGGCGCCCGCGAGCACGCCGAACAGCGGGAAGGCGAGCCACCAGTAGCCGCCGAGAAAGTCGAAGAACGGCTCCACCCTGCAATGCTAACGGCCGGTTCGGCGAGGCGCTCCGCTCGAGACGTCCGCCGTGGCGCGTCAGCGCTGCGCGGGCGGGCGGGAGGGGCGGGACGTGCGGCTGGGAACGGGCCAGACCGGGTGCGGAGCGGGCGCGTCGGTCTGAACTGACCGATCGGCGGGCTCGGACGCTGTCTCCGCCGACGCTGGCGCCGCCGGTGCGGGTGTGGCAGGTGCGGGTGTGGCCCGCACCGAAATCGGATCGGGCTGACCGGGTGCGGCCGGAGCGGGAGCGGGCGCGGACTGAGCCGGAAGGTTGTCGGGCTGAGCGGGTGCGGGCTGGGCGGGAGCGGGGGTGGCGCGCCGGGGTGGCGAAACCGTGGAATCGGCGCGCGGAGACGCGGGCGTGGAGGAGGCCGGCGCGGGAGGTGCCGCAGCGGCGGGGTCGACGACGGCGCGGACGGACTCCGAGATGACGAGCGGGAGCCTTCCGATGCCGTCCGTGAGGCGCTCAGTCCACGTCGGCGCCGAAAGCGGCGCAGTGCCGCGCGACGCGCTGCGTGCGGCATCCTGCTCCGCGGCGACGAAGGCGGACTCGAGGGCGCGCACCGCGTCACGGTACTCGAGGAAGTCCTCCGCGGAGATCCGCGCGCGCTCCGATTCGGGCCGCATGCGCCGTGCTTCACGCTGTGCATCGAGGAATGCCGCGGTCGACGGATGCCGCGCGTCGCTCATCTGCGGGAAGGCGATGACCCTCGCGACATCCGTCTCGTACTCCAGCCATCGCGCCGTCACGGCATCGTGCCGGGCCATCAGCCTGGCGAGGGGAAGCGGCGCCGACGAAGCGGCGATCTGCGCCCTGGCCGCCCGCACCCCGCTGCGCTTCGCACGAAGCGTCAGCATCGCCGTGCGCTGCCGGCGCTTGGCCTCGTGCAGCGCCTGTCGCGCCTTGGCGACGCCGAGCAAGCCGTCGGCGCCCCGTTGCGCCTGCGCGGCCAGCACGTCGGCGTGAGCGGACCGCACGTCGGCGCGCGCGGCGGCATGGGCCGCATGGGCAGTCGTGACTTCGTGTCGCGCGGCGTCGAGTTCCAGCCGCCTCGCCCGGCGGCGTCCCGTCGTCAGCACGCCGTAGCTCACCGCCCCGAGGCCCACGACCGTCGGAGCGACCCACCACCACGCGCCCACCAGCTCGAAGAGGGGCTCCATCCGCCCATCGTAATCGCCGTGGCCGAGGGTGGAACCTAGGGATTGACCAGCAAGGCGAAGACGGTGGCGCCACCGCCCACGATGATGAGCGCCACGATGACGACCCACGCGATGATCTTGGTGCGCCCTTGGCGCGCATCGCTGAATCCGGCGTACTCGTCATCGTTCTGGGCCATGCGGACCAGTCTATGCGCGGCGGGCGACACGGCCGGCGTGGTCCTCGCAGCGCTTCGCGCGCCCGAAACCGGTAGTCGCGCCCGAACGCGACGACCGCGTGTGGCGCTTTGGACCGCGTGTGGTGTGAGGTCCCGCAGAAGACGGGCGCGTTTACCGGTTCGGGCAGCGCGAATACGCAGTGCAGGCCCATCCGGCATCCGAGGCGCTTCGCGCGCCCGAAACCGGTAGTCGCGCCCGAACGCGACGGCCGCGAGTGGCGTTTTCGACCGCGTGTGGTGTGAGGTCCCGCACAAGACGGGCGCGTTTACCGGTTCGGGCAGCG
>Ga0307505_10001006_pt1 | contig 25719 bp, 31 predicted proteins | sample 23_S_MG_FD_202183 | JGI IMG/M metagenome (GOLD analysis project Ga0307505, IMG submission 202183) | Soil microbial communities from Populus trichocarpa stands in riparian zone in the Pacific Northwest, United States - 23_S | ecosystem: Environmental > Terrestrial > Soil > Riparian zone > Trees... | reverse complement strand
TGTCAGCGCTGCCCAGGGGCCAGCGATCGGGAGCTCGGCGATGCGGGCACCCGTGAAGTCTGTCTTGTAGATGCCTCCGTTCAAGAACGTGAGCAAACCTTCACCCTCGAGCGGCACATTGCGCGCAAGGAAGGTGTCGAAGATGGCCGAGATGTCTCCACCGAAAGGCTCGCCGGTGTTGGGATCGATGCCGCCGACGAGCTGTTCGAACTCCTCGAACTCTTGGTCGAGAGCCAACTCGGTGTCGGTCTGAGCCTGGGCGAGGAGAAAGGTGCGCTGCAGAAAGAGAGCTGCGATCAGGGAGATTCCGAGCAAGACGACGTACCAGCCGAGGAGCCGAACCCTCACCGACGACGAAGGCCTTCGTCGGGTGGTAGCGGCCACCGGTCGTGGTAGCTCGACAGTGTCGGTGTTCACCATTCGAGGTTAAAGCGGGGAGGGGACGAGAGAGCCGCCAGGGATAGGGGCAGGGAGGACGACTCTCTCGCCGCGGTGGATCAGGAGTCCAGCGAGTCGCCGGAGTCGGCGGATTCCGGAGAGTCGACCGACGGCGAATCGTCCGGAGTGGGAGCGGGTGCGGGAGCGGGCGCCGGGGAGTCAGCCGACGGGGAGTCCACCGCCGGCGAGTCCGCCACGGGTGAATCGCCCGCCGTCGGAGCCGGAGCTGGGGCCGTAGTCGGAGTCGGGGAGTCGATCGAAGCCGAGTCCACCGCCGGCGAGTCGAGTCCCGCGCTGGCCAGCGGGCTGTCCAGTGAGTCCGAGTTGGGGCTGAAAGACGGGCCGGGTACCACCTCGAACTGACTGATGGTCGTCGATGTGAACGCTTCACCGGTCCGTTGATCCTGGACCTCGATGGCGGGAGGTGTATTGGCGTCGCTAGGGCTGGCAATGGCCAGACCGGTCACACCGAGTGCAGCCACCGTCGCCACACTGGCCACGACCTTCCAATTCTTTATCTGCTCTTTGGTCTGCATGGTCACTCTTTCGTGGTTGTTCGGTCGGAAGTGGTCATCTTCAGTGATGGTTGTGTGAGCTTGCTGAAACGGGGGTGAGACGGCTCTCATTGAGCCGGCGAGCGCTATCGACCCATTGTTCGGCCACAGCGATGCGATATCGGGTCTCCTCGGGCCAGTTCTCGCTCTGCACCCGGAACGGTCCCGTGGCCAACCCGAGCACGTGGGCCGCCGTTTTGAGACGGAGACGAATCGGTTCGCAGGACGCGTCCCAAATGCGGTTCAGTGAGCGAGCCAATCCGATCACCGCCCGGGGGTCCTGGCACCCTGGTGCGAGAAGGTGGAGATGGGCGAGCATCGTTGCCCCGTCGTCTCCGGCGCGGCCCCACCCGAAGGTGTCCACGTCGATGAGACCGACGAGATCCGCGCCACTGGTGAGTATCTGGGCCTCGTGGAAGTCGCCATGGACGGCTACATCACGCGGGCCCGGGTCGTCGCCGATCTCGTCGACCAGACCCTGAAGACGACCCTCCTCCTCGGGGAGGAGGGTCACGAGGAGGTCGACGATCCCTGGCAGCGTCTCCTCTGGAGACCACGAGCGCCACTCGGGGTGCGGGTCGGGAAGAGAGGCGGAGATCGAAGCAAGTGCCTCGGGGCTGGGGAAGGGTTGTCGCCCGCCGCGGAGGCTCGCCCGCAGGTCGGCGCCGGGCAGGGCCCTCATGACAACGATTCCCAGGTCGGGCGACAGCCCGAGACTGTCGGGAACCGGGATGTGATCGGCGAGGAAGCGGTGCTTGGCGTGTAGAGCCTCGACACGTGACGGCGGGTTGACCTTGAGGAAGAGGGACGAACTCCCGGCATCGACCTGGACCACGGCGCGGCGACCCGGTCGATAGGCGCGAAGGCGGGTTGCCGAAGCCTCTTCAGACGATCCCAGGTCGGCGAGGAGCTTGCTCACCGTGGGAACGTCGAGGGCCGACCTGAGACCGGGGAGGAGAGGATCGTCAGGTAGCACCCAGACTCCTACCTCACCATCGGGCCCGGCGACCACGCTCACCCCTTCCGGGAGCTCACCGATGACAGCCACGATGTCGTTCGAGCCGGCGAGATCGCCTCTGTTCGCGGTGATCCGGTAGCGCATAGTGAGGCTCTGGCCGGGTCGCCAGGAAGCCTGGATCGGGCGAAGTGTCTCGATCTCGGTCCCGGCGCGGGCGTAGATCGCCTCCACCGGACCAGGAATCGGGGAATGGACGAGCTCGTCGAACCCGGGGAGGGCATCATCGGTGGGATGGGGGCGGGCGTCGACGAGGGTCACACCCGAGATACTGACGATGGCCGGTGAGACAACGATGAGGCCAAGATGAGAACTCTCTCATCGAGACGGCGACAATCCCCGGCGTGATGTTCCTGATCGCAGTGGCCACCGGCGTCCTTCTGGTTGCCCTCGCCCACCTCGTGGTGGGCTGGGTCCTCTCCAACGGCCTTCATCGCAGTGCGCTCGCCGTCCAGTCCCGGCCCCGAGAGCTCGGCGTCAGAGTCAGAGAGGTCTCTGCCTCCGAGATCGTCCTCGAGGCACCGGTACCCCGCCAGGACATCGGTCATCCGGGGACGTTCGGGTTGGCATGGGGCGACGGTCATGGCCTGCTCGGAGAGGTCCTTTCGGTCGACGGAATGCGAGTGACCAGGCAGTTCACGCCTGGGGTGGGGCCACGAACCCAGGGTTCCAGACCGCGCTCAGCGGGGCTGGGAACCCTGGGTTCGCTGCCACCCGTCTGTGAAGGTGACCTGGAGGGCTGTCCGCCCGTGGAGATCGACCCATACGTCTACCCCAATGACCCGAGCGACGTGGGTCTCGCGTTCGAGAACGTGTCTTACGACTCGCCATTGGGCCCGACGGCGGCGTGGTTGGTGCCTGGCGCGACCGCGGGCCGATGGGCAGTGCTCTGCCACGGCTGGACGGCGGAGAAACGCGAGCTGATTCGGATGCTCCCGTCGTTCCACCGGGGCGGGTACAGCACCCTCGTGATCGACTATCGCAACGACCCTGACGCACCAAGCGACTCCAGCGGGCGCTATCGCTTCGGTCTCAGCGAGTGGGAGGACCTCGAGGCCGCCGTCGACTTCACCCGGCAGCAAGGTGTCGACCATCTCGTCGTCGGTGGCTGCAGCACTGGTGCCGCCCTGGTCATGGCATTCCTGGAGAGGTCGAAGTTGGTCGAAGAGGTCGTCGGGGTCGTGCTCGACGCACCGAACGTGATCCTCGCCGAGGCGGTGCGCCACGGGACCAGAGGTCGCCGGGTGACACCTCTGATGGTCGAGTTCGGGCTGTGGGTGGCAGACCTGCGGTGGAAGGTCGACTGGGAGACGACCAACTACGTGCAACGGGCGGATCAGATACTGCAGGTGCCCACTCTGGTCTTCCATGGAACGTCCGATCAGGTCATACCAATCTCAGTGAGCAGACAGCTCGAGGCGCGCGCACCTGACGTCGTCGAACTGGTGGAAACCCCGGCTGCGGGTCACGTGATGAGCTGGAATGCCGACCCGGAACGATACGAGGGCTATCTGATCCGGTTCCTCGACCGTCTCTAGCGGTCTGCAGCTAGAACTGGACGGCAGCCGCAGCCCAGTGGAACCCGGCGCCGAAAGCGGTGAGCACCACGAGGTCGCCTTCGACGATCCTCCCGTTCCCGACCGCTTCCCACATGGCGAAAGGCACGGTGGCAGACCCGGTGTTGCCGTATTCGTCCACGTTGACGAACACGGTCTCTTCGTCGAGACCCAGCTTCTTACGAACCGCTTCGATGATCCGCAGGTTGGCCTGATGAGGGATCACCAGAGCCACCTCCGAGATCGAACGGCCGACCTGGGCCAGGACGTCGGTGGCGGCCTCCGACATCCTCTGGACTGCCTCGACGAATATCTTGCGGCCGTCCATTATCAGGTGGTTGTAGTCCCCGCTGGCCAGGGAATCCGCGTTGAAGGGGTTGCGGGTGCCGCCAGCGCCGAGGGTGAGGATCTCCGCTGCGCCGCCGTCAGTTCCTGCCACGACTCCGAGGACTTCGGCCCGCCCCGCCTCCGGCCCCATGACTACCGCGCCCGCCCCGTCTCCGAAGAGGATGGCCGTGGAGCGATCCTCCTGGGAGATCATCCTCGAGATGAGCTCCACCCCGATGACAAGGATGGTCTTGGGGTCGACCAGAATCCGCGAGCGGGCGACGTCCAAGGCCTGGACGAAGCCGGCACAGCCGCTCCCACCGAGGTCATAGGTGGGGATGTTTCGGCACCCCAGATGGTTCTGTACCAGGGCGGCTGTGTCAGGGGTCATCATCTCGGGCGTGTCGGTGGCGAGGACTATCTCATCGACGTCGTCGGGGGTGAGATCGGCGTCTTTCAACGCGGTGGCGGCGGCAGCGGCGGCCATGGTGAGAGTGGTCTCGTCGGGACCGGCGTGACGGCGACGCTTGATCCCCGTCCGCTGGGTGATCCACTCGTCACTGGTGTCGAGCTTGTCGGCCCAATACTCGTTGGTCACCACGTGCTCCGGCGCGTAGCCCCCGAAACCGAGAATGTGAGTCACCAGCAGAGATTAGAGCAGCAGCGGCGGGGCGGCCGACGCAGATCGGCCGGTGCGGCCTGCGTCGCTCTCAGTCGTTGCTTTCCGCCTTCGCAACCAGCCATTCGACACACATGTTGGCGACTGCGCGTGTCCGCAAGGAAGCCACCGCATCGAACCCGTGTTGGGCCCACGGGACCTCGAAGTATCGGGACTCTACCCCTGCTCCGGCCAGGGCCTCCACGAAGAGCCTCGACTCGGCGGGGAGTACCACGGAGTCATACTCACCATGAATGACGAAGAAAGGTGGTGCCCCGCTGTGGACCTGGTCGACGGGTGACCCCAACTCGTAGAGGGCAGGATCATCGGTGGCCTTGGCCTTCATGACGACCTGGGCGATGAAAGGCCAGTCGTATCTGGTCGGGTTGCGGACGAGGAGGTCGTAGATGCCGTAGAAAGGGAGACAAGCCGCCACCGACGTGTCGGCAGACTCGAATCCTGGCTGCAAGGCTTGATTGCCATCGGTCAACGCGGCCAGGGCGGCGAGATGAGCGCCCGAGGATCCGCCCGAGATCATCACCCGACGAGGGTCGATGCCCCATGCCCTTCCCTCCGATTTCGCCCAGGCGAGGGCACGCTTCACTCCGATGAGATGGTCCGGGAAGGTGGCTACAGGAGAGAGCGGGTACCTGATATCGAGCACGACCCATCCCCGGGCGGTGAGGCGGTGAAACATGGCACGCGCTTGTCTCCCTGGCCTCCCCCGCATCCACGACCCCGGGTGGACATAGACGAGGGTTGGCGCGAGCCGGAGGCCCTCGCGGGCATAGACGTCGAGGGTGAGGGCTCCCCAGTAAGGGATCTCGACCCGATGGGCCGCTTCCTTGGGGAGGCGCTCCCAAACCTTGGGGAGCGTCAGCACCGGCGGCGAGTGACCGGTGGCGCGAGCCGCGATCACACTTCGCGCCATCAACACGATGAGCCCCAGTTGAGACAGGACGAAAAGCCAAATGCCGGCAACCCCGATGGGACGGTCTCCTGCCCCTAGAGCGAGGAACCCGGCGAGTATGAGAAACCTCGCCAGGAAGTAGAGCGGTGCCAACTCCGACACCAGCATCCCCGGCAGCCAGAGAGGCGGGAAGCGTGTCCCCGGTGGCACCGGACGACGCAGCGCGTTGACCGTCCACACACATGCGGCGAAGAACCACGTGAAGAAAAGTGCCGATATCAAGCGGAGACGGCTCCAATGGTCGACCGCTCGATCGCGGTGAGTGGCATCCGCCCCTGCATCAGAAACGAACTTAGTGTGACCTTTCGCCAATGCCCGACAACCCAATCGCCCGACGAGCGATCACTGTCCCCGCAGTCTTTGCACTGCTGCTGGCCGTGACCATCGCGTCACCGGCTCTCTTGGCCGTGGGCGGGATCGTCGATGTGGCGCGCACATTGGTCACACGTCGTCGAGGAGTGTTGTTGCGGTCTCTTGCGTTCCTCTGGGTCTACCTCGTCGGCGAAGCGTGGGCACTCCTTGCACTCCTCGGAACCACCGTCCTCGTCGGCAAGGTCAAACTCGACGCCACCTACGCCCTCCAGGACCGGTGGGCCGCCTGGAACCTGACCGCTCTGAGGCTGTTGTTCTCGCTCGAAATCAGGGCAACCGGGGAAAGCAGCGCCACCCCAGGCCCGGTAATCGTGATATCGAGGCACGCCTCGTTGGTGGACACCCTGCTCCCGGCCCGCTTCATCGCTCGAGAGAATGACATGCGGTTGCGCTACGTCCTCAAGAAGGAGCTCCTCCTCGATCCAGCCTTGGACATCGCCGGGAGCCGCCTCCCCAACGTCTTCGTCGACCGTGCCACCCGGGAAGCAACAGAGCGACAGCGGATCATGCGGCTGGCCGAAAGTCTCGGTCCCGACGACGGCGTGCTCATCTATCCGGAAGGCACCCGCTTCGACGAAGCCAAGCTGAAGCGTTACCAGCGCCGTCACCTGGGGGCCGAGCCCGGGTCAATCCAAGATCTGGCGTCGAGCTATCGCCGCGTCCTCCCCCCTCGCCCGGGTGGGACGCTCTCCCTGCTCGAGGCCGGCGACGCCGACGTCGTGGTCTTCGCCCACCGCGGCCTGGAGGGCCTTGCCACGGTGAAAGACATCTGGCGAGGCGACCTCGTCGGGTCCCGCATCGACATCGCCGTCTGGCGCGTCCCCCGTCCGCAGATACCGGAGCCACGCCCCGAAAGGGTGGAGTGGCTCTTTCGCTTGTGGGCCGAAGTCGACGACTGGGTGTGCTCCGAGCAGGGTGCCGCCACTTGACTACGATCGTCTGGTTCCGGCGGGACGCCAGACTCGACGACAACCCGGCGCTGGCGGCCGCAGTCGACGCAGGTCAGGTCTGCCCACTTTTCGTGGTCGACCCCATCCTCTGGGATCAGGCCTCCCCTCTGCGCCGCGAGCTTCTCGGAGCCGGCCTCGTCGCACTCGACCGGGCCATCACGGAACGTGGAGGCCGGCTGAGAGTCGAGAGAGGGAATCCCGTCAACGTCGTCCCCGCCGTCGCCCGCGAGGTCGGCGCCGAAGCCGTCCATGTCAACGCCGAGATCACCCCTTATGGCAGCACCCGCGATGCCATGGTCGGGCGCCACTGCCGGCTCGTCGAGCACGAGGGGGTATATGCAAGAGCGCCGGGCTCGGTGTTGACGAACCACGGAGAGCTGTACAAGGTCTTCACCCCGTTCTTCGAGCGATGGATGGACGGAGGCTTCATCTCCGGGCCAGCTCCGCCCGACATCCACTTCACCGACGAGCCCGGGCCGGGGCTCCCCGACCGCCACCAGCCAAGCCTTCCCGCGGGCGAGTCGGCCGCTTTCCAGCGATTGGCCGCTTTCCTGGAGAGGGTGGACACCTACGACGAGGAGCGGGACCGGATCGACCTCGACTCGACCTCTCATCTATCAGTCGATCTCAAGTACGGGTGGTTGGGCGCCCGCCGCCTGATAACCGAGGTGGGGACGGGCTCGCCAGGTCGGCGTGCTTTCGTGCGACAGGTGGCCTGGCGTGACTTCTACGGGCACCTCATGGCCGCACATACAGAAATGGCGAACCGGGCCATCGACCGGCGATTCGAGAACCTCGCCTGGCGAAACGACCCCGCCGAGATCGCTGCCTGGAAAGCCGGACAGACCGGGTACCCGACGGTCGATGCCGCCATGAGACGGTTGGTGTCCGAGGGTCGGATGCACAACCGTGCGCGTCTCGTCGTGGCATCTTTCCTGGTCAAAGATCTCCTCGTGGACTGGCGCATCGGCGAGCGCTTCTTCCGTCATCACCTGATTGACGGCGACGTCGCCCAGAATGCAGGGAACTGGCAGTGGGTGGCCGGCACCGGGAACGACGCCGCCCCCTACTTTCGAGTCTTCAACCCGGTGACTCAATCGAAGCGGTTCGACCCCGAAGGCCGACAGATAAGACGATGGGTTCCCGAGTTGGGTGAACTTCCCGTCGACATGCTGCACGCTCCGTGGGAGTCCGGCCCGCTCGAGCTGCTCGGACATGGGGTTGAGCTGGGCCGGGACTATCCCGAGCCCATCGTCGACCATGCCATGGCCCGGGAGCGGGCCATATCGGCCTACGAGACCGCCAGGGGCTCCCTGTAGAGGGCGGCGCCGTAGTGGGCGCCGGCACCGAAGGCGGCGAAGCAGACCAGGGTTCCGGGAGCCACCCGACCGGCCATGCGCAGTTCGTGATAGAGGATGGGGATGGTGCCCGCGGTGGTGTTCCCGTAGGAACCGATGTTGGAGGGGACCTTCTCCGGGCCCATGCCGAATTGTTTGCGGACGCCATCGAGGATCCGATCGTTGGCCTGATGGGCAACAACCAAGTCGACGTCATCCAGACTCAATCCGCTCTCGTCCAGGACAGCTTTGGCTGCTTCGGGCATGAGACGGACGGCACTCCGATAGAGCCCGGCACCGTCCATGCGAGGAAGATGGAGGTCCTCTTCGATTGCCTTGGTGGTGACGTATGGCCGGGACTTGAATCCGACCCCAGGGACCCAGATCAACTCGAAGGAGTCACCGTCGGTGTGGAGAGAGGTGGCGAGGAACCCGTCAACACCCCCGTCGCCGCGTGAGACCACCATCGCCCCTGCTCCATCCCCGAAGAGAACACTCCACGCCCGGTATCGGGTGTTGCGGGCGAAGTCCGCCTCGTCGACCGTTCCCGTCGGTGAGAGCACCGCTTGCCACGACTCCTCACTCCAGGGGAGGAACCCCGCATGCACTTCCGATCCGACCACCACCACGGTGTCTGCCCTGTCGCTCCCGATCAGAGCGTCTGCAAGGTCGAGCCCGTATAGAAACCCGCTGCATTGCTGCCTGATGTCGAACGCGGCGACGTGGCCGAGCCCTGCTCCCGCCTGAACAGGGCCGGCGATGCCAGGAGCGAGATGGTCAGGGGTCATGGTCGCCGTTATCAAGGCATCGACGCTGCCGGGCGAGACCCGGGCCCCGTCGAGAGCGGCGCCGACGGCGGCGATGGCGAGATCAGAAGAGCCCACTCCGGGGTCGGCGAAGCGTCGCTCCTTGACTCCGGTCCTGGTCGAGATCCAATCGTCGGTCGTGTCCATGATCCGCGCCAGATCGTGATTGCTCACCACGTTGTCAGGGATCGAGATGCCGGTGCCGACGATGACCGAGCCCACGTCAGGAACCCCCGGCGGGTAGGGCCGCAAAGTCCGACCCGGTGAGGGCGACGAGTCCCTCCCAGAGGGCCCGGCGATCTCTCTCTGACTCGCGGGTTCGCTCGAGGAAGTGCTTGGGCACGATCTCCCGGTCGAACCACAGCTCACCCGAGCTCGCCGCCGGCTCCGCGGCCGCCGCCAGCCAAACCATGGTGTCCGCACCCTGTTCCGGCGTGCGCAAGAGGGGGCCCATCAGCTTGTCGAACAACGGGAGAGAGCCGGCCACGCCCGGGGTGTTGGCCCAACCTGGGTGCATCGCGTGAACGCTAACCCCCGTCCCTTCGAGGCGTCGGGCCCACATCTCGGTGAGGATCACCTGGCCTCTCTTGGCGTGTGCATACGCCGTTGTGCCCGAGTACTCACGACGTTGAAATTGGAGATCTCTCGGTCGGATGCGCTCGGAGTACATCCCTCCAGACGTCACATTGACGATTCGAGAGTCGCCGTTTTCAACCAGACGCGGGATCAGAAGGTTCGTGAGGAGGAATTGGCCGGCGAGGTCAGTCGCCAGAGTCGCCTCGAGGCCCTCGGCCGTCTCGGTTCGCTCAGGGAGGAGCACGCCGACGTTGTTGACGAGGACGTCGATTCGGTCTTCAACCCTCAGTCGCTCAACCAGATCCCGGATCTCGGACATGAGACTGAGGTCTGCCTGATATGCGGCCACCGAGCCGCCGATCTCCCGCTCGACGGCGTCGAGCTTCTCGGCATCCCTGCCGACCACGATGGTCCGGGCTCCCAGAGCCGCGATGGCCTCCGCACACGCCCGGCCCAGTCCACCCGTGGCGCCGGTGATGACGACGGTTCGGCCTGTCATGTCGGTGGTGACCGGATCGTGATGACGTGAGTGGATCCGATAACCGATATTCGTGAACCCGGCTATCGAGAGCAGGATCATCCCTCGAGAGCCTCCACCAGGCCGTCGAGCGCTCGCTCTCCCACACGTCTCAGCGTCGGGGAGAGAAGGGGAGCCACGAATCGCATCCAGTTGGTGAACGTGAGGTCGGCGGTGTAATCGACCAGCGTCCCGCCTTCGCTTCGCTCGAACCTGATGTCGTCGACAGCCCGGAGGGTCTTGCCCTTGCCCTCGAGCACCACCCGTCGATTCTCTTCCCAACCGGTGATCTCATAGGTCATGGGAGCCTCACGTGACCCGAACTTCACCATGAGGTCATACTTGGCTCCCACTCCGGGGGGAGTCTCCCCAACCCGTCTTGCCGAACTGACTCCCGGGTCCCACTTCTCGGAGTTGGCGAAGTCGGCGGTGAAGGCGAACACCTCTTCGAGGGGACGGTCGATCTGGCGCTTCTCATGCAGTCTCATGTCATTCATTCGTGGCGAGCGTCACCCCCGGATGAACCCGTCACCACACCGGACCTACCTACCACCGTTCTGTGAAGATCTTCCGCGAACACATCGCGAGAGATCTTCACAGAACGGTCTTGTGCGCCAACGATGTCCTCTCCTTGAGGGCGCGGAGAATGGTCAGCTCCTCTTCCGTCGGCCGGTCAACCGCCCCGAGGTCCGCCGCCACACGAAGATCCCAGCCGGTCGCGGCGACAACTGCATCGACGTCAATGCCGGGATGCACCGCCACCAGTTCGAGCTGATGGGTCTCGGGATCGGGGCGGAGGACACCCAGGTCGGTGATCACAACAGTCGGCCCGCCACCACGGTGACCGGCACGACCCTCGCCATTTCGGCCGAACCCAACGGAGGAGACGAAGTCGACCGACTCGACGAAGGTGCGTGGGGATTGACGAAGCATGACGATCACCTCGCCCGCAGAGGAAGCGATCTCCGGGGCTCCTCCTGCACCGGGGAGCCTCACCCGCGGTCGGTCGTACGGCCCAATCACAGTGGAATTGAGATTCCCGAATCGATCGATCTGGGCAGCAGATAGGAAACCGACATCGACCCTGCCTGCCTGCAGCCAATAAGAGAACACCTCTGGCACGCTCACCACCAGGTCTGCCTGCTCGGCGAGCTCTCCGTCCCCGATGGAGAGCGGGAGCACATCGGGCCTGGTGCCAATGGTGCCCGATTCGTAGATCAACACGACGTCAGGGGCATGGGAGAGGCGGGCGAGGTTGGCCGCCTCACTGGGGAGGCCGATGCCGACGAAACACACCTGGCCGTTCTCGAGTTGGCGCGCCGCCACGATCGACATGATCTCGTCCGAGGTGTAGGCGGCGTCACTCATTCGTCCACCAGAGAAGTCACCGACCCGTCGTCGACCGCGGCCAGGTAGGCGGAGAAATCGTCGGGGCCGGTCACATAGGCATCGATCCACCTCGCGAATGTGTCGCGATCCCGTGAAATAGCGTCCCACCGGGTGTAGAAGGAGTTGTCTCGCTCGCTGTAACCCATGGAGTAGGACGGATGCGATCCACGAGGGACTTCGGCGATGGCATCGACCGTCCAGGAGGGCAGTACAGCGCAATTGGGCCCGCGCAGGTCGAGCTCATCGACGATCTCCTCGACGGTGACCACGACCGTTCCAGCCGCAAGGGCTGCCTCGCGCTGCACACCGGTGATCCCCCACAAACCCACATTGCCGCGGCGGTCGGCCTGTTGGGCGTGGATCACTGCCACGTCGGGGTTGAGGGCACGGACCGCACTCACCTCCTCCCCGTCGAAGGGTGACCTGATCATGGCCACCGTCGTGTGATCCATCAGGTCGGTCCCGACGTAGCCGCGCAGGATCCCGAACGGGAGACCGGCGGCTCCAGCCGCATACCGGGTCGCCATGCCGGCATGGCTGTGCTCCTCGATCTGGAGCGGCGACGGATAACCATTCTCTACGGCATCGCGGAGCCGGTGCAGCGACCCCACCCCCGGGTTGCCGCCCCAGGAGAAGACGAGCTTTGAGGCGCACCCCGCGCCAATGATCTGGTCGTAGATGACATCCGGCGTCATCCGCACCAGGGTCAGGTCTCGTTTGCTTTGTCGAATCACCTCATGGCCGGCGGCTACCGGGATGAGATGGGTGAAGCCTTCCATCGCCACCACCGAGCCGTTTGGCACAAGGTCGTCTATCGCGGCCCGCAAGGACGTGAATTCGGCCAATCCTGCAACTCCTCTGCCGGAGTCCGCGGGTCGGAGTCCGCGCCTTCGTGCTCAAAACCGTACTCGTGGGACTCCGGTTTCGAGGGGGATCGGCCCCGACTAGCCAAATTCGTTTGACCCGCAGCGGTACCGGGTAACGCCTACGCATGATCGAAGGTGGTCGAAATGGGTGAGATATGGTCGATTCTCCTCGTGGTCCTCGGCATCGGTGCCATCGCAGCAGGGGTGATGCTCGCGACCGGAAACAAGCCGTGGAGGTCCAACGATGTCGAGCCGACATCACCGCCCGCCGAGCCAGGTGCAGAGGGCATGGGTGTGGTTGGACCTGGTGAGATCTCTCCGGGGCCATCCGATCAATCGGAGACGCCGTGATGGGGAGAGTTGGCACTTTCGCCCTCGGCATCGCAACGGGCGGCGCCATCGGATATCTGCTCGATCCCGACCGGGGACGGTCGCGCCGTGCCCGATTGCGCGACCAGACGAAGTCGCAGGTTCGAACCGCCTCAATGTCCCTGAAGAACAGACTCGACTATCAGCGAGGAGTCGCCAGAGGGATCATGCACGATCTCGCCAAGCCCCTCGGTCCGGAACGTGAGTACACCGACGACACACTCCTCCAGAAGGTGAAGAGTGAGGCTTTGGGCCATTGGGACCACAAAGGCACGATCGATGTCGACATCCGCGACGGGATGGTCATGTTGACCGGGCGCGTAGACAGCGAAACCGACGGTGACCGGCTCATCGAGCTAATCCGAGCTGTAGACGGAGTTGGGCTGATCGACGACCGGGTGGATATCGCGGGCGCCGGCTAACCCTCGGCAGGCCCAGCCAAGGCGCTGCGCCGCTCCATGAGCACGACGTCGCGCCATCGGTCGTGATGGAATCCGAGACGTTCCCTCACGCCAACAACACGAAAGCCAAACTTCGCGTGCAAGCTGATGCTCGTCTCGTTCTCCGGGAAGATCGCAGTCTGCAGGGTCCAGAAACCTTCCTGCTCCGAGCACGCCACCAGGGAGCCGAGCAGCCCGGCACCCACACCACGACCGCGTGCGATACCTGCCACGTATATCGAATGCTCGGCCACGCCTCGGTAGACCGGGCGACGGGATACCGCGCTCAACGCAGCCCAGCCCAGGATCACGCCTTCCTCCTCCAAGACGAGACGACACGCCGACAAGTGGCCGGCGTCCCACTCTTCCCATCCGGGGACACGGGTCTCGAAGGTGGCATTTCCGGTCTCGATGCCCTCCTCGTAGATCAGAGCGACATCCGGCCAGTCATCGGCCGTCATGGCACGCGTCGATGAACCGGCCACCGAGAGCTCAGTCCCAGACCGCGAGGATGGCCGCGACGATCCCGTAGGCAATCACGGCATTGACCCCGTTGATGAGGAAATAGGAGCTCCCCTTCCCTTCGTAGACCTGGTTGACCAGGGCGCCAACCATGCCGAATCCCACACCGAGTACCACGCCGAGAACTATTCCATCGCCGAGCGCTTCGACACCGAGACCCGCCACCAGCAACCCGATAACGACGGTGGTCACGAAGTAGCCGATGAGGGTGGGTATGAAGAGGAGGGCAAGAGGCGGTCCGTCTCCGGAGGTGTCCACCTTGGCATTGGTGGCCCACGCCTTGCTCAACGGTGGCACCGAGTACCAGATGGCAGAGAAGGCGAACCAGGCGAGTGTCGCCACCAGGACCGCGAGCCAGTTGAGCTCTCCAAACAGGTCGAGGATCATCGTTCAGCCTTTCCTTGGGGGATGCAGCCGCCACGCTAGATACCGTCCACCACCGCTGCGGCCTCAATCGGGCGACTTGGTCAGGACGAAGACCGGGTGCTCACTCGCCTCTCGCTCCCACTCCGACGCTGCCGACTCGATCTCCGCCGTGAAGTACGGGGCTGTCATCCGTCGAACCATGGACGGTGCCCTCGCCATCGCATCACGCAGTATCGGACCGGCGTCCGCAGGCTCGAGCCGGGTGGCCCGAACCGGGGTTGTGGCCCCTCTGCTGGTGATTCTCGCCTCACCAGCAGCCTCTAGGTTCCGGGACCAGTCACACGTCCCGTAAACCGCCACGAGAAGCCAACCATCCCCGTGTCGCTCGATGGCCACCGGTGTGGTGCGCTCGAGACCGCTCTTGCGCCCTTTCACCGTGAGCAGAGCCATCGGAGCCTTCCTGGACCCGAGGGGTAGACCCCACCGCACCAGCGGTGCCACCATCCTGTTGGCGATACGGAAGGCGGGTGAAGGCGTGAAGCTAGTCATGGTCTCTCCTGGTACAATATATTCCGACTGCCATACTATTTGGTAGTCGTATTATATGTCAACCGAAAAGCATCAAAGGGCCCGTGGCCAAGAGCTCCGAAAGCTTCAAAACGAGTTGCGTCGCCTGACCCAGCAGTTGCACAGGCTCAACGACGCAGTTGGCTCACACGTCGATCTAGCGCCAGGAGACCTCGAAGTGCTCGACATGATCGGTCGAGACGGCCCGATGTCGCCACGTGACATCACCACGGCGACCGGCATCCATCCCGCCACCCTGACCGGGCTCCTCGACCGCCTCGAGAAGGGCGGATGGTTGACCAGGCGCGCCGACCCCTCGGATCGGCGGCGCGTCATCGTGGAAGCGCTGACAGAGAGAGGTGGCGAGCTGAACCGGCTCTATGGCCCGATGAGCAAGGCTCTCACCGAGATCTGTGCGAGCTACAGCGACGAGGAGTTGAGAACGATCATCTCGTTTCTGGAGCAGGCGGCGGACGCCGGAACCGCCGCGGCGGCGCAAAGCCGCGATTCCGCCCCCTGAGTAGCCCCGGAGCCGGCCCCTTCCAGGTCTGTGGTGCGGAAACCCGCCCTCACGGAGCATTTCGCTACCACCGGCCCGTGACAAGTTGGCGCGCTCGGAAGGACTTGAACCCTCAACCTCCTGATCCGTAGTCAGACGCTCTATCCAATTGAGCTACGAGCGCGGGGTGGGCTGGATTATCGCAGAGACGTCTGACGGAAACCAGCCACCCCCATGTTACGGGTGTTCCACGGGCTGTTCTGCATCGCGTCGGCACCCGACTCGGCATCACCCACTCTGCAGGTAGCGTCGTGGCATCAATCGAAGGCACCGGCGACGACGCGAAGACTGAACAAGCAACCGACTGACCCGGCGAAAGCGAAGGAAGAGACCACCACCAGCCTGCCCCGGGCATCTCGGTCGGGAAGGGTTGGCTGGGCCGTGATCCCCCCGCTTGTCAGAGGAGTGGGTCGTCTGGCATGGCGTCTCGAGATCAGCCTGACCGCTACGCCTCCGCCGCCGCCATTCGTGGTGGCAGCCAACCATCATTCCTTTCTCGACCCTTTCCTCGTGGCGGCCGCGCTCCCCGCCAGATTCAGGTTTCTCGCTCTCCAGGATCTGTTCGGGAACCACGGAATGGTTGATTTCGCGCTGAAAGCCTTCGATTCGATCCCTGTGTCGAGGGGCGTTGTCCCGCTTGGACCGGTCCGCTCCGCGTTGAGGCACCTCGAGAGTGGTGGGGCGGTGGGTCTCTTCCCGGAGGGGACGCGCCATTGGGTCTTCGACCCGCGCAATGCCCGAGATGGGGCGGCATGGCTAGCCACGCGAGCAGGAGTGCCGGTGGTGCCTATTGCGATCTCGGGGACAGAACGTGTCTTGGGTGTCGACAACAAGCTCCGTCGGGGGACCATCCATCTCGAGGTGGGCGCTCCTCTACGACCGACCGGGCACGACAGGAGTGCCGTCGCCGACCTCACCGGCCGCTGGAGTGCTTGGGTCGAGCAGAGGCTCTCCGCACGAGCCCCGGACGAGATCGTCTGATGCCGGTTGGGACCTCAGGCGCCTCGGAGCTGTCGACCACCTGACTCTGCCCACGATTCGCGTAATGAGGCGCGCAGCGACTCGGTAGCTCTCATTTGGCCGAAGATGCCGGTGAGCGCCAAGCCCAGATAGAGGGCGTACCACCACCACTGGTCATCGAGAGTCTGTGTGGTTGCCGCCGAGTCGAAGTCATCCACCGAGACCGCTCCGAACAAGAGCATCACCCCGGCGACCGTGACGCTGGCGCCGCCGAGGGCGGTCAGAACGGTCAAGAGAGCCATCGGCAAGTCGGCCACGACCGCGATCAACGCCAACACGGCACCGACGGCGACTCCCACGAGCACGATCAACCACGACCACGTGACGCCGAGGGCAACCATGACGCTGGTGCCGATGGCGAACCCGACGGCGGCCATCGCCACGAGCACCGAGATCTCGTAATAGAGGTATGCCAACAGCGCGAACAGAACCGCCACACCGGCACCCACAAGCCATCCGAGGGCGGAGGCGAGGAAACCTTCATCAGCGAAGGACGCCACCAGGCCCGCCCCGAGCATGAATCCGGCAAAGGCGCCCCAGATGGGAATCACCAGCCTCATGGCCAGATACCCGCGGAAACAGAAGAGAAGACCGATGACCACGGCCAGGACCCCCAGAACGATATCGCCCACCGCCACCTCCTCCTCGGTTGACTCCGACCCCGACATCCTACGCAGTCCCTCGGGACGCCCTCCCCATTGGGTATTCTCCCGTTCCCCGAGTCGAAAGGCCCACGCACAATGAGCGACCCCTCCCGCGAAAGTGACGGGCTCTCCCCGAAGTTCTGGCTCGGCGTCATCCTCGTCGTGATCGTCGTCATCTTCATTGGCCTCAACCGCGATGATGCGACTGTCTCCTTCCTCATATTCGATGCGGCCACGTCCTTGTGGGTCGCTCTGGCGATCTCCGCCGGCCTCGGCTTCGCCGGTGGCTGGCTCATCGGTCGTCGGCGCCGCTGACCACACTCCCTACCGGCCGAGTCATCGGCCTGCCGGGCGACCTTCGATGGCGAACGAAATCTGGGGTTTCATGTGCCTTGTCTCCGGGTACTTTCAGGCTCTTCGACAAGGAGCATCTCTTGACACGCGAGACAATCACGATCACGGGTCGGACCCCTGAGAAGTCGGGGAAGCGGCCGAAGAAGAGCAAAGAAGGACGGGTTTGCTCGGACAAGTCGTGTGACACGAAACTGACGGTCTACAACACGACTGACGCTTGCTACACCCACCGCCCCAAGCGGTTCCCCCGGGTGCGCGGGCGCATCCGCTGAAGACGCCCTGTCTACTGGATCGACCCCGCTACCGATTCGCTGGACGACGAAGGGTCTTCTTCGATCTCGTCGGCCTTGATCCGGGCAGCCCTGTCGAGTTCCCTCCGCACGAGTGCCTCGTGAACCGCGATGGCTTGCTCTGATGAGATCTCGGGGAAGTCGTATGCCGCACCGACGAAGGCGAGTGTGTCGCCTCGGTAGTCGTGCCCGAAAGACTTGAACTCCCCCGGGACGGTCACCATCGCGTTCATGGCGTCTGCGAGAACCTGGATGAAGGTCAAGAGCGGCTGCCATCTCATGCCATCAGGTACGTTGCGGCGCGGTTCCCCGTTGAGCCACGGCGGCCGCTTCACGGCAAGACGCAGGGACATCTGCGAGATCGGATCGTTGTCATGGTCGACGATGACTGCTCGAAGGCTCGCCTGTTCCTCGTCTGAGAGCTGCTGATACTGCTCGAAACGATCGAACGCACGCACGGTGCCCTCGGGCGTCAATGGGTTTCGTCCTTCCCTCATCCCGGTACGGGACCACTTGGCCAGTCCGGGAAGCCCGAACCAGAGGGCGCTCTCGATCCCGTAGTGATCGAAGCCGGCGATTCCCAGATGCATGATCACATCGGAGCTCGACCATGCGCCCAGGCTCTCCCCGAACACCAGGACCCTGGGGCGCTCCTCGTCCGGGACCCCAATGAGACGTTGACGCACGCCCCAAAGGAGCTGGCGGAACTGGGCCCGTCCGAGGGACACCCCCTGCACCTCGAGAAACGACGGTGCCTTCCCGTATTGAATGCAAACCGTGGCGATGTCCCCTCGGGCGAGGATCTCGGCGGTCTCGACAACGGTGTGGTCGACCCACCCCGTGCCGGTTGGCGAGACGAGAAGAAGGTACTTGCGGTCGAATACCCCCAAGCGGTCCATCTCCTGCAAAGCGAGCTCTGACCTACCTGTGGCGTAGAGGGGCTCGGACTCGACGCCGACGTACACACGCACCGGGTGGGCAACGTCATCCTCTCCGAGTATCTCCCCGATCTCATCGGCCGGAACGACTTCGGTGACGAAACGACGGCCTTGGAGGCCGAGCTCTTCGAATGGGGAGATGCTGTTCGGCCCGCCCGACACGAATTCGTTGCTCGGAGGCGTGGAGAAGCTCGTCTCCATCTTGGAGTTGAGCCGGGACAGCCGTCTGACCACGAAACCGTAGAAAGTCGTTGCCCCGGCGCCCCACAAGGCGATGTTCAGCATCCGGCCCAGGACCGCTTGACCACCCTCTCCACCGAGGTAGCCGACAAGCGATCCTCGCGAGCTCACGAACCCCCTGCCGACGAAGCGGCCCCCTAGGCCCATGGCCATCGCGATACCCATGGAGCCGGGAAGAGATGCCGACTTGTCATCCTCTGTCCAGCGCTGGACAACCCCTTCCCGGGTCTCCAACTCCTTAGCTAGGCGCGATGCCACGAACGCGAACCCTCCGAGACCGGTCACGGTAGGAAGGAGAGGCCACTCGACCTTTCCCTCCAGGTCCCGGCCTACTTCGTAGATGATCCCACCGGCAGCGGCTACGGCGGTGAGACGCCCGGCCGACCTGAAGGCCGCGCGCGAGGTCGGCTCGTCGTCCGATGCGCTCATGCCCGCTATCGCGGACCCGGCTGCGGCCATGGCCGCACGAGCGCCGATTCGCCACGCCAGAGGGGAGGTGTCGGGAGCCGCAGCGCGGGCCAGTTGGTCGACACCGCGCCCCACCATCTCGCCGGCCAACAGGGCCAGGCCACCGGCAACTCCTTGGTGCAGTGACTTCCGGGGCATCAGCGAAGGGGCGAAAGAGTCGAGGAGGGCACTGGCCTTGAGAGGCGCAGCCGGACCACCGGTCACGGGGTTGACCCGGGCAGCCATCGCGATCCCAGTGCGGGCGATCCAGTTCAGAGAGCCGTCGGTCACGGCGCAACACTAACGAAGGACTAGATGGCGACGGGTGATGGACGGCGAGCGGCGAAACGGGCGAACAATGCCATCGTCATGTTGATGGCGGAGTGGACCGCGACCGGTGCCCAGATCGATCCGGTCTCGATGCGCAGCCAGACGAAGAACGCACCTGCGACCGTCGTGGCGACGACCGTCATGGCGGTATGCAGGGCGCCCGCTCGTCTGGTCTTTTCTCCCGCCCGGGCCTGGTCGAGCCCTGGCCCGATGTGCCACAGACCGAAGAGACCCGCACCGAGCCAGATCGCTACTTCGACGGGATAAAGCGCCATGAGGGCCGCATGGAGCACCCCTCTGAAGAAGGCTTCCTCGATGAGAGCCGTGAAGACGGGGATGCGAACGAAGATCTGGGCGTAGGCATGGTGAGGCTTCAAGTCGGCGAGCCGGGGGTCGGCGAGTTGGGAGCGAAGCTCCGGACGGGACATCATCGCCATACCGAACAGCGCCATCAGGACGACGGCCGCCACCCCCCACCCCAGAGCCGTGCCGACGTTCCCTCCGGTCAGCCCGATCTGCTCGAAGCCGAACAGCGCACCTGCACCCACGGAGAGCCCGGCTCCCACCAGACCGGTGACGATTGGTGCCACCCGAGTTCGGAGACGGGTGGGGAGAGAGATATACAAGAGGGTCTGAAAGACAACCGCGTATGCGGCGAGGGGAGCTACTACGGCTGCGAGGGTCATCTAGAAAGGGTCCAGAGGTCGAGGTTTCAATGGTTCAGACGTACGCCACCCCCGGAATGGTTCCGGGGGTGGGTTTCAGGGCTCTAGTAGTAGTGGACTCGTGGTCCGACCTGGCGACCAAAGGCGCCAAGCAACCACAAGATGATCCCGATCACGGCGAGAATGCCGCCGATCGTGTAGAGAATGCCGATATCGAGCAAGGCGCCCAATACCAGCAAGATCACTCCAAGGACGATCATGGTCTTCCTTTCAATTGTTGTCACCCGGGCATACCCCAGCGCCAGACGTCTGAAACCGACGACGTCAACAGGGTTGAGAGATCAGAGTGGGAATGCCCACCAACAACGACGCAGCCAGTAGCCCGGCGCCGAGGAGGAAGCCGTCTCGCATGATCGATGGAGCAGGACCTGCCCGGGACGGCGAGGTGGAGCGTGAGGCGTTGTACGAAAGGGTCACCATCACCATGCCCGCCAGGGCGAGGCTGGACCACACCAGGAGTGGCCAGGCATCCATCGCACAGCCCATACGGGCTGCTTGGGCTTCCATCCAGAAGTAGAGCGACCACAAGGCAGGCCCGGCCGCAAAAAGCCATCCCCAGCGTGGGAATGGAAGAGGGGTCTGATGGAAGGGACTGCGATCCATCGGAGAGTGAAAGACAGCACGCCCCGGTGGAGGATCCGGGGCGTGCTTCGGTTCAGAGGCCCGGATTGGCCGGGGCCTCACTTGGGGCCGGGGTCTCGGGAGCCTGTCCGGCTTCGCCGCCCGAGAGCCCGATGATCAGGGCCACGGCTAGGGCGAGCGCCACCAAGAGACCGAAGAGAACCAGCCATCCTGACCTGCCGCCAGGTGTCGGGTTTTCGCCTTCTCTCGATCTCTGCACATCGATCGGGTGCACCATTTCGCACACCTCCTCTTGTCGGTTGCATGGCGGGTACCCCCCCTCGATCGGACCCAAACTCGATGCCGGTTGAGAATCGCTCGGACATCACCGCCCAGGTTCTGTGTCCGGGTGTAATCCGGGCAGCCGAGTGACACAGACTGCACGCCAGTGCAGGCCGGCCAAGGTTCTCGGTAAACCGGATCTACTCCTGATGCGTGTTAACCCTGTGAGATCGATCACCCAAGAACCACAAACAACGACCAGACGGAGGGCGGTTGCCAGGATGACCTCGTTCGAGGCCTTCTATCGCGATGAGTACCGGGGGATGCTCGGCATCGCCCTTGCTCTCGTCGATGGCACCTCGGCAGCAGAAGATCTCGTTCAAGAGGCTTTCCTCAGTGCCCACCGCCGTTGGGACAGAGTGTCCCAATACGACAGCCCGAGGGCCTGGGTACGCCGTGTCCTCATCAACCGAGCCACGAGCATGCGACGTCGTCTCGCTTCCGAGTGGCGCGCTGTCTCCAGAGTCGGCCCGCCTGAGCCGGCGCCGCCAGACCTGACACCGGAGACGACGGGTGTCTGGCGCGCGGTGCGTGAGTTGCCCCGCCGTCAACAGCAAGCAGTCGCCCTCCACTACGTGGGCCAGTTGTCGATGGCCGAGATCGCCGATGCCATGGGCTGTTCGGAGGGAGCGGTGAAGTCACACCTCCATCGCGCTCGACAGCAGCTTCGTGGCTCGCTGGCCGCATGGAATGAGGAGGAATTTTGAGCAACGTCGACCAGATACTCCAACGCGCCGCTGACGATACGCGGCGAGCTGCAATGCAGCGGTGGCCGGCACCGATGGAGACCCGCCGGCCCGCTCGCCCGGCCTGGCTCGCCTTCGCCGCCGCTTTCACTCTCGTCGTCGTTGCTTTCGGGCTCATCCCGTTGCTCGCCGGTACCGGAGAGCGTGCGCCGCTTGGAGACCCCACCCCCCCGACTGCGCCTCTCGTCACGTCGAGCACGGTCACCGAGACCACTGTTGGCTCCGAGCCGACAGGCTCGTGCCCATCGTCGGAGTTGCCCGCACCTCAAACCGTCGAGGACCTTCCGGGTGCCGTGGGTGAGACACGCGACGCCATCATCGCCGCCGCCACGGCCTGTGACTTCGACATGCTGGAGAACATCGCAGGCGAGTCCATCAGCACCAGTTTCGCCGGCGGAGGAAGTGAAAACCTGTCGATTTGGAACGACAAGGGACTGGACCCGACCGTCACGTTGCTCCACCTGCTCGACATGGGTCATGCCACCATCCCAGGCCCGGCGGGTGAGATCTACGTATGGCCCGCGGCCCATGCCTACGAGACGTGGGAGCAGGTCGATCAAGACGACTTGGAGGAGTTGGCGAGGATCCACAGCGAGGATGAGCTCGACTCGTTCGCCTCCGCTGACGGGTACCTCGGATGGCGTCTCGGCATCTCTGAAGACGGAACCTGGCTCTTCTTCATCGCAGGCGACTGACAACCATTCTGTGAGGGGTGGGGACACGCGACGCGTACCCACCCCTCACAGAAGAGAATTGGTACGGTCGGGGGTATGGGCCTCGACTCGCTCGCCGACCGCTATTGGATGACAGCCATGTCGGTGATGCCGACCATCGCCACCGTCCGTGGCGTTCACGACTTCGACGATCAGCTCCCCGGTCTCGACGAGGAGTCGGCGGCCGACACCTCCTCCCGGCTGCGTTCCCTGATCGGCGAGGCCGAGTCTCTTGCCACCGACTCTCTGACCACCCAGGAGCGGATCACCCATTCGCTTCTGATGCACCAGTGCCGTTCGTTGCTCGGGCAGCTGGAGACTCCTTTCCGCCGCGCCGCGGTCGACCCCTTCCTGGGACCACACACCCGCCTGCTCTCCGACACGAGGCAGAACACGGTGAACGACATGAGCCAGGCAGAGGCCCTGCTGGCCCGTTACGCCAGGATCCCCGCCTTCCTCGAGGCTGCCCTCGACACCCACAGGGAGAGCGCCTCCAGGGGACAGGCCCCCGCACTCGCCGCCACGACGCGAGTGCTCAGCCAGGTCGAGGGTTATCTCGAATCCGGCCTGGAAGACGATCCATTCCTCGTCCTGAAAGTGCCTGATGAGACCTCGGATTGGCGAGATCGCGCCTCCACCCTGGTGTCAGAGACCATTCGCCCCGCCTTCTCCGAGTACCGGGACGGTCTTCGTCGGCACATCGCCCCGGTGTCCCGTCCCGACGACAAGTGCGGCTTGGCTTGGATGACCGGTGGAGAGGAGATCTACTCGGCACTGGTGGAGCAGTACGTCCAACTGCCGATGACACCTGAGGAGATACACCAGATCGGCACGCATTGGGCCACTGATGTGAACGCAGCGGAATGGGCCGAGATCGGGGATCCCGCCTTCGGTGCCAGCACCAGGGCGGAAGTCTTCGAGCGGCTTCATTCCGACCCCGGGCTCCGATTCTCCTCAGCGGAGGAGATGTTGGAACATGCCCGCACGGCACTTGACCGGGCCTGGGGCGAGGTAGATGCCTGGTTCGCGCACCGGCCGGCCACTCCCTGTGCGGTGGTCCCCGTGCCCGAGGCCACGGCGGCGGCGATGCCGCCCGCCTACTACTCCCAGCCTCCGGTGGACGGCTCGAGGCCAGGGACGTACTTTCTCAACACGTACAGGCCGGAGGAACGGGACAAGTTCGAGTACGAGTCGATCCATTTCCACGAGGGGATACCCGGGCATCATTTCGACCGGTCACTGGCTTCTGAGCTCGAAGGAATCCCCACCTTCCGCCGGTATGCGATGGTCTATGCCCACACGGAGGGATGGGGTCTATACAGCGAGCGCCTCGCCGACGAGATGGGTCTCTATTCGAGTGATGTCGATCGTCTCGGCATGGTGTCTGCCGATGCATGGAGGGCCGGGCGACTGGTCACCGACACTGGGATGCATGCCTTGGGGTGGAGCCGCCAAGAGGCCATCGACTTCCTCCAAGAGTGGACCCCGATCGGACTGCTCACGATCGAGCAGGAGGTGGATCGGTACATCGCCATGGCGGGCCAGGCCCTCTCCTACAAGATGGGCCAGCTCGAAATCACCCGACTCAGAGCCGAATCCGAGAAGCGGCTTGGAGCCAACTTCGATATCAAAGGCTTCCACGACACGATGCTCGTGAACGGGGCGATGCCGCTCCCGATGCTGTCCGAAGCAGTCGCCGAGTGGGCAGACGGCCGGGACCCAGGAGTCGTTTGACCCTTCCCCCGTGCGGGTAACCATTCTCGGACGAAAGGATCCCGAGATGGCCAAAGACCACGGACCGTCCATCAAGGACGACGAACGCTACGAGGCGCTTCGTGAAGAGGGGATGAGTAAGGAAAAGGCTGCCCGCATCGCCAACACCCCTGCCGAGGAGGCAGGGCGTAAGGGTGGCGAGGCCGACCCCTACGAGGAGTGGACCGTCGACGAGCTGAGAGACCGGGCTGCGGAGATCGGAATCGATGGTCGATCCGATATGGACAAAGGAGAGCTCATCGACGCTCTTCGCAACCACTGACGTCCCAACCCCACACTTCCGGACCTCGAATAGAGAGCACCGATATGGATGCCCGAATGGACACGCAGGCAGGACCGCAACACAGCACGGACATCACCTCCGGGCTGGTACTACACACTGTCGGACCGGTGCCTGGCTCGGCGCGTGACCAGGTTCGAGAACTGGTGAATCGTTTGATCGAGAAGTCCCCTCGGCCGGTGTCCTATGCAAGGGTGAAGATCAAGAGCGATGGGGACAGGGACCCTGCTGAGCGGAGCCTCGCCCAGGCGACTCTCGAAGTGTCGGGGACGACGTTTCGAGCCGAGAGCACCGGAGAAGGGCCATCGGGAGCGCTCATGTCGCTGGAAGCAAGGCTCGAGGAGAAACTCACTCACCTCGATCAGCCCGGAACCGCGCCGAGACAGTCGGATCGGCCTCATTTCATCGACGTCGATCCGAAACGGCGGGTCATCGCGAGGCACAAGACCTGCTCCCGGATCGCCCAGATCGACACCGATGAGGCCATCGCACGCCTTTCCGACCTCGACTACAGGTTCTATCTGTTCACAGACATCGTCGACGACAAGACCACGATGGTCGCAGACGCCGGTAGCGAGGAGACGACGATCCAGAAGATCGATGGCTCCTTCCCAGACGGCTCCGAAAGGCCAGGTGTCCGCGCCGTCGTAGGACCTCCCCCGAAGAGAACCATCCAGGATGCCGTGGGGGAGCTGAATGGGACCGGACGGGATCACCTCTTCTTCCGTGATCTCGATGGCGAGGATCCGTCGGTGCTGTACCGGCGATACGACGGCCACTATGGCCTGCTGGTAGAGGCCAACCTGCCTTCATGACGAAAGGTTGGGACGAGCTCCGTGCCCCGCATCCCTGACCACGCTCTCCTTCGTGTTTGAGGTCGCGATCAACGGGTAACAGCAGGGTTCGAAGGAGAAGACTCATGCTGACGCCGCACGGTTGGAAGTCGAGGCTCTCACCACGTCGCGGGTTCACCGTCCTTCAGGCAAGACTCGAGAGCTCTCCGCCCGTGGTTCTCGCACTGCACGATTCCGACCAGGCAGCTGCCCTTTTTCGCTCAGCCATCGAAGAGGCGATGGGTCGTTGCCGACGACTGGTAGTCGTCGACTACGGAACGGTCCCTCTTCATGACCTCTTGTGGGATGCCTCCAATGACATGGACCCC
>Ga0307505_10001005_pt1 | contig 25775 bp, 21 predicted proteins | sample 23_S_MG_FD_202183 | JGI IMG/M metagenome (GOLD analysis project Ga0307505, IMG submission 202183) | Soil microbial communities from Populus trichocarpa stands in riparian zone in the Pacific Northwest, United States - 23_S | ecosystem: Environmental > Terrestrial > Soil > Riparian zone > Trees... | reverse complement strand
GGGGCGCGCCGCCGCGCGCATCTCCGCCACGTCCAGCGGCAGGTGGAACCAACCGGCATGGCGCGCCGCCAGGGCTGGCCGCACCGCGCGGTTGAGGAGGACGTAGCGGTAGCTGCGCTCGCGTGCGCCGTAGCGCGCGTGGAACTCCGGCGGCACCGCCTGCGCCCATTGCACCGCCACCGATTCCGGCAGCAGCGCGTTCGCGCCGCGCACCCAGGCGCTCTCCGGCCGCTGCGCCATGGTGTCGAAATGCACCACCTGGCCGAGCGCGTGCACGCCACGATCGGTGCGGCCCGCGCAGGTGACGTCGATGGGTTCGCCGGCGATCGTGGCGAGCGCCGCTTCCAGAACGTCCTGCACCGTGCCGCCGCCGGGCTGCGTCTGCCAGCCGAGGAAGCGGCTGCCGTCGTACTCCAGTGCCAGCGCGATTCTCATGCCCATGAAATGACGGAGCCACGGCCCACGGCGTCATGCACGCGGCAACCGTGGCTCGTAAGGTGGCGCTCGCCCGGACCTAGCCCAGCTTGGCGAGCATCTGGTTGGCCTGGCCCTGCTGCGCGGCGTCGCCTTCCCTCACTACCTCGTTCAGCAATTCGCGCGCGCCGTCCTTGTCGCCCATCTCCTCGTAGGCCTTGGCGAGATCCAGCTTGGTCGCCACCTCCTGCCACTTGGGATCGGCGCCGGAGCCCGAGGCCGGGGTTTCCGCCGACATGCCCAGGTCGAGGCTGATTTCGGACAGGTCCATGGCGGGCGCCGCCGGCGCTTCGGCCTTCGCGTCGCTGCCGCCCAGGTTCAGGTCGAAATCCAGTCCACCGCCGCTGGCCGCCGGCGCGCTCGGCGCGGACGCCGACGCCTCTGCCGCGGGCGCAGGCAACTCGAAATTCAGCCCGCCTCCCGCATCGGCGGGCTTCTCGGAAGCGCCGCCGAGGTCGAAGTCCAGGCCGCTGGAGGCGGCCTTGGTCTCGTTGGAATCGATGATCAACGTGCCGCTGGGCGAGAAATCGGTCTTCTCTTCCGCGCCAGCTGGAGCACCGCCGCCCAGGTCCAGGTCCAGCGCCGGCGCGGGGGCGGCTGCCGCATCGCCGCCGGCCCCTCCGCCGATGTCGAAATCGACCGTCGGCGCCGGGGCGGCTGCCGCCGGGGCTGGCGCCGGCGCGGCGGGCGCGCCGCCCGAACCGCCGTAAAGCCCGTTGCCCGGGTCCACGGATCGCCCGAGCGCGGTGGCCTTGTCCCAGTCCGGGCCGCTGCCGTTGGTGATGTTCTTCAGCTTGAGCGCGCCCTGCTCGAAGGACTTGGCATCGCGGCGATTGGCATAGATCTCGAGCAGCTTGACGTGCACCGGGACGCGATTGGCGTCCTTTTGCAGCGCTTCCTTCAGGATTTCTTCGGCCTGCGCGTCGCGGCCATAGGCCATGTAGACGTCGGCTTCGGCAATCGGATCCACATCGTCGGCGTCCATGCCCGCCACCGCGGATTGGCTCACCGACACCTGCGAAGAGCTTGCCGCGCCAGCCACAGCCGCGCCGGCTGCCGCTGCCGCTGCCGGTGCGACCGACGCCGACCCCAGCACGCTATCCTGGAACTTGCTGCCCGCGGATTTCTTCTTGCGCTGCCAGGCCCATGCGCCGTAGCCGCCCAGCAGCAGGATCACGCCGCCCAGGCCGCCGAGCGCGACGACCGGGTTGTCGGTGAATTCGTCCATCAGGCTGGGCTCCGGCGTCGGCGGAGCAGCGATTGGCTTGGGCTTCGGCTTGGCCGCCACAGGCGCGGGCGGCGGTTTCGGCGCTTCGGCGACCGGCTTGGGCGCCTCGGCGACGGGCTTCGCCGGCTCGGCTGCCGGTTTGGCAGGGGGTGGTGCGGCTGGTTTAGCTTCCGGCGCCTTTGCCGCTTGCGGCGCCGGCGCGGGCTTTGGGGGTTCGGGCGCCTTGGCGGCGGGGTCCGGCGCCGGCGCTGCAGCCGCGGGCTTCGCCGACATCCTCTCCAGTTCCGCGAGCTGCTGCTGCTTGATCTCCATCAGCTTTTGCAGGTCGGCGACGTTCTTCTCCAGATCCGTGACCCGGGACTGCGCTTCCTTCAGCGCGCGCTCGCGCGCGGCCTGATCGTCTTCGCGCGCGGCCTTGGCCGCCGGCGCGCCCGGCTTCTTCGGGTCGGCCTTGGACAGCTTCAGTTGGTCCTTGGGCGCGGCCGGCTTGGGTTCCTCGGGCTTCGGGGTGATCTGGCCGGCGGCGCTGCGCTCGGCCGGCGCCGGCGCCGACGGCGCCGCGGCCACCGCGGTCGCGAGGCGGCTGCGGTACTCGGCGAAATCCGCGTGTTGCGCGATGACCAGCCGGTTCGCGTCTGCCGTGTCCACCGCCGCCAGCGTGTCGCTGTCCGGGATGTTCAGGATGCGCCCGGCGCGCACCAGGTTGACGTTGTTGCGGATGAAGGCGTCTTCGTTCGCCCGCTGCAAGGCGATCAGCATCTGATTGAACGTCACGCCTTCCGGGCGGTAGCGGCGCGCGATCGCGCCCAGCGTGTCGCCCTTCTTTACCTCGTAGGTCGTCGCTCCGGTCGCGGGCCTTGCTTCGGCGGGCGCGGGCCGGGTCCCGGAAGGCGCGGCGACCGAAATCGGCCGTTCCTCGGCGCGTGCTTCCGGCTTCACGGCGTCCGCCATGGCTCCCGGCGGGGCACTGGAGGAGGGCTCCGATGCCACCGCCGATGGCTCCGTCGCCGGCGCGGCGGCCGGCGACGCGGCAGCGGGCGCCGGTGCGAAAGCTGCAGGCTTCGGCGCGCGGTACTCGGGCGGATCCAGCAGGACGGTGTACTCGCGCACCAGGAGCCCGGACTCCCAGCGCAGTTCCACCAGCATGTCGAGGAAGGGCTCGTTCACCGGTTGGCGCGAAGTCACGCGCAGCACCGGCTTGCGGCCTTCCTGGCGCTCGATGTTGAACAGCAACCCGGTCAGCGCCGGGCTGAACTCGATGCCGGCCTGCGCGAAGGCGTTGCCCGAAGCGAGGCGCGCCTCGAGGGAATTTTCTTCTCCGGGCTGCAGCGACACGATCTCGATTTCCACGCGCAGCGGCTGCCCGAGGTACGACTGCACGCTCATCTGGCCCAATCCCGCCGCCAGCGCGAACAGCGGCACCGACAAGGCCGCAGCCGAGGCGAGTCGTAGGACCGTGACCGCTTTAATCACCCGTACCACCCTGAGTCGTTCTTATAGGACTGAGTACCATAACATCATGACGTTAGGCCTGCAAGTTCAGACCTTTTCTCGGTTTTTTGTGCCTTCGACCTGAGGCCGAAGGGAGTTTTTACTGCCGGACTCCCGCGTCCAGCAGGATACGCAGCATGCGGCGCAACGGCTCCGCCGCCCCCCAAAGCAACTGGTCGCCGACCGTGAAGGCGGCCAGGTATTCGCCACCCATCGGCAGCTTGCGCAGGCGCCCCACGGGCACCGCCAGCTTTCCGGTAACCGCCGCCGGCGTGAGCTCGGCCAGCGTCTCTTCCCTGCGGTTCGGCACCACGCGTACCCAGTCGTTGCCTTCGGCAATGATGCCCTCAATTTCGTCCAGCGGCACATCCTTGCGCAGCTTGATGGTCAGCGCCTGGCTGTGGCAGCGCATCGCGCCGACCCGTACGCAGATGCCGTCGACCGGGATCGGCCGCTCGCTGCGGCCGAGGATCTTGTTGGCCTCGGCCTGCGCCTTCCACTCCTCCCGGCTCTGGCCGTTCCCCAGGTCCTTGTCGATCCAGGCGAGCAGGCTCCCGGCGAGGGCCTGGCCGAAGTGCTCCTTCGGCAAGCCGCCATTGCGCAGCGCACCGGAAACGCGCTGTTCGATATCCAGCGCCGTGGCCCCGGGGTCGTTCAGCGCCGGCCTGGCGGCCTCCCCGAGGTGCGCCATCTGCTCCGCCAGCTCGCGCATGTTGGCGGCGCCCGCGCCGGAGGCGGCCTGGTAGGTCATGCAGGTCGCCCACTCGACCAGATCGCGCTGGAACAGCCCGGACATCCCCATCAGCATGAGGCCCACCGTGCAGTTGCTGCCGATGTAGTCGCGCGCGCCCGCGGCCAGCGCGCGTTCGATCACCGGCATGTTGACCGGATCGAGGATGATCACCGCGTCGTCCTTCATGCGCAGCGCGCTTGCCGCGTCGATCCAGTAGCCCTTCCAGCCCGCCGCGCGCAGCTTCGGGTGGATTTCGCTCGTGTAGTCCCCGCCCTGGCAGGCGATGATCACCGGCAGGGACTTCAAGGCGGCGAGGTCGGTCGCGCTCTGCACCGGGCCCGTGTCCTTGCCGATGGCCGGGCCCTTGCCGCCCGCCTGCGAGGTGGATAAGAACACCGGCTCGATGAGGTCGAAGTCGCGCTCCTCGCGCATGCGCTGCACCAGGACCGACCCGACCATCCCGCGCCAACCGACGATTCCGACTCGCAGCATCACCAATCCTTCAAAGCGCGGCGGCGACTGCCTCGCCCATTTGCCGGGTTCCCGCCCTGCGCAATCCCGCAGTATCCGTATAGATGTCGGCGGTGCGCAAGCCGCTCTTGAGCACCTGGCGCACCGCGGCTTCCACCCTGGCGGCCTCCGCCGGCCGGCCGAGGGCATAGCGCAGCATCATCGCCGCCGACAGGATCGTCGCCAGGGGATTGGCCACGTCCTTGCCGGCGATGTCGGGCGCCGAGCCGTGGATCGGCTCGAACAGGCCCTTGCCCTTCTCGTCCATCGAGGCCGAGGGAAGCATGCCGATCGAACCGGTCAGCATCGAAGCCTCGTCGGACAGGATGTCGCCGAACAGATTCCCGGTGACGATCACGTCGAACTGCTTCGGGTTGCGCACCAGCTGCATGGCGCAGTTGTCCACGTACATGTGCGTCAGTTCGACGTCCGGGTAGGCCTTGCCCTCCTCGATCACTACCTGCTTCCACAGCTCGGTGGTCTCGAGCACGTTCGCCTTGTCCACGGAACAGAGTTTCCTGCCGCGCTGGCGCGCCGCCTCGAAGGCCACGCGCGCGATGCGCCGGATCTCGCTCTCCCGGTAGCGCATGGTGTTCACTCCCTCGCGCTCGCCGCCCGGCAGCGTGGCGATGCCGCGCGGTTCGCCGAAGTAGATGTCGCCGGTCAGTTCGCGCACGATCAGGAGGTCGAGTCCCGCCACCACTTCCGGCCGCAGGGTCGAGGCCTGCGCCAGTTCCTCGTACACCAGCGCCGGGCGCAGGTTGGCGAACAGGCCCAGTTCCTTGCGCAGCCGCAGCAGGCCGCGCTCGGGACGCTTGTCGCGCGGCAGGGTGTCGTACTGCGGACCGCCGATGGCGCCGAACAGGATGGCGTCGGCCTCGCGCGCGAGCTTGAGCGTCGCTTCGGGCAGCGGATCGCCGGCCGCCTCGACACCGGCGCCGCCGACGGGCGCTTCCTGGAATTCGATGGGCAGCGCGAGACGGCGCAGCACCTTCACCGCCTGGGCGATGATTTCCTTGCCGATCCCGTCGCCGGGCAGCACCGCGACTTTCATCGGGCTAGCGCGCCAGCCAGGGATACTGCGCCAGGCGCTGCGACTCGAAGGCGCGGATCAGGTCCGCGTGGCGCAGCGTCAGGCCGATCTCGTCCAGGCCGTTCAGCAGGCAATACTTGCGGAATTCGTCGACCTCGAAGCGCATCACCTGCGAGCCCCCGGCGGTGGACACCGTCTGCTGCTCCAGGTCCACGGCGAGGCGAAAACCCGGGAAGGACGCGCACTCGTAGAACAGGCGGTCCACCTCGGCTTCGAGCAGCACCACCGGCAGCAGGCCGTTCTTGAAGCAGTTGTTGTAGAAGATGTCGCCGAACGAGGGCGCGATCACGCAGCGAAAGCCGTAGTCGAGCAGCGCCCAGGGCGCGTGCTCGCGCGAACTGCCGCAGCCGAAATTCTTGCGCGCCAGCAGGATGCCCGCGCCCTGGTAGCGCGCCTCGTTCAGCACGAAGTTCGGGTTGCGCGGCCGCCGGGCGTGGTCCATCCCCGGCTCGCCGTGGTCCAGGTAGCGCCAGGCGTCGAACAGGTTCGGCCCGTAGCCGGTCTTCTTGATCGACTTGAGGAACTGCTTGGGGATCACCTGGTCGGTGTCGACGTTGGCGCGGTCGAGCGGCGCCACGACGCCGTTGAGGGTGGTGAACTTTTCCATCGCGCTCACCGCCACTGCCGGATGTCGACGAAATGCCCGGCCACCGCGGCGGCGGCCGCCATCGCCGGGCTCACCAGGTGCGTGCGGCCGCCGTCCCCCTGGCGGCCCTCGAAGTTGCGGTTCGAGGTCGAGGCGCAGCGCTCGCCGGGCTCCAGGCGATCCGCGTTCATCGCCAGGCACATCGAGCAGCCGGGCTGGCGCCAGTCGAAGCCGGCGTCGCGGAACACGCGGTCCAGGCCTTCGCGCTCGGCCTGCGCCTTCACCAGGCCGGAGCCCGGCACCACCATGGCGAGCTTGACGCTCGGCGCCACGCGGCGGCCCTTGACCACCGCGGCGGCGATGCGCAGGTCCTCGATGCGCGAGTTGGTGCAGGAGCCGATGAACACCTTGTCCAGGCGGATGTCGGTGATCTTCATGCGCGGCTTCAGGCCCATGTACGCGAGCGCGCGCTCCATGCCTTCGCGCTTGGTGGCGTCCTTCTCGCGGTCCGGGTCGGGAACTTCGTCGTCCACCGCCACCACCATCTCGGGCGAGGTGCCCCACGACACCTGCGGCCGGATCTCTTCGGCGCGCAGCGAGATCTCGCGGTCGTATTTTGCGTCAGGGTCGGACTTCAGCGTCCTCCAGTAGGCGACGGCGGCGTCCCAGTCCGGCCCCGCGGGCGCGAACGGCCGGCCCTTGAGGTACTCGAAAGTCGTTTCGTCCGCGGCGATCATGCCGGCGCGCGCGCCCGCCTCGATCGCCATGTTGCACACGGTCATGCGGTCTTCCATCGACAGGGCGCGAATCGCGCTGCCGGTGAACTCGACAGCGTGGCCGCTGCCGCCGGCAGTGCCGATTTTCGCGATGACCGCCAGCACGATGTCCTTGGCCGTGACGCCTCGCGGCAGCATGCCCTCCACGCTGACGCGCATGTTCTTCATCTTCTTCGTCACCAGGCACTGCGTGGCCAGCACGTGCTCGACTTCCGAAGTGCCGATGCCGTGCGCCAGGCAGGCGAAAGCGCCGTGCGTGCTGGTATGCGAATCGCCGCACACCACGGTCATGCCGGGCAGCGTCGCGCCCTGCTCCGGCCCGATCACGTGCACGATGCCCTGGCGCCGGTCGAGGAACGGGAAATAGGCCTTGGCCTTGGCGCCGGCTTCGCGCATGTTGGCGTCCAGCGTATCGACCTGGATGCGCGACACCGGATCGCTGATGCCGTCCAGGCCGCGCTCCCAGCCGGTGGTCGGCGTGTTGTGGTCGGCGGTGGCCACCACCGACTCGATGCGCCAGGGCTTGCGCCCGGCGAGCTTGAGCCCCTCGAAGGCCTGCGGGCTGGTGACTTCGTGCACCAGGTGGCGATCGATGTAGATCAGCGCGGTGCCGTCCTCGCCAGTGTGCACGAGGTGGCTGTCCCAAAGCTTGTCGTAGAGCGTGCGATTCATTTGCGGCGCTGCGGAAACCGCGGATTATGGCACAAGCAAAGCGCCCGGCGGCGCGCGGGATCAGTGCTTCAGGCGGGCAGTCTCGTAGAGCGGCAGCACCTTCGCCGACGTTACCTTGAGATCGTTGATGCGCGTCGTGTGCGACGGGTGCGTGGACAGGAATTCAGGCGGCTCGCCGCCGCCGAGCTTGCCCATCTTCTCCCACAGGCTGATCGCGCCGCGCGGATCGTAGCCCGCGCGCGCGGCGAGCTCGACGCCGATGCGGTCCGCCTCGGTCTCGTGCTCGCGCGAATTCGGCTTGTTGAGCGTCAGGTCGACCATCATGGCCGTCAGGTCCATCCCGGCGCGCGAGACGCCGGCCACCGCGCCGAGGACACCGATGACCAGGCCTTGCGCCTGCGCCTGGGAAACCCGCTCCCGCCCGTGCTCGCGCAACGCGTGCGCGATCTCGTGGCCCATCACCGCCGCCAATTCGGCGTCCGTCGGCTGCAACCGTTCGATCAGGCCGGTGTAGACGGCGATCTTCCCCCCGGGCATGCACCAGGCATTGACGTCCTTGGAGGTCAGCACATTCGTCTCCCACGCCCAGCGGGGGGCGTCCGGGCGGAACGCGCCCGTCTGCTGGATCAGGCGCTGCGCGATGCGCCGCACCCGCTCGAACTGCGCGGGATCGCGATTGACCTGGCCTTTCTTCGCTTCGCCGGTCACCAACTGCTGGTAGGCCTTCGCTGCGCCGGCGTTGACGTCGGCGGAGGAAACCAGCATCGATTGGGTACGGTCGACGCCGACCACCCCCGGCTGCGTGGTCCGCACACTCTGGCAGGCCCCCAGGACCGCCAACGACGCGATCAACAGGCAGCGCGGGATCATGGGCAAAGCCTACACCCGTACCTTCCAGATGACGAGTGCGCTAGCCAACAGTCCGGCCAGCGCGCTGAGCGTGAAACTGAGCTCGGGCCCGAGCGCGCCCCAGGACCAGCCCGCCAGCAGCGTGCCCGCGCCGCCGCCCAGGCCGTAGGACACGCTCGAGTGCAGCGTCTGCCCGCGCGCGGCCAGCATGCCGGTGAACAGGCGGTGCACGATCGCCACCGACGCGGCGTGATAGGCGCCGAAGGTCGCCGCGTGCAGCAGTTGTGCCGGCACCAGCAGCCACAGCGAGTGCGCGCCCCAGCCGATGAGCGCGAAGCGCGCGCCGGCCAGGGCGCAGCTGGCGGCAAGCAGCGCGCGCAGGCTGACGTGCCGCAGCAGCCGCGGCAGGCAGAGGAACAGCACGATCTCCGCCAGCACGCCGAGCGTCCACAGCATGCCGATCGCGGTCTTGCTGTAGCCCAGCGAGTCCAGATAGAGGGAGTAGAAGGCGTACAGCGCGCCATGCGCCGCATTCATGCACAGGCCCGCCGCGAGGAACGCCAGCACCTCGGGCCGGCGCAGCACCGCGGCGAGGCCGGCATCGCCCTGCCCGGCGGGAGCGGCGACCCGGCCCGCGGGCACGAGCAGCGAGACGGCGAGCGTGAGAGTGCTCAACAGGACGATGACGCCGAGCAGCGATTGCGGCGGGTGCGCGTCCAGCCAGGCGCCGGTGGCGAGAACGCCGACGATGAAGCCGATCGAGCCCCACACGCGGATGGGACCGTAGCCTTCGGTGCGCCCACGCAGCGACCCGAGGGTGAGCGCCTCGACCAGCGGCAAGGCGCCCGCCGCCAGCAAGCTCAACGCCAGCATGATCGCCGCCACGCCGGCGTAGCTGTCGACCCGGTGCAGCAGGCCGAAACCGGCCACCAGCACCGCGGCGGAGAACACCACGATGCCGCGCGCCGCGCCGCTGCGATCGGCCAGCCAGCCCCAGAACGAGGGCGCGACCACGCGCGCCAGCTGCGGCATCGCCAGCACCACCGCGATCTGGCCGGCGCCGAAGCCGCGCGCCGCCAGATACAGCGCGAAATACGGCACCAGCGCGCCGGCGTACAGGAAATAGGCGCAAAAGTACGCGGACAGGCGCAGCGCCGGGCTCATGGCGGCGCATCTTACCCATGCGCCGCCGGAAGGTCGTGCTATAAACGCGCGCCATGCCGGGATTCGTGCCCTCGCGCGCCGCGTTCTACCTGCTGTTCACCGTCTCGGGGTTCGCCGGGCTCATCTACGAATCCATCTGGACGCACTACCTGAAGCTGTTCCTCGGGCACGCCGCCTACGCGCAGTCGCTGGTGCTGGTGGTGTTCATGGGCGGCATGGCGCTGGGCGCCGCGGCCTGCGCGCGCATTTCCGCGCGCCTGAAGAATCCCCTGGCGCTCTACGCGCTGGTGGAGGCGATCGTCGGCCTGTGCGCGCTCGGCCTGCACGAGGTGTTCGTGGCGGTGACCGACTGGTCCTACGCCTCGCTGCTGCCGGGCCTGGGCGCGCCCTGGCTCGCGCTCGGCGCCAAGCTCGCGGTGTCCTGCCTGCTGATCCTGCCGCAGTCCATCCTGCTCGGCGCCACTTTCCCGCTGATGAGCGCCGGACTGGTGCGCGCCCACCCGGGTGCCCCGGGCGAATCGGTGTCGATGCTCTATTTCACCAACAGCCTGGGCGCCGCCGCCGGCGTGCTCGCCAGCGGCTTCCTGCTGATCGAGTGGGTCGGCCTGCCGGGCACCCTGCGCACCGCGGGCGCGCTCAACCTCGCGCTCGGCGCCGTGGTCTGGTTCCTCGCGCGGCCGATGCGCGCACCGGCGCTGCCCGGGCGCGCCTCGAGCGAGCCGCGCGTGGCGCTCGGGCTGATCGCCGTCGCCTTCTTCACCGGGCTCGCCTCCTTCGTCTACGAGATCAGCTGGATCCGCATGCTGTCGCTGGTGCTGAGTTCCTCGACGCACGCGTTCGAGCTGATGCTCTCGACGTTCATCCTGGGCCTGGCGCTCGGCGGCTACGCGGTGCGCCGGCGCGTGGACGCGACCGCGAGCCCCGAGCGCCTCATCGGCTGGGTGCAGCTCGCCAAGGGCCTGCTCGCCCTGCTGACGCTGCTGGTCTATGACCGCAGCTTCGAGCTGATGGAGTACCTGATGCAGGGGCTGGCGCGCAACGAGACCGGCTACCTGCTGTTCAACCTCTCCGGGCAGGCGATCGCGGCGATGGTGATGGTGCCGGCGACCTTCTGCGCCGGCATGACGCTGCCGCTCATCACCGGCGCGCTGTTGCGCCGCGGCGCCGGCGAAGGCGCCATCGGCCGCGTCTACGCCGCCAATACGCTGGGCGCGATCGCCGGGGTGCTGCTCGCGGTGCACGTCGGCCTGCCCGTCCTCGGGCTGAAAGGCGCGCTGGTGGCCGCCAGCCTGCTGGACGCGGCGCTCGGCCTGGGCCTGCTGTACCTGTTTCTCGCGCGGCGCGGCGCCTTCGCGCTGGCCGCGGCGGCCTGCGTCGCGCTGTTCGTGCCGATCTCGGCCGCCTTCGAACTGGACGTGCGCAAGATGACCGCCGGCGTGTTCCGCTACGGCGACCTGGGCAGCTCGCGCGACGCCGAGATCCTGTTCCAGAAGGACGGCAAGACCGCCACCGTGCACCTGGTGCGGTACGGTGAGGTGATCAGCATCCGCACCAACGGCAAATCCGACGGCTCGGTCAACGTCACCGGCAAGGCCGAAGGCGATCGCGGCACCGACGAGATCACCATGGTGCTGACCGGCGCCCTGCCGATGGCGCTCAAGCCCGAGGCGAAACGCGTCGCCGTGATCGGCATCGGCACCGGCCTCACCACCCACACGCTGCTGCAGGGCCTGGACATCGAGAGCGTCGAGACGGTGGAGATCGAAGCGGCGATGGCCGAGGCGGCGCCCGGCTCACCGCCCCGCAACGGCGCCGCGTTCGCCGATCCGCGCGGCGCCCTCCTGATCGACGACGCGAAGACCTACTTCTCCTCGCTCAGCCGGCGCTACGACATCCTCATCTCCGAACCCAGCAACCCCTGGGTGAGCGGCGTGTCGAGCCTGTTCACGCGCGAGTTCTACCGGCGCATCCGCGACCACCTCGCGCCCGGCGGCGTGCTGGTGCAGTGGTTCCAGCTGTACGAAATCGACGCCTCGCTGCTCGCCTCGGTGATGCGCGCCCTGGGCGAGGAGTTCCCGCACTACGCCGTGTATGCGCCCAGCGACCACGACCTGCTGATCGTGGCCGCCGAGAGCGCGCTGCCGGCGCCGCAGGCGCGCATCTACGACCAGCCGGGCCTCGCCCGCGAACTGCGCCACGTGCACCTCCCGGCCATCGGCGACCTCGACGCGCGCTACCTCGGCAACCGCGCCACGCTCGAGCCGCTGTTCGCCAGCTACGGCATGCCGGCGAATTCCGACTACTACCCCCTGCTCGACCTGAACGCGGCGCGGCACCGCTTCATGGAGCGCAGCGCCACCGATGTGGTGGCGCTGCTCAACCTCGGCGTCCCGGTGCTGGAGATGCTGGAGCCCGGTTTCCGGCGCCGGCCGGCGAACCCGCAGCACCAGGGCGCGCATGCCTTCGAGCGCACCGAGAACGCGCGCCAGGCCGCCTACGCGCGCGACTTCCTGCTGCAGCCCGGCGCGGCGGCCCCCAAGGGCATCGCCACCGAGCTGCAGAAGGACCTCGAAGTGGTGGCGTGGCGCCTGCTCGAATGCCGCAACCCGCGGGAGTTCGACGTCTGGCTGCACAGCCTGCTGCGCGTGGCGAAGCTCGTCAACCCGGCGCTGCCCGCCGCCGAGGCGCAGGCGCTCTGGTCGCGCATCGGCGGCACGGGCTGCCTGCACACGCTGCAGGATTTCCAGCGCCGCTGGATCGCGCTGTTCCGCGCGGTCGCCGCGCGCGACGCCCTCGCGATGGCGGAGCACGCCGCCGCGCTCCTCGAGGCCACGCCGGAGCTGCGCGCCGATGCGCGGGAGTACCTGGTGCTGGCGGCGATGACCGGCGCGGTCGCCGCCGGCCGCCACGAGCAGGCGCGCAAGCTCTGGGACGCGCAGGTGGGGGAGCTGTCGCGCTATGGCGGCCGTTCCGCGGTCCTGCCCTTCGGCAAGCCGGCCTTCCGGCTGCTGCGCTGCCACGCGCAGCCGGGCGCCAGCCCCGCCGAGTGCGCCCACGCGCTGCGCGACTACGCCGAAGCGGACTGAGCGTCAGCCCCGGCGCGACTTGGGGTCGCGGCGCCGCTGCGGCGCCGGCCCGCGCCCCGCATAGGGATTGCGCCCGGTGCGGAATTCCACGCGCATCGGCGTGCCGACCAGGGCGAAGGTGTCGCGGAACACCCCTTCCAGGTAGCGGCGGTAACTGTCCGGCAGTTCGTCGAGAGAGTTGCCGTGGACGATGATGCGCGGCGGGTTCTGGCCGCCCTGGTGCGCGTAGCGCAGTTTCGGGCGCCGCATCCCCTTGCGCGGCGGCGGCTGGCGCTCGACCGCGGCGATCAGCGTGCGCGTGAGCCTGGGCGTCGAGAGCTTGGCCATCGCCGCCGCGTAAGCGCCGTCCACCGAGCGCATCAGCTCGCCCAGGCCCTTGCCGCTCTTCGCCGACAGATAGTGGGTTTCGGCGAAGCGCAGGAACACGAGCTTCCAGGCGAGTTCCTGCTTGACGCGCTCGCGCGCCCCGGGCGGCGTCGCATCCCACTTGTTGACCGCGATCACCAGCGCGCGGCCGCGCTCCAGGATGTAGCCGGCGACATGCGCATCCTGCTCGGACACGCCTTCGGCCGCGTCCAGCACCAGCACCGCGACGTTGGACTGCTCGATGGCCTGCAGCGTCTTCACGATGGAGAACTTCTCGGTCGCCTCGCCCTGCTTGCCGCGCTTGCGCAGGCCCGCGGTATCGATCAGCGTGTACTGGCGGCCGGCGCGCTCGAACGGCACCTCGATGGCGTCGCGCGTGGTGCCGGGCTCGCCGAAGGCGATCACGCGCTCCTCGCCCACCACGGCGTTCACCAGCGTCGACTTGCCGACGTTGGGCCGGCCGACGATGGCGACGCGCGGATGCTTGTCGCGCGCCTCCTCGGCCCGCTCGTCCGCGCGCGGGAAGTCCGCCAGCACGCCGTCGATCAGGTCGCCGACGCCGTCGCCGTGCGCGGACGAGATCGGCTGCGGCTGGCCCAGGCCGAGCGCGTGGAATTCCGCCACCGCGGCGTCGCTCGCCATGCCCTCGGTCTTGTTCACCACCAGCCAGACGCGCGAGCGCAGCTTGCGCAGCCGCGCGGCGATCAGCCTGTCGTCGTCGTGCAGGCCGCCGCGCCCGTCGGTCAGGAACGCCACCGCGTCGGCCTCGGCGATGGCCTGCTCGGCCTGGCGCGCCATCTGCGCGAAGATGCCGTCCTTGGTGCCGGGCTCGATGCCGCCGGTGTCGATGACGATGAACGGGCGCCCGCCCACCCGCCCCTCGCCGTAGTGGCGGTCGCGGGTCACGCCGGGCACGTCGACGACGATCGCATCGCGGCGGCGCGTGAGCCGGTTGAACAGGGTCGATTTGCCGACGTTGGGGCGCCCGACGAGGGCGATGACGGGTTTCATGCGGCGCCCGCGCCTAGGGGGCCAGCGCGAACAGGCCGCCGGCGCGCGTCTGCACCAGGAATCCCGCCGGCAACGGCAGGGGCGCGGCGCGCACGGCGCTGCCGTCGGTGGCGGCGCGCCCGAGGAAGGCGCCGGTGTCGCGCGACAGGAGGTGCACGTGGCCCTGCAGGTCGCCGACCGCGATCTGCTCGCCCAGGGGCACGGGCAACGACAGCTGCCGGTGCGCGAGGCGATCCTGCTTCCACAGGCTGCGGCCGGTGCTGCGATCGAGGGCGTGCACCGCGCCGCGGTCGTCGCTGACGTAGGCATAGCGCGCGTCGACGCTCACGCCCGTCACGCTGGACAGGTCGCGCGCCCAGATCTGGTTGCCGTTCTGCGCGTCGAAGCACGCCACCCGCCCCTGGAACGCCGCGGCGCAGACTTCGCGGCCGACCGTCGCCGGGTCGCCCACCACGTCGGCCACGCGTTCCAGTTCGGTGGCGCCCTTGGGCAGCGCCACCGCCGCCTCCCAGCGCAAGCCCCCGTTGGACAAGGCGAGCGCCACCAGCCTGCCGCCCGAGAAGCCGACGTACAGCGTGTCCGCCAGCGCCGTCATGCCCGCCGGCGTTCGCACCATCAATGCCGAGGGCGCGCGCTGGTAGGCCCAGCGCCGCTTGCCGTCCCCGGCGCCCAGGGCATACACGCGGCTGTCGGCGCTGCGCACCAGCACCAGGTCGCCGTGCAGGCGCGGCGCGGCCAGCACTTCGCTCGATACCCGGGCGCGCCAGCGCAGCTTGCCGTCGCCGGCCTCCAGCGCGAACACCTCGCCCTCGTCGCTCGCCACCACGACCGTGCGCGCGTCGGCGCCAACGCCTCCCGAAAGCCTCGCCTCGAGCGCGACGCGCCAGCGCTCGCGGCCGTCGGCCGCATCGAGCCGCGCGACGGCGCCTTCGCGCGACGCGGCGTAGACGCTCTCGCCGGCGAGGGCGGGCTGGAACACGAAGGCGCCGGCCGCGCCGATCGCGGCGGACCAGAGCACGCGCGGCTCGCGCGCCTGCTGCAGCACGGGCAATTCGGCCGGCCGGGGTCCGGCGGGCGCGGAGCCGAAGCAGCCGGCGAGCGCCGGCAGGAGCAGGACCAGCGCCGCGTGCCGGGCCATGCTCAGCTGCCGAGGGCGTCCAGCCGCATCTGCACGCTGTCGCGGAACGCGCCGCCTTCGCCGGCCTTCTCCAGCGCGCGCTGGTAGGCGGCGCGCGCCTCGGCGGGCTGCTGCTTCGCCGCCAGCACGTCTCCCTGCAGGGCCGCGAACTGCGCGGCGTACGCCTCCAGCGGCTTGGCCTCGAGCAGCCTGAGCGCAGCGTCCATTTCCTTCTCGTCGAGCAGCAGCGCCGCCAGGCGCAGCCGCGCCATGTCGCGCAAGTCCTCGGACGCCGAGCGATCGATCACCCATTGCAGCTGCGCCCGCGCGCTCTTCAGCTCGCCGCGGTCGAAGTGGAAGCGCGCCGCCGCCAGCGCCCCCATCGAGGCATGCAGGGTGCGCGGATGGCCCTCGGTCAGCGCGCCGCCGGCATCGCGCAGCGCCTTGGCGTCACCCGCGCGCACCGCCGCGGCCAGCGTCTCGTACAGCTGGCTCGCCTGCTGCGCTTCGTTGCGCTGGACCCAGCGCCAGGCGCCCCAGCCGGCCACCGCGAGCGCGACGGCGATGATCGTCATCAGGATCAGGTTGCCGTGCTGCCGCCACCAGGCCTTGAGCTCTTCGAGCTTTTCCTGTTCTTCCAGGTCGAGATTCTGCAATGCCATGTCCTAGGATCCCTTGAGAAATTCCGTCAACCGTCCCGCCAGCGCGGCGCGCGCGACGCGTTCCTGCGCGCGCGCATCGCGCAGCGGCTTCACCGTCACCGCCGCCGCCTGAAGCTCGTCTTCGCCGACGATCAGCGCCAGCACGGCGCCGCTCGCATCGGCCTTCTTCATCTGCGACTTCATGCTGCCGCCGCCGGCATGCAGCACCACCGCATGGCCCGCCGCGCGCAATTCCTCGCCCAGGGCGAACGCGCAGTCCAGCGCGCCCTCGCCCTGGTGCACCAGGTAGGCATCGGGCAGGCGCCGCGGCGCCACGCGCCCGGCGAGGCGCAGCAACGCGATCAGCCGCTCCACGCCGGCGGCGAATCCCACGCCTGGCGCCGGCTTGCCGCCGAGCTGCGCGAACAGGCCGTCGTAGCGGCCGCCGCCGCAGACGGTGCCCTGCGCGCCGAGGCGGTCGGTGATCCACTCGAACACGGTGAGGTTGTAGTAGTCCAGCCCGCGCACCAGCCGCGGGTTGATCTTGAACGCCACGCCGCTCGCGGCGAGCAGGCGCTGCAGGCCCTCGAAATGCGCCAGCGACGCCTCGCCCAGGTACTGCATCAGGTCGGGCGCCTGCGCCACCACTTCCTGCACCATCGGGTTCTTCGAATCGAGAACGCGCAGCGGATTGCTGTGCAGCCGCCGCCTGGCGTCGGCATCGAGCTTCGCCGCATGCGCCTCGAAATGCCGCACCAGGTCGACTCGGTAGCGCGCGCGCTCCTCGGTCGAACCGATGGTATTGAGCTCCAGCCGGAGGCCGTCCAGCCCCAGCTCGCGCCACAACGCCGCGCACATGACGATCAGCTCGGCGTCGATCTCCGGCCCTTCGTAGCCGAGCGCCTCGGCGCCGAACTGGTGGAACTCCCGATAGCGGCCCTTCTGCGGCCGCTCGTGGCGGTACATCGGCCCCTGGTACCAGAGGCGCCGGGGCCCCTCGTACAGCAGGCTGTGCTCGATCGCCGCGCGCACCGTCGAGGCGGTGGCCTCCGGGCGCAACGTCAGGCTCTCGTCGTTCAGCGCGTCGGTGAAGGTGTACATCTCCTTCTCGACGATGTCGGTCACCTCGCCGATGGCGCGGCGGAACAGCCCCGTGTGCTCGAGCAGAGGCGTGCGGATCTGCCGGTAGCCGTAGCGCGCGAACCAGTTCGCCACCACGCCCTCGAACCAGAGCCAGAGCGCCGCATCGTCGGGCAAAACGTCGTTCATGCCGCGCACGGCCTGGATCGCGTCGCTCATGGCTCAGGCCGCCTTGACCGGGATGCGCCGCGCGCGCACGCGGGCGGCGCCGGGCGCGTAATTCTTCTGCACGTACGCCTCGACGAGCGCCTGGAACTCCTCGGCGATGCGCCCGCCCTTGAGCGTGACGGTTTTCACGCCGTCCACGTACACCGGCGCCACCGGCAGCTCGTTGGTGCCCGGCAGGCTGATGCCGATGTCGGCGTGCTTGGATTCGCCCGGGCCGTTGACCACGCAGCCCATCACCGCCACGCGCATTTCCTCCACCCCGGGGTAGCGCTCGCGCCACAGCGGCATCTGCGCGCGCAGGTAGCTCTGGATGCGCGCCGCCAGCTCCTGGAACACCGTGCTGGTGGTGCGACCGCAGCCCGGGCAGGCGGCGACCATCGGCGTGAACGAGCGGATGCCCATGGTCTGCAGGATTTCCTGCGCCACCAGCACCTCGCGCGTGCGCTCGCCGCCGGGCTCGGGCGTGAGCGAGACGCGGATCGTGTCGCCGATGCCCTCCTGCAGCAGTACCGCCATGGCGGCGCTCGACGCCACGATGCCCTTGGAGCCCATGCCCGCCTCGGTGAGGCCCAGGTGCAGCGCATAGCCGCAGCGCCGCGCCAATTCCCGGTACACGCCGATCAGGTCCTGTACCCCGCTCATCTTGCACGAGATGACGATGCGTTCCGCCGGCAGGCCCCAGGCTTCGGCCTGCTCGGCCGATTCGAGCGCCGAGCGGATCACCGCCTCGCGCATCACGTCGGCGGCGTCCAGCGGCGCGGCGCGGCGCGCGTTCTCGTCCATCAGGCGGGCGAGCAGCGCCTGGTCGAGGCTGCCCCAGTTGACGCCGATGCGCACCGGCTTGGCGTGGCGGCGGGCGATTTCGATCATGGTGGCGAACTGCTCGTCGCGCCTGGCCCCCTTGCCGACGTTGCCGGGGTTGATGCGGTATTTGGCCAGCGCCTTGGCGCAATCCGGGAACTGGGTGAGGAGCTTGTGGCCGTTGAAATGGAAGTCCCCGATCAGCGGCACGTCGCAGCCCGCGGCGTCCAAGCGCGCGCGGATGCCGGCGACCTCGGCCGCCGCTTCCGGCGAATTCACCGTGATGCGCACCAGTTCGGAGCCGGCGCGCCACAGCTCGGCGACCTGCCGCGCGGTGGCTTCGGCGTCCGCGGTATCGGTGTTGGTCATCGACTGCACCACCACCGGGGCCCCGCCGCCGATGGCGACCGGCCCCACCATGACGCGGGTCGATTGGCGGCGCTCGCCCATCGCTAGTCCAGCGTGAAGCGCGCGACTTCGACCTTGACGTGCGGCATCAGGTCCACGGGCTTGTCGTTGTAGGAAAGGCGCACGTGCTGCGCGTTGCCGATCACCACCGAGAATGGCGGCACGCCGGACACCACCCGCTCGGCGCCAGGCGCGTGCAGCTGCGACACCAGCAGCTTGCCGCTGCCGCTGTGGATTTCGACCCAGGATTCGCGCTCGAAGCGCAGCACGATGCGGCCGCGCCCGGCCTCGGCGTCGCCGCCGTCGGCCACCACCGGTTGCGGGCGCGCCGGCCGCGGCGCCTCCGGCACGGGCGCCGGCGCGGCAGCGGTGCTCGCCACCCGCACCGGCTCGGCGGGCTGCTGCGCGGCCGAGACGAAGCGCAAGCCCGCAGTGCCGCGCTCCTGCCGCCACTCGAAGGCCACCGCCGCGACCACCGCCAGCAGCGCCAGCGACAGCGCGATGTAAGTCAGGTTGGAGCGCCGGTTGCCGTCGGAGAACGGCACCGGCTGGCGAAAGCGCTGCGCGAGGCGCTCGGCGTCCTGCGCCAGCGCGCCGGCGGCGAGCTGCGCCACCAGCGGTTCCGGGTCGATGCGCAGCAGGCGCGCGTAGCTGCGCACCATGCCGCGCACCGCGGCGCCGCCGGGCAGCCGGTCGAGCGCGCCGCGCTCCAGCGCCTCGAGCTGGCGCGGGGCGAAGCGCAGCTGGCGCGCCGCTTCCTCGAGGCTCAGGCCGGCGGCTTCGCGCGCGCGCGCCAGTTCCGCGCCGACCGCTTCCTTGCCGTCGGGCGCCGAACCGCCGGCGCCGGGTTCCGCGCTAGTCATATTCGCCGCGCCGCAAGGCCTGGTGCTCGCGCGAATCCGGGAACATCCGCCGCAGGCGGTTGCCGTAGGACAGTTCTTCTGCGCGCGCGCCGCGGCGGCGCTCGACGCGCAGCGCCAGCCACAGGGATTCCGGCGTCACCTCGGCGACCTTCGCGTGGCGCGCCAGCAGCTGGCGCGCCTCGTCGTAGCGCGCCTGGCGGTAGCGCAGCAGCGCCGACTGCAGCAGCGCCGTCGGCTGGCTCGGATCGATGCCCAGCGCGCGCCGCAGGTTGTCGTCGGCCTCCGCCAGCCGGCCGATGCGCAGCGCGCAGGTGCCGGCCGCGGCGTAGGTGCGCGCCGGCGTCGCGTACAGCGGGTTGGCGAGGGCGCGCTTGTAGTAAGGGGTCGCCTCGCCCGCCTTGCCGGTCTGGCACAGGAACCAGCCGAAGTTGTGATTGATGTCGGGATCCTCGGGGGCATGGCCGAGCGCGCGCTCGAAGCTCTGCCGCGCCAGGACGTTCTCCTGCAGTTCCATGTACACCAGGCCGAGCACGCCGTGCGCGGTGGCGTAGCTCGGGTCCGCCGCCACGGCGATGCGCGATTCCTCGAGGGCCACGTTCATGTTGCCGCGGGCGTAGTACAGGGTGGCGAGCTCGGCGTGCACGCGCGCCCGGTTGCGCGGCGAGCCGGCATCGCCCACGATGGTGCCGGTGCTGGTGGCGGGCCCCTCGGGCGCCGGCGTGGCGCACCCCGCGAGCAGCGCCAGCGCCAGCGCCTGGCAACGAAACGCGCGGCTCATGAGCGCAGCTCCGCGACGCGCAGCGTCCTGGCGCGCCGCGTGCGGTCGGCGACTTCGCCCGCCAGCTGGCCGCAGGCCGCGTCGATGGCGTCGCCGCGCGTCTTGCGCGTGGTCACCGTCACGTCGGCGCGCTGCAGGATCTCGGCGAAGCGCCGGATGCGCTCGGGCGGCGAGCGGCGGAATTCGGTGGCCGGAAACGGATTGAACGGGATCAGGTTGAACTTGCAGCTGACGCGCCCCGCGAGCGCCGCCAGCCCGCGGGCCTGCTCGTCGCTGTCGTTCACGCCCTCCAGCATCACGTATTCGAAGGTGATGAAATCGCGCGGCGCCTTCTCCAGGTAGCGGCGGCAGGCCGCGAGCAGCTCGCGGATCGGGTACTTGCGGTTCACCGGCACCAGCCGGTCGCGCAAGGCGTCGTTCGGCGCGTGCAGCGACACCGCCAGCGCCACGGGACATTCGTCGCGCAGGCGGTCGATGCCGGGGATCACGCCGGAGGTGGACACGGTCACGCGCCGGCGCGACAGGCCGTAGGCGTTGTCGTCGAGCATCAGGCGCAGCGCGGGAATCACGTTGTCGAGGTTGAGCAGCGGCTCGCCCATCCCCATCAGCACCACGTTGGTCACCGGCCGCTCGCCGCCGAGCAGGCGGTTGGCCAGCCACAGCTGGCCGACGATCTCGGCCGTGGTGAGGTTGCGGCTGAAGCCCTGCTTGCCGGTGGAGCAGAACGCGCAATCCAGCGTGCAGCCCGCCTGGCTGGAGACGCACAGCGTGCCGCGCGAGGTCTCCGGGATGAACACCGCATCGACGGCGTTGGCGCCGTCCACCTTGAGCAGCCACTTGCGCGTGCCGTCCTCCGCGACGTGGTCGCCCACGACCTGCGGCGCCGCCACCACGGCGCCCTGCGCCAGCTTGGCGCGCAGGTCCTTCGCCAGCTCGCTCATGCGCGCGAAATCGCTTTCGCGGCGCTGGTGCACCCATTGCAGCACCTGGCGCGCGCGGAACGGCTTCTCGCCCAGCGTCTGGAAGTACGCGGCGAGACCGGCGGCGTCCAGGCCGAGAAGGTTGGTCTTCATGTCAGAGCGAAAACACCTCGCAGGCGGGGAAGAAGTACGCGATCTCGCCGCGCGCCGTTTCCGGGCCGTCCGAGCCGTGCACCGCGTTGGCGTCGATCGAATCGGCGAAATCCGCGCGGATCGTGCCCTTGGCGGCCTTCTTCGGGTCGGTGGCGCCCATCAGTTCGCGGTTCACCGCGATCGCGTTGCGGCCTTCGAGCACCTGCACCAGCACCGGCCCGGAAATCATGAAGTCGACCAGGTCCTTGAAGAACGGCCGCTCGCGGTGCACCGCATAGAAGCCTTCCGCCTCGGCGCGCGACAGGTGCATCATGCGCGCGGCGGCGATGCGCAGCCCGGCTTTTTCGAAGCGCGCGACGATCTGGCCGATCGCGTTCTTCTTCACTGCGTCTGGCTTGATGATGGACAGAGTGCGCTGGACCGCCATTCCCGGATCTCCGTGGACTGCTGAAAAAGTGTGGGCGCGATTCTAGCACGGGCAGCCAGCGACCTGCGTAAAAACAATGGCTTACGCGGTCACCGGGCACCACTCCGGCACCAGGCCGCGCGCGCCGCGCGCCGCCTGCCAGCCGGCGGCGATGCCCAGCTGCGGCACCCAGACCAGCTGGTCATCGCAATACAGCAGCGGCAGCCCCTCGCGCTGCCAGGGCGCGACGCCCGCCTCCTGGAACAGGTTCTTCAGCGTGCGCCGCGGGCGCCGCGGGTCGAGCTGCAGTCGCTCGCCCCCCGCGCGCGGCCGCAAGCTGACGCGCCCACGCTCGAGGCGCGCCGCGTCGATGCCGCGCCCGCGAGCCGGGCGCAGGCGCACCTCGCCCGCCGGCGCTTGCGGCCGCTCCACCGACACGCGGCCGCGGTACGCGCGCAGCACCGCGCCATCGTGCGCGATGGCCGTGCGCGCGCCGTCCCCGGTCAACTGCCTCAGCATCTCGATGAGCTTCGCTTCGCTCGGCGCGCGCAGCCCCTGCGCCTCGAGGAAGGCGCGCAAGGCGCGCTCGGCGCCCGCGTCGGCGGCGGCAAAATGCCGCGCGGCGCGCGCCAGGCTTTCGCGCCAGCGCGGGAAGCGCTCCTCCAGCAGCGGGCCGACGCGCCGGCGCAGGAAGTTGCGCGTCAGCGCCTCGTCGCGGTTGGATTCGTCCTCGATCCATGCCAGGCGCTCGGCGCGCGCGCAGGCGACGATGGCGCGCCGCGGCACCGCCAGCAGCGGCCGCCACAGGACTTTGCGCCCCAGGCGCCCCGCCGCCGGCATGGCGCTCGCGCCGCGCGGCCCCGCGCCGCGCAGCAGGTTCAGCAGGACGGTCTCGGCCTGGTCGTCGAGCTGGTGCGCGAGCGCAATGACGTCCGCCGGCAGGCCGGCGAACACGCCGCGGCGCGCCTCGCGTGCCGCCGCTTCGGGACCCTTGCCCGACTTGCCGACGCGGACGCGTCGCACCGCCAGGGGCACGTCCCAGTCGCGGCACAGCTTCCGGCAGAAGCGGGCCCAGGCGTCGGCGTTCGGGCTCAAGCCGTGGTGCACGTGCACCGCGCTCAGGGCGATGCCGAGCCGCGGCGCGGCGCCCCGGAGCAGGTGCAGCAGGACCACGGAATCGACGCCGCCCGAGAGCCCGACGGCCACCCGCTTGCCGCGCAGCTCGAGGCCGGCCGCCTCAACGCTCGGCGGCTTCCTTGTACTTGCCATAGCTCATGAGACGCTCGAGGCGTTCCTCGACGAGCTCTTTGGGTTTTTTCTCGCGCAGCACGCGCAGCGCCTCGGCCAGCGCCTTCTTCAGCGCCTGCCCCGCGGCCTGCGGGTCGCGATGCGCGCCGCCGAGCGGTTCGTTGACCACCTTGTCGACCAGCCCCAGGGTCTTGAGGCGGTTGGCGGTGATGCCGAGCGTTTCGGCGGCCTCCGGCGCCTTGTCGGCGCTCTTCCACAGGATCGAGGCGCAGCCCTCCGGCGAGATCACCGAGTAGGTCGCGTACTGCAGCATGATCGTGACGTCGCCCACCGCGATCGCCAGCGCGCCCCCCGAGCCGCCCTCGCCGATCACCGAGGCGATGAGGGGGGTGCGCAGCGCCGCCATGGCGTACAGGTTGCGGCCGATGGCCTCGGACTGCCCGCGCTCCTCGGCGTCGATGCCCGGATAGGCGCCCGGCGTGTCCACGAAGGTGAACACCGGCAGGGAGAATTTCTCCGCCAGCTTCATCAGCCGCAGCGCCTTGCGGTAGCCCTCGGGCTTGGGCATGCCGAAGTTGCGCGCGATCTTCTCCTTGGTGTCGCGGCCCTTCTGGTGCCCGATCACCATGCAGGGCAGGCCGTCGAAACGCGCCATCCCGCCGACGATCGAGGCATCGTCGGCGAAGGTCCGGTCGCCGTGCAATTCCTCGTAGCCGGCGAACAGCATGCCGACGTAGTCGAGGGTATAGGGCCGCTGCGGGTGGCGCGCCACCTGCGCCACCTGCCAGGGGGTGAGCCTGGCGTAGATCTCCTTGGTCAGCGCCTGGCTCTTCTTGGTCAGGCGCTGGATCTCCTCCGAGATGTCCACCGCCGAGTCGTCCTGCACGAAGCGCAGTTCCTCGATGCGCTGCTCGAGCTCGGCGATCGGCTGCTCGAAGTCGAGGAAGGTCGTTTTCACGGGCTCAGTATTCTACCGGGACCGGGTCGAGCGACCGCCACAGGTACCAGGTGGCCACCGAGCGCCAGGGCTGCCAGGCGATCCCGAGCTTGCGGATGCGCGCCAGCGGCACCTTGCGCCCCTTGAAGTAGCTCGAGCGCACGGCGTTCACCAGGCCGAGGTCGCCCACCGGATACACGTCCGGGCGCAGCAGGTTGAACATCAGGAACATCTCCGCGGTCCAGCGGCCGATGCCGCGCACCGCCACCAACTCCGCGATCACCGCCTCGTCGTCCATCTGCGGCCAGCGGTGCGGGTGCACCGTGCCCTCGGCGAAGTGGCGCGCGAGGTCGGCGATGTACTCGGTCTTGCGGTCCGACAGGCCGCAGGCGCGCAAGCGCGGCCGCTTCACCGCCAGCACCGCGGCGGGCGTCATGGCCGGCGCGACTTCCAGCACCCGGTTCCACACCGACTGCGCCGCCTTCACCGAGATCTGCTGGCCGACGATGGCGCGCGCCAGGGTCTGAAACGGCTCGCCGCGCGCCACCATGTGCACGCGCGGGTGGCGGCGCATGATCGCGCCGAGCACCGGATCGCGGCGCGCGAGCGCGCGTTTGGCGCGGTCCCAGTAGTCGGGTTTCACGGTCAGGCTCGATGCAGCGGCAGGTTGGTGAGCAGGTTCTGCGGCTTCATGCGCACCTCCTGCTCGGCGTTCGCCGACAACGCCAGGTACACGGTGCGCCCGGCGATGTCCTGGCGCATCGCCGCCGGGTCGGCGAACTGCAGGCCGAACAGCGCGACGATGTTGCGCATGCGCCCCGGGTCCACCTGGCCGCCCGCCCACAATTCGTTCAGGAGCTCGGTGGATTCGGCGTCCAGCCCGATGTGCCAGGCCCAGCGCCCTTCCTCGATCTGGCGCAGCGGCTTCACGCTCACCTGGAGGCCGTGGAAATGCGCCACCCAGGCTTCGATCACGCGGCACAGCGCATCGAGCGCCGGGCGGCCGAAAGTCAGGCTGATCACCGTGTCGTGGCGCGAATCCCGCTCCCAGTACAGCGCGGCGTTGGCGCGGTCGAGCACGTCGAGGTCCACCTTGCCGACCGTGCCCTGCGCCTCGACGATCAGCTTGCCCAGGTTGCCGTAGCGGTTGCCCGCCGCGTGCATTTCCACCGTCTCGAGGTCGGCGAGCAGGACGTGGCCGTCCTGCAGGGTCGCCTTCTGTTCGCGGAAGAACAGCTCCGCGGCGCGCAGCCGCAGCGGGTCGTCGCAGCCCTCCAGCAGGTTGCGCACGATCACGTGCGCCAGCTGCTCGATGAACAGCGGCGGCACGTCGATCGCGCCCTTGAACAGCCCCATGTAGCAGCCCTCGACCGTGCCCGCCGAGAGCAGACGGTCGCGGAACGCGATCAGCACGCGGTAGTTGTGGCGCGCATCCTCGTCCGCGACGGCCGCGATCTCCGCGGCGCCGACCGCGCGCCGCGGCGCCTCCATCAGCCCGGCATGCAGGCGCAGCTCGGCGTCGCAGGAGTCCTCGACCGGGTGCACTTCGGGGCGCAGGTAGAAGGCGCGCAGGAAATCGTCGGTGACGGCCAGCCGCCCCGCCGCGTCCTTTTGCAGCAGGCGGTAGCCGCTGTTGCGCCAGAAATCAAGCAGGGGCGAGGACCAGGCGGCTGTGCGCCGCCACGTGCTGCCGCAGGAACTCCATCTGGTCGGCGAGGATGCGGCGGTTGGTGAGGATCAGGTACTCCGCCTTGTTCGGCACGTAGGGCGCGTACATCAGTTCCAGCCCCGACTCCTCGGGGAGGCGATTGCGCTTGTGGCCGTTGCAGTGCCGGCACGCGGTCACCACGTTCATCCAGGTGTCGCGCCCGCCGCGCGACAGCGGCGTGATGTGGTCGCGCGTCAGCCGGAAATAGCTGTACTCGTGGCCGCAGTAGGCGCAGGTATGGCGGTCGCGCCGGAACAGCTCGCGGTTGTTGAGCGGCGGCACCTGGTGGAAACCCTTGGCCGCCAGCGCCTTGCCGCGGATGGCGATGATCGAATGCGCCGTGATGCTCGAGCGCTCCCCGGTCAGGCGCGAAATGCCGCCGCGGAAGGTGAAGGTGCGCTCGCCCAGCGTCCACGCCACCAGGTTCTTGGCGTAGTAGAAGCACGCC